>Ga0126379_10002635_pt1 | contig 11469 bp, 9 predicted proteins | sample PanSoiMetPlot_24_FD_92640 | JGI IMG/M metagenome (GOLD analysis project Ga0126379, IMG submission 92640) | Tropical forest soil microbial communities from Panama - MetaG Plot_24 | ecosystem: Environmental > Terrestrial > Soil > Tropical forest > Bulk soil | place: Panama | collected 2016-02-17
ATGAGGGCGCGCCGCTCGCCGGGCTCGATGGCGAGGTCCACGCCGCTGACAGCGGTGAGGCCACCGAAGCTCTTGGTCAGGTGCTCCACGGCGAGGGCGGAACCGAGGCTCATGCGCGCCGCCGGAGCAATCCCTGGATACCGCGCGGCGCGAAGAGGGTCACCACCACGTAGATGGTGCCGAGGACGAGGACCCAGCGCTCGGTGAAGATGCTGATGAGGTTCTCCAGCAGGACGATGATCGCGGCGCCGATGGCCGGACCGAGCAGCGTGCCCGCGCCACCCAGGATCACCATCAGGAGGGCCTGGGCCGAGAAGACCACGCTCAGGTAGACCGGGCTCACGTAGCCGTTGTAGTAGACGAAAAGGACGCCGGCGAGGCCGGCGAGGAATCCCGCGATCACCGATGCCGCGTACTGGTAGGCCCACACGTCGTAGCCCAGCACCTCCATGCGGGTCTCGCTCTCCTTGATGCCGGCGAGCGCCTTGCCGAAGGGCGACTCGACGACGACGGCCAGGGCCACGGTGGCCGCCGCAAAGACGACGGCCACGAAGTAGAAGAACGCCGTCTCGCCGCCGAGGGTGAGCCCGGCCATGACCACCGGCCGGGCGATGCCGGGCAGGCCGTCGTCGCCTCCGGTCAGCGACCGCCATCCGAAGGCGACGCCCCACGCGACCTGGGCCAGCGCCAGCGTGATCATGGCGAAGTAGCTGCCGCGAGCGCGCAGGGTGAGGGGACCGAAGCCGAGCGCCACCACCACCGCTGCGGCCAGGGCTGCCAGCAGATCGACCCAGAAGTTGGCGATGACCTTGAGCGACAGGAGCGCGGCGGTGTAGGCCCCGACACCGAAGTACAGCGCGTGGCCGAAGGACCCGAGTCCCGTGTAACCCATGAGCAGGTTCAGGCTCATGGCGAACAGGCCGAGGATGAGGGCCTTGGTGAGGAGGCCGACGTAGTAGGACGACAGGTAGAACGGAGCGGCGGCCAGGAGGACGACGATGGCGACGCCGAGGGCTCGCCTCATGCCCGCCCGAAGAGGCCCGTCGGACGCACGGCGAGGATGACGGCCATCGGGGCGAAGACCGTGAAGAGCGCCAGTTCCGGGAACAGCGCCTTGCCGAACGTGTCGAGGAGCCCCACCAGCAGGCCGCCCACGAAGGCGCCCTTCAGACTGCCCAGGCCGCCGATGATGATGACCACGAAGGCGAAGAGCAACACCTCGAGGTCGATGCCGGGGTGGACCCCGACGATGACGCCACCCAGCACTCCGCCGAAGGCGGCCAGGGCCGCCCCCAGGGCGAAGACGATGGTGAAGAGCAGCGAGGTGTTGATGCCCATGCCCCGCGCCATCTCACCGTCGTCCACGCCGGCGCGTATCATGGCCCCGAGCTTCGTCTTCTCCTGCAGCCACCACAGCCCTCCACCGATGAAGGCGCCCACCACGATGACGAAGAGCCGGTAGGTCGGGAAGACGATGCCGCTCACGCGCAGAGATCCCGAGAATGCCTCGGGCTTGGGCAGCGTCTGCGGGTTGCCGCCCCAGATCCACAGCGAGAGATCGCCGAGCATGAAAAGGAAGCCGAAGGTGAGCAGGGCCTGGCGGAGCTCGTCGCCGTAAATGCGTCGCACGATGAAGCGCTCGAACACCACGCCGAGCAGGACGACGCCGGCCACCGCGACCACCAGCGCGAGGACGAAGCTCCTGGTGTAGCCGAGGACGGTGAGAGCGAGGTAGGCCCCGACCAGATAGAACGAGCCGTGAGCCAGATTGAGCACGCGGATCAGCCCGAAGATCAGCGACATCCCGGCCGCGAGCAGGAAGAGGAGCATCCCGAACGAGATGCCGTTGAGCGTTTGTACGATCCAGAAAGTCATGGGGTCTCGTGCTGCGGCATTGTAAGCGAATCCCCGGACGTTCGGGCAAGCCGGTTGGACGAGCTCGACGGCACTTTGCTTGCTACTCTAGGACGGAATGGCCAACGCAGAGACGACGACTGGCACCATCGCGGCTCTCCAGGACGTGGCGACCCGGCTCCGCATCTGGTCCGTGCGCGCCACCACCGCCGCTGGAAGTGGCCATCCCACCAGCTCGGCCTCCGCGGCCGACATCGTGGCCGCGCTGTTCTTCCACGCCATGCGCTTCGATGCCAAGCATCCGCGGGCGCCCGCGAACGATCGGTTCGTCCTCAGCAAGGGCCACGCGGCGCCGGTGCTCTACGCGGCGTGGGCGCAGGTCGGCCTGCTCGAGCCCGACGACCTCCTCACCCTGCGCCGGATCGACAGCGATCTCGAGGGCCATCCCACCCCGCGCTTGCCTTTCGTAGACGTCGCTACCGGCTCGCTCGGGCAAGGCCTGAGCGTCGGGGTCGGGCTGGCCCTCGGCGCCCGGATGCAGGGCTATGACGCCCGCACGTGGGTGCTGCTGGGCGACGGCGAGACCGCGGAAGGATCGGTGTGGGAGGCGGCCGCGCTCGCTGCCCACGAGAAGCTCGGCAACCTGATCGCCATCGTCGACGTGAACCGGCTCGGTCAGTCCGGTCCGACCATGCTCGGAGCCGACGTGCGGGCGTATCAGCGGCGCTTCGGCGCCTGCGGCTGGCGAGCGGTGGTGGTGGATGGCCACGACATGAGCGCGGTCGTGTCTGCCTTGCAGCGAGCGCGCCGGGGCGGCGAGGCGCCGACGGCCATCGCGGCCCTGACCGTGAAGGGAAAGGACCTCGAGGGCGTCGAGGGCCTGGAGGGCTGGCACGGCAGGCCGCTCCCGCCGGATGCGGCCGAGCGCGCCATCGCCGCCCTCGAGGCACGCCTTCACCACGTTCCTCCACCGGCGATCCGCGGCCCCCGGCGCAAGTCGGCTGCGGCTGCCGAGCCGGTGACGCCCGAGCGGGCCCCGCTGCCGGCGCCGGTCACCTCGGGAGAATCGGCGACACGCGAGGCCTACGGCGACGCTCTCGTGCGCCTGGGCGCAGCCAACGCCAACGTGGTGGCTCTCGACGGCGATGTCAAGAACTCGACCTACGCCGAGCGCTTCAAGGCCGCCTACCCCGACCGCTTCATCGAGGCCTTCATCGCCGAGCAGAACATGGTGGGGATGGCCAGCGGGCTGGCCGCGCGTGGCTTCGTGCCCTTCGCGTCGAGCTTCGCCTGCTTCCTCACCCGGGCCGCCGACCAGGTGCGGATGGCCGGGATCTCGCGCAGCAACATCAAGCTCTGTGGTTCGCACGCCGGGGTGAGCATCGGCGAGGACGGACCCTCCCAGATGGCCCTCGAAGATCTCGCCCTCTTCCGCGCGGTTCCCGACGCGGTCGTCCTCTATCCCTCGGACGCCGTCTCCACCGACGCGTGCGTGCGACTGGCTGCCGGCTATCATGGCATCGTCTACATCCGGACAACTCGCATGAAGACGCCGGTGATCTACGCCGCGGACGAACGGTTCACGGTGGGAGGGATGAAGACCGTGCGACAGACCGAGGGCGACCGGCTGGCCATCGTGGGCGCCGGGGTGACCCTGCATGAGGCCCTCGCCGCCCACGAGGAGCTAGCCCGGGCGGGCATCGCCGTGCGTCTCGTCGACCTTTACGGCATCAAGCCGATCGACGGGGAGGCGTTGAAGGCAGCCGCCGCGGCGGCGGGCAACACGCTCGTCACCGTCGAGGACCACTACGCCGAGGGCGGCCTGGGCGACGCCGTGCTCGGCGCTGTGGCCGGCAGCGGCATCACCGTGGTCAAGCTGGCCGTGACCGCCATCCCGCGCAGCGGCAAGCCGCGCGAGCTACTCGAGCGTCACGGGATCGGGCGCGCCGCCATCGTCGCGCGGGTGCGCGAGATCCTCGGTCAGGGCTGAGGCCTCGGCCGGCGCGATCTCGCCAGGGCCGCGAGCTCGGGCGGCGGGTGCTGCCGCTCGTCAGCCGCGCTTCTGGCGAAGGCGCAGCAGCCGGCGGGCGTTGCCCTCGTAGATCTTCGCCTTGTCTTCCGGCGTGGCCCGCATCCGGTCGATGGCCGCGATGGTGTCGCGGATGAACCCGTTGCCCTTCTCCGGGTCGAAGGGCATGTCGGTGCCGAACAGCACGCGGTCGGCGCCGAAGAAGGCCAGGCCGCATTCCAGGGCGGCCCACGAGCCGAAGGTCGCCGTGTCTCCGTAGAACATGTGAAAGTAGTCGATGGGACGCCGGGCCAGACGGCCCAGGGCGGCCAGGTCCTCCGGGTCGTCGGTGCGGGTGCCGAGCTGATCGAGCCCGCCCGCCGCCCGCATTTCGTTGTAGGGGACCATGGCTCCGAGGTGGTGGGTGATGATCTTGAGGTCCGGGTGACGGTCGAAGATGCCGGAGAAGACGAGTCGGGCCATGGCCGCCGTCGTCTCGTAGGGCCAGCCGAAGGCCCACCAGATGTCGAACTTCGAACGAGTCTCGCCGGGATAGTCGGCCACGCTCGGCGGCCGCGCGGGATGGAGCCAGATGGGCAGATCGAGCGCGGCCATGCGGGCAAACAGCGGCTGGAACTCCAGGCCATCGAGGGCTCGCCCGTTGACGTTGGTGTACATCTGGACCCCGGTGGCCCCGAGCTGACCGATGGCCCGGTCGATCTCGGCGAGGGCAGCGCCGGGATTGTTCATGGGCAGAGAGGCCACGAAGTTGGGGAAGCGATCGGGGTGCTTGCCCACGATCTCGGCCATGCAGTCGTTGGCGAGCCGGGCGAGATCGGGCGTGACCTGCGGACCGCCGATGACCTCGATGGGTGGGTTGGCGATCGTCAGCACCTGGGCGTACTGCTCGTAGCGATCCATGATCTGCAGGCGAAGGTCGAGATCCACGAGAACCGGGATGCCCCGCATACGCTTCTGCATGTGGAGTTGCGGGGGCGCCACCGCGAGCATCCGGTCGAAGTACGGTCGCGGCAGGATGTGGGGGAAGACGTCGATCTTCACGATCCGACCCCGGTCGACTCTTCGCTGGGTGCGGGCAGGACCGCGGTGACCCCGCGCGCGGCGGCGCGCTCGGACAGCACGAAGGCCAGACCGAGAACGAAGCCCACCGCATCGGGAACAATTTCCAACACTCCAGGGATGGGCGGCAGGTACAGGAAAAGGCCGGCCACCAGGGCCCACGTCCGCCGAACCCAGCCGAGCGGTCGGAAGAGATAGCCCACGCAACCGATGCCGAGCAGGACGGTGCCCACGGCGGCCGTGATGGTGGCCATGGCGATCTCCGCCCACGAGCCCCGGAAGATCAACGGCGGATGCAGGACGAAGACGAAGGGGACGATGTAGGCGACGATCCCCAGTCGCATGCCCGTCCAGCCCGTTCGCCAGAAGTCGGCCTTGGCGATGGCGGCCGCCGCGTAGGTGGCCAGGCAATCGGGCGGCGTGATCAGCGAGAGCATGCCGAAGTAGAAGAGGAAGAGGTGGGCGCCCAGGGGCACGATGCCCATCTGGGCCAGCGCAGGACCCACGAGGACGGCCAAGGTCACGTAGACCACGGTGGTGGGCAGCGACATTCCGAGCAGGATGGAGACGACGGCGGTGAGGATCAGCAGCAGGATCACGTTGCCGGCAGCCATCGAGACGAGCAGGATGGGCAGCTTGGACACGAAGCCGGAAAGCTGGAGCGAGCCGATGACGATGCCGGCCAGCGTGGTGATGGCCACCAGGTCGAGCATGGTGCGGCCGGTCGCCTCGATGGAGGCGACGATGTCTCGCCACGACGGACGCGTCTCCTTCTGGAGGGCTCCCACGAGGAAGGTGACAGCCACCACGAGCATGCCCGCCTGGCCTGCTTCCCAGTTGGAGATCATCAGCGTATAGACGAGCACGCCGAGGGGAATCAGGAACGCCCAGCCGCGCCGCAGAACCTGCCGGAAGCGGGGGATCTGGTCGCGCGGCAGCCCCGCCAGGCCCAGCTTGGCCGCTTCCAGATCAACCTGGACGAAGAGGGCGAGGTAGTACAGCCCGGCCGGGATGGCCGCGGCGAGCGCGACCTGTCCGTAGGGAATCGCCAGGTACTCGGCGATGAGGAAGGCGGCAGCGCCCATCACGGGCGGCATGATCTGGCCGCCGTTCGAGGAGACCGCCTCGATGGCCGCCGCCACGTGCGAGGGATAGCCCGCGCGCTTCATCATCGGGATCGTGATGGCGCCGTCCACGACCACGTTGGCCACCGCGCTGCCCGACACCATTCCGTAGAGGCTCGACGAGCAGACGGCCATCTTCGCCGGCCCGCCGCGGTAGCGGCCCATGGCCACCACCGCCAGATCGGTGAGGAACTTGTCCCCGCCCACCGCGGCCAGGGCGGAGCCGAAGAAGATGAAGGCCACCACGATGCTGGCGGTGACGGCCAGGGGCAGGCCGAAGATCCCGTTGGTGTCCAGATAGAGGTAGAGGGCGATGCGGCTCCACGACGAGCCCTTGGCGTAGAACACCCCGGGGAGGAGGTAGGCGAACTTCGCGTAGAGGATGCAGGCGACGGCGATCCACATGAGCGCCCAGCCGGCCAGCCGGCGCACGCCCTCCAGGATGAGCAGGATGGCCGCCGCGGCGAGCGCGACCCGGTCCCAGGCCAGCAGCCCCAGCGTGTAGGCGATGCGGGGATAGGCGACGGTGACGTAGATGCCGACGACCAGGCTGGCCGCACAGAGCATCCAGTCGTACCAGGGCACCCGATCGTTGGGCGCCCCCTCGGCGATCCGCACGAGCAGGAAGATGGGGGCGAGCCCGAGGGCGAAGAAGAGTCCGAGGTACTGCTCGTTGAAGAACGTGAAGGGCAGGTGATGATGGATCTGGGTGGCCCAGGCCGAGCCGAGCACCGTGAGCGCGATCAGGAGGGCGCGCTCGGCGGCGCGAGCCGGCCCGTCCAGCGTGCGGAACCTCGCGATGACCTCGGTCATCTCGTCTCGCGGCTCGCGCTCAGTTTGCCGACAGCAGCTTCTGCTGTATCTGGTCCATCTCCGGCTTCCACAAGCCGTGCTCCTTGTAGAAGCGGATGGCCGCGGGGTGATACGGGATGGTGACGTCGGCGCCCACCGCGCGCTCGCGCGTCCATTCCTTGAGCATGGGATGGATCGGGGCCAGCTCGGCCTCGTGGTCCCACAGCGCCTTGAGCGTCGCCTCCACCACCGCATCGGGCATGCCCTTGCTCGCGGCGAAGTAGCTGTCGTAGGCGATGAGACAGATGTCCTCCATGACCGCTGTCGCCGACCCCGCTTTTACCATGCGCGGGTAGTACCCGGGCACGGTCGTGCGCATGCGTCGCTCACCCTCGGGCGAGCAGTCGTTCGAGAGATGGCGGACGCCGACGGCCGTGTCAGCTTCCTTGACCTTGGCCGAGTTCAGGGCGTGGACGGTGACGTCGGCACGTCCCTGCACGAGAGCGTCCATCCCGTCGTTCACGGCGGGGACGGGCACCACCTTGACGTCGTTCCAGGTGAGGCCGGCGTTGGCAAGATGGCCGAAGGTGTTGTACCAGACCGCGAGATGGGCGGGATACTCGCCTGTCACCCGCTTGCCCTTGATCTCGTAGATGGTCTTGATGGGCGAATCCTTGCGCACGAGCATGCCGACGATCAGGGGCGAGCCGCGCATGACCAGTCTCAAGTTTGGCGCGTGGGGAAACGGATTGCGCCCGCCGATCTTGTAGCTGGGCCCGCGGTAGGACAGTCCCATGTCCACCGCGTTCACCAGGCCGAAGTCGACCTCGCCCGTGTTGAGGAGCGGCAGCATCGTGCTGGTGCCCGTGTAGGGCTGAACCACCATCTGCATCCCGGCGTGGCCGGTCACGACCTTGGACAGTCCGCTGGCCACCGCGTAGAACGTCGTCCCCGGTGGATTGGTGGCGACGGTGACCTGCTTGGGGAGCTGGGCCTCGGCCGGTGCAGTGGCCGCGAGCGTGCACGCCACGGCCGCGAGCAGGAGCAATCGAATCATCGCTCGCACGTCCTTTCGTTCTCCTTCAATCCTCGAGCGCCCACAGCTTGGGCGGGGCGCCGGTGAAGCCGAGGCTGGACCAGCGGGAGACGACGTTGTCGTACACCGAGCGGCGCACCTTCGTGCGTTTCGAGAACTGCTTGATGTAGCGGTGCTCCATGCAGGCGTTGATGAGGGCCTTGGAGCCGTAGGGGCGCTCCTCGGGCGGGTTCTGGGTGGGATCGAGCCAGGTCGACCACGTCTGGCGCAGGATGTCGATGTCCTCCACCGGATTGCAGCGCGTGGACATGGCCCAGATCACCTGGTTGACGTTGGAGGGATCGACGTCCTCGTCCACCGCGATGATCCACTTGGCGTAGTAGGCGCCCCCGGGGCACTGGGCGGCGCAGGCCAGCACTTGCGGCGCGTGGCCGGCGTAGCGCTGCTCGAGAGAGACGATCGTCATGCCCCAGCCTCCGGCCGCCGCCGGATGCGAGAACACGCCCCGGATGCCGGGCAGGCCCAGCCGATCCAGGTCGTTCCAGATCCGCGCCGAGCGGGCGATCGAGAAGAGCGTCGCGTTCTCGTTGGCTGGATAGTCGGCCATGAGGGCGTGGGTGAGGATCGGGTTATCGCGGTAGTGCACGGCCTTGACGTGGACGAGGAAGGCCAGGTCCTCGGGGCGGCCGTAGTACCCCGTGAATTCCCCGAAGGGCCCTTCCAGCTTTTGCGAGTCGGGCGGGATGATGCCCTCGGCCACGATCTCCGCATGGGCGGGATAGAGCAGGCTGGTCGCCTCGCCCTTGACCATCTCCATCGGGCGTCCCCTGAGTCCGCCGGCGAAGTCGAGCTCGGAAACGGTCTTCGGGAAGGTCTGGCAGGAGACGATGAAGAGCGCGGGGTCGATGCCCCAGCACATCACGACCTCGCACGACTCACCCCGGCTCCAGCACCGTTCGATGTGCAGCCGGGCGTCCTTGCCCGGCGAGAGGTAGAGCCCAACCTCGTTCTTGCCCTGCACCATCTGCCGGTACGTTCCGACGTTGAGCCAGCCGCCGTCGGGATCGCGGGTGATGATGGCATCGCAGGTGCCGATGTACTCGCCGCCGTCGCCCGCCCAGTGACGCGCCGCCGGGAAATTCCGGATGTCGACCTTGTCGTCGCGCAGGTGATTCTCGTTGACGGGCAGTCCTTCGGGATCGACGACCACGGGGGGAATGGCCATCCCGAACTTGGTCTTGCAGCGGCGGATCAGCTCGATCACGGGCAGGCCGGGCGGCTCGCCGATGGCCACCGCGAAGCGATCGTGGCTGGAGCCGATGGGGTTCCAGAGCGCGCGGTAGCCGCGCGGCGACTCCTTGATGTTCTCGAAGAGCAGGGCCGGCGCATTGATCTCCTGGTGGGCCATGTAGCAGATGGCGCCCATTTCCTCGTTGCGGCTCACCGGCTCCTTGATGCGCTTGAGCTGACCGATCCGCTCGATGGCCTCGATCCACGCGCGCAGATCGCGCGGAGCGGAGCCGCCGCTGGGGGGCGCCGACGCGGTCGTGGGGCTGGCCACGTTCATGCTCATCTCTTCCATGGTTCGACCCTCTCTGGAAAGCCTAGGCGCTGCCGCCTGCGGGACATCGGGCGTCGGGACGGACCCCGAGCATGATGATCTCGGTCACGTTCGGGGGGAGTGTACATCGAGTACCCGGCTCGCGGTAGAGTAAGCGCCATGACCTGGGGACGCGTGCGGGGCGGTCCGAACCAGTACGGCTTCACCGTCGGCATCCTGATGCTCGACACGCAGTTTCCGCGGATTCGCGGCGACATGGGTAACGCCACCACGTTTCCCTTTCCCGTTCGCTACCACCGGGTGGCCGGGGCCGATCCCGACCGCGTGGTGCGGCAGGGGGCGCGGGCCCTCTTGCCGGCCTTCGTCGAGGGCGCCCGGGCGCTGGTCGGCGAGGGTGTGGGCGCCATCACGACCAACTGCGGGTTCCTGGCGAAATTCCAGAAGGAGCTTACCGCGGCAGTGCCGGTTCCCGTGTTCACCTCCAGCCTGATGCTCGTCCCCCTCGTGCACCGGATGCTGGCCCCCGGCCAGCGCGTCGGCATCATGAGCGTGGACGCCACGGCGCTGACGGCCGAGCACATGGCAGGAGCGGGAATCACCGCTGAGATGCCGGTGGTGATCGTGGGCCTGGAATCCGAGAAGGAGTTCACGCGGGTCATGCTCGGCAACGAGCTCGAGCTCGACGTAGAGGCGGCGCGCGAGGAGCACCTGCGGGTGGCGCGCCAGCTCGTCGAGGCTCACCCCGACGTGGGGGCCATCGTGCTGGAGTGCACGAACATGCCGCCCTACACCGCCGATATCCAGCGCGCCACCGGCCGGCCCGTGTTCGACATCACCTCGCTCGTCCGCATGGCCCACGACGCGCTGGTGGGCGCCCTCGGCCCGCGGCCGGCCTGACCGGAGTCCCGCGGACGATCGAGTCCCGGCTCAGCCGGCGCTGAGCCGGACGATGAGGGCCAGATCGGCGGGAGGGAACTCGTACTGAGCGAGGCTCGACGGAGCGACCCAGGCGATCGCCTGACCTTCGCGCGGCTCGATGGCGCCGCCCCGGAGCCGACAGCGATAGAAGTGCAGCACGACCGTCTTCTCCCCGTAGGGCCAGCGTATGGTCTCGACCTTCTCGCCGACGACGAAGTCGGCCGTCAGCTCCTCTCGCAGCTCGCGCTGCAGGCAAGCCTCCAGGCTCTCTCCCGGCTCCCGCTTGCCCCCGGGGAACTCCCAGAGCCCGGCCAGGTGGCTGCCCTGGCGGCGCCGAGCGATGAGGTAGCGGCCGGCCTCGTCCTGGATGAGCGCCGCCGCCACCTCTATCGTGCTTCGCCCCACGATGGCCTCAGGAGGGAGACGGACGTTCCCGAACGGTGTGTCGGGGCCCGCGCCCGTCGCGGTGCGATGCTCCGACTTCCCGTCGTGTCGCTCCCGCCGCGAACGCGCAGAACTGCTTCATCGGACAGGGCACGCAGCGCGGTTTTCGCGGCGAGCACCAGGTCGCGCCGAAATCCATCAAGGCCTGGTTGAAGTCGTAGCCGCGCCCGGCCGGCACCAGCGCCTCGGCCAGGTCCCAGTACGTCTTCTCACCGCGCACCCGGGCCGCGCGCCGGGGTCCCAGGAAGACCCGGCCGAGGACACGGCGAACGTTGGTGTCGAGCACGGCGGTGTCGCGGCCGTAGGCGAACGACAGCACGGCGCCGGCCGTGTAGCGACCGATGCCGGGCAATGCCCGCAGAGCCTCGGCGTCGGCGGGAAGACGCCCACGGTAGCGGGCCACTGTCTCGCGCGCGATCATCGACAGCCGCACTGGCCGGACGTTGTAGCCCAGCGGGTACCAGAGTCGGCGCACGTCCTCGACGGGAGCCCGGGCCAGGCTCTCCATGGTCGGATACCGACGCAGGAACTGGCGGTACTTGGGCAGCACGCGGTCCACCTGCGTCTGCTGCAGCATGATCTCGGACACGAGCACGCGGTAGGCATTGCGGGTCCGTCGCCAGGGCAGATCGCGTCCGTGCCGGCCATACCA
>Ga0126379_10002636_pt1 | contig 11469 bp, 7 predicted proteins | sample PanSoiMetPlot_24_FD_92640 | JGI IMG/M metagenome (GOLD analysis project Ga0126379, IMG submission 92640) | Tropical forest soil microbial communities from Panama - MetaG Plot_24 | ecosystem: Environmental > Terrestrial > Soil > Tropical forest > Bulk soil | place: Panama | collected 2016-02-17
CGCGTCGTTCTTCATGAACCAGCTGCAGGACTCCGTGGGGACGAATAACCAGCTGGCCAACCGGATCTCCTGGGTGATTTACCGTTGCGTCTCGGAGTCGGGGAAGTTCATGAGCGCGTTCCTGCACCTCGGCTTCAACCAGGACGAGGCCGGCCGGCAGGTGTACGAGGGCGCCTGGCCGATCATCGCCGGCCGGCGCGTCGCGCTGAACTTCCGCTTCGCGATGCCCGACGGCGTCCTGAAGCTGTACGAGCCCGGCAGCGAGGGCCCGCAATGGTGGGTGCCGTGGCCCGACCCGGTGCGCAACCTGCCGACGCGGGGCATCCTCGACCGCTGCACCGAGAGCCACACGTGTCCCAAGATCATCGAGCACTTCGGCGCGGCCGAGGTCTGGGGCCTGAAGCTCACTCCGGAATGGGTGGGGACGAAGGCAGATGCCAACATCCCGCTGACCGACACCATCCGGCGGTACTACATCCCGAGCACCCAGCACGGCGGGGGCAATGGCGGCTTCAACGTCAACCCGGCCCCGCCGCCCTCGTGCCCCAGCACCAACTACGGCCAGGGCACGTTCGCCGCCAATCCGGTCCCGCACACCGAGACGGTCAACGCGATCCGGTTCCACTTCCGCAACTGGATCATGCGCGGCACGCCGCCGCCGCCGAGCCGCTACCCGACGCTGGGCCACCACGACAAGCCCGACGATTTCCTGGTGGACGCGACGAAGAAGGACATGGGATTCCCGACGATTCCCGGAGTGCCAGCGACCGCGCCCACCGGGCTGATCAACCCCGTGATCCAGTACGACTGGGGCCGGGACTTCGACTACACGGATGCGTCGGGTGTCCAGACGATCATGCCGCCCAAGATCAAGAAGGTTCTGCGCATGCTCGTGCCGCGAACGGACGCCGATGGCAATGAGCTGGGTGGCGTGCCGGTCGTGCTGCGCGACGCGCCGCTCGGCACGTACCTCGGCTGGAACGTCACCGCCGCCGGCTTCCACAAGGGCCAGCTCTGCAACTACGCGGGAGGCATGATCCCGTTCGCGAAGACGCAGGCCGAGCGGCTGGCGAGCGGCGACCCGCGGCTGTCGCTGGAAGAGCGCTACGGCAATCACGCGGGTTATGTCGCCGCGGTGCGAGCCGCCGCCGCGAACGCCGTCGCCCAGGGGTTCCTGCTGCAGAGCGACGCGGATGCCCTGATCGCACAGGCCGCCGCGAGCAATGTGCTGAACCCGTAGGCGCGGCCGACCGTCCGGAACGTCTCGAGCGCGCAGGGCGCGGGCCGGCCCTGCGCGCTCGGTCTCTTCAGTTCCGCCAGGGCTCCACCAGCATCTTCGCGTGGTGCTCCGGCGACGCCAGGTCCGCGAAGGCTTGCGCCACCCCCTGGGCCCCGACCTTGCCGGTGATCAGGGGCGCGCTCGGAAGGGCGCCCTCCGCGAGGTGCTCGAGCGTCGCCGCGAACTCCTCCGGCGTGTAGCCCAGCACGAACTGGAGATTTAGCTCCTTGGCGATGCCCAGCAGGGGATGGATCGTGTCCGCCTCCATGCACACGCCGACGACCACGATGCGCGTGCCGCGCGGCGCGCCCGCCATGATCTGATCGAGCACCCCGGGCACGCCGACGCATTCGAACACTACCGCGGGTCGCAGCGCGGGACCGGTCACCCACGGCGGAAGCACAGGCGCGCGGCCCGGGTCGCGCCACACGGCGGCCTCGCGCCAGCTCGTCCAGGCCGTCGTCGCGGCCGGGTCCACCACCACGTCCGCGCCGAGCGCCGACGCCAGCTCGCGGCGCCCCGCGGAGAAGTCGGCGGCCACGATCGGCGACACCCCGGCGAGCCGAAGGGCGGCGATGACCGCGAGGCCCACCGGGCCGCATCCGATGACGAGCGGAGCCTCGTCCCGCTCGAGCCGTGCCCGATTGACCGCGTGCACGCCGACCGCCAGCGGCTCGGTGAGCGCCGCGTGCTCGGTCGACAGGCCATTCGGCACCTCGAGGAGCAGCGCCTCCGTGAGACGCATGTACTCCGCGTAGCCGCCGGGATGGTCGTTGGAGTAGCCGACCGTCCGCGGCCCCTCCGGGCGCATGAGCACCGGGCGCGAGCACACGCGGGTGCCGACCTTGAGCGTTTTGCGGGTGTCGGGCCCGTGGTCGGCGATCTCCGCGCAGAACTCGTGACCCATGACGACGTCGCGGGCCAGGTCCATCGCGAAGAGGTTGCCGGCCCGCCGCGAGCTTTCGACGAATTTCTCGGCGTGCTTGAGCGCGTGGAGGTCGGAGCCGCAGATCCCGCAGGCGAGGGTCTTCACCAGCACCTCGCCGGGCCCCGGCTCCGGCACCGGGACGTCGGCCACGACCAGGGCCTTGTTTCGCATGACGACGGCGCGCATGTGTCGGTCCCCTCCTGGTATCTCGTCCGGCGAGGTCGTCTCGCGTCCTCGGAGAAGGCCGTGATCTTACCACATCGCAGCAGCGCGCCTGCCGGCGGGACTCGCGTCGCCTTGACTCCGCATCGGCGCCTCCCTATCATCCGAAGCCGATCGGCTCGAGCAACGCGGATCGGGCCATCAGCGCGTCCGCTCCGCCAACACCCTCACCGCCAGCCGAGCCCTCGTCGCCCACGAGTCTCGTGCCGCGACGGTCCCCGCTGGCGCACCGGAAGGAGCCGTCATGAAAACAGGCGAGATCTTCGTCGGAGGCGCGTGGCAGCCGGCAGTCTCGGGCGAGACCTATCAACCCATCAACCCGGCCAACGAAGAGCCGGTCGCCACGGTCGCGAAGGGCGACGAGCGCGACGTCGACCTCGCGATCGCGGCGGCCCGCAAGGCCTTCGACCAGGGCCCCTGGCCCCGGATGAGCCCGCACGAGCGCGGCCGAATCGTGTGGAAGCTGGGCGAGCTGATCCAGGAGCACCTCGACGAGATGGCGCGGCTCGAGAGCCTCTGCACGGGCAAGACGATGTTCGACTCCGGCAAGGTCGAAATCCCGTTCGCCGCCGAGGTCTTTCGCTATTACGCGGGCTGGGCGACGAAGATTCACGGCGAGACACTCCAGCTCCGCGACAACGCATTCACGTTCACCCTGCGCCACCCGGTCGGCGTGATCGGCGCGATCGTGCCGTGGAACTTTCCATTCCTGCTCTCGTCGTGGAAGATCGCTCCGGCCCTCGCCGCCGGGAACACGATGGTGCTGAAGCCCGCCTCGCAGACGCCGCTCACCGCGCTCCGGTTCGCCGAGCTGTGCCAGGAGGCGGGATTGCCCGAGGGCGTGTTCAACGTCGTCACCGGTCCCGGCGGCCGCGTCGGCATGGCGATGGTCCGCGACCCGCGCGTCGACAAGATCGCGTTCACCGGCTCCACCGAGGTGGGCAAGCAGATCATGCGCGAGGGCGCGGGCTCGTTGAAGCGGCTCTCGCTCGAGCTGGGCGGCAAGTCGCCCAACATCGTCTTCGCCGACGCGGATCTCGAGGCGGCGGCGCGCGGCGCGATGACGGGCATCTTCTACAACAAGGGCGAGGTGTGCGCCGCCGGCTCGCGGCTGTTCCTCGAGGAGAAGATCCACGACGAGTTCATGGACAAGGTCACCCAGAAGGTGAAGGCCATCAAGGTGGGCGACCCGATGGACAAGGCCACGCGCATGGGGCCGGTCGTCTCGAAGGCGCAGATGGAGACGGTGCTGTCGTACATCGACGCGGGCAAGCGCGATGGCGCGCACCTGGTGGCGGGCGGCGGCCGCGCGAACGTCGGCGGCGGCAAGGGCTATTTCGTCGAGCCCACCATCTTCGACGGGGTCGCCAACTCGATGAAGATCGCGCGCGAGGAGATCTTCGGACCCGTGCTATCGGTGATCCCGTTCCGCTCGGTGGAGGACGGCATCGTGCAGGGCAACGACACGACGTACGGGCTGGCCGCCGCGGTGTGGACGCGCGACGTGTCGAAGGCGCTCAAGGCGGCGCGCGCCATCCGCGCCGGCACCGTCTGGGTGAACGCCTACAACCTCTTCGACGCGGCGCTGCCCTTCGGCGGCTTCAAGGAATCCGGGTTCGGCCGCGAGATGGGATCGGTGGGGCTCGACGGCTACACCGAGGTGAAGACCGTCTGGGTCGATCTGTCGTAGTGAGCGTGCCGGCGACTGGTGCCCGTCCGCCGTCTGACGGCCATCGCGCGCGATGATCGGCTGCGCGCGCTGATCGAGATCCAGCCGGGCCGGCCCGCGTTCGGCGCGGGTCTCCGGATGGCCGTCGCGGTCGTGGCCCCGCTGGCCGCTGCCATCGCCCTGGGGCATCTGGCGTCCGGGCTCATGATCGCGGTCGGCGCGATGGAGGTCGGGCTGACCGACGACGGCAGCCCGTATCGCCAGCGCGCGCTTCACATGGGCGCCGCCACCGTGGCGACCGCGGTCGTGTTCCTCACCGGGACGATCGTCGGCGATCGGACGTGGCTCGCCGCCCTCATCATGCTGCTCCTCGCGTTCGCGTGCGGCCTCACCAACATGTTCAGCAGTGGCGCCGCCACGGTCGGCTCCATCACGCTCATCAGCTATGCGATCGGGGCCGGCATTCCCGCCGATCTGGCGACGGCCCGGCAGCGGGCGCTCCAGTTCCTGATCGGCGGCGCCTGGGCCCTCGTGCTGTCGAACGTCCTCTGGCCGCTCTATCGCTGGCGACCGATCGAGCGCTCCGTCGCGTCCGCCTACCGGGCCCTGGGCGGCCTCATCGAGCCGAGGTTCTCCGGGAGCCGCGCTGTCGGCGCCGATCCGCTGACCGGGGCGGTGGCCGAGGCGATGGAGAGTCTCGTCGCGAGCCGCGCGGGTCGCCGGGGCCCGTCGCCGACGGCCGAGCGGCTCTTGCTGCTGCTGCGGCTCGCCGAGCGCGGCGGCGAGGTGCTCGGCGCGATCGACGAGGCGGTCTCGATCCCCGAATCCGGCCGATTCGATCCCGGGGCGAGCTGGACGGGCGCGGTCGCCCGGGTGAGAGCGGCGCTCGTTGACGCGGCGACGGCGATCGCTGCAGCCCTCGAGACGGGCGGCGGCGACGTGAGCCTGGACGACCTCCACGCCGCTCTGGGCGCGCTCGGCCAGGGATTCGACGCCGTGCGGTTGCGCGCGACGACCCCCGATGCGCTTCCGGCGCTCAACGCGGAGGCAGAGACGATGCGGCTCGCGATGACGCTCGGCCAGTTGCTGCACGACGCGGCCGATGCCTGCCGGGCCCTGCGCACCGGTGCGCCGGCTAGCTTCGAGCTGGATCCCGCCGCGGCCGACGAAGACCAGCGGCCCGTCGATGTGATCTGCCAGAACCTGACGTTCGAGTCCGCGGGGCTGCGCCACGCGCTGCGGCTCGCCGCGAGCGCGGCGGCGGCCGTCGTGCTCGACGACCTGACCCCGCTCGGCCACGGCTACTGGATCACGCTCACGGTCATCGTGATCTTGAAGCCGACGTACGGCGCCACGATGGCGCGCGCTCGCCAGCGCGTGGCGGGCACGGTGCTCGGGGCGCTCTTCGCCGCGCTCCTGGCCGGCGTCGTCACCGGCGAGATCGCCATGCTGGCGATCGTCGCCGCGCTCAGCCTCCTGACCTTCTCGCTGCTGCCGCTGAACTACGGGCTCTACACGTTCTTCCTCACCCCGCTGATCGTGCTGCTGCTCGACCTCGGCCGGCCCGGGACGCTGTCGGTCGCGGCCGATCGCGCGCTCGACACGGTGATCGGCGGCGCGCTGGCGATGATGGGCGGGTATCTTCTCTGGCCGGCGTCCGAGCGCCTCCGGTTGCCCGAGACGCTGGCGGACGTCGCCCTGGCCCTTCGCGAGTACGCCGGCGCCGCCCTCGACGCATATGTGACGACGCCCGACGCCGGCCGCCTCGGCTCCGGCGCCGCCCGCGCGACCCTGACCATCAGCAATGCGGAGAGCGCGCTCTCGCGGCTGGTCACGGAGCCCGCCGGCCACCGACAGGATGCGGCGCCGGCGCTCGCCTTCGTGGGAGCGGCGCGCCGGATCCGCGCCGAGCTCGCCGCGCTCGCCCTGCATGCCGGCCAGGTCACGAAGGCGGGACGCCTCGAGGGCCTGCCGGCGCTCTCCCCGGCGGTCGACGTCGCGCTGGCCGGCGTGGCGACCTCGGTGCGCGCCCGCCATGTGCCGCTGCCGCTCACGGGCTTCGCGGCGGCGGTCGAACCGCTCCGCGCTCAGCTGGCCGCTCTCTACGCGCAGCGCGCGTCGGAGCTCGCCGGCGGGCAGACCCGCACGCCGACACGCGATGCGGTGGCCGATGTCTCGCTCGCCGCGCACGAGGTGATCCGCATGACGACGGACATCGAGGTCTTGCGGGGAGCGACGGCGCGGCTCGCGGGCGCCGAGCGCTGAGGCCCGGGCGCGCCGACCCGGCTCGACGCGTCGCTGCAGGTCGACGGGTTTCATGGCATGCTGGGGCCCGTTCGAACCCACTAATCTCACACAGGAGTGGACTTCCATGGCAGCCATCACCGAGTTCGTCGATCTCGACCGGCGCGGCCGCGTGGCCGTGCTCACCGCCAACAACCCGCCGGTCAATGCGCTGTCCCATGGCGTGCGCCTCGGCCTGCGCGACGGGATGAAGCAGGCCATCGCGGATGGCGGCGCCGATGCAGTGGTCATCGCGTGCGCCGGCCGCACGTTCATCGCCGGCGCCGACATCACGGAGTTCGGCAAGCCTCCGCGCGAGCCCGGCCTGCACGAGGTCCTCGATCTCATCGAGTCGAGCCCGAAGCCCGTGGTGGCCGCCATCCATGGCACGGCCTTCGGCGGCGGGCTCGAGGTCACGCTCGCGTGCCACTATCGCGTGGCCGTGAAGACGGCGCGCCTCGGGCTGCCGGAAGTGAAGCTGGGCCTCTTGCCCGGCGCGGGCGGAACGCAGCGCCTGCCCCGCGTGGTGGGCGTGGAGAAGGCGCTGTCGATGATCGTGAGCGGCGATCCCATCGGCGCGGAGGAGGGCAAACGGGTCGGCCTCGTCGACGATCTGGTCGAGGGAGACCTGACGGCCGGGGCGGTCGCCTTCGCCGAGCGCGTGGTGGCCGAGAAGCGCCCGCTGCGGAAGATCCGCGATCTCGACGACAAGATCGCCGCAGTTCGCGGCAAGCCGGAGGTGTTCGCGGAGTTCCGCAAGTCCGTGGCGCGCCAGACGCGCGGGTTCCGGGCGCCGGAGAACTGCATCAAGGCCGTCGAGGCGGCCGTCACCCTGCCGTTCGATCACGGGATGGCGCGCGAGCGCGAGCTGTTCGTGGAGCTGGTCAACTCGTCCGAGTCGCGTGCCCAGCGGTACTTCTTCTTCGCGGAGCGCGAGGCCGCGAAGATCCCCGACATCCCCGCCGCGATCTCGACGCGCGCCATCAAGAAGGCCGCGGTCATCGGGGCCGGCACCATGGGCGGCGGCATCGCGATGAACTTCGCCAACGCCGGGATTCCGGTGACGGTCGTCGAGGTGGCGAAGGAGGCCCTCGACCGCGGCCTCGGCGTGGTGAAGAAGAACTACGAGACGACCGCGTCCCGGGGCCGTATCACGGCGGCCGACGTGGAAAAGCGGATGGGCCTGATCACCGGCAGCACGAACTTCCAGGACATCGCCGACGCCGACATCGTGATCGAGGCCGTGTTCGAGGAGATGCCGCTCAAGAAGGAGGTCTTCGCGAAGCTCGACGGCATCGCCAAGAGCGACGCGGTGCTTGCCAGCAACACGTCCACGCTGGACGTCGATGAGATCGCCTCGGCGACGAAGCGGCCGGAGAGCGTGGTAGGGATGCACTTCTTCAGCCCGGCCAACGTGATGCGCCTGCTCGAGGTCGTGCGCGGAAAGAAGAGCGCGAAGGACGTCGTGGCCACGGCCATGACCGTCGGGAGGCAGATCGGCAAGGTCTCGGTGTGCGTGGGCGTGTGCGACGGCTTCGTCGGCAACCGCATGCTGCACCAGCGCGGCCGGGAGGCAGAGAAGCTCATTTTGGAAGGCGCGCTGCCGCATCAGGTGGACAAGGTGCTCTACGACTTCGGCTTCCCGATGGGGCCGTTTGCGATGGGCGACCTGGCCGGCCTCGACGTCGGCTGGCGCATCCGCAAGGGCAAGGGCGTGAAGTCGGCGGTGGCCGACCACCTCTGCGAGATGGGCCGCTTCGGCCAGAAGACCGGCGCGGGCTACTACAAGTACGACGACAAGCGCAACGCGACGCCCGACCCGGTCGTCGAGCAGATCATCCTCGAGGCCTCGAAGGAGGCGGGCATCCAGCGCCGCCAGATCGGCAATGACGAGATCCTGGCGCGGCTGCTCTACCCGATGGTCAACGAGGGCGCGAAGATCCTCGAGGAGGGCAAGGCGACCCGCGCCAGCGACATCGACGTGATCTGGATCTACGGGTATGGCTGGCCGATCTACCGCGGCGGGCCGATGCACTGGGCGGATACGGTCGGCCTCAAGGTCATCCGCGACCGGATGCTCGAGTGGCAGCGCGTGCACGGAGACGTCTGGAAGCCCGCCGCGCTGCTCGCAAAGCTGGCCGACGAGGGCAAGGGCTTCAAGGACCTGTAGGGAAGTGTAAAAGGGGGCGGCCTGCTCCCCTCAGCCGGACCGACTCTGTAGTGCGTGAGAAACTCGGCGACCGGCCGAATGCGGGCTAGAGAAGACGACGTATGACTGACGTGCCGAAACGCATCAAACGCCTCCTGCGTGAGTATGCGGCAGCGGCTCACGAAGAGGAGCTCCGGCGAGCCCTCGTTCCTATTGCAGAGGCCTTCAAGCGATGGGAGCGGAGAGAGCTGGAGAGTGGAGAGCTCAGCGAGATGATCCACCGATTCCACCAAGGGCCGGCGAGAGATCTCTGGGTGCGCTACAACACCCCGCATCTCCCGATGGCCGTGGCAGCCGCAATCGCGACTGGTGTCTTGAGCCGGGAGACGATCCCAGCCGAGCTGCTGGATCATCTCGCGGGCGCAATCCGATTCTACGAGCAGGAACAGGCGACGCCATAGCGCGCCTTTAACATCGCACTGGCGCAGACCGGTTGGGCTCACGTTGGCTCGGGCGCTGCTCACCGCAGGTCGTTTAGGGCAAGACCGTCTGCGTCGTGAGCTGTCAGCGAGCCCGGAACCGGTGTTCCTCAAACGGAAGGGGCTGGAGGTCCTCGGCGGAGGGTGATTTCTTCGTGAGGAAGCGGCCCGGGGACGGTCAAGCTGCCGCCCGAGAGCGCCCGACCGCATCGAGATCGATGGCGATCCACGCCACGCCCGACGTCCCGAGCTGCCGGGCCGGCGAGATCACGTACGTTGTCGAGGATGTCCGTTGAGCCGAGATGTGCCAATAGCTATCACGGACCGCGTGGTCCACGACGTTCTGTTCGCCAGCAGCGGACGCCGGGAGCCATCGCGAGGGAAGGACCGGCGGTACACTCGCCCACATGAACGCGATCGCGCGCGCCGTGGTTCTCGCCGGGCTCTGCGCCAGCGCGCTCGCCGGCTGCGGGATCACGCCGGCTCAGGAGCAGGCGATCCGGGACGCATGGGCGGAGCGGGACGCCGAGCGCGCTCGTGAATGTCAGCAGGCGCGCGGCCGGTTCGTGGCGGGAGGATGCGTGTTCGGCGGCCAGTGATGGCCCTCGGGCGCGCCGGACGCTCAGCGGCTGCGAATGAAGCGCCGGATGAGCCCCATCGACAACAGTCCCCGGCCGACGATCAGTGGCACCCAGTAGGACGGCACGCGGAGGACCTGGATCAGCACGACGCAGACGCCGACGATGCTGACGATCGGCCCCGCCATGATGAGACCGTTGCCCGGTTCCCGCGCGATGCTGTCGCCTCCGCGATGTGAGCGCGCGCGGCCCGAGCGCCGCCCGCCATCACCCGGAGCACGCTAACCTCCGTTCAGGGTCCCGTCAACGCGCGGGCGTTCCCGCGCCGATCGCGGGAACCCCGGAAGACGCGCGCGGTGTACCATGCCGGGCGGGAGGATGCGATGACCGCGACGACACGGATCGACGTCGACCTCAGCAGTGACACGGTGACCCGGCCGAGCCTCGCCATGCGGCGCTTCATGTGCGAGGCGGAGGTGGGAGACGAGCAGAAGGGCGAGGATCCGACGGTCAACCTGCTCCAGGGCATGGTGTCCGAGCTCCTGGGCAAGGAGGCGGCGATGTTCCTGCCCTCGGGCACCATGTGCAACGAGATCGCGATGCGCGTGCACTGCCGCCATGGGGACGAGATGCTCGCCCACCGGAGCGCGCACCCGATCCACTTCGAGACGGGTGGACCCGCGGCCCTGGCGGGCCTCAACGTGCGCATCCTCGACGGACCGCGGGGACAGTTCGACGCCGCCGACGTGCACGAGGCCGTGCGCCCAGAGTCCCGCTATTTCCCGAGGAGCCGGCTCGTCTGGGTCGAGCAGACGAGCAACCTCGGCGGGGGTTCGGTCTGGCCGCTCGAGCGAATCCAGGCCGTGGTGGCGGCCGCGCGTGCGCACGGCCTCGCCGCGCATCTGGACGGGGCGCGGCTCATGAATGCCGTGGTGCGGAGCGGTGTGTCAGCGGACGCCTATGCCGCGCCGTTCGACTCGGCCTGGATCGACTTCAGCAAGGGCCTGGGCGCGCCGGTCGGGGCAGCGCTCGCGGGCTCGCGGGAGTTCATCGCCGAGGCGTGGCGGCTGAAGCAGCAGATGGGCGGCGCGATGCGCCAGGCCGGCATCATCGCGGCAGGCGGCGTCTATGCGCTCCGCCACCATGTGGATCGGCTCGCCCAGGACCACGAGCACGCGCGCCGGCTCGCCGTGGGCCTGACCGAGCTGCCGGGCGTCAAGCTCGACCCTGCGGAGGTCGAGACGAACATCGTGTTCTTCGAGGTGACGGGAGCGCTCGACGCACCGGCCGCCGTGAACGAGTTGCTCGGCCAGGGCGTGCGGATGGGGGCCCTCGGCCCGCGGACGATCCGTGCCGTCACCCATCTGGACGTCGATAGCCAGGGCATCGGGCGTGCGCTCGAAGCGGCGCGCCGGGTCTTCCGGTAGGGGCGACGGAGAGCGTGTGAAGAAATTCGGAGATCGGGTTGGCGACGTGCTGCAACGTCTTGATCTTTCGCACCGTCGCAACCCATTTTCGAGATTTCTTCGCACCCTCGGCGTGCGCGCGCCCCTTCAGGACGCGCGCCCGACCACCCGGCCCATCGTCGCGCAGAGGGCGCCCGGGTCCACGGGTTTCGACAGGTAGTCTGCGAATCCGGCGGCGATCGCCCGCTGCTTCGAGTGCACCCGGCCGAACGCCGTCGTCGCCACCACGGGCACGGCGCGCAGGGCGGGGTCGGGAAGATCGTGGATCTGGCTCACCAACCAGTAGCCGTCATGACCCGGCATGGCGATGTCGCTCAGCACGGCGTTCGGGTGCCGCTCCTGCGCGACGCGAAGCGCGTCGATCGCGGTGGGTGCGGTCACCACGACGGCCCCGGCGATCCCGAGCGCCGTGGCGA
>Ga0126379_10002638_pt1 | contig 11462 bp, 25 predicted proteins | sample PanSoiMetPlot_24_FD_92640 | JGI IMG/M metagenome (GOLD analysis project Ga0126379, IMG submission 92640) | Tropical forest soil microbial communities from Panama - MetaG Plot_24 | ecosystem: Environmental > Terrestrial > Soil > Tropical forest > Bulk soil | place: Panama | collected 2016-02-17
CCTCGAAGTGCATCAGGCGCTTTCCTCCGCGTCTTCATCCTCGCAGCATGGTCCGTTGGGGAAGTAGTAGTGACTGCCGCACGTCTTGCATTGGGCGTAGTCGCTGAGCCACGCGTGGTACGCGGCGTTGTCTAGCTCGATCTCCAGGCCGGCCAGGAATTCCTCGCGGCCCAGGCTGTACGGCACCGGATCTCCAAACTCCATACCGGTGCTTTCGCTTTCGGTGTCGAAGATCCAGTACGGCTGCGCGTGATCAGCGTAGAACCATATGCCGCACTCAACTTCTATCGTCGGCTGCGTCCCGAATGGCGGCACATACCGGTTGCAGGGGCAGGTGTTCACCTCGTCACCCTCAGGGTCTGCGGTGACCGGCGCGACGCACAAGTCCTCTGCGCCATTGTGCTGGTGCTCGCAGTTGGCGCACAGTCCAACCGGCGAGTAGTAGGTGGACCCGCCATGCTCGTTCGGGTGCATGTACAGGTGGTTCGCCGGCCCAGACTTGATGATGCGGGCTTCGAGGGTGCGGCCGAACGCGATGTCTGACGAGACACCGGCGCAGTGTTTGCCCCACTCGTCACGGACTGTGGTCCAGGCTTCATAGGCGTACAGCAGTGGGCCTTTGAGAAACGGCTTGCACAGTGGTCCGACCGGCTCCCCGTTCTCGTCAGTGGGTGCGTTCTCTTCGTTGCCGCAGATGCAGTAGGTCATCGTTTCTCCGGCTCCAGTGCGGCCAGGATGCGGTCCCAGTCGTTGACCAGCAGGGATACCCGGTGGCGTAGCTCGCGCCTGACGCGTGCGGATTGCACTGCCTGGCTTAGGTTCTGAAATTGATCGTGCCAGAACTGCGTAAGCGTCTCGGACTTTTCGAGACGAGCATTCAGAGCCGCAAGGTTCTCCGGGTACTGCGGCCCGCCGGGTGAGTCGTCGTAGGTTGTCACTGTCATCGTGTTTGATAACTCCGTTGTGGAATAGTCATGACGTGGAGGCGCGGCGCATTGTCGGCGCGTGCTTCCCATCGGCAGCGAGCGCAGAAGACGTAGCGCATGCCTCGCTCAGTGATGATCTGCCGACAGGCACGCTGGCACTGTCGGCACAGTAGGAGTGGGTCAGGGTCATCGGGGTCGAGCACGCCGCAGGCATACACGATCCCGTCCCAGTCATGGCTCAGTTGGCCTGCCCGGCCGCTTCGAGTTCTGTGCGGACGTAGCTTGGCGCGTAGGTGTTGACGATATCCCGTAGCTTCGCGCACTCGGACACGAGATCACGGATGCGGTTCGCTTGCGCGGCGACGATCTCGGCTGGCTCGCAGGTGATGGGTTCGCCATAGACGTAGTGGTCAATCGCCAGGTGCGCATCGTGGCGCGTCATGCCGCACTTGTCCATGAGCCACGCGTACATGGTCCGGTCGGTGCGGTTGTGGTCAACCATGAAGTCGATCCGTGCGCGTTGCTCCGGTGTCAGTGCCGGATGGGTCATAGTGTTTGAGTAATCCCTTCTGAAATAAGTTGCGCCATCGCACGTTGGAGCGTGCGTTGCTCGTTACCCCAGGCAACCACGGCGGTTTCGACCGTGCCTTGCCGGTTGCTGGTGAAGTAGTCCAGCAACCATGTTTCGGGTATGTAGCTGAATTGGCGTCGCACGTTGCGCGTCAACCGTGTTGCGCGGTCCGGCTGGAACTTCACGCGGCGAGCTTGCCTAGCTCTTGCTTCAATTCCCATTCGCGGCGGCAGGCCACGCCAGCGAGCCGGTGGTAATCGTCGCGGGTGAGCCTGTTGCGCGTGCTCGGGTAGTGGTCTGGCGACCACGTGAGCCTGGAGTATTGCTCCAGCAACCGGCGCTGGTAGTCGATGGCGTGTAGAAGACTCTCGCGATCAGTCAGTGGCATTGGTAACCGGTACCCTCCAGTAGATTCGCTGTTGGTAGCTCGGGTGGTTGCGGTGGCGGAAGCAGTACACCAGCGTGCCGTGCTCGGTTTGCTCCGGCCCCATGTACTGCCAGGCTTCGCCAGTCTCCGGGTCGCGTGCTTCAGGTCCACCCGGCAGTGTCTGCCACGCCGCTTCGGTCGGCTCGATCCATTCGAGCATCACGCGACCTCGTCCACGCTCACAATTGCCAGGCTCAAGCGCACGATGACTTCGCGCACCGGTCCGTCTGCCTCGCTGGTGCTGTACGCACTATCGTCCAGTACCAGCGTCATCTGCTCGTCGTTCGGTTCCATCTGCCCCGACATCACACGCTCGTACCTGTCGGTCAGCAGGTTGTAGATCTCGTCGCGGATCGTCTTTGTGTCTAGCATGGTTCCTCTCTGTTGGAGTGAGCGTGGGGGCTATTGCCCCCACACTCCGACTGGCATCTTGACCAGCGTTCCGAACGGTGCCTCACCGTGGAATGCTTCCGTGGTGACCCAGAGCACCGGGTAGTCAGGCTCGGTCGGGTGGTCGCCTTCCATGTCTGTCAGGTAGATCAGGCAGACCGGTTGCTCGGCCTGCTCGGCTACCCAGTCGAACACCGGCTGGAAGCGGGTTCCTCCGCCGCCCACCGGAGCGAACACGATCTCTTCGTCCTGCTCGAACTCGTCCACCTTGAGCACTTCCGCGTCGCAGTAGGGCACGCTCACCCGCTCGGGTCGGGTCTCGTTGAACACGCTGTTGACTTCGGCACCGAAGCGTGGCAGTAGCTGGCGCGTGCTGCCCGACGTGTCAACCGCGACCACGATGTAGCCGGTGTTCTCCTTGTGAACGCCCGGCAGGTACCACTCCTGCGAGATGAAGCGGCGGTTTGGGCTGGACCACGAGTACTCGCTCGGGATGGTGGCGACTACGAACTCCCGCAGTACCGCTTTCCAGTCGAGCACTGACTCACGCGACGCTTGCACGGCCAGGTCCGCACCACCAGGCAGGTTGCCTGCGCGAGCGGCGATCATGACTGCCTGCGCCGCGATCTCTTTCCAGTCATCAGCGGTGAGCGGTTGCTCGGTGGCTGATGCCTGGTCGGGTACCACCTCGCCATCCTCTGGCGCATCACGTGGTGCCTCTGGCTGCGGGGCTGGTACGAAGTAGCTCCGCGTGCCGCCATCGGTCAGGTCTTCGTCCTCACCGTCACCGTCCGCGTCGCCATCCTCGTCGTCTGACTCGTCGCCACCGGGCTGGTCGCCAGACTCGTCGGTCTCGTCGGTGCCGTTCTCATCGTCGGCATCGTCACCAGGCTGGTCGCCATCGTCGCCAGACTCGTCCGAGTCATCGTCGGCGTCATCGTCTGACTCGTCGCCACCAGGCAGGCCACCGGTCTGCCCCTCGTCACCCTCCGGCTCATCGTCGGAGTCCTGCGGCAGGTCCGGCTGCTCGTCCTGTAGCTTCTTTTGCAATTCGCTCCAGAGGATGGCGAAGATGGTTTCCAGGCTCATGCCATCGAAGCGGCGATCTCGCAGCAGACCATCCGCCATCTGACCAATACGACCCTTGTCGAGAATCTCGTTCACGGCGTAGTCGCCAGCCTCATTGGCGAGCTTGTGGTTGCGACCGTTGATGCGGAACGGGTGGAGCAGGATGTTGTGACCGACCTCGTGGGCGATCTCGAAGATGAGATGCTTCTCGGTCTGCTCGGCAGTCCACGCGGCGTCATAGTCGAGATGCGTACCGTCAGTACACATCGTGCCAACCTTGCGCTCGCGCATCTGGAGCAGCATGCTCGGCCAACCCCAGAACGGATCAACCTTGAGCAGACGCTCGCGGGCGCGTGACATGCGACGGGCTTGTTGTTCGTTCATCGTTCGCGTTCCTCTCTGTAACCTAGTGTAGCACAACCGCTTGGGTAAGCAACGGGGTGCCGGCAACCACCGGCACCCCTGGTGCTCAGGCGAAGAATTCGCTCGCGTGCTTGAGCATCTCGTCGGCTTTCGCCTTGATCCGCTCGGCCTCACCCGCGACCTCTGCCCGAGTAGCAGCGCTGGCGCGGAGCACGTCAGCGTCCCACTTCGTCAGGCTGGCGACGATGTCATCGGCAAGCTCTGCGATGAGCGGGTCTTTGTTGACGTTCAACAGCGGGATGAGCGACGCCTGCTTGCGGACGTTTTCCACAACCGTATCGTGGAACTTGTTTTCGACCACGGTCTTGGTTGTGGCCTTGCCGTGCTTGTCGGTCGCCGGCACTTCGCTGATGCGGTAGTCCCGCAGTGACTCGGCCATGTGCGCAATCGGCTTGATGATGCGCACGATGAGATCACGCTGCGACTCTGCCATCACCTGAGAGATAACTCCCTCAAGCTGTTTGCGCACCCGCTGGATCTCGATCTCACCGATGTCTGCGCGGAAGTCGGGAGCGCTCGGCATCGGCAGGGTGAGCGACGTCATCGCAAAGTAGCTGGCGATCTCCGACGCCGGCGGGTAGTCGCTCGCTTTCCAGAGTGCTCCCAGTCCACCCTGGTCCTGACCGAGCGATGCCTCATGCACGAGCGTGGGGTAGAACGGCAGGAAATCGAGCACCGCTGCGTTGTACTGGTCGATGAAGTCCGCAATGGTGCGGGTGTACTCGTCGTACGCCTCAGCCGGCAGGACACGCGCACCGTCATCCAGCCAGAGCAGCGTCATCGAGTAGTGGTACGTGCGAGCCGCAGTGCCGATCTTGCGGATGGCTTCGAGCTTGTCCTTGGCAGTGCTCGTGCGGTCCTTGGCACCAGCCAGGACTTTCACCAAGTTGGTGGCTGACTGCGCGGCGTTGTTCTGCTTGGCGACGTCGCGGCTGGCCTTTTTGTCGGACTTGGTAGCGTTCCAGCCGGCCACGCTGAACTTCGTCAGCATGGCGCGGTCAGCGAGCGAAACGTTGGCGACGTGGGTCTCGTCAATGGCCTTGCGAACGGCTGGCGAGATGGCGGTTTCAGTAGCGGTTGTCATGATCTGTGCGGTTCCTCTCTGTCACTCAGTGTAGCAGGCTCGGAGTGTTTGAGCAACGGCCCGGCAAACAGATGCCGGGCCAGGCAGGGGTCAGTTGTAGCGGTCCGCGATGTTGTTTTTCGCGGCGTAGTGCATGTACTCACGCGTGTGCTGCAAGCCTTTGTCGCGGGCAATGGCAGCGCTCGTGGAGTACGCACCGTACTCACCCGGCATGCGATCCAGATACGTGATCACCTGCCCCAGGTTGTCCTCAGTCGCTCGGAACGCGAGCGCTGTTGCCAGTGCGATGCGCAACCCGGGCTTGTCATCACCCGGCACGTCCGCACGCGTGGGGTCTGCGAGAATCGCATCCACGCTCGGCATCTGCTTGAACGCTGGCTCGAATGCCGCGAACTTGACCGCAGCCTCTTCGCCCACCGTGCCAGCGAGCAGGATGTGCTGCACGCTCGGCGCGTTGCGCTGCGCGATGAGGTTGCTGGCTCGCTCCCACGAGCGTGGCGACGGGGTCACCAGTGACTTGTTGTCATCCGGGGCTGACAACAGGTTGGGGAACAACCGCAGGAATGCGACCACCACCGGCTCGATCTTGCCGCTTGAGCAAGCCCAGTCCGTCCAGTCATCGTTATCGACCACCACCTGTAGGAATGTGAAGCGGTCGCGCAGGGCTGGACCCATTGCGTTGACGCCTTTGTCCGTCAGGTTGTTGCCAGCGGCACCGACCGTCCACGCGTCCGGGATGCGGTGGCCGGCGATGGCCCGGTTGTTGACGTCAAGCACGTTCATGAGAGCGTTCATGACGGGCAGTGGCGAGCGGTTGAACTCGTCCAGAAAGATGCAGCCGGCACCGAGCGTCGGCCAGATTTCGGGCCGCGCCCAACGGGTCATGCGCGTGCCGTCAGCCATGATCTCAACCCACGGCACGCCGCGAGCATCGACCGGATCCATGGTGGCACCGCGCAGGTCCAGCATGTCCAGGCTCATGCGGAACAGGGTTTGTCCGACCATGTCCGACTTGCCAATACCCTGGTTGCCCAGGAGAAAGAATGGGTAGCCGGCCTTGATCAGCGCTTCGAGCGCGTCCGGTACCTGACGGGGGGTGACCGTGGTCACTGTGGGCGTTTGCGTCGTAGTCATCAACTGCGTTCCTCTCTGTGACTCAGTGTAGCAGAGTCACCGTGCTACTTGTCAACGGGTTTTCCAAGAAAAGTGCCGGCGCGTTTGACGGCTCAGCCGTCGCTTGAAGCGTCGCTCACAGTCGGAGCACACGCGGCGCGTGTCGCCGTTCCACAGGGTCATACCCCTGATCATGCGCCACAGTCCGCAGGTGGAGCAGTGGCCCGAGTAACGATGCTGCCCAGGCATCAAGAGGGTTTCCTTTCGGCTGCATATCGCAGCGGTGAGCAGCGGGGGAATCGAACCCCCAACATGCAAGGCGTTGCCCTGCATGGCGTACACCAGTCTGCCCGGGTGAGGCTCAGTGAGCCTCTAGGAGTGAGCCGCGCAGCAGTGACGCTGCGGGAGCCGGCTCGTCCGTGAGCACCGGCACGTAGTGGTTGCGCAGGTGCTTGCCATACATCACGATGCGCTGCTCACTGTGGCAGTGCTTGCAGGTCGCGACTTGCGACGTGCCGATGCGAGTGAAGTGGCCGGAGTAGGCACCCGCGCACAGTGCGTAGCCGGGCTTCTGTACCAGGCTGACCGGCCGTACCAGGCTGCGGGCCTTGTCGAGTAGCGCGTACGCTTCTGCCAACTCCACAGAGTCGGCGTCGCGCACCATTTCCATAGCGTGCAGCCGCAGGATGGCAGCGTGGATCAGGTCAAACACGTGGTCATTGGTTGCGCTGGTCATGCGTCCCTCCGGGATGGGCTGACGGGCGTCAGGTCGAACCGGTCAAGTTCTTGATCGGTCAACGGGCGGGGGTAGTCAACGGTGCCGAACGCAAACCGAACGTTGCGCCGGTCAGACTGGATGATCCAGCCGTCTGGGACGTTGTACTGAGCCAGCGGGCGGTAGCTCAGTCCGTAGGTGAAGCGCTCACCGGTGTACTCATCATCGAACAGAATTGTTGCCATGCGTTCCTCTCTTACAGACGTGGTCGCTCAACCACAAACGCGAGCGTGGCGACGAGCACCACCAGCGGGCTGGCAATGAGAATGGCGAGCGTCTCGCGGCGGCTGACGCCGGACGGCTGACCCTCACCGCAGCGCACGCCCATTACGAATGCCAGGCCAATGGCGTACGCGATACCAATGATCACGAGTGCAAGTATCACGAGCGGTTGTCCAATGCTTTCCGGATGCGGCGTGCTGCACCGGCATCCTGAATGACCCGGATCGGCCGGGGGTCCGACGTGCGGCCACGTGGACCGTATCTCGCCTTGAACCGGCGAGCCTCACGCTTTGCGGATTTCATGGTGCGTTCCTCTCTAGGGCATAGCGCCCACGTCCAGGCATCCCTGTCAGCCGTACACCGGATGCATCACGGTTCAACCCGGCTGCGCCAGCGGTGCCTGGACGTGGGCGGGTGAGCCGTAAGCTCACCACGTCCTGAATCAGTAATCGTCGTTTCCCACTCCGAACAGGTCGGCAACGTCCTCCGGTTCCCACTGAGACATGGGCGCGAGCGACTGACCGCTCAGGTTGTACAGCCGGTGGCAGCGCTCGCACTCGTTGGTATGCGTCCAAAGCTCCACGGTGGCGCGGCAGTCGCAGCGCAGCAGCGCATTCTCGTTGTACGAGCGCGTGTACGTCACATAGCCACGCTCGCGCATCGTGCCAGCGGCAACCTGAGCGCGTGCGTTGTCCAGGCTGGCGGTCTGGCACTCGTGGTAGTGCGGGTCAATCACGATGTTGCCCTCAGCGTCTGCGTCGAAGCAGTAGCCGGAGCCGGGGTGGATGATGGAGTCGAAGTGGTACTCGTGCTCGCGCACTTCCACGCGGCGGAATGGGCTGATGATATGGCTCATGGACTAAAGCTCCACGGTGACGGTGCGAGCGGCACCGGTTGAATGAACGGTGGTGTAATTCCATTCAATGGCTTTGCCTTGCGTCTCGCGGCGACCGATGCGGCGGCATGCGGTGTCAATCTGCGAGCGGAGCAGCACCAGGCGGGCGTGGTCGTGGGTGTTCAGGTAGTAGCCAACCGGCAGGCCAAAGGTGTAAGGCTCATCGTGGTCGCCAGTCACGGCGGCAGGGGTGGTGTTGTTCACGGTTGCGTTCCTCTCTGAATTCACGCGTTCAGCGCTGCGGTACGAGCACTACCTCATCGGCAGTGGTGGCGAGTCCCTCGTTCAACTCATAGCGGCGTGCCAGGTGCCAGGCGAAGCGGAGCCGGGAAAGCTCCAGCGGGGTGAACGTGACGGTGAGCAAGCGGCGCGTCAGGTCGCTCATCGTGCCGAACGCCGGTTGCCACTCGCTCAGTGGCACCGGCTCGAACACGCGGGTGATGTCATCGCAGGGTGAGCGGTAGGTCATGATTCAGTCCTGATCGATCCACGGCTGGACACTGTCAGTCGGGTAGTAGAAGCCGTCGCACTGATCCCACGGCCGGGCAATCAGGTTGCCGTTCGGCATGGGCGGCACGATGACTTCAGCGGCGCGACCGTCGCGCAGCATCACGATCATGCCAGCGGCGATAGCCTCGCCGGCCGCGTCGTCGTACGTGTCGTAAGGGGTGCCAGTGTTCGTCATCCGATGCATGTCTCGCGTTCCTCTCTCAATCTCTGTAACCCAGTGTAGCCGTGTCGCGGTGTTTGTCAATCAGTAATCTGTCTCTCCCGGCATGGTCTGCATCGGCCAGAGCGTGTGCGCCGTGATCGGTCCAATGAGGTTCAGCACGTGCGCGGCAGTGACTGCCTCAGCCAGTGAGTAGAACACCAGGCCGGGGATAGCCGGCCGCTTGAGCCGCGTGTCACTGACGTACCACTGAGTGACGTTGCCGCGATTGGCGACGAAGCGCATTGTCTAGTCCTCCCGGAGTGCTGCCCGCACGATGCGGGCAGATTGGCGGCGGGTCCAGCGTGCCGCGTGCGTTTTGTCGGAGCGGCGGCGGCGGGTGCCGGATGGCGGAGTGTCGTATTTGCAGCAGAAGCGGTGCGGGTTCGCATCGAAGCGTGTTGCCATGCGCTCTCCCTTACTGATTGGCCGGCAGGTTGTGGAACGCTTCCGTGTGCGGACCACCGAGCCAGCAGTAGCCACAACGCGGGTTGTAGCCGGCCATGTAGCTGGAGTGCTCGCGGGTCAGGTCGCCGCTCGCGGCGCAGCGGATCAGGTAGGCACCGTCGCGGCGGTACCAGGCGCGATTGCCGAGCGTGCCGATATGCACGATGAATTCGGCGGCGGCAGTAGCAGTAGCCATGCGTTCCTCTCGTCCAGCAAATTGGCCGGCTCACTGTGAGCCGTTCACGTCCGTGCCACGTTGAGGCTTGCTGGTGCTACGGACGATGCCCCGGGCGGCAGCGGGGCTATTCAAGGTACGGATGCGAGCGAGCGTTACATGCGTCACCATCCAATCTGTTTGACAAGCGTTGCGTCAGGACTTAGCCCAGGCTCGCGGCCAGACGCTTGGCGGCTTTGCGAGCGTTGCGCAGGTAGTGATAGCTGCGGTCAACGCGGGCCATGTCCTGATACAGGACGTAGTAGTAGCGCCCATACTTGCGAGCGCTCGCGGCGTCGCGTTCCTCGACGCGAACGATGGACACGAGCGAGTAGCCGCTCGTGCCGTAGGTCTCGACGTTCCCGAGTTTGAGCATTAGGGGAGATCCTCTCTGCGAAGCTCGGCAAGTTTGCGGATCATGCCGCGAATCTCGCCGGCCAGTTCAATGGCACCGCCGGGGCCGTCCAGCCGGCCATCGGCCAGCGCTTGTGCGGCAAGCTCGGCCCGGTCGAGCATGCGCAGGGAATCGGCACGGAGTGCCATGCGCCGTTTGTCAGCGGCGCTCAGTTGTGCGTAGGTTTTCACGGCGGATGCTCCCGGCGGCTTACTTGCCGCAGTAGCGCGTGTCGTAAGGTGGGCGGCAGAACTCGGCGTCCCAGTCCGCTTGGCTGCGGCGTACGCTGATGGGTTGCTCCGACTCGCGGCCCGGTGCGCAGACGCTCCCGGCGGGTATCTGGCGACCGGTGTGCTCGTGGATGCAGGGTGCCCAACTCGGAGCGTAGTCAGTGCGGGTGGCGCAGCCGGTGAGCACCAGGCCCACCAGCGCTGCGACCACCAGCCACCGGCTCACTTGCCGGCGGCGACTGGGTATGCACGCCGCGCATAGCAGCGGCGGCACACGCCGGCGAAGCGGTAGAGCACCGCTCGGCTCGCTGCCCGGTGGCAGGCGTTGCAGACGTAGGGAATCTTTGACATGCGTTCCTCTCTCTCTTTGGGCAGGTGCGCCCACGTTCACCGGTGCCTGCCCGATGCAGGCCAGTGCCCATCCCTTGCGGTCAAGCGGGCGTGCCGGATTCGAACCGGACCGGTGAACGTGGGCACGCTTGCGCGTGCCGGTGGTGTTAGCGGCGGCGGCAGGCCGCGCAGAGGTTTCCCCGACCCTCAGGCAGGGGCGTGGAGCAACCGGAGCAAACCTTGCCGGTCTCGGTGCCACCGCTCGCGGCGAGCACCGGATTGGCCGCGAATTCAGCCTCGCTCAGCACATGGACGTCATCCATGCCGAGATAGACCGCCAGAGCGCTCAGCGCTTCGAGCTTACCGAGCAAGAATTCCTGCTTGCGGACGGTGAGCGTGGGTTTGCCGCCGGTGGCGATGCGGGTCGCTTCAGCCCGCAGAATGGTGTTGAGCATGTTGCGGTCGGCGTCGATCAATTCGAGAATGCCGGTCTTGCCGTTGATGAACGTAGCCATGCGTTCCTCTCTCCGGGGCCAGTGCGCCCCTGTCTGAGCACCAGCGGGTGATGCCGCCGGCGCGTGCGCCAGATTCGTCGCGTCCTAGAGTCAGCCCGGAGGCTGACCACGGTCGGCGGCGGCTCGTGCTCAGACAGGGGCACGCTTGCGCGTGCCGGGGTGACTAGCTGGCGCGGCGGATGCGCGGCGTGGTTTCCACGATGTTGACGTGGACGTTGGCCGGGTCGGCCGCGTCGAGCGCGAAGTTTGCTGCCTGGCGCAGGTAGCGAGCGACGGTTTCCATGTTGCCGTCCGGGTCCACGCTGAACGCGTTGAGCGCGTCCGCGACGAATGACGCGGCGAGCCGCGTGCCGGGCGCGTCCGACTGACGCATAGCCTTGAGGGTGACGGTGGCGGAGATCATGTGCGTTCCTCTCTTTCGGCCGAGAGTGGCCGGGAGACTGCCGGGGGTTCGAACCCCAGCCGGGGGCGTGGCGCGTGCCGTCCCGCTGCCACCACCAGGCAGCAGTCTCAGGTGCCGGCTAGCTGCCGGCGTTGAGCGCGTCCAGCGCTGCCTGGATGCAGACGGCGCACATTTCCCGGTCGCCGCGCACGGGTGCGGTGAAGTTGTCACCGAGCGGTGCCCAACGGGTGACGTGTCCGCAGTCCAGGCCCATGCGGACCGAGTGAGCGCGGACGCCGGTCACGGTGTTCTGGTACAGGCCACCGTCGCGGCGGGTCCAGAGCACG
>Ga0126379_10002639_pt1 | contig 11461 bp, 10 predicted proteins | sample PanSoiMetPlot_24_FD_92640 | JGI IMG/M metagenome (GOLD analysis project Ga0126379, IMG submission 92640) | Tropical forest soil microbial communities from Panama - MetaG Plot_24 | ecosystem: Environmental > Terrestrial > Soil > Tropical forest > Bulk soil | place: Panama | collected 2016-02-17
AAGCAGTGGGTGTTCGTCGTCAAAAAAACCGGGGGACCGACCTGGTATACCGAATACAACGTGCTGACCGGACTGTCGGCGCGCTCGTTCGGACACTTCGCCTATTTCGTCACCCGCATTGCGGCGGGCCGCGTCACGCGTGGGCTGCCCGTCGCGCTGCGCCGCTGCGGCTACAAGACTTTCACACTCTACCCGGCGGCCGGCGCGTTCCTGAGCGCGCGCAGCTTCCAGGTCACGACCGGGATCCAGCGCTTCGTCGACGCGCATGACATGGCGGCGACCGGGGCCGAGCCCGACAGCTTCTTCTATGACAAGGCCGCGCGTCTGATCGCACGCGAGCACGCCTCCGCCCCGGTGTTCGCCTTCGTCTATCTGGCGGCCAACCATTTCCCCTGGGACGAGATCTATCGGCCGGAGCTCACGCCCGGCTGGAAGGCGCTCGGCAACACCGAGAAAGTCGACGAATACGTACGCCGCCAGACCATGAGCGCGCGCGACTATGCGGACTTCGTGGTGCGCCTCGAGCGCGAGTTTCCTGGCGAGCCGTTCCTGCTGATCCGCTTCGGCGATCACCAGCCTGAATTCTCCGGGAGAATCATCGATCCCAGCCTCGATGAGGATGCGATCGCGCATCGGATCCGCGCCCACGACCCGCGTTACTTCACGACCTACTATGCGATCGACGCGATCAATTTCCATCCGGCCGATCTGTCCTCGGCGCTCGATACGCTGGAGGCGCCGTATCTGCCGCTGGTGGTTCAGGAGGCGGCCGGGCTGCCGCTCGATCCGTCCTTCGTCGAGCAGAAGAAGATCCTCAAGCGTTGCTCCGGCGCGTTCTTTCTTTGCAACGGCGGGAAGGAAGCCCGCCGCTTCAACCGACTGCTCATCGATGCCGGGCTGATCAAGGACCTCTAGGGGGAGGCGCAGCCCGCATGTCGATCATGTTCCGCGCGGCCGAGCGCCTCACCAACCTGCAACCACCCATCTCGTCGAGCCGGATGCAGGCCGCGGGCCTCGTCGGCCTTCACGTCGCGGCGGCGGGCGTGCTGTGGCGCACCGAACATCAGCTTTTTCATGCCGTGCTGTTCGCGCTCGCCTGGGGATGGCTCAATTTCGCGTGGCTCGTCGTGCTGCGCCGGCCGGCAATGTCGGCGGCGCTGTCGCTGCTGATCGTGTGCGCCGTGGTCCTGCTTTCCCAGTTCAAGGCCGGCGTCATGTGGACGACGTTGAGCTTTTTCGATTTCCTCATCGTCGATCCCGACACCGTCGGATTCCTGCTGGCGACGTTTCCGCAGTTGCGGCTGTCGCTGATCGTCGCCGGCCTGCTCGTGGTCCTGCTGTTCATCCCGATCTGGCGGCTCGATCGGTTCCAGGTGCGGCGGCGGACCTCGGTTGTGGGCGGGACCGCCTGCCTGGCGGCGCTCTGGACGCTGTCGCTGGCCGTACCCGAACAGCCATGGGAGCCGTTCTCGGGGGTCAATCATATCTCCAACTTCATCCGCTCGGGCGTCGCCAGTACGGCCGAGCTGTTCAGCCACGGCTGGCTCGAGGCCGACGCGCCGGGCAGTTCGCCTCCCGTCGCATTCGCGGCCGAGACCTGCCGGCCGGCGGTCAAGCCGCCGCACATCGTGATGTTGCTCGACGAATCGAGCTTCGACATCTCGGCGGTCCGCGGCATCAAGGTGCCGTCCGACTACGGGCGGCATTTCCGCTCCTTCGACGGCAAGCAGCGTTCCCTGGTGGTGGAGGCGGCCGGCGGACCGACGTGGTACGCGGAGTACAGCGTGCTGACCGGGCTGTCGGCGCGCTCATTCGGACGCTTCAAGTTCTACGTCACCCGCATCGCGGCCGGGCATGTCCTGCGCGGTCTGCCGCGGGCGCTGCAGAAATGCGGCTATCGCACGTTCACGCTGTATCCCGAGGCCGGAACCTTCATGAGCGCCCGCCGCTTCCAGACGACGACGGGGATCGAGCATTTCGTGGATGCGCGGCAGATGGGCGCCGCCACCGTCGAACCGGACAGCTACTATTTCGATCAGGTGCGGCGGACGATCGAACGCGAGAAAGCGGGCGGCCCGCTGTTCATCTTCGCCTACGTGACGGCCAACCATTTTCCCTGGGACTCGCGCTTCCGGCCCGAGCGTACGCCCGGCTGGAAGGACCCCGGCAACAATCCGCCCGAGGTCGACGAATACATTCGCCGCCAGATGATGAGCGCGAAGGACTACGCAGATTTCCTTGCGCGTCTCAAGCGCGACTTCCCGGGCGAGTCGTTTCTGCTGGCCCGGTTCGGCGATCACCAGCCATGGCTGTCGTTCTTCGCCATTGAGCCCGGCATCGATGACAAGGGCATGGCACAACGCATCATGACGTTCGATCCACGTTACTTCACGACCTACTATGCGATCGACGCGGTCAATTTCCGGCCGGTCGACGTCTCCTCCGCGCTCGACCGGCTCGACGCCGCCTATCTGCCGCTGGTGATTCAGGAGGCGGCGGGCCTGCCGCGCGACGCGAGCTTCGTCGAGCAGAAGCGCATCCTGCAGCGGTGCAATGGCCTGTTCTATCAATGCGCCGGAGGAGCCGAGGCGCGTCGCTTCAACCGCCTGCTGATCGACGCCGGCCTGATCAAGGGGCTGTGACGCAGCCTGCAGCGCGGCTTGCAACTTCGTCCCCGACGGGTAGCTTGCGCGACAACGAGGGCGACGCATGATCGACGAGGGGATCGCGCCCGCGCAGGCGAAACTCCGCGCGCCGGCCGTCGGGCTTGCCGACGTGACGGTGTCTTTCCGGCTCGCGCAGGACGCGACCTTTACGGCAGTCGAGCGTGCCTCGCTCGCCGTCGCCGACGGCGAGTTCGTCGCGATCGTCGGCCCGACCGGCTGCGGCAAGTCGACGCTGCTCCACATCGCGGCGGGCCTGCTCGCCCCCACCGCCGGCCTGGTGACTGTCTCCGGCGCGCCGCTCGCCGGCCGCAATGCGCAGGCCGGCTACCTGTTTCAGGCCGACGCCCTGTTTCCCTGGATGACCGCGCTCGACAATGTGGCGATCGGCCTCGAGGTCGCCGGCGTTGCAAAGGGTGAGGCGCGCGCGCGCGCGCGCGAATGGCTCGTGCGCGTGGGCCTCGGCGGTTTTGCCGGGCGCTTTCCGCACATGCTGTCCGGCGGGCAGCGCAAGCGGGTCGGGCTCGCCCAGGTGCTCATTCGCGATCCGAAGATCCTGCTGATGGACGAGCCGTTCGGGCCGCTCGACGCGCAGACCCGCCAGATCATGGGCAATCTGCTGCTCGATCTGTGGAATGCCGACCGCAAGGCCGTGCTGTTCGTGACCCACGATCTCGAGGAGGCGATCGCGCTGTCGGATCGCGTCGTCATCATGTCGGCGGGACCTGCCGCCCGGATCATCGGCGACTGGAGGGTCACGCTGCCGCGCCCGCGCGATATCGCCGAGATCAAGCTCGACAGGGCTTTCCACGATCTGCATCGGGAGATCTGGCACCTGCTCAAGGCCGAGGTGCTCAAGGGTTATCAGCAGACCGCGGGCGGCTGACCCGCTCGAGGCCGCTTGATCTGGGGGGGCGCCTGGCTAAACTCCGCCGCGCACAGAGCAGTTGGTGCACCCGAGTATCGAGAGGACAAAAAGGTCATGAAATCTCATCTTCAGTTCTTGGCGTTGACGAGTGGCGTGATGCTCGCGGCTTGCACCGGCGCATTCGCTGCCGACGTGTTCACGCTGACGTCTCCGGCGTTCAAGGACGGAACCATGATGGCGAAGAAGAACGCCGGCGCCGTCGCGACCAACCCGAACTGCGTCGGCGAGAACGTGTCGCCGCCGCTGGCCTGGGCCAATCCGCCGGCAGGCACCAAGAGCTACGCGCTGCTGATGGTCGATCCCGAGGGACGTGGCGGCCTCGGCGTCATTCATTGGCTCGCCTACAACATCCCGCCTGACGTCAACGGCTTCGCGGAAGGCGAGACCAGCAAGCCGTCGCCCAAATATGTCGGCGGCAAGGGAACGGCGGGACAAGCGCACTACATGGGCCCGTGCACGCCGGCCGGCGCGCCGCATCACTACACGTTCACGCTGGTCGCGACCGACCTCGAGCCCGGCGCGCTGCCGGCCGGACTGACCTATCCGGAGCTGATGGCCAAGCTCGACGGCCACGCCAAGGGCGCGACCGGCCTGATCGGCCTCTGGCAGCATCCCTGAGCGTCATGGCGACCGCAACATACGGCCGTTGACGCCACCGGCAATTCGTAACGTCGACCACAGAGGAGCTTGATCGTGTCGCGCATCAAGCTCCTCTTTTTTCAGGTGCTGGTCGCGGTGGTGGCGCTCGGCGCGTGGCAGCTGCTCGCGACCGTGCCGATTTTCGACGCAATCGTTCTGCCGCCGTTCTTCTTCTCCACACCGATCGACATCGCGGCGCGGATCTACAAGCTGTTCGCCACCGGCATGGTGTGGAATCACCTGTGGGTGACGCTCGTCGAGTCGATCCTCGCCTTCGTGCTCGGTTCGCTCATGGGCGTGCTGATCGGATTCTGGTTCGCACGCCAGCCGGCGATCGCGGCGGTGTGCGACCCCTACGTGAAGATGACCAACGCCCTGCCGCGCGTCGTGCTGGCGCCGATCTTCACGCTGTGGTTCGGACTCGGCATTGCATCGAAGGTGGCGCTCGGCATCACGCTGGTGTTCTTCATCGTGTTCTTCAACGTCTATCAGGGCGTGCGTGAGGTGAGCCCGACGATACTCGCCAATGCGCGCATGCTCGGAATGAACGAACGTCAGCTCATGCGTTACGTCTACTGGCCCTCCGCGCTGTCCTGGATGTTCTCCTCGCTGCACACCTCGGTGGGCTTTGCGGTGGTCGGCGCGGTGGTCGGCGAATATCTCGGCTCGGCCGCCGGGCTCGGCTACCTGATCCAGTCGGCGGAAGGCAATTTCGACGTCGACGGCGTGTTCGCCGGCATGTTCGTGCTCGCCGCGTTCGTGCTCGCGATCGACGCGCTCGTCTCCATGGTCGAGCGTCGGCTGCTGGTCTGGCGCCCGACCGCAGCCGAGACGCGCGGCTCCTGAATCGTCATCGACCCCTACCAGATCCGGGATCGCGGATGATTGCCCTTCTGCCGCCGCCATTCCGACGGTGGCACGAACGGTCCCGCCCAGATGCCGCGCTTGGCTGCTCTCGCCTCGGCCTCCTCGGACGCATAGAGCCGGCTGAAGCCCGATGCCACCGCCCAGCCGCGTCGCACAAGCCACGCGTTGACGTCGCCGCCGTCAGGGAGCACGCAGGTCGCGACGATGCGCCCGTATCGATCGCGCGCGTGCGGTCGGCACGTCAATGGCTGCCCGCGGATGTGACCGCGCAATTCGCGGCTCGCGGCTCGCCCGCACGGCCAGGACTGGCCGCCCGAGTCGGTGCAGGATTGGTCCCATTCGGGCGCGTCGATGCCCTCGAGACGGATCGAGGTGCCGGCGATGCGGAGCGAGTCGCCGTCGACGATCCAGGCCTGGCCGATGATCGGCGCGCTGGACGCAACGTGCGGCATTTCGACCTGCCGCCGGCCCAGCACGTAAAAGCCGGCGAGGCACGCGAGCGCGACCATGCACAGGAAAAGCTGCCGCTGGCCGGCCCGGCCGGCGCCGGCGGCGCGCGAATATGGCGATCCGTATCTGTACATTCGCCGACACCTGTCGGAGCGTCTGCCGGCCGGAATGCCGTGCCATTCCGGCGGCGCCAAAAATGCTTTAATTTCCGCTCCGACCAATCTCCCGGGAGAACACCATGATCGTCAAGCTCATCCGCCCGCTGCTGATAGCGCTCGGCGTCCTCGCGCTCACGGCCGGTGCCGCGGCCGCAAAAGTCACCATTGCGATCGGCGGCGCTGGCTGCCTGTGCTACCTGCCGACCGTGCTTGCGGAGCGCCTCGGCGAGTTCAAGAAGGCGGGTGTCGAGGTCGAGACCGTCAACTTCAAGGGCGGCTCGCAGGCGCTCACGGCCGTGCTCGGCGGCAGCGCCGACGTGGTGTCGGGCTATTTCGACCACTGCGTCAATCTCGCTGCGAAGAACCAGGCGCTGCAGGCCTTCGTGGTGTACGACCGCTTCCCGGGCTTCGCGCTCGTGGTGGCGCCGAAGAATTCGGGCACGATCGGCGCCGTGAAGGACCTCGCCGGCAAGAAGGTGGGCGTGAGCGCGCCCGGCTCCTCGACCGAGTTCTTCCTGAAATACATCCTGGCCAAGAACGGCATCGATCCGAATTCGGTCGGCGTGGTCGGCATCGGCCTCGAGGCGACTGCGGTCGCGAACATGGAGCAGGGCTCGGTCGACGCCGCGATCATGCTCGATCCGGCCGTCACCCTGCTGCAGGGCAAGAACAAGGATCTCAAGATCCTGAGCGATACCCGCACCCAGCACGACACGCTCGCGGTGTTCGGCGGGGAATATCCGGGCGGGGCGCTTTACACGCGCGCCGACTGGATCGCCAAGCACGAGCAGGAGACGCAGGCGCTCACCAATGCGATCGTGGCGACGCTGAAATGGATTCATGCGCACACGCCCGAGGAGATCATGGCGAAGATGCCGGAGGAGATGGTCGGCGGCGACAAGGCGCTCTATCTGGCGGCGCTGAAGAACACGATCCCGATGTATTCCCCGACCGGCCGCATGGATCCGAAGGGCGCGCAGGCGGTGCTCGCGGTGTTCAGCCAATCGGTGCCGGAGGTCGCCAAGGCGAACATCGATCTTTCCAAGACGTACACCAACAAATTCGTCGAGGAAGCGAACCAGAAGCTCGGAATGAAGTAGGCGTCGCGTTCGGCGGAATCGTATTCCGCGATCTTCGCCACGCCCGCGATATTTCGACCAAGCCCTCTCCGGCCGGGAGGGGGCTTTTTCGCTGCCGGTTCTCGGGAGCCGCGCATCCGCCTGATGGTTTCGATCACGAGATTTGGTTGGCCCAGGCGCACTCGCGGGCGCATGCTGGCGTCATGAATCTGCTGTCGATCCAGTCGCACGTCGCCTATGGCCATGTCGGCAATTCGGCGGCGGTGTTCGCATTGCAGCGCCTCGGCGTCGAGGTGTGGCCGGTCCACACGGTCGCGTTCTCCAATCATCCCGGCTACGGGGCATGGACCGGCCGTGCAGCCGACGCTGCGGCAGTGCGCGAGATCGTGGATGGCATCGCGGCGCGCGGCGTTCTCGGGCGCTGCGATGGGGTGATTTCGGGTTATCTCGGGGCGGCCGACATCGGCGCGGAAATGCTCGCTGCGGTCGCCAAGGTGAGAGCCGCCAACCCGGCGGCACGCTACTGCTGCGATCCGGTGATCGGCGATGCCGGAGCCGGCGCCTATGTTCGGCCCGACGTCGCAGAGCTGCTGCGCGAACGGGCTGTGCCGGCCGCCGACGTGGTGACGCCCAACCAGTTCGAGCTCGATCATTTGAGCGGGCAGGCGAGCGCGACGGTCGCGCAGGCGCTGGCGGCGATCGATGCGCTCCACGCACTCGGACCGTCCGTCGTGCTCGTGACCTCGCTCGCCACGGACGACATGCCGCCGGATGCGGTCGACCTCGTGGTGTCTTCGCAGGAGGGGCGTTTCCGCCTGCGCACTCCGAAGCTTGCGCACGCCGCCAATGGCGCCGGCGACGCGATCGCGGCACTGTTCTTCGCCCACTGGCTGCGCTCCGGCTCCGCCGCCGCGGCGGTCTCGCGCGCCGCCTCCTCGGTCTTCGGCATCCTGCAGCGTACCGCCGCAGCCGGTGGGCGAGAGATGCGGCTGATCGAGGCGCAGGACGAAATCGTCGCGCCGACCCGGATATTCGAGCCGCAACCGATCTGAGGAGGTCCGCATGCGCCGCCGCTTCGTCACCCTCGACGTGTTCACCTCCCGCCGCTTCACCGGCAACCCGCTCGCGGTCGTGCTCGAGGCCGAGGGACTCGACACCGCCGCCATGCAGGCGATCGCTCGCGAGTTCAATCATCCCGAGACCGTGTTCGTGCTGCCGGCAGGCGACCCGGCCCATCGTGCGCAAGTGCGTATCTTCACGCCTGCTGCCGAGCTCGCCTTCGCGGGCCATCCGACGGTCGGCACCGCCGTGCTGCTCGCGCGCCTCGACGGCGGTACGGACCGGCGGCCGATGATCCTCAAGGAAGGCATCGGTCCGGTGAGCTGCGAGGCGGTGCCGGTCGATCCGGACAGCGGTCGCGCATCCTTCGCGCTGCCGCGCCTGCCAGCCGAGGCGGGGCAGGGCGCCGATCCGGCCGCCGCGGCGGCGGCGCTGGCGCTCGATCCCACTGACATCGGCTTCGACGGATTGCGCCCGTCGCGCTGGTCCGCCGGGCTTGCGCAAAATTTCGTGCCAGTGCGGTCGCTCGCCGCGATGGCCCGCGCGCGGCCAGATCCAGTCCGCTTCGAGCCGGCCTTCGCGGTCGAGGGACGCGCGGTCGCCTACCTCTATTGCGGCGAGGCCGCCGAGCCGGGCCACGACTTCCATGCCCGCATGTTCGCGCCCGGCCTCGGCGTGCCCGAAGACCCGGCGACCGGCTCCGCGGCCGCCGCCTTTGCGGGACTGCTCGCCGGCACCGAACGCTACGACGACGGCGACCATCTCGTGCGCATCGAGCAAGGCTACGAGATGGGTCGTCCGAGCGTCATGGAGCTGTCGTTCACGATGCGCAGCGGTGCTCTTGCCGCCGGGTCGGTCGGCGGCAGCGCCGTCGTGGTGACAGAGGGTGTGATCGAGGCTTGACCGGATCGGCACAGTTCTTCACCACTGGCAGGATGAGCCTTCCCATCGTGCCGATCGGCCGGCTGGCCATTGCATTCGAGCCCTGGTCCTGGCCTTTCGCTGACGGACGGCGCGCCGAGATCGATGCCCATTTCACCCGGCTACGCGCGCGCAGCCCGCAGATCTGGAACGGCCGCGTCGTGCTCGCACGCAACGTCCGCATCGCGGACGGCGGCGTCACCGGCGCCTGCTTCGAGACCGATTTCGCCAGCTTCCTCGCCTGGCGCGACTGGGGCTTTCCGGAGGCCGAGGTCACCAACTGCTTCGCAATGGGCGCGCTCAGGAGTGCGGACGACGCCTTCCTGCTCGGCGTCATGGGCGCGCACACCGCCAATGCGGGCCGCGTCTATTTCCCCGCCGGCACGCCCGACCCCAACGATGTCGTCGACGGGCAGCTCGACCTGGCGCGCAGCGTCATGCGCGAGATCGCCGAGGAGACCGGGCTCACGGCCGCGGACTACGCGGCGGACCCCGACTGGCGCGCGGTGCCGGAGGGCCGGCGCCGCGCGATGATCAAGACGCTCGCCTCGCCGCTCCCGGCGGCCGAGCTGCAGCGCCGGATTCGCGGCCATATCGCGGGCGAGACGATGCCCGAGCTTGCCGATGTCCGTATCGTGCGCGGACGCGGCGATCTCGACCCGAAGATGCCGGCTTTCGTGATCGCCTATCTGGAACACCACTTCGGATAGACTAGCCGCCGCCTCGCATGGGCCGCTTGGCAAGCGCGTCGATTGGTGGAGTCATTGGCCGATGGATCTCACCAAACTGATCAAACGGATCAGAGTCGACAAGCCGAAGTCATTCCGGCTCGCCAATTGCGATCCGTCGGACGGGAATGGCATCGATTTCGACAAGCAGACGGCTCGGCAGCGCCTTGACGGGGATGTCGCGCGCCTGGCCGATCTGCAGGAACGGCTGTTCGCGCAGGACCGCTGGGCGGTGCTGATCGTCCTGCAGGGCATGGACGCCTCTGGCAAGGACGGCGTGGTCAAGCACGTGATGGCTGGCGTCAACCCGCAAGGGTGCGACGTCCATTCCTTCAAGGCGCCGACTGCCGAAGAGCTCGACCACGGCTTCCTCTGGCGCGCGGTGCGCCGGCTGCCGGACCGCGGGCGCATCGGAATCTTCAATCGCTCCTATTACGAGGAGGTGCTGATCACTCGCGTTCACCCCGACATCCTGGCGCGCCAACGGCTGCCGGCGCACCTCGTCGACAAGCATATCTGGCAGCGCCGCTTCGACGATATCTGTGCCTTCGAGCGCGGGCTTTGCCACGAAGGCATGCTGGTGCTCAAGTTCTTCCTTCACATCTCCAAGGAGGAGCAGCGGCGCCGCCTGCTCGATCGCGTGAAGGAGCCGGCCAAGCGATGGAAATTCTCGATGGACGACATCGCCGAACGCGCGCGATGGGACGATTACATGGCGGCCTACCAGGAGATGGTCCGCGCCACGAGCCATGCGGCGGCGCCCTGGCATGTGGTGCCGTCGGACCACAAGCCGCTCGCGCGCCTGCTGGTGGCCCGCGTCGTCGTCGAGGCGCTCGACCGGCTCGATCTTGCGTTTCCGACCGTCACCGGCAAGGCGTTGGCGGAGCTCAAGAAGGTTGAGCGCGCACTGTCGTCGGAGGAGAGCAGGCGTGATCGGAAGCGGCGGCATTGAAGGCCCGTGCCACCGGGAGGCTGAAGCTGCGGGCGCCGGAAAACCGGACCGGCCGCAAAGCCCTTTGAAAGCCCCCTTGCCCCGGCGCCCGCGAGCGACTACAACTGCCCCGCGACGGCCCCAAGGTTAACGCGCAATTCACCATTCTTCGCGATCCTGGACGCGCCGTCGATGAGGGTTTGAGGCATGTCGATCCGCCGCGATAGCCGCGCGATCGCCCGGAGCGCAAGCTCCGGCGCCGCCCTCATTCTTGGGATCCTTCTCCTTACTTGCCCCTGAGGGCCGGCCGGGCTTTTGCGCCTGGGCACTCAGGGGTGAACTGACCGAACCCCAAGAGCGCCCGACGGGCGCATAGGCGCGCCCCGAGGGGCGCATTTCCGAATGGAAGGACCGTTCCCATGACTTCGCCAAGTCGGTCCGACAAGGACCGCGTCGTCATCTTCGACACGACGCTGCGCGACGGCGAGCAATGCCCGGGCGCAACGATGACCCACGAGGAGAAGCTCGAAGTGGCCGATCTCCTCGACCAGATGGGTGTCGACATCATCGAAGCCGGCTTCCCGATCGCCTCGGAGGGCGACTTCCTGGCCGTGCAGGAGATCGCCAAGCGCACCAAGAATGCGGTGGTCTGCGGCCTCTCGCGTGCCTCGTTCAAGGACATCGACCGCTGCGCCGAGGCGATCAAACCCGCCAAGCGCGGGCGCATCCACACCTTCCTCTCCACCTCGCCGGTCCACATGAAGTGGAAGCTGCAGATGGAGCCCGAGCAGGTCTACGAGATGGTGATCGCCCAGGTCACGCGTGCGCGCAACTACACCGACGATGTCGAGTGGTCGAGCGAGGACGGCACGCGTACCGAGCACGATTTCCTCTGCCGCTGCGTCGAGGCCGCGATCAATGCGGGCGCGACCACGATCAACATCCCCGACACCGTAGGATACACGGTGCCTGAGGAGTATTTCGATCTGTTCAGGATGGTGCGCGAGCGCGTGCCCAACTCCGACAAGGCGCGCTTCT
>Ga0126379_10002640_pt1 | contig 11459 bp, 6 predicted proteins | sample PanSoiMetPlot_24_FD_92640 | JGI IMG/M metagenome (GOLD analysis project Ga0126379, IMG submission 92640) | Tropical forest soil microbial communities from Panama - MetaG Plot_24 | ecosystem: Environmental > Terrestrial > Soil > Tropical forest > Bulk soil | place: Panama | collected 2016-02-17
CGGCCCACTTGGCAATCGTGTCGATCTCGTTTTGCTTGAGCGCGCGGTCGTTCAAGAAATGGCCGAACTGCGGATCGGCGAACCAGGGCGGCATCTTCCGCGACGCCACGGCAGTTTTCATCGCTTTGGCCCATGGCCGCGTCTGTTGGTAGGTCAGGAACGGCATCGGCGCGACTTGCCTGGGACGATGACAGGTCTGGCAGTGCTTCTGCAACACGGGCAAAACATCCCGGTTGAAGGTTACGGTCGAAGAATCTTGGGCCGCCAACCCGGCGGCAAGCACGATTCCAGCGAGGAATACTTTCTTCAGCATCGGTCCTCCCCAAACATCAACCGGCTGCCGCAGGCGCCGAAGCCTTCGCCGCGGCCGGTTCATTGCGGCTGAGAATAAGCCAGCCGATCACTCCAGCCACCGGACACAAAGCAATCAGCCAGAATGCCTCCCCATACCGACGTTGGTTGAACATCGGCCCAAGGAATTGCAGCAGGATGTAGTTGACCAGAGCCCATGAGCCGGAAGCGATGCCCGTCATGGTCGCGGCTTGTTCGCGCGGGAAAGAGTAGGAGCCGACCTTGAGCGCAACCATCTGAAAACCACCGCCAATGAAATTGGCCCAGGACATGATAGCGACGGTAAGTGCGATGGACGTCGTCCACATGGCCGCGCCGAGCACGAGCGAACACGCCGTCAACAGAAGGAACAAACCAACCGGCCGCCGGTTGTCCTGAGCGAACCGGTCGGCCACCCATCCCCAGAAGAAATATCCCAATGCCCAGCCTAGGGGAGGCATCAGCAACAGAGTTCGCAAATCCGCCTGCGAAACTCCGAGTCCCTGGCTCAGATATAAGGCCAGCATCGTCAGAATCGGACCGGGAGCGATCGCGGGCAAAGAATAACTGAACACCAGAGCCCACAATCGCCGCTCGGAAAGATTCGGGAAGGTGAGCTTCGCCGCCTTCTTCTCGGTTTTCGGAAGAAATGGCGGCCGGGAGACGATCGCCCAAACTACGAGCCAGGCGACTCCGAACGACCCCGTAATCGCAAACGCCGTGCGCCAGCCGTATTTCAAACCAAGCGGGACTGCGATATAAGAAGCGGCGGCGCCTCCCAGTGTTCCGCCGCTGAAGGATAGCGCGATGGCGCGAGCTCGTCGCGTAGCGGGAAGCGATTCCACCGCCGTCCTCAGGCCTCCCGGAAAAGTCACGCCTTCCCCCAGACCCAGCAGCGAACGCGCCGCGGCAAAACCGAGAAAGCCCGACATCCAGCCGTGCGAAACGCTCGCCACGCTCCAGATGGCTACCCCGATGAGCATGCCGGCGCGCAAGCCGATGTAGTCCAATATCGACCCCCAGAGCGGGTTTCCTATGAAATACGCGACGAAGAAATAGGAGGCGATGCTTGCGAATTGTTGCGCGTCCAAACCCGTATCCGCGAGTATGGTGGGCGCAAGCACGTTCAGTATCTGCCGGTGAAAGAAGGAAAGCCAGGAACAGGCCGCCATCGCGGCGCAGGGCGCCCACAGTCGCCAACCGGTTTCGTTTTGGTGGCTCGGCGCCATGCCCATCCGATTCTACTGCTTCGTTTCGGCCGGCGGCGTGGCGCCCAATCCAATTTCGCCCAGAATCGCATCGCCGGATGCGCTTTCGATCCGTTGAACTAAGCCTACAGGACCTCCGGCGCGCGACGGTGAAACCGTAATGGTGACCGGCGTCCCTGCGGCCAACGCCGCTTCCGACCGCTTCCTTCCCCACCCGTTCTGCTGCAACTGCGCGACGTTGGGAGCAATTTCGCCGGTCCAGTGCGTGACGTTTCCTTCATCGTCGGTTACATCCCAAAAAATCGCCGGGTGCGGATTGATGTATTTAAAGTCCGTGATTGTGCCCTTCAGCACCACCTTCTGAGTAAGATCGTAAGACACGGCGCTGCCATGATGTGCATACACGTGGAGCGCAAGCACGCTTAGCGACGCTAGTGCAGCCGCGGAAAACGAAACAGCCAACCCTCTCGCGCGCATATAGCTTTCTCCTTCAATTCACACTCGCCGTTTTCGGCGGATTCTTCAAACTGTTATATACCGCCTCAACGAACATGTCCGTAGTCCAGGCTCCGGAAACGGCGCCATAACGGTCGTCGTAGTCCGCCGTGACTCGCGCCGCTTTCACTTGGTCGAGATTCGCGGCGGAGCGGATAAGATCCGCGACGCGATCGCGAATAATCGCCAGCATGTCCCGGTATTCCGCCACTTCCCACTCGTCGCAGACGCGACCGTGTCCGGGGATAATCATCGTGCCGCCCTCCTCGTCGTGCTTGTATACGGTCCTGTCGAGGATGTTATTCAGCGCCTGAATTTCGCCTTGAATACTGCCACCGGTTTTCGCGTCGATTCGCGGATAGGAGACGGTGCTGAAAATATCGCCAGTCACGATCACGTCCGAGCGGCGGAAATGCACGATGCTGTCTGAATCCGAAATCGCGTTCGGCTGATAAAGAATTTCCACTGCCTCCCCATTGTGAAATTTTCGGCGGCGAGCCTGCACAAAAGTATCGCTCGGCCATCCTTCCGACGGAGTCTTGAGGGCGGTCAGCCGAACCTGCACGTTCAGATGACCGATGATGGTGGCGCCTTGTCCCGCATCGGCAAACTGCCCGGAGAAAAACGAGCCGACCACGCTTGGATCATATCCAGCCGCCCTTAGTTTCACGTTGCCGCCCGTAAAATCGGGATGAAAGCTTGTATTAACGATGAACTGAATGGGTCTCTCACTGAGGTTACGAATAGCCGCGATAACTTTGTCGGAAAGCTGCCCCGCGCCTGTGTTGACAACCATGGCGCCCTGCTCACCCACCTGCACGGCAACATTCCCGCCGTCGCCCACCAGCATGTAAAGGCCGCCTTGCACGGGCAGCGCGTGGATCTCGCCGTCCCGTAGAGAATCGCCCGCGCGGCTCGCATGCAGCGCGCCGGGAGAGGGAATGAGCTCGGATTGCGCAGCCTTGTCAGCCGCCGCCGGATCCTTGAGCTTGTCCAAAAGATCTGGATACATCGTTTCCGGCCCCCCGAGCGTCGCGAGCAAAGGAATGTGGTTCTTGTCCGCAAACTCCCGAAGAAAGGGGTGCCGCCCCCAGAAGTAACTCTCCGCCTGGTCCTCGCGCCGGCCGAGGATCTGCTCTCCGTCGTCGCAAGCATACAGCCAGGCGTCGGGCTCCTTTTGGTTCCGTACGAGCGTATAGGTCCGGCTGAACGGCTCGGCCAAGTAAACGGGATCATTGACGACGGAGAGATACGTGATCCGGTCCCCGTGCCGGATGAAGTGTTCCACAAGCGTCGCTTCATCGCTCTGCGGCATTCCGTTCGCGCGAATCCAACCGCGCTTTAGATGAGTTGTGGCAACGGTCAGCGTATTGCCTTCGTATTTTCCGGTCGAGAATCCGGACCAAGTGTGCTGTGCGTAGGGCGACGGATGGGGCCGGTCGTCCAGCCAGATCGTGCGCGTGCCTTCGCTGATCTGCCAATAATGTTTGATCGCGAGCAGCCGCTGCGTGTACGGATCTCTTTCCTCCCAAAAGCGCAGATTTCCCGGTTGATTATAGGTATATGGCGGCACATACCCCATGCATTGATGCTGCCGCCCCTGGATTCGCGAAGGACTCCAAGCCAGGGCATACAGACGGCCGGCTTCATTCAAAGGGATTCCGCCATATTCCACCAGCGCCCCCGACGCGGTGATCAGACCAGAATCTTGCCCCGGCTGCGGGTACCAGGTGCCGGAAAGATCCATTCCCGCCGGCTGATTCGTGCGGCCGGAAAAATCTAAACCCTGCGCGAACAGGAAAGCCGCCGAAAGCAAAACGGTTGCGAGTGCGATCACGGTCATCTTGCGGGTCATCTTGCTGAACAAGGCGAGGGCCTCCATCCGGAGCTATCGGGTTGCTTCTTGTAATGCGATGACGTCAGAAATGGTTGGGCGAGATACGTGGAGTCCTCGACGGTCGTTGTGACCGTAAGGTACGCATCGCCGTTTGGCTCGTTCACTCGATCCAGGTACTCGGTGAGTACGGCATTCGCGCTGTACGGCACGCCGTTTTTCCGCAGATATCCGGGTTTCAGCCGGGTGGTTACCACCTTCAAAGACCCGACCGGCGTCACGCCCCGGCCCACTGGAACCATTTCCCAGGTCGCTTTCGAGTAACCCTGCCAGGTCCCGGCTCCGCTTTCGGCCGAATCGAAATGGAGGATTCGAGTTTGCTGGCCGGCGTCGGCTTCCATCTTCAACGTCTGATCGTCTTGCCAGGTGATGCGGAGCCGGCCCGGCACGCGCAGGGTCGCGGGAGCGCCATAGCTTTTGCACTGCTCCCCCGCGGCCTCGTCTTTGGCGGGATCCCACGCGTCCGCAATTTTCCGGCCTTCCGCGTTGAGAGTGATGCCGGTATAAACGCCCTTCGGTGGAGTGACCATCCGGAATCGCCAGTCCTCGGTGACCACGGATACCCAGTACCCGGTGATATCGTAGAGCGCCCCCGCCTTCGGGGTTGGCGGAGGGCCGCCGCGCCCCTCTCCTCGGCCGGCGCCACGTCCCTGTGCGTGAGCGCCGCTAATGATTACAACGCCAATGCCGATCAGGAGTGCGAATCGCATGATTATTTCTTGGGTAGTAACGAGTCCTTGTAGGAAACCAGCAGCCACGCGACGTTCGAAGCTCCATCACCCCAGTTCAAATTGGCCGCGGGTGGTGGATTCTTGACGCGGATCGAAAATCTACCCGGTCTTCGTAGGAGCGTCTCGTCGATGACCGCTTCCATTTCAACGATGCTTTTGAGCTCGAACGGAATGGGAATATCGTCGAAGAACACTTGGCTGCGGTCGAAGAAGTTGAACCCTTGTATCTTCAAGCGCAACGTGGGACTGCCCTCGCGCACGCTCACCTGCGAAATCGCCGGATCGTCGAAATCGTGGCGCTGCGTGTCGATTCGCTCGATGCCGGGCTGCGGCAGCCGTCCGGGCGCCACTCCGCCAACGCGTCCTTCGCGATAGTTTGCCTGTTTCACGATTAACGTGAATGCCAGGTTCTCCACGGGCGGGAGTCCCGCGAATCCCGAGCCGCCGAATGGATTCGAAGCGTTGTACCAGGGATGATATTTCCCGTCGAGCGCCTTGCCGTCGAAGATCACCGTCGAGATTTTCTTCAAGTTCTGAATATCCGCCAACGGATCGGCGTCCACGATCATCACATCCGCCAGCTTCCCGGCTTCGATGGTTCCGAGCTGGCTGCCGGCTCTCACGGCTTCCGCGGGCCACTTCGTCGCGGACTGAATCACCTGCATCGGAGTGAGGCCCGCATCGGCGAGGATCTCCATTTCGTGGTGCACGTCCGGTCCGGGCGTGGCATTGTTTCCTCCGTCGCTCCCCGATAAAACACGCCCGCCCGCTTGCACATACATGCGATGAAAACGCAGCGCGTTCTGGAACCCTTTCTCATGTTGCTCCCGGACGCGCGGACGCGTGTGCGCGGGATTGGCGTAATTCGCCAGCAGCGTCAGAATCCGCTCCTCCGGATAGTAGACGCGCAGCGCTTCATTGCCGAAGAGTTTTCGATCCTCCAGCTCGAAGCGCTCCCATCCCTTCGGCAGGCCCATCGCCTTCTCGATGAACGTCGGAACCAACCCGACGTGACGGTCCCCCAGATACTTGATTTCGCCGGGAACTTTGGCGTCGTCCATGTAAGACCAGATCTCCAGTTCATCGGGAGGCGGAGCGCCGGGCGGCATGCCCGCAACGGCGCCTGGCCTCACTTCCTGAAACACCGGCTGCGGGAGCGGCGGCATCTTATCGCCGGCGACCTCTACGGCTACGCCCAAGGAGTGCGGAATAATATCCGCTCCAAGATCGGCCGCTTTGCGAGCGTAAATCTCGGGTCCGCCCGACCGGATGGCAGTCGCCTTCCCCGCTCTGTGCGCCTCTTCAAAGGCTGCCTTGACCACGTCGTCGGGACATCTGCCATCTTGAAAGAAAATCACGTCGGCGCCGAGTGCTAGCAATCGGCGCGTCCATTCGCGCGCTTCCTCAGCCGTCTTTAGCACGTGTAACTGCTGATACGGGGACTCCAGACCGTTCAGGTTGGCTCGCGCCTGAAAATGGACGGGAGCGTCCCAAGGGCGCGGGGCGAGAATCCTCCCTGCGGCGATTCCTTCGTGCATGAAAACGCCCGCCTCGCCGTTATCGCCGATTCCTATGAACGAGGTGACGCCGCTGTTGAGCATCGGCTCGCCCTGGTAGGAATAGAAATTCGCCTGCGAGTCCCACAGGCCCGGCAGAATGAACTTTCCGTCGGCGCTGATCAGTTGAGCATTCGCGGGAACCGGGTCGCCCTTCTTGCCGATGCGGGCGATCTTATTGCCCTGAATCGTCACCTGAACTTCACGGATGGGCGCTCCCCCGTTGCCATCGATCAAGGTCCCGCCCTGAATCACGAGAACCAAACTCCCTTGGGCGCACGAAATCGCTTGCCATAGCAGGAGCGCCGTAGCCGCCCATACGATCCTCATGACCTCAATCATCCTACTCCCGTGCGCCGTGATCTGTACAATGGATTCTCTCGATTCGAGCTATCGGCAACACCGATAAACCCCTCCACATCCCTTCCTTGAGATCCCCGGCAACTCCGCCTTTCAAATCCGATCAGATTCCGCGCGGCGTTGGTCATGACTGGGCGCTCGGATTTCCAATCCTCCGCAGACAAGAAGCGTGCGGGTTGCCACGACGCCCAGCTATCTGCCAAACCAATACCAATAATCCAAACAAACGATTTTACAGATGGCGAACGAAGCCGTATAGTTGTCGCCAGCACGCCGGCAGCGCCGTGCGTGCCCAAATAACCGCTCCACGACGAGCCGGGGCGAGTAACGGGAGCGCCCCCACGACCCTCGCGTGAGCGGCGGGGAGGGGCACATGAAGGTCCACTTTTCCACTCGCGCACAACAGACTCGCGCATATGCGCTTGCCTGCATTTGTTTCCTGGTTTCCGCCGGCGCATGGGCGCAAGAAGTCGCCCAGATCAGCGGTACGGTTACTGATCCGACTGGCGCGGTGGTGCCCGAGGTCCAGGTCACGGCTACCCAAACGGAAACCGGAGCCAAGCGGACCGTAATCACAGACAACACGGGGTTCTATGTCATACCGAATCTGCCCCTGGGACCCTATCGACTGGACGCGATGAAAATGGGTTTTCGCAGTTTCGTGCAGACCGGCGTGGTACTGCAGGTAGGAACGAATCCCACCATCCCGGTGACGCTGGCGGTTGGAAGCGTCTCCGAGCAGATCGTCGTGGAGGCGAACGCCAGCCAGGTAGAGACGCGGGGCGCCGGCGTCGGGACTACAGTAGTGGAAACGCAGAGAATTCTGGATCTGCCGCTGAACGGACGACAGGCCACTGATCTCATTCCGCTTTCCGGCCTCGCCGTCACCACGGCGGCGGCGCCCCCGACCTACACCATGAACACGGGCCCAAGCATCGCCGTGGCGGGAGGAATGAGTTGGAGCGTGCAATACAACCTGGATGGCGCGCCCCACCTGGACACGTACGTGGGCACGAGCATGCCCCTTCCCTTTCCGGATGCGCTCCAAGAGTTCCGGCTTTCCACCAGCGCGCAGGACGCCTCCAACGGAGGACACTCCGGAGCTGCCGTAGACGCTGTTACCAGGTCCGGCTCCAACGCCTTTCACGGAGACGTCTTTGAATTCTTCCGAAATTCAGATCTAAATGCCAGGGATTTTTTTGCCGCCGGCGACGATCAGCTAAAACGCAATCAGTTCGGCGGAACGTTTGGCGGGCGCCTCATCACAGACAGGCTCTTCTTTTTCCTCGGATATCAAGGAACCACGATTCGCCAGAATCTGGTCAACGGCAGCGCGTACGTCCCCACGGCGGCGGAACTGAAAGGAGATTTTTCCCAATACATCGCGGCCGGGTGCCCCAGCGCCGCGGCCGTGGCTAGCTCGCCGGCGGTATTGAGCCATTTCAGCGGCCCCTTTGCCATGAGCCCGGCGGCGATCAAGATCTCCTCATACCTGCCCCAGACCAACGATCCCTGTGGGCACGTCCTGTTTGGGACGCCGGTCCATCAGAACCAGATTCAGGCGCCTCTCAGAATCGATTATCAACTCAGCCCGAAGCAAAGCCTCTTCGCGCGGTACCTGATCACGCGAATCGACACTCGAGTCCCTTATGACATCACGCACAATATCCTCTCGACCAATCAGGTCGGCCAGGACGATCAAGCGCAGGCTTTGGCGCTGGGAGACACTTATTCGTTCAGCGCCCAGACCGTGAATTCCTTTCGCCTCTCCGGCACGCGCGTCGGGGCCCGCACCCCAGGAGCAATTCCCTTCACGCCCAAAGACGCCGGAATGAATTTTTACAGCTATTACGGGTTCGTCCCCATCCTGATGGCCGGCGTCGGCTTTAATATCAATATCCCGACGAACTTTGCGGTTGGCAGCGATGCCGTCACCAACTTCGGGTTTAATGACGACGTTTCCATGGTGCGCGGATCGCACCAGTTCAGCTTCGGCGGGGGAGTGTCGCGCTCGCTGCTAAACGCGCATTCCTTTGCCTGGTCGCAGGGCTTTTTCGTGTTTGCGGGAATCTTCGGTACGCCTCTCATCGATTTCTTAACCGGAAATGTGGTGAACTTGCACCAGGCGAACCCCAATCCCGACAACGTGACTCAGAATCGTTTCGGACTCTACGCTTCCGACACCTGGAAAGCCTCGCGCCGCCTCACGCTGACCTACGGCATCCGCTGGAATCCTTTCCTGCCGATGGCCTTCAAGCAGGGCGACACGTACAACTTCAGCTTGAGCGATTTCTATAGCAATGTCCGGAGCAAAGTGGTTCCAGGAGCTCCTCCCGGATTGCTTTACGTCGGTGACGCGGGAGTGAACGGCAAGTCCGCCATGAACAATCAATGGGGACACGTCGAACCGAGGCTGGGGATGGCCTGGGACCCCACGGGCAGCGGCAAAACGGCGATTCGCTTGGGCGCGGGCATTGCCTACGATTTCATCCGCATGGATATCCACGAAAACACGTCTTCGGTAGCGCCGTTCCGGATCACCGTTGTTCAGGGTTTCTCCGGTCCTGGCTCGCTGCCTCTCGACAACCCCTATGCGAACTACGCCGGTGGGAATCCCTACCCATATAACTTCAACCCACAGAATGCCGCGTTCCCCAACCTTCCCTATCAGGGCTTCCTGCCCGTCGATCCGAACTTGAAAACCTCCGCGCAGTATTCCTGGAACTTCGGGATTCAGCGTCAGCTATCACCCAAATGGTTCGTCTACGCCACTTACGTCGGAACGGAAATCGCGCACCTGTGGACGGGCGTAGATCTGAATCCGGCGATTTGGCTTCCCGGAAAACCAGTGATCGCCAGCCCGTCAACGGCGGCGCAATTTGCGCAGTGCGCGGCCCTTCAAGCCAACTGCGGCGGGAACGCCGAAAACTTTCGCCGCCTGCTCGAGATCACGAATCCCGCTGCTCCCAATGTGAATGCCTACGGCTCTATTACGAGCCTCGATGCGAGCGGGACTCAACACTACAACGGGTTGCTGCTCAACTCTCGCTATCAGGTAGGGCAGAATTTGAACCTGGGCGCCAACTGGACCTGGTCCCACTGCATCGGTCTCTCCGCGACGAATATCTCGAACCTCGCGGCAGTCTATCCCCACCAGCCGTTTCAAAATAATGGTCCGCAGAATCGTCACCTGGACATGGGCGACTGCACCGGCAATTCTTTGGACACCCGGCACATCGTGAATGTCACGCTAGTGGCGAGCACGCCCCGATTCTCCGGCGCCGTGGCGCGCCGTTTGGGGGCCGGATGGAATATCTCGACGATCTACACATGGCGCACCGGTCCGCCACTGACTCCGATTTTGAACCCAAGCAGCGACAATGCCTTGAATGGATTCGCCCCTTCGGGCGCCAATCCTGTGCCGCAACGGCCTAACCAGGTGCTGCCGGATATCTATGCCGCTAATCAAGGAGCTTCCTGTTCTCCGGCTCCCTGCGTCAACTACCTCAACCCCACGGCGGTGGCCACGCCGGCTTTGGGGACCTACGGGAATATGGGGATGAGCGCGGCTCGATCTCCCGGCTTCTGGGAATGGGACCAAGCGATCACTCGCCAGTTCCCGATTCGTGAAAGCATGCGAATGGAGTTCCGCGCGGAAGCGTTCAATCTGACCAACTCGGTGCGGCTGGGGGCTCCCAATGCCACGCTCAGCGGCACCTACGGCCAAATTACGAGCGATCAACCCACCACCGGCGCGGGCACGGGCGTCAGCGCCGGTACCGGTGGGAGGATTGTTCAGTTCGCCCTAAAGTTTCTTTTCTGATAGAGATTCCAGAAATAGCGCGCACAAACGCAAGATTGGCCGCCCCACACTTGTCATGCTTCAGGAAAGCGCCGGCAAACGAACTCGCTCCCGATGCCGCTGATCAAACATCGTTCCTTGCGGTCCTGAAGCAGGCGGGCGGTCCAATCGGTGAAGCCTCCATCGGCGACCGCATAACGAACGCCATCCGGAGCTTCTGGAGAAATCCGCAGGCACAACCTCTCGTAGTAACCGAGGCCTTCCAGCCGCGCAAAATCAAAGCGAAATTGCGCTTCGGGAAATTCGGCGGCGAGGACGTCGAAGACGCGCTCTTTGAACGTAATCAGATGGGGCTGCTGCGCGGGCGGTTCGATTAAATTCGATGGCAACTCTATGCGGCGCACTTCTAGAAAGCGTTGCGAACTTCCGGGAATGTGCGCGCGAACATATGTGCGCACGTCTTCCCGCGAACAGCCCGCTGCATTCAGGAGAGCCTCCGTCACAGTCAGATCGGAAAGCTCCACCAAGGGATCGGCCAGCCGGAATCCCGCCGCATTGAGACCGCGAAACAGGTTCAGATAGAAACGGATGTGAATCTCGAGCTGGCGAATTTCAAAACCCTGGGCTCCCGTGTCGCGGCCGGCAGAAACCAGCGCGAAGAGGCGGAAATGCGGCGTGAATCCGGGAAAATCGACCGGCTGAAGCCGTACGACGCGATGGCTGGAGCAGAGCTGGACTGCGTCTGGGACGCGATTTACCCGCCGCCGGCGCGCCGCCTCCAGAGCGAGCACCGGCGTCGAGTCGCTCAGAACCTCGGCGTTGCGGATCGTGGTCAGGACGTTGTTCTGGTGAGTATGCCCCAGGACGGAACTGGCGCCCAGAGCGCAGACGGGAGAAAGGTCGATCGCTTCGAACTCCGGCGCCGCCGCGAAGGCGATTTGATCGAACCAATTCAGCGCGCGCGCATCTACGCTGGACGGCGCGAGCAACGGGGACACCGCCGTCTGGGAAACGACGCCGCTTTCACGAAGCATCGAGACGCGCCGCGCGTAAACCTCCAAGAGAAGCGATTGCAGTTCGCTA
>Ga0126379_10002641_pt1 | contig 11454 bp, 10 predicted proteins | sample PanSoiMetPlot_24_FD_92640 | JGI IMG/M metagenome (GOLD analysis project Ga0126379, IMG submission 92640) | Tropical forest soil microbial communities from Panama - MetaG Plot_24 | ecosystem: Environmental > Terrestrial > Soil > Tropical forest > Bulk soil | place: Panama | collected 2016-02-17
GCGCTCATTACGCGCATGATTGAAGATGTCATTGGGGAAACCGGCCGTCGCGTGGCGATGCTCAATCCACGCTCGGCGGCGGAGGTGCGCGATGCCCCGCGACCGATTGTGGGCTTTTCACCGGCGATGGAAAAGGCCGACCGCGAAATCAAGGGGTTTCTCTATCCGCGCATGTACCGCCACGATCGCGTGATGCGTGTGATGGCAGATGCCGAGCGGGTCGTGCGGGATCTATTTGCGCACTACACGGAAGCTCCTGCCGATCTTCCGCAGGAATGGGGTGAGGGCATTGTTGGGAGCGATGTTTCAAAGCGCATACGTCAGGTTGCCGATTACATCGGGGGCATGACCGATCGATACGCGCTTGTCGAGCACGCGAAATACTTCAGGGAGACACCGGAACTGCGCTGATAAAAAAACGGGCGGCAGGAGATCCAACCGCCAGCCCAATCGATGACTTTCGACACGTCTGACCAGATTTCGGTCCTTCGGCCAAACCGACCAACGCGCGGCCAACAGTCAATCGGACGCCGCCAACAACAGCGACAGGCCTGACGGCGGCCGTCGCCAAGCCGTTACCGGCAGTCTTGCCCAAATCTTTCAACGTATCGGTAGCCGTGACTCCGGAGGTCCATTGTTTGTGCCGCTTGTCGGTTTAGTGGGCGCGCTTGCGACAGCCGGATTTACCGCGACCGTTACGCCGATCATCAGTGCAAACGCTCGCCGCCAGCACAGCTGTCAGCTTCGCAAGTCTGGAAATGTTTATCAGCTTCGTCATTTCTTTGCTTCGATGTTGGCTCTGTTATCGCGCTTAGGCCTATGAAATACGCGGCGCAGGTCGAACGCCGCCGTATTCCCAACGTGGTGCGGCGCCCATGAACTCGGGCTGAACTGAATGTAATCAGGATGACAGCTTTGCGAATCGGTGCGTCATTCGATCGTGTGATGTCGATGAAGTTCGACACCGAAAGCGATGACATCGCCGGTACTGCATGACATCATCCAAACGGATGAGTACGACTGCCGGTACATGATGAGCGTGGAAATTGATCCCCCTTCTGAGGTCGACCTACTGGTCGCTGGTGCTGGTCCCGCTGGCATGGCCGCAGCGTTGGTCGCGTCGCTAGAGGGGCTCGATGTTCTCCTGTGCGAGAAGTCAGATCAGGTCGGCGGTACCGGCTCGACCTCAGCCGGCACGCTTTGGATTCCCGGAAACAGTCAGAGCCGTGCGGCTGGCTACAGCGACAGCGCGGAACAAGCGGACCGCTATTTGACTGCATTGATCGGCGAGGGGACCAATCGCGAACTCAGAAATGCTTACCTTCGTACAGGTCCGACAGTGATCGACTATCTATGCGCGCGATCGGACGTGCAATTCATTCCTTGTGGCAAACATCCGGACTATCGCAGCAACATGCCTGGCGCCGCATTGGCCGGTCGCGCAATTGTGCCTGAGCCGTTCGACGGACGTCTGCTCGATGGCGAATTTCGACGTGTACGTCCGCCGGTGCCTGAGTTCATGGTGTTGGGCGGCATGATGGTCGGTAAGGCGGACATTTCTCCGTTGATTGGAAGGTTCAAATCGATCTCGAATTTTGCTTATTCGGCGAAGCTGTTCCTGCGATATTTATCTGACCGTTTGAAGTATGCGCGCGGGACGCGACTGATGATGGGCAACGCGCTCATCGCACGATTGTTTTACAGTTTGTGCAAACGCAACGTGCCGATCCTGTTCGATGCATCAATCATCGAAGTTGATGGTGATCGGCATGGAGTCAAAGGTGCACAGCTGAAAATCGGAGGCAGGAAAATCCTCGTGAAAGCCCGCAGGGGGGTCGTGCTGGCGACCGGCGGATACGCGCACAACAAAGGCTTCCGCGAGACATTCATGCCTCGCCCTGTGCCGACGTATTCAATGAGCTCGTCGGACAATAAAGGTGACGGCGTTGAAATTGGCCAAAGGCTAGGTGCGGCGCTGACACCCGAACAAAGCACAAGCGGACTCTGGACACCGGTTTCGATCGTGCCGCGGAGCGACGGCACCAAGGGCCTGTTTCCACATCTCGTGCTCGATCGTGCAAAGCCCGGAGTGATTGCGGTGAACTCGGCTGGTCGACGCTTTGTCAATGAAGCGGTTTCGTATCATGACTTCGCGCTGGCTATGTTTGAATGCAACATGATAACGCCAGCGATCCCGGCGTGGCTGATCTGCGATTCCGCGTTTCTCGGAAAATACGGCTTGGGCGTCATCTACCCAGGTCATCGCAATCCCGCAAAGTTCGTCGACAACGGGTACCTCGTTAGCGCGCCTGATCTTGGAGGGCTCGCTGAAAAAGCCAGCATTGATGCGGGGCAACTTCGCACCACGGTCACGCGCTACAATGGATTTGCCGAGACAGGTATCGACATCGACTTCGGCAAAGGCGAAACCGAGCTGAACCGCTTCAACGGAGATGCCAACCGCAAACCGAACCCTTGCATTGGGCCGCTGATCGAACCGCCTTTCTATGCGCTTGCGGTATGGCCGGCAGACATCGCGGTCAGCACCGGTCTTGCGACCGATGCAGACGCGCGCGTTCTTGGGCACGATGGAAAGCCGATCCCGGGTCTCTATGCCTGCGGAAATGACATGGCGTCGGTGATGGCCGGCAGCTATCCGGGGCCGGGCACGACACTCGGTCCGGCTATCGTATTCGCCTATCGTGCCGTCATGCATGCAAAAGGATCATCACCCTAGCCTCGGCCTGGGTGCCGTTCAGCGATCAAAAACATTACGCAAAGGAATTTTTCATGGCGCGCCTTGCAGGCAAAGTTGCGTTCATCACCGGCGGAGGCGGCGGTATCGGCCGGGCAACCGCGGAGCGGTTTGCAGAAGAGGGGGCGAAGGTCGTGATCGCGGAAATCGATGTTTCGCGCGGCAAGGCTGCCGCCGAATCTGCTTGCGTACGGGCCAAAAATTCCGGAGGGAACGCGCATTTCATCCACTGTGATATTCGCGATAAGGCGATGGTCGAGGCGGCCATTGCGGAAACTGTCGACCGGTTTGGCGGACTTACCATTCTGCACAACAATGCCGGCGGTTCGACGCTTCGGGATGGCCCTGTGACCGAGGCGCCTGAAGAAGAGTTCTGGCGCGTGATGAAACTTGACCTGTATGGAACCTTTCTCTGCTCGAAGATCGGCATTCCGCACATGATCAGGTCCGGCGGCGGCGCGATCATCAACATGTCGTCGTCGATCGCGTTGAGTGCGGTTCCGGGGCGCGACTGCTACACAGCTGCGAAGGGCGCGATCGCAGCACTGACGCGTTCAATGGCGGTCGAATACGCCAAGCACAAGATTCGCGTGAATGCGATTGCACCCTCTGTCACGCTGTCTAACCGGGTCAAGAAATTATTGGAGGGCTCAAAGGAAATCGAGAAACTTGCCGCTACTCACCTGTTTGGCCTCGGCCTGCCGATTCATATGGCCGACATGGCTGTCTATCTGGCATCCGATGAAGCGGCCATCACGACCGGTCAGATCCTCGTTGTCGATAGCGGGGCAACAATTTGGTAATCCCAACGCCGCGATCTTTTGACTTGCCCTCCGAATTCCGTTAGCCGCTTCGCCACAATGGCTCCAAAAGAACAATCCCGTCATTTGTTTGCGGACATGCTCGCGCGCGTGCAGGCGGCCAGCACTGCCGTCCTCGGCCCTGAGGCGGAGATAGGTCGGATTGTTGTCGAACCACCGCGCGATCCAACTCATGGCGACATGGCCACGAATGCGGCCATGGTGTTGGCAAAAGACGCTGGTAAGAAGCCACGCGATCTGGCGGAAAACATCGCGGCCAAATTGCGCGCCGACGACAAAGTTGCCTCCGTCGAGGTAGCTGGGCCTGGGTTCATCAATCTCTCGCTGAAGCCGAATGTTTGGGGTGAAGAACTGCTCCTGGTGCTCGCGCAGGGCGACGATTATGGGCGCAGTGACGTCGGCAAGGGAGAAAAGGTCAATGTCGAGTACGTCTCGGCCAATCCGACCGGACCCATGCACGTCGGTCACGGTCGCGGAGCCGTGTTTGGCGATGCACTTGCCAAACTGCTATTGTTCGCGGGCTACGATGTTACGCGCGAGTACTACATCAATGACGCAGGCGCGCAGGTCGATGCTTTGGCGCACTCTGCTTTTTTGCGCTACCGCGAGGCGCTCGGTGAGGATATCGGCGCCATTCCCGAAGGTCTTTACCCGGGTGATTATCTGAAACCGGTCGGTGGGGAACTCGCCTCAGAATACGGCGCCAAGTTGACCACGCTGAAGGAGAGCGAATGGCTTCCGATCGTACGTGCCAAAGCGATCGATATGATGATGAATGTCATCCGCGACGATCTTGCCGCGCTCAATGTGCATTTCGACGTGTTCTTTTCCGAACGGTCTTTGATTGAAAGCAACCGCGATGAAGTCGGCGCGACCATTGAGGGCTTGCGCAAAAGCGGCGAGGTCTACGAAGGCCGATTGCCGCCACCCAAAGGGGGGAACCTCGAGGATTGGGAAGATCGCGAGCAAACGCTGTTCCGCTCGACGGAGGTCGGCGATGACGTCGACCGCCCACTGAAGAAGTCGGATGGCAGCTACACATACTTTGCGTTCGACATTGCCTATCACCGATCGAAATTTGACCGTGGATTTTTGAATCTCATCGATGTTTGGGGCGCCGATCATGGCGGCTACATCAAGCGCATGCAGGCCGCGGTTAATGCTGTCAGTGGCGGCAAGGCCAAACTGGACGTGAAACTTGTGCAACTCGTCCGGCTGCTGCGCGCTGGCGAGCCGGTAAAGATGTCGAAGCGGGCGGGTGAATTTGTCACCTTGCGAGAGGTGGTGGATGAGGTCGGCCGCGACGCCGTTCGTTTCGATATGTTGTATCGCAAGAACGACGCGGTGCTGGACTTCGATCTCGCCAAAGTCATCGAGCACACGCGCGAGAATCCAGTCTTCTATGTTCAATACGGACATGCGCGCGGGATGTCGGTCTTCCGCAACGCGCGGGAGGAGATGCCGGACCTCCCAACCGCCGAATCGGCACTCGGGACTTACCTCCGGAAGGCTGAGCTTCCGCGCCTAAGCGATACCAGCGAGGTATCGTTGTTGCGGCGTATTGCGCTCTACCCGCGCGTCGTGGAGGCGGCGGCGGCGGCGCACGAGCCCCACCGAATCGCGTTCTATCTGTATGAATTAGCAAGTGAATTTCACGCCCTATGGACGCGAGGAAAGGACTTGCCTCATTTACGCTTCATTATCCAGAATGATCGAGAAACGACGAAAGCTCGGCTCGCCCTAGTGAAGGGGATAGTCACGGTACTCGCCTCGGGTTTAGCATTGCTGGGGGTCAGCGCGCCGGAAGAAATGCGATAAGTCTCGTCCTTGGGGATCCGCTTTTGGCGTCTTTGATCGCCAGCGGGTATAAGTAGGGCGGGCACAGTAACCGGGGACCGAATGGCGGAAGAACAAAGCCAAAGACCTTACCGTGCAAGTGAACCACCTTCGCGCAGCCGCGCGAGGACCTCTAACAATGATCCACTCGCAGAGCTCGCCCGTCTCATAGGGCAAACGGATCCGTTTGGAGAATTCGGGCGGGACACACCGCGCCGTCCAGCGGCGCCGGCAGACCGTGCCGATTGGAATACTCCGGCTCCCAATTCTCCTTACGCGCCGCGAGAGGAAACTGATTGGGGCGCATCCTCCGCGCATAGGTCTGATGGCAACGGTTATTACAACGCCCGCGGTGCGGTTGGTGAGCAGACGGGCCCCACCGACTACGACGACCAGAGCTATGGGCGCCAGACATATGGCGGGGAGCAAACGCCGACCCGCGACGATCGCTACCAGGCCGACCATGAGGCGCGTGATTATCCATCGGGCCAAGCCGACTACCAGTACGACACATACGAACAAGATGCGACCCAGCATCTTGAAGATGAGTATTACGATCAAGCACCGTCTTCGCGGCGACGCCTGGGCGTTATGGCGATTGCCGGCGTATTTGGTTTGGCGTTGATTGGCACTGCGGGTGCGTTCGGTTATCGCGCCTTGTTTGGCTCCTCCGGGTCCACGCAGCCGCCTCCTGTTATCAAAGCGGATGCCGGTCCCAGCAAAGTTGTTCCAGCAACAAACAGTAAGGACGCGCAATCGAACAAACTGATCACAGAGCGCGTGAATGAACGCGGCCAAAGCGAGAAATTAGTGTCGCGCGAGGAGCAGCCGATCGACAAGCCGACAGCAGTCGTGCTGTCACAGGTCGCGCCGCAGTCGTCATTGGGCAGCGGGGTCGTTGGAAGCGAGCCGAAGAAGGTTCGTACGATCGCCATCCGTCCCGACCAGCCGGCGGATGCTCAGGCTGCTGCCGCGCCACTTGCGACACCAACTGCAGCTCGCGCTCCGCAGGCTCCAGCCGCTCCCTCCAGGTCGCCCGTGACACCGGCCCGCCCGGCCGACAATATGTCCGCGGACGCTGATTCAGATGCGACGCCGGCACCCGCAGCGCGTTCTGCGCCACCGGTGCGTCAGGCGGCGCCTTCCGCGAATTCACCATTGTCGCTCAACCCGGACGCTTCCCCGGCACGCGCTCAAGCGCGGCCGGCAGCGCCCCCGACACAGACCGCGGCCGTTGCACCGCAAGCCGCGGCTCCGGCTCCCGCCGCCAGCAATGGTGGCAGCGGCAGCTTTGTGCAGGTTTCCTCGCAGAGAAGCGAGGCTGAAGCCCAGGCTGCGTTCCGTGGATTACAAGCCAAGTTCCCGACCCAGCTTGGTAGTCGCGAACTCCTGGTCCACAAGGCGGACCTCGGAGCCAAAGGAACCTATTATCGCGCCATGGTTGGTCCCTTCGCGAACCCCGCGGAGGCCGCCGAACTGTGTTCGAGCCTGAAGGCCGCTGGCGGCCAGTGCCTCGTCCAGAGGAATTAAGCGCCCAAACCTTGACCCTTACGGCGGGCGCGGGCTAATCCGCGCCGATGGCGGCGCGCGCGTTTATTACTGGATTAGCCGGCTTGAGCATTTCCGCCGATGAGCGCGCATTCCTCCGTGAGGCTAAACCGTGGGGGCTGATCCTTTTCAAAAGAAACGTGAATACACCCGCACAAGTTACTGATCTTACTGATTCATTTCGAGCAGCGGTGGGGTGGGAGGCGCCCGTTTTCGTCGACCAGGAGGGTGGGCGCGTCCAGCGGCTGGGACCCCCGCACTGGCCCGCCTATCCCGCCGGTCAACGGTATGGGGATCTGTATGACCGGGAACCGGCGGCCGGCATTGCCGCGGCAAGGCTTGCCGCGCATTTGATTGCCGCCGACCTCAGGCCGCTCGGCATAGACGCTGACTGCGTGCCATTGGCCGACGTGCCGCTGGCAAGCAGCGATCCGGTTATAGGTGACCGCGCTTACGGCCGCGAGCCGGAGAAAGTTTCCGCCATCGCGAAAGCGATTGCGAACGGCTTGCTGACAGGCGGAGTTCTCCCGGTGTTAAAGCACCTGCCTGGCCACGGCCGAGCCACCGTCGATAGCCACCACAAACTGCCGGTCGTCGAGACGGACCGAGCCACCCTCGAGGCGGTCGATTTTGCAGCATTCCGGCCGCTGTCGGACTTGCCGATTGGGATGACTGCGCATGTTGTGTTTAGTGCCATAGACCCAGTCGCGCCCGCCACCACTTCGGTCACAATAGTGCGGCAAGTGATTCGCGGATTTATCGGATTCCAGGGCTTGCTAATGAGCGACGATATTTCGATGAATGCTCTTTCCGGCAGCGTGGCAGAGCGGAGCCGTGCCGCCTTGACTGCCGGATGTGACATAGTCCTTCACTGCAACGGCGATCTGACCGAGATGGTGGCCGTCGCTACCGGAGCCCCCAAGCTTGCTGGCGAGTCCGCGCGCCGGGCTGACGCAGCACTGCGCCTCCGAAGTGCACCCGCGAAATTCGACACGCATGCCGCACACAAGGTATTCGCGCAAATGATGGGCGACGATCGAACGGCAGCCCAACGAAAGATCGTCTCATGAGCGGAGAAGAATTCGGCACAACGCTCGGCGCCGATCGTGGCATGACTGAGCCGGCCATGATCGTGGACGTGGAGGGGTTTGAGGGGCCTCTCGATCTGCTGCTGATGCTTGCGCGCCAGCAAAAGGTCGATTTGACCAAGATTTCAATCTTGGCGCTGGCTGACCAGTATCTGTCTTTTATCGAAGCGGCACGGAAATTGCGCCTTGAGCTTGCCGCGGACTATCTCGTAATGGCGGCGTGGCTCGCGTACCTCAAATCCCGTTTGTTGCTGCCGGAAGCGGAGCCGGGCGATGGTCCGAGCGCCGAAGATATGGCGTTGGCATTGGCTAACCGTCTGCGCCGGCTGGAAGCAATTCGCGACGTTGCGACGCGCATGATGGAGCGTCCGCAGTTAAACCGCGACATTTTTCCGCGCGGGCTGCCTGAGCCGGTTGAGGAGGTCAAGAAGCCGGAATGGTCGGCTACGCTCTATGACCTGCTTTCGTCCTATACCACGCAACGATCACGGAGCGCGTTATCGCGTGTTCGGTTCATGCAACGTACAGTTTGGTCGTTGGCCGAAGCCCGCTCAGCGCTTGAACGTCTGATAGGCCAGTCGGCGGACTGGTCTCGCATTGATCAGTTTCTAATTAGCTATGTGGTCGAACCCGCTCTTGCCGCAACAGTGTTTGCTTCTTCGTTCGCATCCGCGCTCGAAATGGTGCGTGAGGGGCATGCGGAAATTCACCAAAAAGGATCATTCGCGCCGATCTATATGCGCAAGCGCGCCGGTGTGAATGGAAATGCAATTACGTATGGCGCAGAAGAAAACTCATAAGGGGAAAGTATCCATGCCGGGCGCGGCCAAAAAGCTCATGGTAGTGCAAAACAATGAGCCGGAGCCGGAGGCTACGGTGGCGCCGGCAACGCGGCCGGAGGAGTTGCGGCTGCTTGAAGCGCTTCTATTCGCGGCGGGCGAACCACTCGATGAGGCGATGTTGGCGCGCAGACTTCCTAACGACGTCAATGTTAAGGCGGCGCTCGCGCAGCTCCGCGATGAATATGCAACCCGCGGCGTCAATCTGGTCAAGGTCGGCAAAAAGTGGACATTCCGGACGGCGACCGATTTGGCGTGGTTGTTGACCAAGCAGATCGTAGAAACACGCAAGCTTTCGCGTGCTGCAACCGAAACACTTGCAATTGTCGCATACCATCAACCTGTCACCCGAGCGGAAATCGAAGAAATTCGTGGCGTCGTAACAGCGGCTGGCACGCTCGACGTTTTGCTGAAAACCGGTTGGATCCGGCCGCGCGGCCGTCGCAAGGCGCCTGGCCGTCCAATAACTTACGGGACGACGGAAGCATTTCTCTCCCACTTCGGCCTGGAAGAGGTGGGTGACCTGCCAGGGCTCGAAGAGCTGAAGGGTGCTGGCATGCTCGAGGGGAATCTGCCTCCCGGATTTGCCGTGCCGCTTCCATCGGACGATTCAACATTGCGCGAAGACGAAGATCCGTTGGAACCCGGCGACATCGACTTGGGTTTGGCGCCGCCCTCGCAGTCCGAAAAGTAACGACACCGAATTAACGTAAATTCCGCTATTTCAAGGCATTGCGCGGCTCTTTGCCCGGGTGCGAAGTCCTTGTTTTTGCCGCCTGCGAGGCCTAGCTTCTTCTCCAAATCATGGCGGGACGAGCCGAAAAAAGCCCGTCGCTGCGGAGGATTTGTAGATGGGTTCCCTAAGTATATGGCACTGGATCATCGTCCTGCTGGTCGTGATGGTCCTGTTCGGAGGTCGCGGAAAGATTTCGTCGCTGATGGGTGACTTTGCTCAAGGCATCAAGGCCTTCAAGAAAGGCATGTCCGAAGACGAGAAAACGGCGGACACGAAGAGCGAGCCAGTCAAGACGATTGAAGCAGGCGGCGGTGCGACCAAAACCGAAGCCGAACGGCGCGCCGAAGGCGCGCGTTCCTGATCGCTGCGACGGCCAGGCGATCGTCGCGGCGCGGGTAATCCCGCGCCTTGGAGTTGATTAATCCATGTTCGACATTGGTTGGGGCGAGCTCGTCGTCATCGGCATCGTCGCGCTGATCGCGATCGGGCCGAAAGAGCTGCCAACTGTGTTGCGCACGCTCGGACAGTACATGGCCAAAATCCGGCGCATGGCGGCCGACTTCCAGGGCCAGTTTCAGGAAGCAATGCGCGAAGCCGAGATGGCCGAGCTGAAAAAGCAGGCCGAAGATCTCAAGAGCTCCGTCAGTGATTTGACCAAGTTCGATCCGCTCGCAAATACCCAGAAGGAAATCGAGCGCGCGTTCGAGATGCCTGAGATAGGCGAGGCTTCTACCGAAAAGCCGCCAGCCCCGGCCGCTTTGCCGGAGCCGCAACAACAGGTCGACGTCAGTACGGCGCTGCCCGAAGCGCCATCCCCGGTCAGCGAAAAAGATTTCGCAGCCTCTGAGGCGCCGCCTCCCAAGCAGGCCGGGGGCGCAGCATGACCCACGAGGACATCGAGGCAACCAAAGCACCCTTGATGGATCATCTGATCGAGTTGCGGTCGCGGCTTATCAAGGCGCTGATCGCCTTTGGCGTGATGTTCGCAGTCTGCTTTGTATTCGCCAAAAATATCTACAACATTCTGGTTTGGCCGTTTGTTTGGGTGGCTGGCCCGGAAAATTCTAAATTCATCTACACGGCGCTGCTCGAATATTTTGTTACGCAGCTCAAGCTCGCGATGTTCGGCGCTGCATTTCTTTCATTTCCGATCGTCGCGGCGCAAATTTACATGTTTGTCGCGCCCGGCCTCTATCGAAACGAACGCCAGGCTTTCCTGCCTTATCTAATCGCGACTCCGATCTTTTTCGCGCTCGGCGCAACAGTGGTCTATTTCCTGGTCCTGCCGATGCTCGTGCGATTTTCGCTCGGCATGCAGCAGATTGGCACAGCTACCGATGCTTCGATCGCATTGATGCCAAAGGTGGGCGAATATCTTTCGTTGATGATGGCTCTCGTCCTTGCCTTCGGTGTGGCGTTTCAGTTGCCGGTCATTCTTACGTTGCTTGGTCGTATCGGAATCATCACTGCCGAGCAACTCAAGGCCAAGCGGCGTTATTTTGTCGTTGGTGCATTCGTCCTGGCTGCTGTGCTAACGCCGCCCGACGTTATCAGCCAGATGTCGCTCGCAATCCCGTTGCTGATACTCTACGAGGGTTCGATCTGGTCGGTGCATATGGTTGAGAAAAAGGCACAGGCTGAGCAAGCGGCCAAAGCGGCTTCGGACGCGGCGTCGGCCACCGCAAAGCCGGCCGAATAGTAAGGTTCACTATTGAACTCCGGCATGCGCGGCTTTATGCCGGGCATCCACGTCTTTGGCTTATTTCAAGTGAAGACGACCGGCCAGGACGGTATAGAAACCCGCCATGTACGATATCAAATGGATTCGCGA
>Ga0126379_10002643_pt1 | contig 11451 bp, 11 predicted proteins | sample PanSoiMetPlot_24_FD_92640 | JGI IMG/M metagenome (GOLD analysis project Ga0126379, IMG submission 92640) | Tropical forest soil microbial communities from Panama - MetaG Plot_24 | ecosystem: Environmental > Terrestrial > Soil > Tropical forest > Bulk soil | place: Panama | collected 2016-02-17
CAAGACATGTCCGGCGGATTGCAGGTCAAAACAAACTCGGGGTGGATTGATGCAACACCCATCCCCAACTCGTTCGTATGCAATATCGGAGACATGCTGGATCGGCTAACAGGCGGCCGATATTTATCTGCGCCTCATCGGGCACAGAATCCTGAAGAACACGACCGTTTGTCATTCCCATTTTTCTTCGATCCCAACTTCAATGCCGAGGTAAAGCCGATCAGTCTTGATGTGGACGTGCCCGACGACAAGGCTGACCGTTGGGACCATGCTAGCGTTCACGAGTTTCGTGGTACATACGGCGACTATCTACTCAGCAAAGTGTCGAAGGTGTTTCCAGATTTAGGTCGGAAGGTGCTGTGACGGCCATTTGAGATATTATGACCATCGTGAAGCGCATTGGGACTGTCTACATCGTGGGCGCGGGACCGGGCAATCCGGACTACATCACGGTTCGCGGCTTGACGTGTCTGCGCGAAGCGGACGTTGTCATGCACGATAGGCTTATTGATCTCCATCTCCTTGAAGAAGCAAGGCAGGACGCCGAAATTATCTATGCCGGTAAAGAATCGGGTGATGAAGACCTTCAGCAGCAATACATCCAGTCACTGATGATTGAAAAAGCGCGAGACGGGAAATCGGTCTGCCGATTGAAGGGCGGCGATCCGTTTGTATTTGGTCGCGGTGGCGAAGAGGCGCGAGCGCTTTTTGAAGCCGGAGTTCCATTCGAAATTGTTCCGGGTGTATCGAGTGCTATCGCAGTGCCCGCTTGTGCAGGAATTCCGGTCACCCATCGCGATCACGCGCACTCTTTTATGGTCATCGCAGGAAGCCGGTCGCACGATTTGGAATCCCCCGAATGGGCGGCGGCACGTGCGCTGGTAAAGGCCGGCGGCACATTGATCGTGCTGATGGGCGCTTCGCGGCTTCGCATCATTGTGGAGAGCCTTATCTCTGCCGGCTGCGCACCCACGATCCCGATCGCTGTGATTTCGAAAGGAACATACCTCGTCCAGGATTGCCGCGTCGGAATTCTCTCCGACATATCGCAAGACATCCACGGATTAGCAGCGCCGGCGACCATCATCATTGGAGAAGTCGTCGCCCTCCGCAGCGAAATGCAGTGGTTGGAAATTGCCGGCAAACTCAAATCCTAATAACTAACGATTGAGATTTGAGATTCAGGTCCCTCCGTGTATACACTTTCGCCACCCTGGGAGGCTCTATGAAAAGGACTCTGTGTGTGGCGTTGTTCATTTCCGTGGTATCCATCGGTGTTTATTCGCAACAAAGAGCGGGAGCGGATCTGTCGTGGGCGTTCCCCGTTAAGAATGGAGATCTTCCGCCGGAGGAGGCAGGGCCGAAAAGTGTGCCGGGCAGCGCGAAGACATACACTCAGGCGCAGATAGAAGATCTTTCGAATCCTCCGGATTGGTTTCCGGAAGAACATCCGCCTGCACCGCAGATCGTTCAGCATGGTCACGGTGATGCGTTGGCGTGCGGCGCCTGCCATCTTATGTCGGGCGTCGGTCATCCGGAATCCGCGGATATGACAGGCTTCACGGCTGAATACATCCGACGCCAGATGGTCGATTTCAAAAGTGGGGTGAGAAAAGAGCCCAACCGCATGAACACGATCGCGTCGGCGCTGTCGGACGAAGAAATCCGGCAATCCAGCGAATGGTTCGCCAAGTTGAAGCCGTATGCCTGGACGAAAGTTGTCGAAGCGACGATGATTCCGAAGACGTTTGTCGGGCAAGGCCGCATGCGTTTCGCGCAGCCGGGCGGTGGAATGGAAGCTCTGGGAAGTCGCATCATCACGCTTCCGCAGGATCAATCGAGAGTAACCAAGCGTGATCCTCACTCCGGCTTCATCGCTTACGTGCCGCAGGGCAGTATCAAGAAAGGCGAGGCTTTCGTAAAGACCGGCGGTTCGGGCAAATCCGTCGCGTGCGCGATTTGCCACGGTGATTCACTACAAGGCTTAGGCAACGTTCCAAGGATAGCGGGCCTCCATCCCATTTACATTGTGCGCCAGCTGCACCAGTTCAAAGACGGTACTCGAAATGGTGGTGACGCTCCGCTGATGAAGAAGCCCGTTTCGCAAATGACGGATGACGACATGATCGCGATTGCAGCCTATATTGGTTCGCTGAATCCGGCGATCGACAAATGAGCGGCGCGCGAGTGCAACTGTTCTCATTTGTTTGATAATCTCTCGACACACTCGTCAACGAAAGGGAAGGGAACGATGGTTACCTGGAATCGATTCACGGGGATTATTCTCGCCGCCTTCGCTTTGACTGCATGCTCGTCCACACCCACGGCGCGCACACTCGCGCAGGACGCAGTTGCGGCGATGGGCGGTACGGAAAAGCTGCAAAGCATCAAGACGCTCAGCATGAAAGGCGGAACCGGTACTCGTTCGAAGATGGGCCAGATGGTCAAAGCGACCGATCGTGAAGATCCGGGCCAACTCACGAACGTCGTCGACATTGTCGACCTGGCAAACGGCCGGGCGTCGCTCGATTACGAGTTGCAGAATGGCGGTTTCATGCAGCATCGTCACGAAATATTGACGAAGCTCGGGGACAAACCTGTCGGCATAGAGATCGTCGGTACGCGTCCCATCATTGCCACTTCTCCCGGTGGCTTGTTTAGCTGGGGTACGCAGAATTCACCTGAATTTTTGCTTAGGCGAAACGCCGTTAGCATCGTTCTAGCTGCAGCCGAATCGGCATCCGATTCTCAGGCCGGAGAGGACAAAGAACTGAACGGCAAAATGTACAAGTTTGCCAAAGGCAAAACTAAGAATGGCCAGGATCTGGGATTGTATTTTGACCCGCAGTCGAAGACATTAGCGTCATATGAAGTCATTGATACCGAGACCATTCTCGGCGATGTGCCGGCGCAATACATGCTGACCGATTACAAAACTGTTGAGGGGATCTCGTTACCCCACCACATCACGGTTCGAAAAGGCGGGGCGGACTACTCCGACGTTCAATTCACTTCGATGGCCGTGAACGATCCGGCTGCCGAGCAGGTGTTCGCGATTCCGGAATCGGCGGCCGCCGAAGCTGCGAAGGCAGCCGCAGCCGTTGAATATTCGCCGATGAAGATCACGAAAGTCGGAAATGGCGTGTACCATGCGCAGGGATACTCGCATCACACGATGATTGTGGAATTCCCCCAGTGGTTGGCTCTTATGGATGCCCCATACACGGAAACTCAGACCGTGGCACTGTGGCGCGCGATTCAGGAACAGTTCCCCGCGAAGCCCGTGAAATACGTTGCCGTGTCACATCATCATTTCGACCACATTGGTGGTGTACGCGCTGCGGCTGCGATGGGAGCGACGATTCTCGTCGAGAAAGGCAATGAGCCCGTTCTTCGTCCGCTCCTCGAAGCTCGGCATACGCAACCCCAAGACGAATTGGATAAACGTCGCAATGGGCCGCAGGCGCAGCAAGTAGGAAAAATAGAGGTGTACGAAGGCAAGAAAGTCATCAGCGAAGGCGGGCAGAGCTTCGAGTTGTATGCGATCGCCGGATCGCCGCACGTGGATCCGATGGTTCTCGGTTACGCTTCCAGCGCGCGCGCTTTGTTCCAGCCGGACCTTTATACTCCTCCGTCCACGATGCCGGCAGGTCCGGCTGCGATCCACTTGTCACAGTCGATAAAAGACCTGAAGCTGAAAGTGGACACAATGGTCGGTGGTCACGGCGGTGTGGGGACTTATGCAGATTTCCTGAAGGCAGCTGTGCCGGCCGCGTCGTCGAACTAAACTGGAACGTGCATTCAAAGTTTTAGTGCACCGTGAGCAAGTCGTTTGTATTGGCAAGTGTTTTCCTCTTTCTTCTGACGATCCACGTCAGTGCGGAAGACACTCCGTCGCTTGATCTTCACTCGATCCCGATCTCCGACTGGCTGAATGCCGGAGAGCATTCCGAGATCCCTTGGACGTTCAGTGTTCGCGCGCCGTATCTGCGCATCGATCAGCGGCTCGAGGTTCCGTATTTCGCCAGGATTTCAGGGAAGGACCTCAACCGTTTCGGCAACAAGCACGAATTATTTCTGGTCAACCGCATCAGCTCACCAGAGGGTGAATGGCTGAACGAACCGAACATCATTCGCCACTCCGTCGAAGACAAGCTGCCTAATAATGTACAAGCCGAGTTCCAGGTGCACGTTGTGGTTCAGCCCGGGGATTACACTTTGTGGTCTGTGCTGTACGATCGTGCGAGCGGCAAGCACAACGTCGCTAAACGCCGCCTCCGGGTGCCTGAACTTCGATCGGATCCGCTCCCCGACCTTTACCGCCGCATGCCACTGGTCGAATTCCCTAATGTTGACGAGTCGAATCCCGATGGAACCGGATACGTGAACGGCCAGCTCTACCTGCCTGTGCGCAACAAACGGCCGCTTCAAGTGGAGTTGATTTCAATGCTAAGCCCACCCGAACAGTGGACGGGCCGCGCGCGCGTCATGCGCGCCCACAATGACGATACGCTTGGAGCACTAGCGGCGCTCTCGGAGATAAATCTGACGGATGGATCGCTCTCGATCGCAGGTCTTGATCTATCGCGCCGCCGAGTGATGTTTGAGCAAAAGGACTTCCAGCGCGTGGAGTGGTCTTCGTTGGTCCAGGCGATGAAGAAGGCTCAGAGTCCTGATATCAGTGCGGAGGCGCTACAGGGCTCCAAAAATAATGGTGCGTTCTTTCGCGAATTCCTCAATCAACGTCTGAGCGGCGATTCCACAGCTGCTGACGGCATGCGTGTCTTGATTGTGGTTACAAGCCCGCAGTTGTTTGAAAGCGGTTCCGACTTGCGGCCACTTCAAATCGAGGGTGATTGCAACTGCCGTGTCTACTACCTTCGCTTCCGACTCAATGTGAATGATGTCTTCGATCAACTTGAAAGATTCATGAAGCCCCTCCGTCCGCGAGTCTTCAACCTCATCACTGCTCGAGATCTCAGAAAAGCCATCGCCGAAATCGTTCAGGATTTAGGAAAGTTTTAACGTGCTGCGACCGCCCTTGGAACAGATCGCGGCCCTCGTATTTCTTCTCAGCAGCCAGTCTGTCCAAATGCCTGTGATTCCAGCGGGAACGCGTGTGGATGCCAGGCTCGAATCATCGGTGCATACGGCGAACTCAAACGTGGGAGAGGCAATCGTGGCTATCGTGGTCGAGCCGATTCGCGCTGCAGGCCAAATCATCGTGCCGCAGGGCAGCCGGTTGAATGGACGCATCGAAACTATACAGCCCGCAACCAGCAGCAATGAAGGACGTGTTCGCCTCGTTTTCCGCGAGATAGAGTTATTTGACGGCCGGACGGTTTCCACATGGATTACGACCTCTTTCTCCGCTTCCCCTCCGAAGCGCAAATTACGATATGTGCTCTCCATGGGAATCGGAGCTGCCGCCGGCGCCGCGATCGGCGGTAAAGCTGCGCGCACCACGGGCATTATCGGCGGGACGCTCGTGGGTTTCATAATTGCGGCGAACTACGGAGGCGCGAACCTTCCGGACTTAACGCTAAGGCCTGGACAGATGCTTCACCTTCAACTTGGAGAAGATTTGCAGTTGGAGTGATGTCGATGGTCCATGTTCCATGATCCATGGACCATTGAAATCTCTGTTATCCTTGCAACACATTCACCGCCGCCTGCGCCACCTGTTCATCTTGCGATGACATCACACCGCTGACGCCGACGGCCCCGATAAGTTTGCCGTCAACCATCACCGGCAGGCCGCCTTGGAGTGGTGTGATTCCTTCAACCGCCAGGAACACCTGACGTCCACCTGCAATCATGTCTTCAAGCGCCTTCGTGGGACGTTTGAAATTGACAGCGGTTTTTCCTTTTCCGATCGCAATGTTCACGCTGCCGAGCTGCGTATCATCCAGCTTCTGGAAGAGGATCAGATTGCCGCCCGCATCCAGAATTGCAATTGCCACATTCCAATTATTCTTTCGAGCTTCGGCTTCGCCTGCGGCCATCGCCTTCTTAGCATCTTCGAGAGTGATGTACTTTGTCGTTCCGGGCATCGACGTCTCCTTTTCTTACCAGGTTGCAGATTGAATCGCCCATATGGTACAGCCATTGTATGGCGTTGGAAATTGGGCAAATCCGCCACGTCGCGCTTTTCACGCCAAGACTCAAAGCGCACGCGCGCTTTTACACAGACGTCTGGGGCCTTGATCAGGTCAGCGAAGATGCGGATGCCGTCTACTTTCGCGGTTCTTCGCCGGAACAATTCATCTTGAGTCTTCACGCGAGTGACAGGCGTGGTCTGCACCACATTGCGTATGCACTGCCCGATGAACAGTCGGTAGAGCGTGCCGCCGCACTATTGAAAAAGTCCAACATCCGCCTCGTTGAGGAACCACATGTGTTGAACGAGCCGGGTGGCGGCTTTGGGTTGCGATTCATCGATCCGGACGGTCGCTGCATCGAGCTTTCTTCGGGTGCGTCCGACCATAAAAGTGGATGGCATTCGAAGAACGTCGAACCTCGCTCGATATGTCACATTGTTAACAACACGTCGGACGTGCAGCGCATCACCGATTTCTACACTCGTGTGCTGGGATTCCGAGTTTCGGACTGGAGTGGGCAACAGATGGTTTTTCTCCGCTCTGAGTCGAAGCACCACAACATCTCTTTCAACGCCGCGCCGCATGCGTCCGTCAATCACGTCGCATACCTGGTTTCCGGAGTGGATGAAGTTATGAGCGGCATTTCGAATTTGAGGAAGCACGGATTCGAGCCGGCCTGGGGACCCGGCCGCCACGGCCCCGGCAATAATATCTTTTGCTACTTTAAAGATCCCTTTGGTTACGTCGCTGAATACACGAGCGATATCGACTACATCACCGACGAATCCAAGCACGAACCCAAAGTGTGGCCGCGAAGTCCGGAGTCGATGGATCGTTGGGGCGTATCGGCGCCGCCTTCAGCCGAATTGCGCGAGGCGATGACCGGTGAGCCCGACAACGGGTGGGCGGCGTAAGGAGTAGACATGAGCGATCCGATTCCCACCATCGATCAAATCGACAAATACGTCGCCCGTTTCAAAGATCGCCAACCAGACTGGGATGTGCTTGCTTTTCAGGCGAAGGTGGATCCGAAATACAGACGCGCTCAGATGCGGTACGTCGGCGGCGGTGGAACCGGCAAGCACGACGATCCCAAGATCATCAAGGCTGGTCATTTCACACTGAGTACGATGATCATCCCTCCGGGAAACGAGGGACCGTTGCACTTGCACACGGATGTTGAGGAGTTGTTCTTTGTTCTCGAGGGGGAACTGACGTGCATTTGGTCGGATGGTAATAACCGTATCGAGCGAAAACTAGGGCCGCGAGATCTAGTCTGGATTCCAGCTGGGATCTGGCGCGGTGTGCGAAACGACGGGAAGAGGGAAGTGGCATTTCTCACGATGTTGGGAGCGCAGAAACCCGATTTGCCATCGTACCCCGAGGGCAGCCCGTTGACCGAAGCGAGATCTGGATGAGATCCAATCAAGACAGGATTGTCATCATCACTGGCGCAGGACGCGGCCTCGGCCGCGCCTATGCGGAGCGACTCGTTTCCGAAGGGGCGCATGTCGCTGTTGCTGAGATTGACAAAACGGCTGGAACAAAAACAGCTGAAGAGCTTCGCGGGCGTGGAGGAGAAGCAATCTTTTTTGAAACTGATGTTGCGTCGGAGCAATCGACGAAGTCGATGGCAATGAACGTCATCGGGAAATGGGGACGCATCGACGGACTCGTTGCGAATGCCGGATGGGCGAATTCGGTCGGTGGCGCCGCGTATAACGAGATCCGTGTGGACGAGTGGGACCGCATGATGAACGTGAACGTGCGTGGAACGTGGTTGACGTGCTGCGCCGTCGCACCGCACATGCAGAAACAGAAACGAGGGAGCATTGTCACTGTCAGTTCCGATACCACACTCTGGGGTAGCCCGAAGCTGCTGCATTACGTTACTTCCAAAGGCGCCATCGAATCATTTACGCGCGCGATGGCGCGCGAATTGGGGCCGGATGGCGTACGGATTAATTGCGTCGCTCCGGGGCTTCTAAACAACGATGCGACGATGGGCGTGCCTCGGTCGAAACGCGAATGGAACATTCAGAATCGCTCCATCCAGCGTGAGGGTACTCCGGAAGATATTGTCGGTTTAGTTTCATTCCTTTTGTCTGACGATGCATCGTTTATAACCGGCCAGGTATTCGTCGCGGACGGAGGCTTGGTTTTCCATTGAAGAGGGAAAAACAAAACGAATTCGAGGCTGACCTGAAGCTCGGCCTTCGAAACATGTGGTATCCCGTATGCCAGTCCTCACATGTGAAGCAACGCCCGCTTGGAATCCATCGGCTCGCCATGGACATCGTGCTCTGGCGGGATTCGGGCGGCAAGATTCACGCACATGACGACCGGTGCCTGCATCGCGGCGCGAAGCTCAGCATCGGCCAAATCGTGAACGACAAACTTCGATGCGCGTACCACGGCTGGTGCTACGACACGACAGGACAATGCACCACGATCCCTACAAGCAAGACAGCGCAATCCAAACTCGCTCCACGCCTCCGGCTCCAACAATTCGAAACACAGGAACGCGCGGGGCTCGTGTGGGTATATTTCTCGGAGACAGACGCGGCTTCGGCGCCTCCACTCATCATTCCTGAAGAATTAGAGGATCCCGCCTACAGCGGCTTCATTTGCGAAGTTGAATGGAAGGCAAACTGGATCTTGATCCTGGAAAACCTCGCAGACCCTATGCACGGCCCCTTTCTCCACGGGCAGTCTTTGACGCTTTCCCGCGGCGCGCTCGAAGACGATATGCGCACGAGGCGTACTGAGGATGGCTTCATCGTTGAACGTGAGGGACAGCGCGGTGTGAACTTTGATTGGTCGGAATTCTATTGCCGCGAGTCGCTGTGGGTTCGACTTGATATCCCGCTGCCGTTTGGCCCAAAAGGAATCTTGCGTATCCTCTGCTTTGCTACTCCGATTGATGAAAACAGCACGCTCGTGTATTTCTTGCGGTATCGCAATCTCAAGGGATGGCAGCGAGCGTATTGGCGGTTCCTTTATAAGGCGTTCTGGGAAAAGCAGCACTTCAAAGTCATCGAGCAAGACCGGAGGATTCTGGAGTCGCAGCGCGGAGCACAATCGCGAATCGCCGAACATCTGGCCAACTCTGATCGTGGCGTCACGGAACTCCGCAAATTTCTTCGAGAGAAGGTCGCGTGCCGGACGCCACAGTAGACGGCACCATTCTCCACTACGAAATTGCGGGCGAAGGACCACCTCTTGTTTTGCTTCATGGTATCGGATCGAATTCGCGTTCATGGCGTCGGCAGCTGGAAGGTTTGTCAGGTAAATTTACCGTGATTGCGTGGGATGCGCCAGGTTACGGCCGATCGTCGGATCCGCCTGATAGACCAATCAATCCTTCGATCCGCTTCTATGTCGATTGCCTGCGTAGTCTTGTTGACTCGCTCCAGTTGAAGGATATCTCTTTGCTCGGGCATTCCGCAGGCGGTGTTGTCGCACAAGAGTTCTACCGAGCATATCCCGATTATGTACGGGCGCTGGTTCTGGCGGACACGCGTCATGTGGCGTCGCAAGCCGGACTCGAAGATCGGCTCAGGTCGATTCGTACCATGACTTCTCTACAATTGGCCGCGGAACGAGCCCCGAAGTTGCTCCGCCGGAGCGCGCCGGCGGAGTTGATCCGGGAAGTCGAGTCGATCATGTCTGAAGTACGCGCAGCGGGATACGAATTTACCGCCATCGCTCTGGCGGAAAGCGATACGCGTGACGTCATTCACAATCTTCGCGTTCCAACGCTATTGATCTGGGGTTCAGAGGATGAGATAACCCCTGTGTGGGATGAGGTTCCAGGTGGAGTGGAGTTGAAGATCATTCCCGATGCCGGCCACTTGTGCTACCTCGAGCAACCGGAGCAATTTAACGAGATTGTGAGCGCGTTTTTAACCGCGGAACGACGTTAGAGAGTGTAGCCACCATCTGAAATCAGAGTACCTAATGACCAAGAAAATCACCGTTGCCGACGCGCTCTTGAGAGAACTCGAGCGAATTGGCGTCGATACGGTTTTCGGGATCATCAGCATCCACAATATCCCCTTCTACGACTCACTCGAGCGGCATGGCGGCTTCCACGTCGTGACAGCCCGCCACGAGGCCGCCGTCGTAAACATGGCTGATGCCTATTCTCGTGTTTCGGGGAAGCTTGGCGTGGCGCTGACGAGCACCGGAACCGGCGCCGGCAACGCGGCTGGCGCGATCATCGAATCATGGAACGGTGGCGCGCCCTTGTTGCATATCACCGGGAACGTCGCATCGGCTTTCATCGATACCGGCCGCGGCTACATTCACGATTGCAAAGATCAGTTCGGGATGCTCAAGAGCATCAGCAAAACAGCTCACCGAGTGCGCCGTCCGGAACAGGCTCCCGCTGTGTTTCGGCGAGCAATCGTCGAAGCGATAATGCCGCCTCCCGGCCCCGTTAGCGTTGAGGTACCGATCGATTTTCAAGCACAGTTGATTACCGTTCCACCGATAGTGGCATCCACATTTTCCGCTCAAGCGCCCGTCGATGTTGAACTCGCATCCGCCGTCGAGCGGATGATGGCTGCCAAGCGGCCCGTCATTTGGGCAGGCAGCGGGGCGATGTTTTCCGATTCGAGTCCTGAAGTGAGAGAGCTGATGGAGTTGCTCGATGCTGCCGTCGTGACGACACAGTCGGCGCGAGGCATCGTGTCCGAAACGGACTCGCGCTGCATTGGACACTTCGCGACTTTTCCTGCACTGCGAGACTTCATGGAAACGGCGGATCTGCTAATCAGCATCGGCGTTCGATTTCGCGGAAATGAGACCTCGAATTGGAATCTCAAAACGCCTTCCGAACATATCGGCATCGATGCGGATCCGAAAGCGATCAATCGGAATTTTCCGCACTCGATCGGCCTGGTTGGCGACGCAAAACCGATCCTAAACCGCTTAGTTGCCGCAATTCGGGCAATGAAACCGCAGCCGAAATTGGTATATCGCAAAGAAGTATCGGAGCTTCATCGGACGCTGCGGCAAGAAGTTCGCGATACGATGGGACCATGGGAGCGTATTCTCGATGCAATTCAAGAAATCATGCCGGAAGATGCAATTCTCGTCAGAGACGTCACAGTTCCCGCCACGACCTGGGGAAGCCGGTTGATCGTCCGGCGATACCCTCGAACGACGCTCCATGCATCGGCCGGCGGCATCGGCCAGGCATTGCCCATGGCCATTGGCGCGCAAATTGGCGCCGCGTCAAAAACCGTGGTCGCGCTGTGCGGAGACGGCGGATTGCTTGTGAATATCGGTGAACTGGCCGCCGCGCGCCAGGAAAACGCGCCGATCATTGTCGTCTTGTTCGATG
>Ga0126379_10002645_pt1 | contig 11443 bp, 7 predicted proteins | sample PanSoiMetPlot_24_FD_92640 | JGI IMG/M metagenome (GOLD analysis project Ga0126379, IMG submission 92640) | Tropical forest soil microbial communities from Panama - MetaG Plot_24 | ecosystem: Environmental > Terrestrial > Soil > Tropical forest > Bulk soil | place: Panama | collected 2016-02-17
GTTCTTGCTCTTAGCCGTCACGCTGGCTGTCACCGGATCTCCGGTGTGGATCGTCCCGCGAAACCGCAGGTTCTGCTCGAGGATCCGCGTGCCCGGGCCGGGCATGCGCCGATTGAGCAGTCCCGACAAGATCGCCTCAGCGCCCAAGGCCTGCGCGGAGACAACTCCCTTTTCCGCTTCTCGCGCGCCGGGCTCGAGGTAGTAAGGATCGACATCTCCCGAGACGAGGGCCATCGCCTCGACGTCGGGCTGTGTTACCGGGCGCTCGACCGTGACCGGCTTGCCGATCTCGATCTCATCGAAAGTGACGTTGGTGTAGTTGCTCTCCTTCATTGCTTCATCTCTGTGACCGGTGCCTGACGGCCGTCCGGGCTCCCGTTCGCCGCAAGGACGCTGCGGACCGCTTCGATCACCTCCGCATCGTGCGGGCGCGGCTCGTGGCCGAGCAGCCGTTGGTCTGCGGCAACCACTTTGAGCAGCGCGAGGAGGCGTTCCCGATCCGCCGGATCGTGGACCAGATGGGGCAGTGTGGCGAGGGCCTGTTCTCGCGCGTATCGGACGATGATGTCTTGCTCGCCGCGAATGCGCCGCGATTCCTCGGGCGGAAGGTTCGGAAGAAGGCTGGCGTACTCGTGCATAAGCTCCTGCTTGCGCTCGACCCGGCCGAGCGGAATGGCCTCCTCGCCGGAGGCGAGCAGCGACGCGACGCGGGCCAGCGCCTCCGCGTAGCCGCCGTGATCGATCGCGGCCAGCGCCTCCTTGACGACCGGCAGCTCGCGGGCATCACCCACCGCTTCGCGCTTGGCTTCGCTCGCCCGCTTGTCCGCCAGATACAGTGAAAACAGATTGCCGTAGGTCTGGAAAAACGTCGCCTCGCTCACCGCGTCGCGCATCGCGCGGTAGTACTCCAAGGACGCGCTCCACATGTCCGAGAAGAGGCGCTCGGTGCGGCGGCTTCGCGCCTCCGGCGGAACCGCGCGACGCTGCGCCTTGACCATCCTTGCGGCGAACGGCAGCCAAGCGAGCCACGGGTTCAAATCCGAGAAGGCCCAGCGCTGCACACGCAGTGGGTGCAGCCAGCGCCCAAGCTTCGCCGTGTACTCGTTCGCCGTTGCCCGCACCAGCGGCTGAAGGAACAGCTCGTAGGCCCGCTGGTTGAACTCCGAAACCGCCTCCACCGCCTCGAAGGGCTTTTCGTCCGCCCGCTTGAAGCGGTTCAGGCGCGCCACGACTTCTTCGAGGCGCTGTTCCTCGAAACGGACCTCGATCTCATGCGCGCCGCCGTTGCCGGTCGACTCGGTGATCTTCATCCCGTACAGGCCAGGCGGCAGCACCTCGATCGACTTGAGCACCGAGACGATCTGCGTGTGCTCGCGCTTCGCCACCTTGCCGGAAACAAAGATGCCCAGATGGCCGACGTCCTTGTGCAGCAGGCCGACGATGACCTGGCCGTTCGCCTTTATCTCGTCGCTGGAGCGGTAGTAGTCGGCCACCCAGTTGAAGGCCTGCTGCGGCGGCGTGATGTTGTCGCCCATCGAGGCGAACATGATGATCGGCACCTTGATCTGGCGCAGATCGAAGATGTCGCCGCGATCGGTTTGCACGCCGCTCGACCAGATCTTGTTTCCGACGAAGAGGTTCTGGGTGATCCACTCGATCTCCTCGCGGTTGAGCAAGTAGAACCCGCCCCACCACCGTTCGAAGTCGAGGAAGCGCGGCGGCTCGGTGTCGACGTTGGCGAACAGGTGGTAGTACTTGTCCCAGTAGGTGTTGGCCGGGTTGAGGCGCTCGAAATTCTGCACCAGCCACGCGCCGTCGAAGACGCCGTTGCCCATGTCCGCGGCGAACGAAGCGAGCCAGCTGCCCCCGAGATTGCCGCCGGCATAGCGCATCGGGTTGTCCCCCTCGCCCTCGCTCCAGGCGCCGCCCCAATACGACATCGGAGCGCCATTGATGACGATCGGGCCGGTGTCGTCGGGGTTGGAGGCAGCGAGCATCATCGCGGCCCAGCCGCCCTGGCAGTTTCCGACGATCGCCGGCTTCGCGCTGTCGGGATGCAGCTCGCGCACCTTGCGCACGAAGACAGCCTCGGCAGCGCAAACGTCGAGAAGCGTCTGCTCCGGTTGCGGCTCCGGATAGAACATCACGAAGTAAACGGGGTGGCCGGCGCGCAGCGCGACGCCGACCTCTGAGTCATCCTTGAATCCGCCGATGCCGGGCCCGTGGCCGGCGCGAGGATCGATGATCACGTAAGGCCGGCGCTTCGGATCCACCGTCACGCCAGCGGGCGGAACAATCCGCAGCAGCGCATAGTTGACCGGCCGCTGGAAGGTTCGGGCATCGAGCACCAGTTCGTAGTCAAAGTGCAGCACCGGCGGCTTACCCGCGCGCTCGCGCTCCAGGAATTGGTTGCCGCGCTGGCGCATCGTGTCCCAGAACAGGATCGAGCGCTGTGCGAAGTCGACGCTGTAGCGGGCCCAGTCTTTCCAAGCCTCCCAAAGCGGGCGCGGCTTGAAGGCGGGATCTTCGACGCACTTTGTCCAAAGTCCCTGGATTCGTTCGCTGAAGTGCAGCCACGCGATCTGTGATCGCTTTTGGAAGAGCCGCGCCACCTGCGAGGAAAGCTCAAAGCTGCGCCCAAGCTGCTTGCCGAACTGGGTGGTCATCGCGATGCTCCCGAATGGTCAGCGGCATAGTCCGCGGGAGGCTCACCGTCACCTAGGCGATGGTTTACGAACTCCGCGCGATGTGAGAGCGCGCTATGCCTGTTGGCAGCATGAGCGCGGCAGGACGAAAGACTGCGTCGAGTTAGTTGCCCTATAGGGCCAAGACTATCCACACCTTAGGGGCAACGGGCGAAGTAATGACTAAACGCGTGCGTGGTTGACTGCCGCGAGCAGGACGGATATCCGCGATGCGAGTTCATTCTGATTGGGGGAGCTATATGACGAGAATAATCAAAGTAGCGCAGGCGCTGGTGGCCGTTCTCGCACTGACGGCGTTGCACTCCGCGCAGGCGGCGGAAAAAGGAAGCAAGAGCGCGGCCGCGGGCGGCGGAGATGAAGCGACCATCCTGAAGCTGACCGATAAAATCAGGGATGCCGCGCTGAAGGGAGACCTGGCAACCTTTCAAGAGTTGTACGCGGACGACTTTTTAAGCGTCAGCGCGGTGACGGGCTCGCCGAGCACGAAAGCCGACGCGATCAACAACTTCAAGTCTGGCAAGCTCAAGTACGTGACGCTCACTATTTCGGAAGCCGCAGTGCATTTTTACGGCCCAAGCACTGCGCTGGTCACCAACAAGACAGAAGCGAAGGGGACCCTCGACGGGAAGGATCTCAGCGGGACTTACCGCACCGCACGCTTATGGGTAAAGCGTAGCGGCAAGTGGCAAGTCGTCTTCTTCCAGTCGACAAACGTCCCGACGCAAGTGCGGGCCGGCTAGAGCGACGGCGGCGCGCCCGAGACGGTGACCTCGATGCGAGTTATCCCAGCCACCGAGCTCGAACCCGCGTGTCTTCATCAAGAGCCGGGTCACTCGTCGCCGTGCTCGCTCTCGTCGCTTCTCCAGTACACGCCGATGCACCCGCGACCGGTGAACTGCGGACCGCCGAAAGCGACGCAGGGATCGGGATCCTCGGGGTGACCCGGCCGAGGACGGGTGAGCGGCACGAAAACATGGTTGTCGTGTTCATTCACCGCGACGGAATGAGAGTTGAAGGCGGTAGGCGCGCTGGTGACAAACTGGTTAGTCTCTGCATCGATCACGCCGAGGACGGGTCCGCTCGGATTGTCTCGTGCGGCCAGGTAGAATTTGTCGTCGCCGGGATTAAACCACACCTCGTCGCTGCCGCCGACCTCGAGAATCTCGCGGACGATGCGGCCGTGGCGGGCGCTCATTACCACCGTCCTGGACGGATCGCTGCACCCGAGCAGCAGGTGCTGGTGCGGTCCGAGCGCCAGGCCGGCCGGCGAGCAGTCCGTCACTCTGAAGAGGTCCACCATCTGGTGTGTTCGCGGATTCAGCACTGCCACTGCCCCCAGGCTCGCATCATGGTTCAGCTCGGGCACCGAGACATAAAAGAGCTGCGTACGCGGGTTGAATACGGGCTGTTCGAGTCCACCGCTGAATGCAGTTACCCCGAACGGCGCGCCCAAGGCGGCATTGAAGATGAATTGATGCAGCACATGGCGCGGCGGTTGGGTTGAAATCAGCGTGAGGAAGGGCGGCGCGTCGGCGTTGTTTACCACCGCGAGGATGTGATCGTCTGGATCATACGCCATCTCATCGCAGCGGCGCGTTCCGCCGGTATGGACGGTATCGATGATATGAGGAGGTGTCGCGGTCAAGTCGATCACCTTGACCGAGCTGTTCATCGCCGCCCCGGGGCCGTCGCCGGCCCATAGCTGCCTTTGGCTCGGGATCGTCAGTATGCCGTTCGGTCCGGAGAAGTCGTTCCCGCGCGTATCCACGCCAACGAAACCTGTAACTGTTCGAATATAGGTGTTGTTTCGAGCGTCGAAAAAGTCCACCCCGGCGTTGGAGCGGTCCGCCAGATAATAGGTCTGGGTAGTTTGATCCACCCAGCTGATGTCGTAGGCAGCAAGCGGATTTCCGGAAACTGCGATCACCGCTCGCAGCGCCAGCCTGCCCTCCTGCTCCGCGCCTAGGCTCTGACCGCTCGCGTTTAGGGTCTGGGCTCGCTCTGAGCCGCAGGCCACCAGCAGAGAAGTGACCGCGAGAAGAAACAACGGACGTGTTGCCTTCGTTTTGTGCATCGTGCGTTTCATGGAAATGCCCCCTTGCGCTCGGTAGACCTCCGCCAAGCGCTAGGCAGAGTGAGCCTCCGCGCCAAGTGCAAGTCAAGCGGGCAAGCCACGCCGGCGGCTTGTTTTCAACAAGTGTTACGTCCGCGTACTTGGGTCCGTGGCCGATTTACGGCTGGACGAATACCTCGGCGGTCGTCAGCGCTGTGCCTGTAGCGTCAAGCCCTCCTGCGAGGAGAACCCTCCCGTCTGGCAACCGGGTCGCGGTGTGCAGGCGGCGCGTCGTATTCATGTCGTTCGTCGCGGTGAACGAGCCGGCGCGCGGGTCGTAAAGCTCGGCGCTGGAGAAGGTGACGATGTGCCCGAGGCCGTCCGGGCCATACCCGCCGGTGAGCAGAACCTTGCCGTTCGACAGTAGCGTCTCGGTGTGTAGGTCACGCGCGCTCGTCATGGTGCCGGTAGCGCGAAAAGAGCCGGTGGCCGGATCATACAGCTCGGCACTATTCAGAAACCCGCCGGCGAACCCCAACCCGCCAGCGACGAGGACCTGCCCAGTTGCCAGCAGCGTCGCGGTGTGATCAGCGCGTTCCATCCCCATCGCACCGGTCATAGTGAAGGTGCCAGTTTGTGGATTGTAGAGCTCGGCGCTCGCCAGAGCCGTGTCTGTGTCGCTGGAGCCACCGGCGATAAGCACATTGCCGTCAGGCAGCAATGTCGCGGTGTGGAGCGCGCGCTGTGTCAACATGGAAGAAGTGGAAGTGAAGATCCCGGTCGCCGGATCGTATAGCTCGGCGGTTGCCACCACCTGATCGACGCGTATTCCTCCGGTGACAAGTACATTCCCGTTCGGCAGCAGGGTGGCGGTGTGGAGAAAGCGCCCCGACATCATGCTGCCGGTAGCGCGAAAGGAATGACTGTCGGGGTTAAACAGCTCCGCTCTGCCATTGTTGTTCCCTCCCGCCAGCAGCGCGCTGCCGTCGGCGAGCAAGGTCGCCGTGTGCAGGTAGCGTCCGCTCACCATGTTGAGACTGGAGCCGAAGGTGTTGGTTTCCGGATCATACAACTCGGCGGTGTAGGTACCTGTTTCTCCGCCGGCGAGGAGGACAGTGCCATTCAAGAGCAGCGTGGCGCTGTGATTGAAGCGCGGCGTCGTCATCTCGTCGGGCGACCGGCTCTTGGCACCGCAAGCCATCCAGACGCAGGCGAGGGCAAAAAGGGGCACCACTCGAAACTGGATTTTCTTCATCGGCTGCACCTCTTCGTCCCTTACGGTATCGACTATCAACGCCGCAATACAATTGGCTCGCAGCGTTGCTTGACATCTCGGCGCCTGGCAGCTCATATCCTCCGCGAACGCGTTGACCCGCGCGTAGCCCGAAAGTGACCGGCCCACGCCCGGTCAGGGACGTAGGGGCGAAGGGGAGTATTCTTCTCGGGTACGAGTATCCACGCATCGCTTTCCTCCGCGGAACGCGTGGCGCATGGGGCCATCGCGCGCCGCTGATCGAGGTTTGCGATGACAGCGAAGAAAGACTTGAAGAAGAGGGTCCGGGCCCGACAACGGCAAACGGGAGAGCGCTACACCACCGCGCTCGAGCGGGTGAAGCAGCTCGGCGTCAAAAAGCGGCGCGTGGTAGTGGTGGAAATGCCGGACCTCACGGCAATTGCCACGGCCGTTGGTCTCAAGTGCCCCGCGTATTGCTCTTTTGCGTTCTGGAATCAGAGCCATCAGGACGAAGAGCGGGCATCAATTGCTCGAAGCGTTCTCGAACGTCTGCTCGAGGTCCTTCGGGCGACGGAAACCGATCCGTCAACGGCGCTGCTGCGCGGCGCGCTGCTCCACGGCAAGACTCTACCTTCCCCGCGAGCATTTGCGTGGTGGCAGGGCGGGCAGCTGCGTCCGTTCATCGCGCGACTGCGCCTGGGCGTCCGCGGGACGAGCGCGGATGGTCAGGCGATCGCCTTTGAGGCACCGGACCCAGGCGGCGGCACTCCCGCCGTCGTGGTGGCGATGCTCTGGCCCTCGGGTGCACGACCTGTCGTCTACCTATCGCTTGCAGCCGAGTGGCTTGACGGTAAGCCGTTCTTCGAGCGTTTGGCGGCGATCTTCGGCCTGACACTTTCGGATCTGATGCAGGACGCACGGCGATGAGCGGACTGACACGCTACCGGCGCTTCTACGCCGAGGAGATTCGAGCAGTGGCTGGGCTGCGTTCCGAGGCGCTCGTCCAGGCGTTTACCACGGTGCCGCGCGAGGCGTTCTTGGGGCCCGGGCCGTGGCAGATTCTCAGCTTGAACCAGGCACTCGGCGAGGCGACATATCGGCCGACGCCGGACGACAACCCGGAGCACGTGTACCACAACGTGGCCGTGGCGATTGATGCGGCTCGACAACTCAACAACGGTCAACCATCAGCGCTCGCGCCGGCGATGGATGCCCTGAACCTTCGGCGGGGCGAGCGGGCAGTGCACATCGGAGCGGGCACCGGCTACTACTCGGCTGTGCTGGCGGAGATGGTGGGCCCTGACGGACATCTGGTTGCCATCGAAGTCGATCCGGCGCTCGCCGAGCGCGCGCGGGCCAATCTCGCCAGCCGTCCCTGGGTGCGCGTCGTTCATGGAAACGCAAGCGAGCTCGACGGATCTTTCGCGGGCATCTTGGTCAACGCCGGCGCGACTCATCCGCGCTCGCAGTGGCTGGATGCGCTCGCGGCCGATGGTCGATTGGTTTTGCCGCTGACGGCAACGCTTCCCGGTGTGCCCTTCCCGTCTGGATTCTTCGTCAACATCCGCCGAGGCCCAGGCGCTTACCCTGTCGAGCTCATCTCGCCGATATCTATTTTCAACTGCGAAGGCGCCCGGGATGAAACCGTGAATGCCAAGCTGATGCAGCTCTTCCGCCAGGGAGGATGGAAACGCATCCGTTCCCTTCGTCGAGATTCGCATCGGGAAGGCGATGGTTGCTTGGTCCACACTGCTCCATTTTGTTTGTCAGCCGTGCCCTTGCCCTGATCACGAACTCTCGAAGCGAAGGTTTTCGAACGTCAGGCGACGGTGTGGACGCGGAACGTTGGTTGGGCCTGGATAGCTCGCTTCACCGAGCACTGCTCAGCGACCCGCACCAAGGCCTCTCGATACTTTTCTGGAAACGTCGGCGGCGTTTGAATGTCGAAGTCCACGATCCCCGGAGGCGAAGTGGCCGCGCCGGTGCGCGCCGCGGTTCGTGCTGCGTTGCTTGCTACGGCGCGAGCAGGCGGCTGACCCGGCCTCCGGCTTGGCGCCCCCCTCGTCAGGCTGCTGCCTTCAGGAGCGGCAAAATATCGGTCAGCTTGCTCACCATCTTGTGGCCTGGGAACCCGAGCTCTTCGGCCGGTTGGTTGCCTCGGTTGATCCAAAAGGTAATCAAGCCGAAAGACGAGGCGCCCGCGACGTCCCAGGAGTTGGATGAGACGAAGCCGGTCGCTTCGGGAGCAGTGCCGAGCTTCTTGGACGCCAACTGGTATACGCGCGGGCTCGGTTTATAAACCTTGATCTCATCGACGCTGATGACGTGGGCGAAGGATTGGTCGATCCCAGCATTCTTCGTCACTTCTTGCAGCATCCGCGGCGAGCCATTGGAGAGGATCGCTAGCTTGTATCCAGCGGTCGAGAGCTCCTTTAAGCCTGGCGGAACGTCGGGAAAAGTCTTGAGAGAGAGGTAGGCGTCCATCAACTGCTTGCGTTTGGATGGTTCAAGCTTGAGGTTCAGGCTGTTAGCGGCGAAGACCAGGCCATCCTCGGTCACTTTCCAGAAATCCGCGTAACGGTCCATCAGGCTGCGTTGCCAGGTGTACTGCAGTTGCTTGAGACGCCAGGCATTGCTGAGCGCCGTCCCCTGGCCAGGAAACAGTTGCTCGCCCAGCTCGATGACGGAGTGGACGTCGTAGAGCGTCCCGTAAGCGTCGAAAGCGAGCCCCTTGATCTTCTTGAAATCTGGGACAGCTCGCGCACCCGCCGCGCTTGGTATCTGCGCTGCCGCGCTCTTCCCGGACAACAATCCGGCGCCAGCGGTTGCGCCTCCTACTGCAACGAGCTTCAAGAAATCTCTCCTTTCAGACAGCATCTTCATCCTCCTTGCGACGGTTCGCTTCGAGCGGCCCTCGCCCGAGGACCCGAGCAAGCAAACCTGAGCCGACGGAGAAATTATTTCAAAGCTGCTCCGGCGGTGTCGGCGGCTCGCTGTGCCGGCTAACACTTTGGCCGGAGATTGTCGAGAAGAGCAACTAGCGCCTAGGAGACGATCTCGCGGGCTGTCTTTAAAATTGGTAGCTGACCCCCAGGCGGAGGTTGAGGGCAGTAGCTCGGCCGGTGACGGTGCCGAAGGTACCTGCGGTGTTGTCGTTCTGCTCCAGCGTGATGGGGGAGCGATCGTTGAAGAGATTGAACACGTCGACCATCACCGCGAGCCGCTGGTGAATCAGCTGGTAGAAATCATACTCGAGGTGCAGATCCACCTGGGTGCGCGGCGGAATGCGGTACTCCGCGATCCTGCCGATATCGTTGCCGCACACTGTCGTCGCGGGGATGAACGAGCCGCCCGAACAGGTGCCGGGATCAGTTCCCCGAGGACTTCGATAATTCTGGTTTGAATTGGTATCGAAATTCCTGAAGAACTTGCTCCTCGGATTTCCACTCGTGTATTCCAGGCGCGTCCCGATGGTGAATCCTCCGACGCTGTAACTCGCCACCGCGTGGACCTGGTGGCGGTTATCCTCTGGAAGATAGCCGTTGTAGAACCTCCGCTGTTGGGGAATCAAAAACGCGGTCGTGTTCTGCGCCTCGGACGTCCCCCACAGCCAGGAGAGCGTGTAGAAAGCGAGGAAGTACCAGTTCGGGGTCGGCCTCCCTTCCACCGAGACGGTCACGCCCTGGTAGTTACGCACGTTCTCGTCGGGCGTTGTGTACACATCGATGGTGTGCGCGCGGTGATCGACATAGTCGATCACCCGGTAGCCGCTGATGTCCCAGATGCGATTGATTTCCAGCTTGTCCCAGGTGTTGGCGATCCTCTTCCAGGTGTGCTCGATCGAGGTGACGGTGTTTCGGAACACCTCCCGGCGAAGGCTGGTGGTGATCTCGTCGACATGGGGCACCTTGGCTTTCTTGTCGATCACGCCTCCTCCCTCGCCGCCGGTGGTGTGGTCGAACACGAATGTGCCGGAGGCACGGTCCCACCGCTCGAAGGTCCGAGCTCCTTGGACGTTGCTGTCGTAGTCCGCCGCGTTTCCAATCTCGGCGACCTCGTTGCTGCGTCCATAGCTGCTCGACAAAATTGTCTTCGCATCTCCAGTGAGGTCGGCGACGAAGCCGATCCGGGGCCCCACCGCGAACATCGAATGAAACCTCTGGCCATCGTTGGTGTAGGACTCGCCGTAGTCGAAGCGGATTCCGGGGCTCAAGGCGAGACGTCGGGAAAGCACCCAGTGATCCTGCACGAAGAACGCTGGGCTTAGGCCCCACTCGTGAAACCGCCGATCGGCCACGGTCTCGCGCATGTTGCAACCGGCCGTCCGGCCACTGTCCGGATCGCACAGTCCAGCCTCGAGCGGCGGGCCACCGGAATCGGTGTAGCTGTAGCCGCCGGACTGGTGCAGTGAGTTGCGGCGCTGGAGGTATTTGAACTGGATTCCCATCTTCGCCAAGTGCTCGCCAAGCAACCTGCCGCGAAAGGTAATCTTGGGATCGATTTGGATGTTGGTTCGACTGTCTAGCGAGTACGCGGTGTTGGCGTTGTACCAGGTCGTCCCATCGGTCTGGTTCACGTGAGACGGTCGATCGCGGTCGTAGGTGCAGTTGATCGGCGAGAATTGATCGCAGCCGCGGGTGTCGACGTCTGCGAAATACCCCTGGGGGCCGGAGTTGACGTACTGGGTTTTGATCCCGGCATCGATGCGGAACTCAAAGCTGGTGCTCGGAAAATAGCTCCAGGAGAGAATGGCGTTGTATCCGCCCTGATCCATGTGCGTCTCGTAGGTGCTCAGGCGGGCATTGCTTCCGTTGGTGTTGTTCTGGAATTGAGGGTCGCCAGCCACCGACAAAGTCAGGCGGTGCCGCGAGCTGGGCGCCCAGGTGAGCTTCGCCCGAGGCAGGTAGATATCCACCGTCTCGGGGACATGCGGGACGTTGAGCGGCGGGCCCACCAGTCTGCCGGTGTGCTGTTTACGCAGCTCGAAGGTGGTGTTGAACCAGAGCCGATGCTTGAGGATGGGCCCGCCGAGGCCCAACGTGGTGTTGTAGGTGTACGACGACGACGAGGGATCCTCCGAGAAAACTCGGTCGCGCTCGTAGGTCTGAAGGCCCTGCGCAACCCGGTTGTTGAGCGCCTGACTGGTGACGAAAAGCGAGACGCCTCCGTGCCAGTCGTCGGAACCTTCCCGGGTGATGGTGTTGATGATGCCGCCAAACACGTTGTACTCGGCGTCGAACCCGCCGGTGATCACCTGCACGGCATCGATGCTATCGAAGGCGAGCTCCTGCTGGGCCGTGCGGCGCACCGGGTCGGTGATGTCCAAGCCATCGACCAGGTAGCGGTTGTGCGCCGAGCGCCCGCCCTTGATGAAGTGGTCGACGCCGCTGGGGTTGGTGGTGACTCCCGGGACCTGCCGGACCACGTCGGTGTACCGGCGGCCCGTCGGCA
>Ga0126379_10002646_pt1 | contig 11443 bp, 8 predicted proteins | sample PanSoiMetPlot_24_FD_92640 | JGI IMG/M metagenome (GOLD analysis project Ga0126379, IMG submission 92640) | Tropical forest soil microbial communities from Panama - MetaG Plot_24 | ecosystem: Environmental > Terrestrial > Soil > Tropical forest > Bulk soil | place: Panama | collected 2016-02-17
AAGGCGGGAGTCGACATTCGCAAGGTCAGCCGCGCCCTCGGCCACAGTTCAGTCACAATCACAGAGCGTTATTACGCGAAGTGGAACAAGGCGCAGCAGGACATTCTTGATGGGGACTTGGCGAGGGCCTGGAAGTAAACCTACGCGCTATCCATTTATGCATAAAAGCATCAAGACGACTGAGCGCCATTATGCAAAATGGGTGAAGGGAAGACAGGACCGACTGGACGCCTTAGTAACGGCCTCATGGAACGTCACCAAAGATGTAGAGTAATGGTAGTTAGTTTTTGTTCCTCCAGTTAGCGGTTAAGTGCCAAAACAGATTGGCCACGATCGCCACCCCAAAGAGAAACAGCAAGACCCGTACAAATCCCATGTAATCCTCCATGACTAAGCTAGCAAGCAAAGCAAGGAGTTGCTCTCCGCACCTTGCGGCAGCACCTTGCTCGCCGATCGAAGGCCTTGTTTCGCCATCTTCGCCTGCGCGGCCTTGATCATCAAGTGCTATTGTTCGTACATCTCGATCACTTCTCGACCCGACATCGCCGAGATCAGCTTACCAATTGCTTCGAGCGGCAAGTCGTCCGGCGACTCGAATTGAACCGCAAGTAGCGTATCTGAGTTGTGTCCAGGCCGTCGAGGCAGCGTCAGACCGCTGGTCGGCTTCCAATCAGCTAGAATCGAGAATCATGAATCAATCCCCAGTCAACAAGCACTACGATGCCGTCGCCACCAACGACCACCAACAATACGAGCGAGAAGGCCTACTCGACCTTTCTCGTCCGTACCCCGCCAACTATTTTCGTCTTCAACTATTGCTCAACTCATTCGCAGCCAAAGGATTGAAGCGTGTCATCGAGGTTGGCGTAGGCGAAGGCACGCCACTCGCGACTCTGGGAAGAGCCGGCGTCGACATCTGGGGCTTCGACATTTCTTGCGCAATGGTCGAAGCTTCCCGAGATCGCATGCTCGAGAACGGGGTCGAGGCGTTTGGCGATTACCTGCAAGGTGATGATCCCCGTCTCGCGCTTGCGACGCTCAATGTCTGATAGGTATCCCCTATTCAGGTCCAAATGGACAGCGAGGTCCGTCTGCGTCCATTCTTTCGCCGTATGAAGGGCTCGGGTGCGCTTTCCCACTTGCACCAAAAGGACGTGAGTGCCGCTGGACATGCTCCCATCGTGGCGGACTTGGGTTTCACGGAAGATGAGATATACTTTGGTCAATGTTTGATTCGAGGATTACCTGGTGGCAGATTCTGGCGACGATAATCGTAATGGTAGCCGCCTTTGGTTTCTTGGTTCTCCTAGACCATTGTGGAATAGATCCATTTCGTGCAACGGCGGGTTATATACGAATAAAGGCGGATAGATCGGAGCACATTGGTTTACCGATACCATGCGCTTTCGTTGTGCGAGCCTTTTTGGGCCTAACGCATGATCTTTTCTCAGCACCCGCCGGGTTCGGAAGCGCGTGGAATTGCTAGAGTGTCTCGAGACGGGCGCTGCAACGGGCAGCGTTTGCTTTCTCGGGCGGCGAACAAATCATAGTCGACAGTACTCAACAGCTCCCCGACCAATTCGTGATTCTCAGTAACCTCACAAAAGATCGTGGGCCGAGATTGTAAAAGCTTAGTTCCGCCCTTCAAAACGGAATACTCCACGCCTTCCACGTCAATCTTTAGAACTTGCGGCGCGGGAAAATGATCGAGCAGCCAGTCCAATGTAATGGTAATGACGGTTTGAATTCTCCCAGTCCCACTCAACGAGTTGGAGGCCCTACCATCATCAGAAAGGTACAACTTGGAAACTCCAAGATGCTCCGCAAGGGCGGCGGGAACAACTGTCACCGGTAACGAATTCAGCAGAACGGACCGGTGCATCAGATTCGCAAGCCAAATGTCTGCTTCTACTGCTACAACTTGCGCTCCGCGAGCGGCAGAGGCAAATGCGAATAATCCAACGTTTGCCCCGATATCCCACACCGTCATTCCTGGGTGCACAAGCTCTCGTACCATCGTGAGAAGAAACGGATCAACCTTCGCAATGTCATGTCGCCAATATGCAAGCGTTGATTCGGGTGATACCAGCAGCGGAGCGTTTGAAAACTCCCTGGGCAGATGCCTCTTTAGAACAATACCTCGACTGAGCGATTTTAGGATTCCGCGAATCAAGCACGCAGTATATACGAGCGGTGGAAAAGAGATCGCAAAGGTGGCAGGACACGAGAAAAACGGAGGCAGGTGATAGAATTCAGGCGCAACAATCAGTAATCTTCGAGTACGCGGCGACTGTTTACATTCTGGCGGCTTCGGTGAATCTTTCCGTTCGAAAGACGGCCTATCCCATATTGCTGCTGACGATAGCATCGGGGTTGGGCTATTTCGCGTATTTTCGTCCTTGGTATGTAGCCAACGAGACCTACCTCGGGGCCCTTATTCTTCTCGAAGCCCTGATCGGTGCCATCTGGATGTACAAGCGGGCCTTCTTTCCTGTCGTTTTACTGGCATTCCTTCTCGCCGGTGTTGACCTACCTTTGGCAAGTGTCTGGACGGTAGCACGATGGGCCTTTCTCGGAATCGGAGCCTTCGTAGGTTGTCTAATGCTCTTCGTAACTCAGCGACTCCGATTCGTTCCGTTCCATTTCATCGCCTTCTTTGCAGCAGCCACAGCTGCCCTGTCCGCTTTTTCATCCAGCTATCCGTGGGTGGTTCTGGCGAAAGCCTTAAGCCTCTTGCTTTTGTTTGTTTACGCTGGCACTGGTGTCCGAATGGCGGTGATCGGGCGGGAGCAGCGTTTTTTCTCTGGTTTGCTGCTTGGGTGCGAAATCTTCGTAAGTCTGCTCGCTGTTATCTACGCTACTGGCCTAGAAATTATGGGGAATCCCAATTCCCTCGGTGCTGTTACCGGTGTCATCGGAGCCCCTATTTTACTTTGGGGCGCTTTTCTCGAAGGTAAGAATCTTACGAAATACCGCCGCTGGCTACTATACGGAATCTGCATGTACTTGTTATTCCATAGCCAAGCTCGCGCCGGTCTAGCGGCAGCACTGATTTCCTGCGGCTTGTTGTGTATTTCACTTCGGAAGTACAAGGTTGTAGTACTTGGGTTAATTTTCCTCCTTATCATGGTCGCGATAGCGGGCATTTTCGCTCCTGATGCTTTGACGTCAGTAACCAAGTCTACCCTGTACAAAAGTGGGGAGCAAAGTCAGGGACTGTTAGCCTCCCGCCGGGAACCATGGCAAACAGCCATCGACAATATCCGTCTGCACCTTTGGCTCGGAATGGGGATCGGTACGACTATGAGCGAAAATCAAGCCGGCGGCGAGGAACAACGCCTTTTTGCTTCCTATTCGAAGGTAACCGCGGAACACGGAAGTAGCTACCTTGCAATTCTTTCTGGGGTAGGTGTATTCGGCGCAATTCCAATATCGCTGCTGTTAGTTCTGCTCCTTAGCAAGGTCCAGCATACCGTCAGATGGATGAGAACTTTTCAAACACCTTGGCATCCCGCGGTACCCATCGCAATGCTCGTCGTTGCGGGTCTCGTTCACGCTGGGTTTGAGGATTGGATGCTCGCTCCAGGAAACTATTTATGCGTTTTCTTTTGGAGTCTGGCTTTCCTCTTAATTGATTTTGCTCCCACTACGGTTTAGTGGACCTTGCGGTGGCTATGAATCGTTCCTGGCGTAAGATGCGAATTGCCATGTGCATCAATAGCGTCGCTTTTCGAGCGTTCAATGAATGCCCCGGTGGCCCTGAATGCCGGTACTGAAAAAGGAATGAGCGATGCTGCCCAGTAGTCTTAGATCGGTCAGGCACTTGTTCAGTGGGATTTATTCTTCTGAAGCAACAAAACTCTTTATCCTCGTACTTCTGGTGTTTGCGTCTTGGGTTGGAAACCCCACTTCATCGCTAAGCATTCAGAATCATTCTCCTGTCAAGAGCGATCTGTTTGAAAGCGCCGGAGTGCGCTTCGTCAGCCCTAGTAGTCACAACTGGAGTGCAACTCTCGTTGGAAAGCACGTTACCGGTGCTCAAACATTAGCGTTCTTAGGAGGCTGTCCCTCGGGAGTGTTCGGAAATGATGTCAATCTCTGGGTGATGGTCAATGACGACTCGGAAGTCGCACTTTCCAGCGGGAAAGGAACATGTGTTCCCGGCGTTGCGGGTACCGTGACCTTTACCCTCAGGGGAACGTACGAGAATCCAAAAATCTCAAGTGCATCGAGTGGACTGTACGAAGGTCTCGTGGATGCACAAGCACCAGAGGGAACGGGTGACCCAAGAAGCAATTTCCACCTGATTTTCGGACCTACGCAACGCAGGACTGAAATCGGCGCTACCGATTATGTCGTGTATGCCCCCGTAACGATTCCAAATGGCATCGCAGATATCGATGGATCTGGCGCGACTATTGACTGCGAATCACTGGACCGGTGCTTAACAATCACGAGAGTTGGAGAGTTGGTAATTCACGGATTTCGCTTCTGGACCTCGAAAACCTCGCCAGCTGCGCGCATCAGCGAGACATCCTGCAATTCGAATTTAGCAAGCATCTTCACAAGCCTCAATCCGCCCGTTGGAAGCTGGGTAGACATACAGAACACAGACAATCCTCATTATTGGGGGATTCATCAAGTCGCGACCAGTTCCGCTGTAAGTTGGACCTATGCCGACAAGAACTGTGGAGGAATGTCCACGATTTCGAAGGCTGCCACGCTTGGAGGCAACGCTCGCGAGCACTCCGCGATTGACGACATCAGCGGACAAGGCGTAACACTCAGGGACATCTACTTCGATGCGCCGGTCTCCAAGAAAGGATCATTCAGTTCTCTGATCGTCGTCATTGCCGATCAGGGCTTTCAAGCTGACCACGTCTATGGACCTTCGCAGAGGCTCTTATGCGATGAAGTTTATTGCGGCCAAGGTTTCTACGGGCCCGGGAACTTCGCTTTCGGACCCGCGATTGCATTTCTGAATAATGTCGATTTGAGTTTTGCCTGTTCGGGAAACGGGGTGAAGTGGATCACTGGAAACGGCTTAACGATTCAGAACAGTATCATTCAAGCATTTTCCGAATTTTCGGTAATGGGCGGAAACCCAAGAGGTGGTTACGGTAAAACGACAGAAAATTTTGTTTACAACGAAGTGGGGGCATGCACAAATCCTCTTTACACCTCGGTGGGCTTGTCAGGTATGTGCGGAGCCTCCCCCGCATCCGGGTGTAGCGCCAGCGGAACGAATTTACTCGGCGGAGTACTCGTTTCGACTGGCGATGTTCCTGGCATGAGTGGTTCCAGCGATGGTGCTGTCCCTAAGTTTGCGACTGGAGGGATGACTACATACGATTATTACCTTGTGATCCAAGACGGTTCCAGAGTTTCCGTTCCTCTATTGTTCGGTACAGCGGCGCCGTCCGATAGGAAAAGCTACAAGATTGGCTGGCCGCGTTATGGTTCGCTGAGCAACGACACAGTGAGCTACCACGTCTTGAAGTTGACGGGCGCCGGGTACCGCCATAGCGCGCCGATTCCTGACGGCGCTTCCCGTACGGTTTCGCTGACTGCGACAGCAATACCACAATGCTCCACGCAAATCTGTACTATGGCAGACTCAGCGAACAGCCAACTGCAGCCTTATGAGGTATCGCGAATCCCCGACTTGGTTCCGAATCTTCCGAATTGGCCCGGATCCATTGTATTAGGTAACGGAGCTAGAGCCTACGTCGATGACGTTGCAGGTTTTGTTACTACGACAAATGCAGATCCAGTGGTGTTCGCGAAGCGCTGTAGTGGACCGACACCAGGCACCAATATTGTGTGCGTCGCCGGTGACTCCGTTATAAACAACAATCCTGAAGTCGGGGCGCTGATGCTAAAAGAAGGTATCAATGGCGGAGGTGATGCCTTCAATCGCACCGGACGCCTGGCGTTCCAATATGCGCCTGCGGGATCGCCTAATTCTACTGAATTGATCACGCTAGTGCCTGCGTCTCCAGGTGCGCTTTTAGCTGATCCCAACCATCGACCGGAGGCGAATCCCAATGACACATGGCTCGGTATAGACAGCGGAAGTGGCAAACTGTCTTCTGCAAGTCTGGCCGGAAGCTCTCCGACTTCAATAGATTGGTGCGTCGGACAAACACCCAAAGACTGTAAAGCACATGCGATTCAACAAATCACTCCCTCCCATTCGGTCTTTAATGTTCCGTTGTTGGCACCCGGAGTCATTTCTTCTGGAAGCACCTTCAAGTCGAGTCTTGGCTGTAAGGAAAAGGACACTATCGGTGCCGCAAGCGCCGGTTCATTCCGTGCGGGAGTTGAGCGTTGTACAACCGTAATTACGATGGGTTCAGAGCTCAAGGCTCCAAACGGGTGGGGCTGTTCAGTCTGGGATCTCACAAACCCTGCCGCCACGGTAAAGCAGACTGCCACGAGCACGTCATCAGTTACGTTCTCCGGGACCGTTGCGATAGGCGATAAGCTTGTATTCACTTGTCAGGGGTTTTAGAACACCCACTCTTAACCCGACATCGTGTCGAACGGATAGACATTCTCGGCAGGACTGTTCCAGCTTCGATGGAATTCTCCCACCTCATCCTAAGCCTGTCGTTCCTTAGCAATTAATTCCATCGCGTCAACATAAACAAACTTCGAATTCCGATTGAGCTGAGTGTGTTAAGATTTTTCGGGATTCGCGGCCTTGCCAGGACAATCTGGGGACACTCAGGCCGCCCACGCAGCGAGTCAATCCGGATCCAGAATGAAGATCATTGTCAATGCCGACGATCTCGGGATGAGTGACTCGGTCAATCAAGCGATCTTCTTGGGTATGCGCTCTGGAGCCATCACTTCGGCGACCATATTGGCAAATGGTCCGGCACTTGAGAGTGCTCTCGCACAGTTGAGTCATTTCTCCCAGTGTTCTTTCGGCGTACACCTGAATCTGACCGAGTTCACGCCAACTTGTAAAGAAAGCCGGGTGACTCTGGCTCGCATCATCGATGGAAATGGCGATTTCAACGGTAACTCGATCCGCGAGGTTAAGATTGACACATCACTTTTGAGAGGAGTCTTCGGAGAATGGTGCTGCCAGATCGAGAAGCTAATGCGTCTCGGGGTTGAACCTTCTCATTTGGACGCGCATCATCACGTTCATACAATCCCGTTTCTCTTGCCCGTACTTGTAGCGTTGCAACGACGTTACAAAATTCACAAAATTAGAATCAGCAGAAATATGTACGACGATTCTGAACGTCCCGCACCAATGTTGCTCAAGAAAAAGTGGCTGTTTAACGCCGCACTGCGGGCGATCGGGTTTCAAACAACCCGTATCTTCACTGACCTAAGGACTTTCACTACGTTGTGTGGCGAGCACCCACCTAAAGGCGCAACCGCGGAATTGATGACGCATCCGGATGTATCGACACGCAATGCGGAGGCGGAGTTACTGGCGAATTCTTGGCCAGAAATGCTCTCCTACAAGCCGTCTCTAATCAGCTACAAGAGTCTTTAGCGGGGCGAGAGAATGTGGGTCACAGACTGGGCCAAATCAAGTTCTCAGGGTTGCACAACAGAACGCCAGATTTCCTTAGTTGATCCGTCATCTGTCGAGTCTAGCTACCTGCTCGCATGGAACGAGCATTGTGTTGAATGCGCGGTGCCCGAGTGCTACACCACGTGTCCCTTGTACGTGCGCAGACTCGATAGCAAATGCGCTCGATTTAAGAATGGGATTGTTCCCAACAAACAGTATCCAGGACTGTTTCCGTATGGTGCAGAAATCGAATTTCGTCGATGGGGGAAACTCGAATCAACGTTCGGCTGTGGGTCAGTCAGTATTGCGGAGGTACGCTCGGTAGACCAGATCGACCGTGCCTTGCTTCGCTTGATCCGGACTGTTTCAAACCTCTTCAGGTCAATAAGTCCGGCCCTTCGGCTTAGCGGCGCGTATGCGGTGTTACGTGAGCGCATATTACAGAAAACGACTCGGAGGCGAAAGGGCTCCTTTGATGAGTTCGTCATTGAGGTGTGGAATGTCGCAGGACACGTTGTGAACATCGTACTCGAATTCTGGCAGAGTGGACTGAAGTTTCGGACTTCGATCCGTCTGGAACCTGGTAGGACCCTGAAGCGAATTCCGGCATGTTCTGTCAACGTCGATCTCTATGGCACATTTGGGATGGTTCGCGTTTATCCCGAAAACGACGCAGAGGCGCATTTAGTATTTTCTTGGCTCGATTTTGTGCGCTATCGGCAAAATGCTCGGACTTCCACCGAGGGTTTACATCTGAATGCCGCCCTCCAGAGCACGGCCTCAGAGACCAACGTGAAGTGCGTTATATGGGATCTGGATTGCACTGTGTGGGAAGGGATTCTTGGGGAGCAGGATCCTGAAGTTATGGCGCTACGACCGGGAGTGCTGCGCACGATGCAGGAATTGGATGAGAAGGGGATAGTTCAAAGCATTGCCAGCAAGAATGACTATGATGACGCCTGGCGCGTGCTTCGACGACTTGGCATCGCACAACTTTTCTTGTATCCGAAGATCAACTGGGAACCGAAGAGCGTCAACGTACTTCGAATTGCAGGTTCTCTAAATATTGGCATGGGTGCCTGCGCATTTATTGATGACTCTCCATTTGAGCGAGCCGAAGTTGCTGAGTCGTGTCCTGGAATCAGGGTTTACCCGGAGTCTGAAATTCAGACGTTGCTCGATCGCTCAGAATTCGATGTGCCTACGACCGAAGAGAGCAAACAACGCCGCGTGTTTTACCGAGCGGAATCAGAGCGTCGGGAACAGGCTACGCGTTACGGTAGTTCCTATGATTCGTTCTTGAGATCTTGCGAAATGCAGGCGACTCTTTTTCGGCCGACCGAACCCGAGCAGATTGAGCGATGTCTTGAGTTGTTACACCGTTCCAATCAACTTAACTTGTCGACCCATCGTTACAATCGGGAAGAATTCAATCGGTTGCTCGTGCGTCCGGACGTCATCTGCGTTTGCACGTCCTGCCGCGACCGATTCGGCGAATATGGCATCGTGGGGTTCGCTTCCATTGAATTGGACCCGCGGGAGGCGGTACTGAAAGATTTTGTTTTATCTTGTAGAGTAGCGCAGAAGAAACTAGAGAACGCGTGGTTTCAATGGCTCGCCGGTTTTGTAAGTGCGGCTGGGTTCAACAAGATTCGCGCTCAGTATGGAAAAACATCTCGTAACGGTGTTCTTCTGAACGCGTTGTTAGAAGTCGGGTTTAGCGAGAAAGCGAAGACTGCTGCGGGGTCAATGCTCGAACTCTCCGCTGACTGGACGCCTCCATCTTCTGACGTTGTTTCAATTGTGGTGCCCAGTCCCCAGCTGATTAGATCGCCTTCGCTCACGGCGACCGGTTAGTTTTTTGCTAGAAGATTTGGCTCTAGTTCAACAATGTTCAGGGAAACGATTCAACATCTGGGTCCCTTGCGACCATGGGCAAAGCGTTCTGCCCGTTTCTTTTTTCCACGTTACTCGTGGCTGTTTGACCGCCTAAACTGGGAAGCCAGATTAGCCACAAATGTGAAAGAGTTTCCATCGGCTATCGAGCTTTCATGCCGCGAGGATCTATTTAAGTACGTGAGTGATAGCCTCCCGAGCGGGCCCAACACCGCAATCGATTACTTAGAATTCGGTGTTTTCGAAGGCATAAGCCTCCGTTATTGGTGCACATTGAATCAGAATGCCGACAGCCGGTTCTACGGATTTGATTCTTTTGAAGGATTACCTGAGGACTGGCATCCGGGAAAACGCAAAGGGGCGTTTAGCACTGGAGGCGAGCCTCCCAGCATTGAAGACCGACGGGTAGTTTTCGTGGTGGGATGGTTTCAGGACTTGTTACCGGGATTTCTGAGAAGCCACGTTCCGCGAAGTCAACTCGTGGTTCACCTAGACTGCGACTTGTATTCCTCGACGCTGTATTGTCTGACAATGTTGAACCCTGTTCTGTCGGCTGGGACTTTGATCATTTTCGATGATTTTTTCGATGCTCTTCATGTCTATCGAGCGTTGTCTGATTATTGTTCAGCTTACGTTCGACGATACAAAATCTTGGCTCGTACCTGTCAACTTGGGCAGGCTGCTATCGTGATGCTCTAGTAGAAAGAGTACGGGTGTAGATTGGGGTCTTCCTTCAAAACCACTCTACGGACGCGATGTAATGCAAAAAATGAGTGGAAGCAGTTTGTGATGGCGGAATGCAAGGGTTTCAAATGAGGCGCTTTGCAATCCCGAAGTCTCGGCTGACAAACTGTTAATAAATCTCGATTACACGCTCATTGACCTCGATGGCTCCAGCGATGGAGGTTTTCCCAAGTTCCCTTATCAGCTCCCCAGCACTGGTCTTTTGATTGACCCTCTATGCTTTCTGATCAATCGCCAACCGGGCGAGGAGCTTGAGCACGTATGTATCTCGGACGACTTCAAACTAGGACGGTGTGATGTCGGCGCGCACGATGGTTTTTCCATGTGCTATCCCACACCTATTCGTGTTGTAAAGATAGGTATGGGCTTACCAACTTTGCGAGCCATAGAGATTTCCTAGTGGGCGCAAAAAGAGACACACATTCCGCACACACGCGAATCGTGAAAACACGCATCCATCGGTTGATTGAAGAAGAAGATGGCTAATCGGGCCGCAAGTCAGATTTGCCTTTTCCGAATTTGAGTTATCCGCGGAAATCTGGCGCACAACTCGCACACAGAACCGACCTAGGAAGTCTTGCAGCTTCCGGTTTGCCGATGATGGGTGCACTGAGGGAAGCTGTTCACTTGACCGATTGTCTATGGGAAGGAATAGACTTTCTTGCATCTTCATGCGGATGCTTTTGATCGGCGCAAGCGGGTTCATCGGCCCGCATGTGGTCCGCGGCCTTGTGGACGGCGGGCATGAAGTCGCTGTCTTCCATCGCGGGAAGGCCGCGTTGTCATTCTGAGCAGCATGGATGTTTATCGTGCCTGCGGTGTGCTGCACGGCAGTGAACCCGGTCCGCTGGAGCCACTTCCACTCACTGAAAAGTCCCGTCTCCGTGAAAAAGCGCAGACCTATACTCCTCCAGTGCTCAAGGCTTTGCAGGGCGTGTTCGGATGGATTGACGACGAGTACGACAAAGTTCCAGTGGAGCGGGCGGTGCTTTGCGATCCGCAGCTTCCCACTACCGTTCTGCGATTGCCAATGGTCTACGGGCCGGGTGATCCGCTGCACAGGTTTTATCCCGTTGTGAAGCGCATCGCCGACGGCCGGCAGAAAATTCTCTTTTCTGAGGGATCGGCAGCTTGGCGATCGCCGCGCGGCTACGTGAAGAACGTCGCGGCGGCCATCGCGTTAGCGGCTGTTTCAGATCACGCGGCAGGAGAGATTTACAACATAGCGGAAGAGCCAGCGTACTCCGAACTCGAACGGGCGCA
>Ga0126379_10002647_pt1 | contig 11443 bp, 7 predicted proteins | sample PanSoiMetPlot_24_FD_92640 | JGI IMG/M metagenome (GOLD analysis project Ga0126379, IMG submission 92640) | Tropical forest soil microbial communities from Panama - MetaG Plot_24 | ecosystem: Environmental > Terrestrial > Soil > Tropical forest > Bulk soil | place: Panama | collected 2016-02-17
GGGAAAAAGACGATCCGGTTCTGTTGAGGAACAATCGTCTCGAATGTTCCATCGCAGACGTACTCGCCTTCCGAGAGATGCGCATCATGAATGCGCAGTTCCCCGCCTTCAAACTGACGCGGTTCCTTGTGGAAGAAGTACACGAACGTGAGATGCCGTGCGGAAACTCCCTCGCTTCCGTTGTCGTCATGCAGGAGGAAGAAGTCACCATCATTACTGGCGGTGATTTGAGCCTCCACATCCGTGATGGTGAACTCCTCCATCCCGAGTTGCTCAAGCACCCGGGGCAGTACGGATTTGATGCGTGTCAAGATCAGCTCCTGCTGGTCGGCCAGCTCCATAAGCACCCGAGAGCGCCGGTAGCTGTAATTCCTTACGCCGTTCTCCGCGCTGGGTGAGTACACTTCGCTCGCCTTAAACTCAGCTTCACGCTCCAGGGTAAAGCGAGTGAGCGTCTCCAGTTCCTGAGGAGCCAGGAACTCGTCAAGAACCACGCAGTTCGCACGCAGGATTTCGGGACGCTCTACCAGCGCGACCGCTCTGCCGGTAACCACCGTCTTCGTGATTGAGCCTCCGGGATGCTGCGGCTGCTTCAGAGGTGCAGCCCCCGGATGTTGCGGTTGCGTCAGAGGGGCAGCCCCCGGATGTTGCGGCTGTTTCAGAGGAGCAGCCCCGGGGTGTTGCGGCTGCTTCAAAGGTGCAGTCCCGGGATGCTGCGGCTGTTTCGGGGGGGCAGCCCCGGGATGTTGCGGCTGCTTCAGGGGTGCAGCCCCAGGATGTTGGGGCTGTGCACCCTCCACCGTCGGGATGCCCGTGAACTCAGTTGGGTGGACCGCAGTTTCTGCTTCTGCGGAAGAACTGCTCTCGATGAGACGCTCGACGATGCTGCCACCGAGCACGGCGAAGGCACGCTGCGCCACCGTTTCGCCAACAGCCAATGCGATGACGGCTCTAACCGCCTCGTGTGTCTCGGGATTCGCGCTCGCCGCAGCTTTGGCGTGTTGCAGCAAGCTCGCGACCAGCGCGCGTTCTTGAGCGCTGAGTATGCGCTCATCTTGTATAAGAGTTTCGGAAAATGAGTCGAGAATCTGCTTCGGTGTCATCAACGACACGCCTCCCTGCGTGTACCTAGCAAAGCATGAAAATTAGGGGGCCCACGGGAACCGGGGGGAAGCAGCGATGACGATATACCGAAGGGCTGTTGAACGCCAAGAAAATTCTGATTCTCGCGCGAACAATTCTCTGCAGATTTTTCTCAGAGCGGGGGTTACCGCGAGACGAGCGCGCCGACCATGGATTGGAAAATCTTGACGCCGTCCACGCCGCCTAATTCCGGCTCCGCCGAACGCTCTGGGTGAGGCATCATCCCAAGCACGTTTCCGCCGGGACTGCAGATCCCCGCTACATTCTCCAGCGACCCATTGGGATTGGCGGCTGCATCAGTCGTTCCCGAGGGGTCACAATAACGAAACACAACGCGGTTCTCGCGTTTGAGTTTCTCCAGAGTCTCCGGGTCGCAGAAGTAATTCCCTTCCATGTGCCCGATGGGAATGGTTAGAACTTCTCCACTTTCACAGGTGTTGGTAAACGGAGTATGGACATTCTCCACCCGGACCTGCACGGGCTTACACACGTACTTCAGCCCCACATTGCGCATCAGCGCTCCTGGCAGAAGCCCCGATTCGCAGAGGATCTGAAATCCGTTGCAGATGCCTAGAACCAGCCCGCCGCTGTCGGCGAACTTGCGCACCGATTCCATCACTGGCGAGAACTTGGCAATCGCCCCTGTGCGCAGGTAGTCCCCGAACGCAAACCCACCCGGCACGATGATGGCGTCGCAATTCTCGAGGTCGTGAGATTCATGCCAGAGGAAGGTAACCGGCTGCTTGGCCACATGCTGGATGGTCCAATAGGCATCGTGATCGCAGTTGGAACCGGGAAAGATAATGACGCCAAATTTCATGGATGCCTCAGCTTTTCGGGATAATTTTAGTGTAGCACGCATACCCAAGGCCATTTTCCCAGAGTCTCATAGGCATCCGTTCAAGGTAAGAATCACAGAGGCCGAGGAGTTCGGATTGTGACGTCATCCAAGGTGCGGAGACAAGCAAACCGCACCGATCCACAACGATCACCGACTAAGTTGCTTGCCCGCCTGGAGAACGTTCCTATAGGCTGCTCGCCAGCGGGGGAATCAGTTGTGGTCCCCGCCAGGTCACATGGTATCGAGTCGGCAATAGGCTGTACGTTGAAAACATCGGCTGCTTGGGGATAGGAAAGCATTCTATGGCCACTTCGCGGCGTACTTTCCTGGGAGTAACCGCCGGCGCGGCCGCGTCGACGATGGTTCCACGTCTCGCTGACTCGATCATCCGGTCTGATCAGAATGCAACTCCGACTCCGGCCGCTCCCGCGGTCGCCCGGGTACACGCAGAACAAATCGTCAATTCCTTCGATCCCGATCAGGCTCTCGCGACCTCGATGGACATCCAGTCACGCGAGTCGATCAATAAGATCTACACCTCCGAAATGGTGAGAGTTTGCTTGTCTGCAGGCTGGGGCCCGATCAGCTATCGCCTCCATACTCCCGAGACCGTCGATTATTGGCACTGGAATCCCAATGGGCGTTGGACGGACGAAGCCAACCAACGAGGATATTTTATCGGCAGTTCGGAATTGGGTGAGCCCATTCGCGATTCATTTGGATACAGTCTTCCTCACCGTGGCTGCACGCACAATGGCGGGACCGACCGCGGCTATTCCCGCCTGACTGACGGTGATCCAAAGACGTTCTGGAAGAGCAATCCTTACCTAACGAAAGCCTTCACCCACGAGGAAGACTCGTTGCATCCGCAATGGATCATCGTTGACCTGGGCCAATACTACGAGGTGAACGCGATCCGCATCGACTGGTGCGAGCCCAGCGCCCGCGAGTTCGAAGTGCAGTATTGGGTCGGCGCAGATCCCATGAACTGGGAAGAGCCCGCCCTCGACTCTACCGGTCAGGGCGGCGAGTACCTTCCCGTAGCCAATCAAGCCATGGGCGACTGGCATCGCTTCCCTAACGGCACTGTTCACGACGGCAAAGGCGGAAGGGAAACCTTGAAACTCGCCGACCAGCTCATTTCAACGCGCTGGGTTCGTGTCGTGATGACGCAATCGTCCAATCAGCCTGGGCCGCACGGAAACCATGACATTCGCCACCGCGTGGGATATGCAATGTACGAAGTCTACGTGGGTCGATTGGAGCCCGATGGTAAGTTCGCGGATCTTGTAAAGCACGCGCCCGACGGGCAAAAACAGACGGCAACATATTGCTCTTCCACAGATCCATGGCATACGGCACAAGACCTGAATCCCCACCGAGACCAGACCGGCTGGGACATCTTTTACCCCAGCGGAATAACCAACGGCCTTCCGGCGCTCATCACGGTCCCTCTCATCTACAGCATCCCCGAAGACGCCGCGGCGATGATCGCTTATCTAAAAAAACGGGGATATCCGATCAGCTGGGTCGAAATGGACGAAGAAGCCGATGGGCAGTTCTACATGCCCGAGGATTACGCGACTCTCTATATTCAATTCGCCGACGCAATGCTCAAGGTCGATCCCACGCTCAGGCTGGGCGGCCCCGTTTTCCAGGGAATCAACCAGGACGTTTCGGTCTGGCCCGATGCGCGCGGAAACAAGTCCTGGTTCGGCCGTTTTTACGATTACCTGAAATCTCACAATCGTCACGGAGACTTGAAGTTTGCTTCTTTTGAAATTTATCCCTACGAAGCCTGCACCATGAAATGGGATGATCTATACCGAAACCGCGAATTGACCCACAGGACTCTACAGGCATTTCGGGATGACGGATTGCCCATTTCCGTTCCGCTCATGAATACCGAAAGCAATCTCTGCGGTTCGCTCTCGGTCTACATGTCCGACATTCTTTCTGCCCTGTGGCTTGCCGACAATGTCGGCGCCTTCTTCGCGGAAGGCGGTGCGCTATACATTCATTCGCCCATCGAACCCAGCGTCATCGAGCACGGCTGCCAGGGCTGGGCAATCTGGGGCAACGCCCTTTGGGACCACAGCGCCAAGATCATCGGCTATACCGCTTTCTACCACGCCGGCCGGATGATCAATAACGAATGGGTCACGCATCACAGCGGCACTCATCATCTCTATGCTGTCGATATCGGAATCGAAGACACAGCCGGAAACGCTCTGGTTACGAGCTATGCCGTTCGACGCCCAGACGGCCAATGGGCCTTACTGCTCATCAACAAGGATCGAGAGAACGTGCATTCCATTCGAATCGTGTTTGCAAATGGGGTCAAAACGGGACATTTCTCTGGCGCGATTCGCGTGGTCACATTCGGCAGCGAACAATACGTCTGGCACGGCGAGGACGCCACCGCTCACGCCGATCCCAACCTCCCGCCCGTGGTTTCCTCAATCGAGGCCTCAGCACAAACTGCGTTCACGCTCCCCAAAGCATCGGTTACGGTTTTGCGTGGCGCGGTCGCTGGTCTCAGCGCCTAGAAGAAACCGGCGGATGTCCAGGCCTTGAAGCTGGCAACATGAAGGTGCCCCATCCTTGCGATTTCTGCAAAAGGTGGGCATTCCCAAACGTGAACTCCCTGGGATGTTTGTCCGTTTTTCCCGAACCGCCCAACTGGGTGGTTTCGGGTGAAAACCTGGGACGAACGCGTGAACGGCACGCTAGAGTGCACCCCTTACGGCCCCATTAATCCGATGACTTGCGTTTCGTTGTCTTTGGCTCCGTTTCCTGTCCTGCCATAGATCACGAGCATGCAGTCCCCAGAGACCACTTTTACGGGAACGGAAAAAATATTTTCCACTTGACCCTGAAGCGTCGCCTGGCTGGATTTTCCCGGAGCAACCCTGTCGACGAGGGGCAAGCTCGCAAGGTGCAACACCTCTTTAGGCAGCCAGCTGTGCAGCGTCGAAAGCGGCGCTGGATTCGGGAATCCCTGGCTATTGAGGTTCTTATCAAAGATTCCGCACCCTCCCGGCAACAGGTAAAAGTCATTGACCGCGCCCCACGATGCCGTTGGAATTGGCCCATTGTCCTTTGTCCCGTCAAACGTACTGTCACTGATATTTCCGTAGAGTTCCAGCAAATGCCCAGTAGCTTTTATCGGTACGGGAACTGCGAAGGCCTCGCGGTCGATCGCTGTGGCAATCTGGCAGCCCTCATCCTGGCCGAAACAATATTCAACGAAAACGCAGGAAAATCGGGGGACAGAAATATTACGAATGGGGGACATCCTGATAAGTACGAGTTGAACTGCACCCCTGACTTGAGGCATAGAAATCAGGGCCCGTTGCGATGCCGCCGAGAGTTTCGAAGACGTGCGCAGAATCACACGCCTCTGTGATTTGCACTGCGCACGGAATCAAGAAGGCGAATCGTAGCCAACGCGAAAGTGGTGCAAGCAAGAATTAGCCAATCGGACGTAAGTCCTCGTGGCTCAAGATTTGCCCTAAGCGATTGGGCGCCATGGATTATTTCGAAACTTTCCTCTATATCGCTGATTTCAACAGGCCGATAGGAGGAGGCGTACCCCGAATCCACCGCTTTCCCAAGTTGAAACCAGGTCGTGAGTAACGTCGGGGCCGACGAATGCGTCCGTCCCTACACAAACAAATCTGCGAATAGGCTGTATCGCTATTCTCGTTAGCACGAACTACGGTACTGCGGCGGTGGATATGCTGACTTGTGGTCCCACGGCTGCAATTGCCAGTCCGGGTCCGGCGTTCACCCTGGCGGTATCTGCGAATGTGTGTGTGGTCCAGCTCGAGGTTCCGGCCAGGCGCGTCGAAACTGTTGTGCCAGACGCCACAAAGGTTCCAGCCGGTGTCGCCGCAACTGGTACACCCGAGCTCAACTGAACCTTCGTCTGCCAGCTTCCATTGACAGGACGATACGTCGTGTAGGTTCCGGAGCTGATCGTCACTTGAGTGAAGATGGCCACCGCATTCCCGCTACCATCGACAGCGACTCCGGTGGAACCACCCGCCTGTCCAGACAAGACCGGCAAACCTGCTGCGGGACTCCACACACCATTCGACCGTACAGCGGAGGAGACTCCGGTGCGGGTTCGCCATACCGCCACTGCCGTTCCGTTGTTGCCGAGGCCGACACTCGGATTGTCCTGTCGATACGCGTTGGCCGCGACCGTCACCGGTGCTCCCCAGGTCCCGGTTGAGGAGCGGCTCATGCCGACAATGGCGCCAGACAGAATGCCCGCTGCGCCTTCTACGACCACTACTTCCCCAGTGCTGTTCACCGCGATCTTGGCCAGACCGTAGCAGGTTGGATCGGTTGTGATGGTCTGCGCGGAACCAAACCCACTCGATGCATTTCCCGTGACTGCCTTCAGTCCGCACGCGATCGGACTTGGATTCGTAATCTGCTCTCACACGAGCGTGGCCTGACTGTTGCCGTCAAATCCAGTTGCCAGCAGACCCAGACTCGAGGCGTTCCCGTAAACGTTCGCAGAAATTGTGGTGGTATTTCCCCAACTTCCGCCCGAATAAAACCTGGCTTGCGCTTCGACTGGCGTGTAGGTATTCGTCGCGCGAAAACTCCACACCGCCAAAACGCTGCCATTCGGCGCAACGGCAATGTCTCCGGTTGCCGCCGCAGTGGTCAGGATCACGGCGGTCTGCCAGCTTGCGCCGGACTTCACGGACGCCTGCAATCCGCCGGAAGGCGGGGTGAAGAGAACAGCCGACGTGTTTCCATTGGTCGCGACCGCAACCGTTGAGCCGTTTGCCACAAACTGCGGCGAGCTCCATGTTTGTGCATAACTGAGCGCGGAACAGATCATCACGCTGGCAACTACAAGCGTGCCGATGGTCGATAGAGATCGGCGGGCGGATTTCATCCTGCACTCCTTTGTGAAATCAAGAATGTTCCTGGATTAGGAAACGGGACCCGAGACAAATAGGCCGTAAGCGTAGGCAGTGATCCCGCCTCGCTTCTTGCGCCTCCGCAAAGTAGTTGTAAATTCCGTGTTAACACACGCCCAGTGACGGGGCCCAAACCCGTCTGCAACCTCCGTCTTCGTCGTTACCACGCCCACGAATCCGCAGTTTGGACGGGAGATGTCTGGTACCTTGTCTGTGTGAAGAGGGCGCTGTTCGGGCGGGTCGTGTTTGGCGCGGCGGCGGTACTGTTCGGCGTGATAGGACTGTTGTGGCGCGACTCTGATACCTGGCAAGAGTTGCATCAAATCTGGAGGCTGCCTTTTGGTGTCGCCATTGGCGTGGGCCTCATGATTGCTCAAATTTCAGGTGGGATCGGGATACAAGTCCCGCGCGCAACGCGTCTAGCGTCCGTGGTGCTCAGCGTTGTGTATCTGCTTTTCTCGCTGGCCTGTGTTCCAGGCATTGTTGCAGCGCCGAACGTCTATGCGCAATACGGGAGTTTTTTCGAACAGTTTTCGTTATTCTGCGGGGCGATTGCCTTGTACACGGCGACTGAGGCGACTAATAAAACAATCGTGTTAGGCCGCGTGGCACGCCTCGGTCTCGGAGTGTGTGCGATTTCGTTTACTGTGGCGCAGGTGGTCTATCTTCGTTTCACGGCTTCGTTGGTTCCTAAGTGGATTCTGCCTAACCAGATGTTTTGGGCAACAGTCACGACGATTGCGTTTGCATTGGCGGCGATTGCTATCCTCTTCAATCGGCAGGCACGGCTTGCGATGCATCTGATGGCGCTCATGGTAGGACTCTTCGGTGTGTTGGTTTGGGTTCCGCGGCTGATCGCTCACCCAGAGGGCCATCTCAACTGGTCGGAAACTGCACTCACTTTCCTTATTGCCGGGGCGGCCTGGATCGTGGCGGACTTGAGATTTTCCTGATTGGGCGCGTTGCAGGCCGCGAAGTTATTGAGAATGCCTGCGGGGTTCAGGCATGCCGCGAAGACGCGACTCTCTTTAGTTGCTTTACCCGGCATTTGAAACGCCGGGCTAGTGTCAGGTGTCGCTCCGGGACATTCGTGCGGAGCCTTTTGCGTTTCGTGCGCATGGGCAGGACGGACGAATGCGTCCGCTACACCAACAAAATCCTGGTTCAGCAGAAACTCCGGCGCGAGCGATCGCGGTGTACACTGTCGGTCGCGAAGGAGACAGAGCATCAGAATTTGCGAGAAGAGAGGCTTATGAGTGACGACATGGGGAAAGATATTTTTTCGCGGCGCGGGTTTCTGGGTATGGGATCGGCGGCGCTCGCGGCTGCGGGAATGCTCAAAGCAACGGAGGCCGCGGCGCAGGAACAGAAACCCTATCCGACGAAGAACGATCGCAGCACCAGCGCTCCGGGACCGGGCAATCCGCCGATGGACCAGCAGAATCCAGACTCTTTTTTGCCGCCATCTTCTGATGCCGGCGGCGTGCAGACCTTTAAGTACCCGTTCGGGATCTCTCACAAACGAATGCAGCAGGGGGGATGGTCGCGCGAAGTGACCGTCCGCGAGCTCCCGGTTTCGAAAACGATCGCCGGTGTCGACATGAGATTGACCGCGGGAGGTGTGCGCGAACTGCACTGGCACACTGCCGCCGAGTGGGCGATCATGCTGTACGGTAACGCGCGCATTACCGGGCTGGACGTTGAGGGCAAGGGCTTCGTCACGGACGTCACCGAAGGTGATCTCTGGTACTTTCCGACTGGCATTCCGCATTCCATTCAAGGGCTGAATCCTGACGGTTGTGAATTCCTTCTGGTCTTCGATGATGGGAATTTCTCGGAATATGAGACCGTGCTGCTGACTGACTGGATGGCGCACACTCCGCACGATGTGCTGGCGGCGAATTTCGGAGTTAGCCCGGAGGCAATGCAGAAAATGGTCCGTCGCGAGAAATTTATTTTCCAGGCGGCGGTGCCGGCTGCCTTGGCCGATGATCAAAAGGCAATCGCAGGCACGCGAGGGCTATCGGCGCAGGATTTTGCTTTCCGCAAGTCGCAGATGAAGGTTGCGAAGCGCACGCAGGGAGGTGCGGTTACGATTGTCGATTCGAGTAGGTTCAAAGTCTCTACGACAATCGCAGCCGCGATCGTTACGGTCGCTCCGGGAGCAATTCGCGAACTGCATTGGCATCCGAATGCCGACGAGTGGCAGTACTACATCAGCGGTAACGGAAGGATGACGGTATTCGCTACTGGAGGGCGTGCGCGCACGATGGACTTTCAAGCTGGGGACGTTGGCTATGTCCAAAAGACGTTGCCGCATTATGTCCAGAACACGGGGAATACAGAGCTTAAGTTTCTGGAGATGTTCAAGAGCAGCTTTTATCAGGACCTCGCGCTGTCGGAATGGCTCAGGCATACGCCACCGCAATTAGTCATGGCTCACCTTGAGATTGACAAGGCAACGCTGGACGCTATTCCGAAGGATGAGGCCATTGTCATGCCTGAATAGTGAGGAGCGCGAGATCCCTACGTCCGCCTGAAAAGCAGCCCCGGTCGGGATGACGCCGAAGGTCTGCTGATGGGTATGGTGGCTATTGACACCGGCCTCCGGCGGGGCTACAGTTCCCTCAAAGTGCGGACAGGATTTCTGTTTGTGGCGGTTTCTCTTTTCCTCCTTCAATCCTGATCGCTTCTTCCCCGAAGTTGGGCCTTAAGTCAACGCGGTCGCCGAACTCGATTCCGGCGGGTGCGAGGGCGTTTTTGGGTTCAGGCTGGCAGGAGGAAGCCATCCCAAATTTCATTTCGTGATCTTCATTCGCTTCTTGTGCTCGCGAAGGGCAATTTTAGGGCTCCGAATTCAATGTCTGACAACCGTCTGCGGCTGAGAGCTTGCAGCCCAGGTAAATCGCCGCGTTCGGGGAAAGAGGTGCTTTGTGAAATTGCATCCTCGGGTACTCGTTCAAATCCTGTTTTGCGCGGCTCTCTGCGTCTGCGAATTCGGTTGTAGCAGCAGCTCCCCGGCCCCCATTACCGTGACGATAACCCCAACGTCGGCGACCGCTGCCCCAGGACAAGGTCTGCCCTTTAGTGCCGTTACCTCAAACAACTCAAGCGTCAATTGGTCTGTCTCTTGTTCCCCAGCGCCGTGCGGTTCGGTGTCGCCAACCACTACCTCGAGTGGGGAGTCGACCACTTACACACCGCCTCCCAATGCCCTCGCTAATAGTCTGGCGATTACCATTACGGCTGCGGCGGCTGGGGCGGCATCGGCGCAGGCGATGGTCACACTTCCTGCATTTCAGGCATCCGTCTGGAGCGAGAGTGCTCAGATCAACCCAGGCACGAACACAAACTTGTATGCGCAAGCGGTCAGTGGTCCGGCCGACGCCAGCTTCGCTTGGACACTGGACTGCTCTCCTGCTCCTTGCGGGACTCTTTCAACGACCACCACGCAAAGCGGAACGGCGACTGTGTATACGGCTCCCAACCCTGCTCCGCTGGCGGGATTGACCGTAAACTACACTGCCACGTCGACCAGCAATTCTTCGATTTCAGCCTTCGGGAGCATTCAAGTACTCGGCGTCACGGTTTCCGTCGACCCTTCGAGCGCCACCGTGCTCGCGACCGGCACGCAACAGTTCGTCGCTACAGTGACTAACGATCCCACGAACAGCGGAGTCACTTGGAGCGTCACCTGCGATCCGGCGCCGTGCGGTTCAGTTCCGAGCGGTCCAACTGCGAGCGGAACGCCGATTACCTATAGTGCTCCTGTCACACCTCCGCCCAGCGATCTCACCGTCATTGTCACGGCGACGGCTGTCGCTTACAACGGCGCGGCTGGGACCACCACTGTCACGGTTCCGGCGATTCAAGTATCTGTTTTGCCCCTCAGCGCGCTCATGCCACTCAACTCCACGGTTCAGTTCACCGCCACAATCACAAACGATCCCGCCACGGCCGGCGTTACATGGAGCCCCTTGCAGTCCGGGAGCTCGTGTTCTCCTGCATGCGGCTCAGCGACGGCTTCGAATCCCACCACTTACACAGCGCCGGGATCGATGCCTCCTAGCGCTTCGGTTGCGCTTACGGCAACCTCGGTCACGGACAACACCAAGTCGGCGGCCGCAACGATCAATCTTTCCAGCGGCACGGTCCAGCTGGTGCCACAGAATTTGATCTTCGGTAAGCAGATCATTCATCAGGCGAGTTTGCCCCGGTCGTTCGTCCTGACCAATACAGACACATCAGCGCTGACCATCACCGGCTTTACCTTCACGGGGGCGGATCCCGGCGACTATTCGCAGAGCAACAACTGCGGGTCCAGTCTTGGTGCAGGTGATTCCTGCACGATTTCGGTGGTGTTCACGCCGGTGAACATCGGTAACAGGTTTGCCACCTTGGCAATTGCCGATAGCAGTACCGACAGTCCGCAGCAGCTCGGCCTGTCAGGTATCGGATTTACAAGACGCGCGCTGGACATCCCTGGTGTGAACTCGGCGCTCGCCCGTTCCAC
>Ga0126379_10002648_pt1 | contig 11442 bp, 7 predicted proteins | sample PanSoiMetPlot_24_FD_92640 | JGI IMG/M metagenome (GOLD analysis project Ga0126379, IMG submission 92640) | Tropical forest soil microbial communities from Panama - MetaG Plot_24 | ecosystem: Environmental > Terrestrial > Soil > Tropical forest > Bulk soil | place: Panama | collected 2016-02-17
CGTCGCTTGGTGAACATCGAGGCCAATATACTTTTCATTGTTCACAAGGGTGCTCCTTTTTGTAGGTGATCATTCGGACGATGACAACCTACTCTAAAGGGGCGCCCTTTTATAATGCGTTTACAACAGTTGACTTCGATTATCACGGCCTGACGAATCACGCAGTCGGATTCTGATTCTCATCCGCGACTCCCTTCTCAGCTAAAGGCTCCGGTTTCGCAATTGTTGAGGCGACTTTTTTCTGCTCGTCTGCGGAGAGAATGTTGTTCTTCGCCAAGGCTTTAATGAGGGGCAAAAGGAAAGCCTCGGGTACAAGCGGACCCTCACTCTGATCGAGGAGAGCAACATACTCAGAACGTGTAAAGATGCCCTTCGCGATCAACAACTCGGCCAAAGCTGTGATTTGCGCGTTGAGGGCAACCACCCGATCGTCAAGGACCCATGTAGTTGGCGTTATGATAGCAGCGCTTGTTTTCTGCTCAGTTAGTTCGGGTGTGATGCCGTGCTTTGACAAAAACTGTTGCACCCGTAATTCGGTCCCGTTCCGAAACCAACGGGGCGCTTTACGACAGGACGTGAGCAAGGCCAAAAGCAGATGTTGGGTGGCAATTGTAGTGTGTCCGAATTTCTGCTGCGCCGTTCCCGCGCCCGCTACGACTTCCTTCGCAGTGGGCGAGAGCGGAAGTTCTCGCTTCTCCGCGAGTGGTTTTCCTCGCCAAGTCGCAAGTTCATCTTTCAGGTCTTTTACGATATTTGGCTTCTCCGGCAAAAGGAGCTTGAAAAGTTGAGGATCTTCCAACAGCAGACCCTCTAAGATGTGCTCCGGCTCGATATACCCGGACCCGGCTTCGCGCGCGTAGTTTTCTTAAGATTTCGAATTCGCAGCGCTTTGACGAATATGTTGTCGATTGCTGGTACTCGAACCGGGGCGGTGGTGATAGCCACTAAACTCTGCGAATATTCGTAGACTGAAGTGCTAAATGTCTCCCTGCCGAGGCTACTCCTTTGCGGCGTCGTACCTTTTGTAGTCCGTTGTTGGAAGTCGTTACATCACGGCTACTACTGTCGTTTGGTGGCTGCTTCTGCTTTACGGGCGATCAGCACGAAGCCTTTGGCTTTTGCATCTTGCGCGAGAGTCCTTAAATCCGTACGGCCAGCGGAGGCATGGCCAGCCTGGATCTCTGCCTGACCAAGGACAAGGCGGGCTTCGAACTCTGAAGGCACAGATCCAGCTTTGTGGGTTTCGATAACTAGTTGTTTAAGAGCGTCAGCCACACCCACTGCCTTGGCCGATGCGATTTCAGCTTCCGCCTCAACAATAGCAGCGGCGATCTGGTTGGCACGGCTGCCACCCTTGGAAGCGATTTTGACCGTGTCAGCGGAGATCTTCTGCGCTTCCTCTGTTCGGTGCTGAGCGAGGAGCGCACGGGTAAGTAGAACTTCGGCACCGGCCTGATTGTCAGGATCGTTGGCTTTGCGAAATTCTTCCATCGCAAGTCGCGATTGACGCTCCGCATCGCCGGGATGGCCGTCCTCCAGGTCAACTTCAGCTAATGCCATCCGGACGTCATGTACGAACTGGGTGGCACCTATTTTTTCAAGGACATTCAGAGCTTGCTCGTAGTTCTTCCGTGCGCTAGCAACTTCTCCCTGCTCCAACTGGATTAGACCGAGACTGCGGGTTGCAATGCCCATGGCTTGCTGGTCACCAGCGGTGGTCGCAATTTGCAGTGCCTCCTGGTAGTTACTCCGAGCTGCAGATAATTCTCCCATCTGATTCCGCAAATCGCCGCGATCGATTAAGATCGTCGTTAGGTCTCTTTGCTTTCCGGTTTTGCGGCTGATTCTTACGGCCTCGTCGTAGAGCGGCAACGCATCGCGCAAACTGCCCTCTGCAACAAGGACCAACGCAAGATTTTCAAGTTGCAGAGCAATTCCACTTTGCTCTCCGACTCGGCGTGCAATCTCCAAAGACTCCCGTAAGTGCTCCTTAGCGCCTTTGAAATCCCCTTGGCCGAACTCGATGCCGGCCAAATTCCCCAATACGGTGCCGGTCATGGCCCTATCGTCAACTTCACGGCAGAGTGTGAGCGCCTTTAGGTAATACTGTCGCGCACCATCGAGATCGTCTTGAGCGTGCAGCACTAGCGCAATGCCATTCAGTAATTTCGCCTGGTTAGAACGATTTCCCAATGCGCGCTGGATCTCTAGCGCCTGCTCGTAAGTCTTCTTAGCTTCTTCCAGCCTGCCCTGGTAGTAATAAGCCAGTCCGACCTGCTGAAGAACGCGAGCAGCGTGGTACCGGTCACCCACGGATTCGAAGATTTGCTGGGCTTCGGATAGGGTAGGTGCGACCTTTTCCTTCTGTCCCATTTCCATATAGGCACGCGCTTCGACGATTCTAGCCTGCGCAACTAGAACTCGTGCCCCAATGGCTTGCGCCTTCTGCACGGCTCGCTGAGCAGCTGCGGCCTGGCGCTTGAAGTCAGAAACGACATTGGCCGCCTGGCCCTCTGCGAGATCAATTCTAGGGTCGTTCCGTTCGGGCGCGGGCATCCTACGAAGGGACTCAATCGTGGCCAGGGCATCGGTTCCTTTAGCTGCGGCCGATTGGGTGCCCACCAGTTGCAACCCGTGATCAAGACTGTCGGGAAAGAAATTGAAAAGTGTTTGGCGGATCTCGATCGCCTTGTCCCACTGGTGAAGAGCTTCGTAGTAGCGTGCCTCCACAGTCAAACTCTGTTCGCGGGAAAGACTAGCGGAGAGGTCGAACGCCTTCTTAGCCTGTTCTTGCGACTGCTTGCTGTCGCCAAAAAATGCCCAAAGTTCCGATAGGGCAAGGTGAGCAAGGGCGAACTTCGGATCCGCGGCTACCGCTTTCTCCAGCGTGTCTCGTGCGCCTGCATAATCATAGAGCCTCTTTTGTTCGAGTCCTTCAGCGTACAACCGGGCTGCTCCAGAATTAGCCGGAAGTGACGACTGAGCTGTAACCGTGCTGCTGGATGCGGGAACTTCGACGCCCAGCTTCTCTCGCATCGCAGTTCCGGCACGCTCAATTAGTGCCGATAAATTGGCCTCGTCTCCGTCGACAGCGGCAACTGCGATGGTTTCGCCGAGGGCAGCATCCTGTAATCGCAAATCGAGGCGTATTAGCCCTTGACTTTCTCCCTTGTCGACGTAAGAACCGGCCACGACAAAATCGCTGCCCAGGTTGTTGTTGATCTTTCGTAGCGTTGCGGGACTGAACGAGTCCATCTCAGGTAGCGAAAGATTCAGACGTGTCTGCGCCACATCTTCAGCGGGAATGATTCGCAGTTTTCCTCCCGCGGACAATTCTGTGGTTAGCATTTCGGCGAATGCCGTGGAAAGCCATGCAGTCTCGGGGCGGCCGGACACGTTCTTGAAGCCAAGCACGGCTACTGAGCGGCGACCACTTGACCTTTGAGCAGCCAATTCCGCCTGTGCTTTCTCAGAGGCGCGGTGTTGCTCCCATTCCGAAAATCCGATCGCTGCGGCAAAGACCAGCATCACCGCTGCAATTGCGATCACCTCGGTCGTGTGTCTTCGTACAAATTTGGACGTGCGATACGCCAAAGTGCCGGGACGAGCTTGAACCGGTGCGTGGCTGAGGTGCCGATGGATCTCTTGTTCGAACTCCTCCACCGTTTGATAGCGCCGTTTTGGATCTTTTTGAAGCGCCTTCAGCAGAATGTTGTCAAGATCGCCGCGGAGGTTGCGTCGTAACTTGGCCGGCTCTCCCTCCCGAGTTCGGCTGATGTCCTTGGCGGTCTTCGTGATCGTCGTTCCATCGGGCAGTCTTTCCATCTCTACCCGATAAATTGCAGTGCTGGGAGATTCCGGCTCCTGGTCACAGATTGCCCGTTCGATTTCTGCGGGAGTACGCTGGGTTAGCCGATAAGGGCGATGTCCGGTAAGCAGTTCATAAAGCACAACGGCCAGCGAATAAACGTCCGTCGCAGGAGTTACGTTCTCTCCCCGCACCTGCTCGGGGCTCGCATATGCGGGCGTAAGATGGCGGGTTGTTGTTCGTGTGATTAACTCCCGCGACGGGTCCTGTGCATTCATCACCTTGGCGATCCCGAAGTCAAGCAGCCTCGGCGCTCCATCCTCAGTTACCAGTATGTTATTCGGCTTAAGATCGCGGTGAACGACATGGGATTTGTGAGCACAGCGCACGGCCTCACATACCGCGAAGAACAGACGTAAGCGCTGCTCGGTTACCAGTTTGTGCGCGTCGCAATATTCATCGATCGGACGTCCGTCCACATAATCCATCACTAGATACGGCAAGCCTTCTTCCGTGGTGCCACCATCGAGCAGTTTTACGATGTTCGGATGGTCGAGTTCGGCCAATGTCTGGCGCTCGGAACGAAAGCGTTTCAGCAATTCTGTATTGTCCAGGTCTGGGCGCAGGAGCTTGACGGCTACTTGCTTCCGGTATTCATCGTCTGCGCGAGAGGCCAGATAAACAGAAGCCATCCCCCCCAAACCGATCCGCTGCTGAAGGCGGTACACCCCGATGCGTCGGCCCAACATGGGATCTTCCGAATCCACCGAGGGTTGCGGCGACCCGGTGTGACACACCGACCGAAACATGTTGGACGTCCCTTGGTCGCCCTCAGCTTCCGCGAGCAGGGACTGTACTTCGGCCTGCAGGGATTCATCTCCACAGCAGGCGTTCTGCAATGCTTCAGAACGCAGGTCGGGCTCGCACTCAAGCACGACCCCGAAGACTTCCTTAATCTGCCGCCAACGTTCAGGGCTTAGTGGGCTTTGGGTTCCATCGCGAAACGGCTCCGGTTGCGGCTTTTGTGGTGTGCCGTCATCCATAAGAGAAGCCTTGGTTTTTTAATTGATCCCGGCGGCACCGAGGAAAAATCGCACGGCAAGGGATAGATTTCGGCCCCGTGGCGGCGAGTATACATCCCACTAGAGTGCGGGGGAAGGATGATTTTTGTCGTTCGAGATGATCTTATTTGTCCTCACTTCGCACGTATACCCAAAGAGGAGGTGGTGTATAGTGGCGCCAATTTCACACTGCGGATGGCTGATGCAATGAGCCAATCACCCATCGATGTGACGATGTTGCTAAAGGAAATCTCCAAGGGCAACCAGGACGCAATGTCTGCACTTGTCCCGATGGTATATGAAGAGTTACGCAGGCTAGCGGCGTACTATCTACGCCGGGAACGAAGCGACCACACTCTGCAGGCAACTGCCCTGGTTCACGAAGCTTATCTGCGGCTTGTCGACCAGCGTCATGTGGATTGGAAGAACCGCAACCACTTCTTCGGCGTAGCGGCTCAGTTGATGCGGCGGGTCCTGCTAATGCACGCCCGCGAGCATAATGCCGCGAAACGAGGCGGAGGGGCACAAAAGATCTCGCTTGATGAAACAGCTGTGTTTTCTCCAGCGCAAGCCGACGAACTGGTTTTCCTTGACGAACTGCTCACTCGCCTCGCCGCCCTCGATCAGCAGCAGGCGCGCATTGTGGAATTTCGTTTCTTTGCCGGACTATCCGTCCAGGAAACGGCCGAAGTCATGAACATCTCAACCACAACTGTCAAACGGGACTGGGCCATGGCGAAAGCGTGGCTCGCTCGAGAGATGAGCAAGCGGCGCGGACAAGCCGCGGCTTCGTAGTCAATCTTGCCGGATGCAAGTTCTTTGATCCCTTTTCTCTCGTTTTCGCACGTTATCCACTGAAGCTGGAGATATCAAATCAGAAGCCAGTCGGATTCGTGATGATTCACCAACGCCCATCAGCTAAGAACGTGTGGCAAAATTCGCAGCCGTTCAGTATCCATGCCGTTTTCCTGGGATTGTTGTTGCTGGCTTTGGCGGCATGTGGCGGAGGACTGTCGAGACGAAATACTTTCGTAAATACCGGATGTGGAAACGGTTGTTGTAATAGCAGTTGCTGCGGCAGCGGTTGCTCCACGCAGCCGGGCAGTTTCTTGAACCCCGTGAAGTACGTGGTTGGCAATCACCCACTTTCTATGGCGGTTGGCGACTTCAACGATGATGGCAAGCCAGATCTCGCTGTAGCCAACAGAAGCAGCGGCGATGTCAGCATTCTTCTCGGAAACGGCGACGGAACTTTTCAGCGGGCAACAAACTATGGGGTTGGTGCGGCCCCCGGCTTCGTCGCGACGGGAGATTTCAACGGAGATCATCGACTTGACCTAGCTGTTGCCGACGGAGGGGGTAACAGCATCGTCAGTATTCTTCTTGGAAACGGCGATGGAACTTTTCAGCAGTCAGTCTCTTACCATACCGGCGCGGAGGCGGACCACGTCGAGTGTGCCGACTTCAATGGCGATAACAAGCTCGATCTGCTCGTCTCCGCTGCAACAGGCGAAGTGGGTATTCTGCTGGGCAACGGTGATGGCAGCTTTCAGAGCTCGATTGTCACCTTGACGTCCGGAACCACTCCCTTCGTGGCCATTGGTGATTTCAATGGCGATCGGAGGTTGGACGTCGTTACAGCGACCGGAGCGCGAAACGGCGAATCGGACTCCGGGAACCTGATCATTCTATTAGGAAACGGGGATGGCACGTTTCAAGCGCACACCTCTGAAGGCCTGAATTTTTGGCCTCATCAATTGGTTGCTGCTGACCTTAACGGCGACGGAAAGCTCGACCTGGCTGCGTCTGTTCGCGAGAACATATTTGGTGGAGATATACGGGTCTTCGCAGGCAACGGCGATGGCACGTTTGGTACCTCGTCGCCGGTAAGGGGCGAATTTGCCAGCTTAGTGGCCGTGGCCGATATGAACCGCGATGGCAAGCTGGACCTCTTCGGACTGGAGTACATCGACCCGGAAAGTAATCCGATGGAAATCCAATGGATGTTTGGCAAGGGCGATGGAACTTTTCAGGATGCGATGTTCAACCCCTGTTCCCAGTCATCCGGCTGCATCCAGCTCTCTACCGAGCCCAGTTGGTTGACCGTTGCTGATCTAAATCAAGACGGACTTCCTGATCTTGTGGTGACGAACGTCTACGACAACAGCATCAGCATTTTCTTAGCGGTGCCATCAGTACCCATTCCGCTTTCCGGAGGAGAGATAGACGATTGGGAGCAAGGGCAGTGCCGTGAAGGGTATGAGCTAACAAAAGATATACATCCGGTCACGTTAACCGCCTTATGCCGATACTGGAGCTACGTCGGAAAGGAGACTGAACACAATGGGGCACGAGTCTAGGTCCACCGGACAGACAAGCCGGAATTCCGTTGTCAGGCAGAATTGTTGGTCCCTTTTCCCACGCTTTCGCACGTATTAGATGAACGCCGAATCCAACCCCAGTTAAGCGTAATTACGAAACCGGGAGAAGATGCTCGTGAAACGCATCACCTTATCGAATTGCCCTACGGCAACAATCCATCTCTCAATTTCAGGATTTGAGGCAATCAAGAGCTTTCGCCAACTGCGGCTTGGAGGTCTTTTCACATTGAAAACGGTAAATCCCGTGAATAGGATGCGTACCGGCTTGGGGCGACGAAGCATCCCTTTCTCAGTCAGTCGTAGCAGGACACTTTTCTTTCCCCGCAAGACTACATCCGTGCTCGGCTCGGCGTTGCCTTACACGCTCATTTCTCTGTACCCACAACTGCGAAGCCTTTGCGTTGAGAGGAGAGTCTTATGACCAAAGTTCAGTGTGCAATGCTCTTTCTGTTAGCTGTAGGATGTGCGGTCATAACCGCAAATGCATCTACTCCATCGAATGTGGTGAACGTCGACTGCAACCAGGGTCAGTCGGTAAACCTGGCCTTGGCCAAGTTAGATAAGCACACACCTACCACCGTATTGGTGAATGGAACGTGCACCGAATCGGTTCAGGTCATCGGCTTCGAAAACCTGACGCTGAAGGGTTTGCCCGGTGCGGCGTTGGTGCAGCCATCGACGAGTAGCAATGGGGCCCTCGTAATCCTATCTTCTCGCAGCGTGTTGGTGATCGGGTTTAGCGTGCAGGCCACCACTACGGTTTCGGCGATCGCCATTGGCCACGGCAGCAGCGACATCCTGCTCCGCGAGTTGAACATTACCGGAGGCAGTCAGGGGGTCACCGTTTTTGAAAACAGTCAGGTCTCGATCGCGTATGTTACTGCGCAGGCTCCGGGCTACAGCACCCTGGGTATTTATGACGCATCCGACGTACACCTCGAGCGTAGCAAATTCGAGGCCACGCCCGGCGCATCGTGGAATGTGGGCATCGCACTGGGAGCCTCTCATATCACCATGTACGACGTCACCATTACCAATATGACGGTCGGTATCGGTGCATATCAGGGCTCTATTGTCGACATGTGGTATTACGGCACGTACTACAAACAAGGAAATTCGACGGATATAACGATCCTCAATCCAGCAGGGACAAGCTTTAACGGCGTGCAGGTTGATGCGGGTGGGTCGCTCAACGTGGGCGCTCGACTCGTGATCAGCAAGGCCGGCCAGACGTGGGCCAGCACAACCGGAGGAGTGCTCTTGTCCAATGGTTCAACCATGAATGCCAGCGGCGGAAACCTGCTGTTTACAGGAAGCGTTGGCCAGGGAGTCGTTGCGACGAACAATTCACATGCGACTATCAGCGGGACAATTCAGGGGAGCGCACACGGCGGCCTGGTGGCGACGAACTTGTCGAGCATTGATGTGGCTACAACCTCTACGCTTTCGACGGTTGGCGCGAACAGTGTCGATCTGTTCTGCGACTCGAATTCATGGATCACTGGAACAGGGAACATCGCCGGCACACCGAAGACGCAATGCACAAATCTGCTCGCAACAGAGACGGTCGCCTTGCCTTGACCGAGATCGAGACGTCGCGACAGTTGACTGAGAGCACGTTTTCGCACTCGATTGCTGACGTCTTCCGGCAGCAGCGATCCATTCACGGACGCTTTCCAGTAATACTACGTCTGTTAAAGCCAATCTCGGTAAAAGGACACACCGATGAATTACCTACACATGCCACCGAAGAACTTGCTTGCCTTGCCGATACTGTTCGTTGTGTTTCTGGGCGTCACGCCCGACTCCGGGTATGCACAAGGAGTGGTCACCTCAAACAGGAACCCACTGCAAATCGCAACGTTGCATTGGTATGCCGCAAACCAGACCACGCAGCTTCAAACTGGAAAGTTTCCTTCCGGCATCGCCTTCGATGGCGCCAACATTTGGGTCGTGAACCATGGGGACAATACCGTTACCAAATTGCGGGCGAATGATGGAGAGAACCTCGGTACTTTTGCTGTCGGAACCGGGCCTTATGCCATTGCTTACGACGGTGCCAACGTCTGGGTTACTGATGCTGAAAGCAACGCGGTAACCAAGCTGCAAGCAAGCGATGGCGCAACTCTAGGGACTTTTGCGGTTGGAACCAACCCTTCTGCGATTGTTTTCGACGGTGACCACATCTGGACTGCCAACGCCGGAAGTAATACTCTTACCAAGCTCCGAGCGAGCGACGGCTCCATCCTTGGCACGTTCAATGTGGGCAACAATTCTCAAGGCTTAGCCTTCGATGGCAGAGACATCTGGATAGCGAACAGCGGTACGGTGAACTCACCCGGAACTACGGTTAGTAAAGTGTCCAGCAACGGAAAGGTCCTGGGCACCTTCACGGTGGGAAGTAGCCCGTTAGCGATGGCGTTTGATGGTGCCAATATCTGGGTTGCCAATAATGCCAGCAACACTGTCAGTAAAGTCCGAGTCGGTGATGGCGCCGTTCTCGGGGATTTCTCAGTTGGCAGCCTTCCAAACGGAATCGCATTTGATGGTGCGAACATCTGGGTTGCAAATTCCTCTAGCAACAATGTGAGTAAGGTCAGGGCGCTCGATGGCAAGCTCCTCGGTACCTTCACTGTGGGCTCTTTCCCCGTGAATGGGGTCGCATTCGACGGAGCAAATATTTGGGTTACAAACTTTTTCAGTAACAGCGTCTCGAAGATGTGATGCCAACGGGCACGTTCCCTTAGAAGCCGTGACTATTTTTGAGAGTGTATCCGGTTCTGCGGGTGTAGCTTCAGCCAGAGTTGTGTCATCACGTGGACGAGACCGTACAAATGCTCACTCAAGGAGGAATAGGCTATGTTGAAGCTGAAGAATGTATTGGTTGCTTTTCTCGCGTTTTCGGTGTTCATGGGCATACCTGCATTTTCCCAAGGGAACGGGAATGCGGGCTGCAAGAATGGCAAGTTCATTGGGTCCTATACCAGGCTAAGCACAGTTGCAGATATTTGGGGTGACGGGTCCAACGTCGAACACCAATTGGTCGCCCAACTCAACCTGCATAGTGATGGCACCGTAACTGAGGAGTTCGATGGGGCACCTGACACCATGCTGTCCTTCGGATTGAGCACGCCCGCTATTGGCAGTTGGATGTGCCGTAAAGACGGGATGTTGGTCGTCACGCAGATATTTGCCATTTACGTGCCAACAACGGATGCGATAAACCACCCGTCGACCGTCCCAAATCCCCCGCCCGTGGATCTTTTCCTATTTCAGCATAACAGGCTTACGTCTCTGTTTTTCGTAACCGATGCAAATACCTTGACGAGAATCGAGTCTAGGAACAGACGGTACGATGCGACGCAGGATCCGACAGACCCGAACGGCGGCGTCCTCCGACCTCTCAACACCGACGAAGTTGTGTACACAAGACTCGTGGCATCTGACGCAGATCTGCTTGCTCCATAAAAGGCACGTACCCTCTCGGCCTGGGGCGGCTGGCCAGAGCGTTCTCTCGCATGTCTTGACGCTAACGCATGCTCATTGCCTTTAACGGACCTGAGGCAAGACCTAGCCGATTTGATAACTGTTGAAAACAGCGTTTTCGCTCATGGACCCGATAATGAGTGTAATCAGGATGTTACGCCAATGATTCATTCCTTAAAAGCAGGGCAGGAATAATTCTCGGCAGAAACTGACCATCGGACTGGATCAGGGCGACCGCAACTTGTGGTACTGCGTGCTGGATGTAGCCGGGCGGATACAACTGGAACAGCGAGTACGGACGACGGCGAAAGCCTTGCAGGAAGTTTTCGGCGCCATGCCGCGCAGTCGAGTGGCACTGGAAATCGGGACGCATTCACCTTGGATCAGTCGCTTGTTAAGCGAGTTGGGGGACAGGCGCGGATACAGGTAGGCTCTCCCGTACCTTACGTCTCGCATCTTCTCGCGCAGAGTGCAAAAGTCCCTTGCGACGAGATTTCTCAGTTTTATCCGGCATGGGCTCACCATTTAAACGCAGATTTGGCCCTTTGGGTAAGGCGCAGGTCGGGCATTTTGAGTGAAACGACGAGTAGAGTCGAGAACAGGCGCACTGAAGTTAGCCTCCCGGTGGGTGTGTGACAAGGCTTTCGCCGTGTCCCCGCAATCCGGTTTGGCTTGATCCTGTTTCCTGTTCCCGCTCATCGAACCC
>Ga0126379_10002649_pt1 | contig 11441 bp, 16 predicted proteins | sample PanSoiMetPlot_24_FD_92640 | JGI IMG/M metagenome (GOLD analysis project Ga0126379, IMG submission 92640) | Tropical forest soil microbial communities from Panama - MetaG Plot_24 | ecosystem: Environmental > Terrestrial > Soil > Tropical forest > Bulk soil | place: Panama | collected 2016-02-17
GCGCGTACGCCGTCGGTCATGGCGTTGGCTGGCGCGCTGTCCGGAACGACGGCCGCCACATGGCAGTCTTCACAGTACCTGCCTCCGATCTCGGCCGGGGGAGCGACGACAGCCGCCCACACCGAAGTCGCGGCTCCTTGCGAAACGGTCTTCCAGTGCAAGGCTGGCTTGCCGGCCGCGGCCAGTTGCTCATTGATCTGGCCGACCCTTGTTTGCAACCAAATGGGACTCACATGGCGGACCAGTTCCGTCTCGATGATTCCGGGATGCACGGCCGCAGCACGTATGCGCCGCTCGCAATGCCGCCGGTCGAAAGCTACCGCAAACAGGATGTTCGCAGTCTTCGAACGTCCATACGCGACCATCGGATCGTACGGCGTTCGTTCGAAGTTCGGGTCCTCAAGATCAACGTTCGAGCGGCGGTGACCGGCCGAAGACACGTTGATCAGGCGTCCTCCCGCACGAATCAGAGGAGCGATCCGGTTGATGAGGACAAAGTGTCCGAGGTGATTTGTCCCAAACTGCGTCTCGAAACCGTCGACCGTATGGCCCAACGGCGTCGCCATCACGCCTGCATTGGCAATGATCACGTCGAACGCCTGATTCTTTGCCATCAGCGCGTCTGCGCAAACACGGACGCTCTTCAAACTAGCGAGATCGAGCTCGACTAGTTCGAAGCTTCCGCCACCCACCTCGGCCTCCTTTCGCACCTGCGCCGTCGCCGTTTTCGCCTTTGCCAAGTCACGCGCCGCGCCTACGACGTGCGCGCCATGCGCAGCGAGAGATCGCGCGGTTTCCACTCCGATGCCTGCCGACACACCGGTAACCAGAATTCGTTTGCCCTGCAGATTCGCGTCCGACAAAACTTCGTCCGTGGTCGAAGTTGGCCCAAATGAAGTCGCCTGAAATAAAACAGGCATTTTGCTTATCTCCTATACAAGTTGTGATTCGGTGGATAGAGCTGAAGTTTTCAGTCGATTAGCGAGCCGAATCAGAACCTTGGTAGTGATCGCTCGCCATTCGCGCGTCGAAGAGGGCATGACATCGAACTCGCCCAGTTCCCGCAGCCAGTCTTCCGCCGAGCGTTCCGCCTGCTCCGCCCCGAACAACTGGCGAACTGCATTGAAGAATGCCGAAAACTCGCGCTCCGCCAGAGTCATGAACTGGGCGCAGGGATGGGAATTCGTCGGCGTTTTATAAGGAGTGAATCGATTCATATTCCTCACCTGTAAGCAGAGAAGCCGCTATTGACAACTGTCAGCGTCGCGGCTAAAACGGAGAGTGTCTCCGCTTCAGCATATAAGATAAGCGGAGACTGTCTCCGGTTGCAACTTTTGTGACATGCCCACCAAAAGTCCAAAAGCGGCCGCACGTAAACCGCGTTCCGACGCGCAACTCAATCGCGAGCGCATTCTGGAGGTCGCAAAAGAGGCGTTCACCCGATTTGGCGCTAACGCCAGCCTCGATGACATTGCCAAGGAAGCGGGCGTAGGTGCGGGAACCTTGTATCGGCACTTTCCAACGCGCGATGCGCTGATCGAGGCGGTCTATCGGACCGAGGTGGAGAAACTTGCGGCGGCCGAGAGGAAGCTTGCCGAGACCATGCCGCCGATCGAAGCTTTACGTGCCTGGATGTTGATGTTTGTAGATCACATTGCGACCAAGCAGATCATCGCTCCTGCACTGAAGTCACTCGTCGGAGGCTCCTCGAAACTGTTCGAGGGTTCCCGCGCGCAGGTCCAGGGAGCGATCGAAGCGCTGGTAAAGCGTGCCATCAAGAGCGGCGACATCCGCAAAGATCTCGATGCATTCGACTTGCTGCGCGCGCTGATCGGTGTCTCCCATGTGGCGTCCACCCCGGATTGGCAGCAGAGCGCGAGAAGACTGGTCGATATCCTCATCACCGGCTCGCGTCCGATCAAATAGGGCAAGGCTTTCTACATATGTAGCGTTTTGCCAATGAGCCTCAGGCTCCCTCGAGATGAAATGCGCCACCGCTCCAGTCTTCGGGAGCGACATCGGCGATGGTTTCGGTGAAGTCCCAATGGTGGCCGTAAAAGTCCCGGGCATTGTATTGGCGCTCGCCGTAGGGTTGATCCTGCGGTTCACTCAGGATGGTGGCTCCGTTCTGTCGCGCGCGCTCACAATGACCCTTCGCATCCTGGATACGAACCTGAGTGATATGAGACTTCTCAGGCGGCACATTTCCTTCGGCGATCGTAAAGCAGCCTTCGCCGGCCCTCATCTGGATGCGGTGATTGGCGATGCGCAGCCGGACAGTAAAGCCAAAGGCTTTTGACAGCCAATCGGCCGCCACTGCGGGATCGGGATAAATCAACACAGGGATCACGGCACAGGGTGGCACAGATCGGTTGGATCGCATGTGGAACACTTTATCACTCGCGCCGTGCGGGAATGCCGCACCTCAGCAGCAGCGGTTCGCGGATAACAAAGGTTGAAGCTGGAGGCAGGGCTCCCCAGCCAGGAGATTTGAGCGTAAAGGGGATTTCTCAAAGGCTGGCCATGGTCAGGGCGAGTGACAGCATCGGTTGCCCTTCCCACACTCCTAGCTGACAGATGCGCTATCCTAAGTCCTATGGATCACATTGGAGCCCTTCGCGAAAAGATTGCTCGTCTCCGGTCGGAGATTGCAGACGTTCAAGCGTTGAATGATACGTATCGCTTTGGTGGCAAGCACGGAGCAGAGGCGGATAACGCTCATGTCCAAAGGCGGGAACGACTGCGAGAAATTCAAGAAGAGCTTATCCAACTTTCTAACCTAAGCCGCAAGACTCTGTCCATCGAACAGATGAGAGAAAATCAGCGCGCCCGGCTGCATCTGGTAAAGCGGGTTTCATAAAATCTTTACCGTTTTCTTCACGAGCTCGCCGCAGCGATTGTGCAGCTGCTCATTTTCTTAGCCCGAGCGCGGTTTCTATGATCTGTACCGCTTGATCAGTTCCTTCAAGGCTTTTTCTTGAGGACAGTCTTTCCCCTAAGCGAGCATCTTCGCGCGCCAACGCCATAAGCACGACTGTGCCGCAGAACTACATCTTGTTGTAGACGACAGTCTGCGCGTTCGCCTGGCCGGTTCCGTGAACGGTGAGCGTTAACGTCTTGCCATCAGCCGAGACTTCAAATTTCGTGTGGTCCATTACCTCGCCCTTCACCTTGTCGGTGAGTTCGAGCGTGTGCTCGTTTACACGCTTGCCCGACGACATTGAGCCGGGCGCGACATTCGGACCCTTCTCTTCGTAATCCTTGCCGTCGAATTTCATGCTCAGGGTATCTTTGTAAGCGGGCGTATTGAAACTCAGGCCGTCTCCTTCGTAGGCCAGAATCTCCCACTCATCTGGAGAGGTGAATTTCACGTCGGTATCCTCCCATGTTCCTCCCCAACCCGAGCCGCCGCTCACTTTTTTCATCACAACCGTGAAATCGTCGGTTGTGCCGTCGGGCTTGTTGCCCGTTCCCTTAATCGTCTGCGTCTTTCCGTCTGCCGAAAGCGTGTGAGTCATGGAACTGAGTACCCTGCCATCCTTCTTGATCACCATCTTCCAGTTGTTGGCATCTACGGGAGTGATCGCTACCGTGTTTCCGAACTGGGTCGGCTGATCGGTGCCGTCGGCTGTATACGTGTTGGTCACGTTGCCGGATGTCCATTTGTATTTGCTGCCGCCGAGGTCCTCGATTTTGGTTTGCTCGCCGGTGAACTTGCTTTTCTCCATGTTCAGCTTCCATTTCCCGATGAAAGGATCGTCCGCGGCCCAGAGTGTGCTCGCGAGCAAGCACGCAAGCACTAGCGAAGAATAGAACTGTTTCATGGTTTCCCTCCGGCGGCGGATTATAGACCTTACCCCGGCAAACGCAAGCGGAAGATACCGGGAACGTTAAAGGATCCTTCTGTCAAGAAAAGGAGAGTTGAAACTACGGGCACTGAAAGCCTTGCAGAAAGTTTTCGGCCATGCGGCGCAGTCGAGTGGCACTGGAGATCGGGACGCATTCGCCCTGGATCAGTCGCTTGCTCAAGCGGTAGGGACACGAAGTGATCGTGGGCAATGCGCGCAAGTCCGGCGATCGGGGAAAGCCGCAAGAAGGACGATCGGCTGGATGCGCAGACATTGGCGCGGCTGGCTAGGATTGATCCCGAGTTGCTGTATCGGGTGAAGCCTCGCAGTGCGCAGGATGCCCTACGAACGACGATCTCAGTTTTCTGGACATTTTCTATCCCCAGATTTTGGCGCTTTCACGCGAAAACCAGACTTTTTTACATCCACAGGCAATAGCGCTCAGAATCCGTGCTCGGGCTGCAGTCCTTTTCAGTAAGAATTACATTTGCTGGGCTTGGTCGCGGACTACACTTTCAGGGTCAATTTCGTAGCCCTCGTCGGCGACAGCCTTCCCGACTGCGATGCGTAGCGTCGTCTCATCCGCACTCTTGGGTAAATCACAGTGGCGCTGGATGACTTCCTCCCCAGCTTGAATTCTGATCATCCAGCTACGCTTGTTCTCGTCCCATGAGAATTCCACACGATCGGCACGCATGATTCGTCCTCCTCATCACGTAATCGAATAGTGGGCAAGGCCCATCCTTTAGATGACGATCCCCGCCCTTCTGGCAATCATCTTGTTGCAAATCACCTCGTCGATGCGCGACTACAAAATGCTGGACGAACGGATTCGATGTGTGCAAAAGAGAAAGCGGAGACAGAAAGTCGATGTTCTTAAACGGAAGATCCCGCCAGCACAGTGAGGGTGACCATGCGTCCGTCGAGGTATACGTTCCCGTCAGTTCCACGCTCAAACACCAACGTTGTCGGAGCCTCGGTTTCTGGAAGTTCGTAAGCCTCCACCCAGTATGCAAGATAGAAGTCCACCTCCGGCCCGAGTCCCTCCTCTCGATTAGAAAGTACACGAGTTACTACCGCCTGCCGCTCTTGCGAAGGGCTGTCGGACAATACATTGAACTTGAAACGTTGCCCTACCTTAATTTCAGACTGCATTTGAGCTCCTTAGTATGTTCTCAGCTTCTGATCATGAGTGCACCGGTGCGGCCATTGGCATCACAGTCTTTCGATGCAACATGGCTCCTTAGTTGAGAGTGACAAGATGCGAACCCCAGCCGACAGCATTCCTGTTGTTGGTGCAATGGCAATGTTGCGACAACCCGCGCTCAAGCTTCCCAGTGGAACACAGCAGAGGTTAATAGTAAGTCAGCTTACGATGAGTGACCGTTCCGGGTCGTGCTTCGTCCTGTTGAGAACGGCTGACAATAGTTAGCTCGGTCCAGTTGCCATACTGATCGTACTGGTACATGTATTGTATTTCGGAGGTTTCGGACGGCTGGGGAGGATTCGGCGTACCCGAGGGAATAAAAGCTCCAGCTTCCGTGAGTTCCCAAGGCCCGGTATCCGATCTCATGACCACAGTTTGGCCCTCGGAGGCTTTATCGCCATGGTCGTTGTACCTGGTGACAGTCACTTGCTCGCCAAAGACTCCTCCACTCCTGCGACGTTCCGTAACCCGACCCTGATCATCATAAGAGTAGGATATGGCGCTGTTCTGCATCCCAGAGATCATTGCACCGACAGACTTCATCTGTTCTGGATTGAGTTGGGACCTTATTTCTTCGGGAAGGTCTACCCGAGGGGCATCTGCAGCCTGTTCCTCTGCGAGAACGCGACCTTCTGCATCGAACTTACGCACAATGTGTCCGACGAGATTGCCATCAGCATCGTAAAACTGTGCCCCCGTCGCCACTCCCTGCTCGTTATACAGCGTCGTGACCTTACCGCCAGGAGAAGGTACAAACCCCAAGTCCGTGCCTTCCCAATGTGCCGCATAAGCCGTGTTCGCAGGTAAGGGCTTTGAATTGTAACTTTCAGTGGCGGACTTTCGGCCCGCGTCGTCGTATTGATAGCGGGTTTCAATCTTGTCACCCGACTTCACTGCCACCAGCCTTCGTGTGTCGTCGTACACGTAAGTTGTTTCAGACCGTTCGCCGGAGCCGCCATTACCGCTTTCAGTCTTGAGGAGACGCCCGTCGGCGTAGTAGGTGTAGCTCACAACCCATTCCGACCCGTCCGTGTTTTTCGTTCGTTGTTCCAGAATCCTGCCATCGAGGGCATACTCCGTTTTTGTAGACATGAGGAACTGCTGACCGTCGGTACCTGAAAAGGTCTGCTCATTCAGCACTATCTTAACGGGACCGCGAAGCTCGGCCTTATCACGGTCTGATTTTGTTTGTGGTGATTTTTGGGCGAGAGCAACTGAAACCATGAAGATGAACAGACAAGCGGAAGAGGGGTTCATGTACATATGGACCTTCCTCAAGGCGAAACCAATTTTACTTCTCTTCGCTTGAAATATGGAGATTGGAGTAGAGAGGCGACTGCACTCGCCTCTGCAGTCCCGGCATTTTGAGCGTAACGGCGATCTCGCGCTAATTGACGCCAGCCCACCTGGCCAGTCTGTACCGTCGGACCCGCATGTGGTTCCCATTCGCATGCTCGGAGAGTGCTTTCGGGTGCATGGTCCTGGACTGGTTCGGTCGAAGGTGGAACCCGATTTCGATCCCATTCGTTCCGGCCCGCGGTTCAGACGAGTCCTGGTTGGCATTCGCTATTCCGATCAAGTCTTCCGGGGGACGAATTACGTCTGCCGCCCTCGTCCCCCGGCCCCCTCGACTTCATCTTCATCTCAATTCCATGGGGGACGAGTCGGTCCAGAGAGGGCCCAACGTCGCAGGCACTTTAGAGCGGCAGAAATGGGGGAAAGAAATCCAGAGCGGGCCTCTGGACGTTGGCGCAACACCGTCTCAGTTGGTCGTCACCCCCACTAGAAAGTTGGCCGAACCCTTGACTATGTTGGAGGGTAGGATATCGCCAACCACGAACGTCGTGTCATCGATGCCGGCGTCGATGCCCCCCAAAATGGTGGTGTTCGAATTTAATGAGGTGGCGGAATCGATAGCGGCATTGTTCGGGTCACTCGTGAAATAGATCACGCAGTAGTAGTCATTCAGGGTGGATGCCTTGAAGGGCAGTGGATCGAGCTGGATGACGCAAGGGGTCTGTACCGAGATTTTCCCGGCACAGGCAGAATGCAAGAAGAAGGCACCCGAACTGCGGCCGCCAAAGGTTAGCGGTGTGACATGTTTGATCACAAAGTGGTCTCGGTCGGTTGTGTACAGGACTATTCCCCCGACGACGACTTCGTCTCCCTGAGTGAATCCAAGTTGCAGAAAGGTGTTTTTGCCCGACACTGGGAACAATGTGTTCCCAGAGACGAGATTGATTGCGGAGCGGTCCGTCCAGACTGCGATGGCGTTGGTGAGAGGTCCGGTTCCCGCAACGAGGTTCTGCGGGGATTGCGCCGGACTCGGCATGGCTATGACCATGCTGAACAGAAGTGTCCAGCCGAGCTTGAAAATGCTTTTCATGAACTTCTCCTTTTCGGCCGTCGATGGATTTGCAGTGAACTGCAGGCGACGGCCGTTCTTGTCTCGTCTGGCTACTGGTTCATGACCGCAGTCAGCCCCAAGGCCCTTCCGCTGTTGATCAGAGTGTTTAACGACTCCCCGACAACGTGCCTCGTCTGGTCGGTGAACTCGAGCCAGCCGGTGAGGCTGCTGATTCCGAAAGCAGGCTTGGCTAAGCCAAGCGCATCGTTATTGCTGTCGGGAGCAGTGAAGTAGATGACGAGATAGGAGTCGGAGGAAGTTGTGAGCTGCAGTGCAAGCAGGTCCAACCTGATGAGGCATGGAGCCGTCGCCGAAACCGGCTGGTCGGGACAGACTTTCGGATCAGTCAGATCGACAGACGGATTCGAGACTCCATTCAAGGTGATCTTCGTGACAGAGGTGATCGCAGGACTCCTCGTATCCGTCTGATAGAGCACCATGTTGTTGATGTCGGCTCGAGTGCCTGCGGTGAACCCGAGGTAGAGAGCCGTGGTTTTACTCGTCGTGGGAAACAGCGCCGCACCTGGAATGACACTGATTGCCGACTTCCCGGCCCATTTGATTACCGAGGCTACAGGACCTGATCCAGTTACCAGGTTTATCTGCGCCGCAAGGCCTTGGGTTGCGATGGCGGCGATGAATAGTACAAAAGTTGGGAGTCTGAGAAGTTTCCTCAAACGGTTGGGCCGGCACAGGCCGGCAGTGACGTGGATACAACGTGCGTGAGACAAAGTCGCTCCTCCTCTGAAGTTTGAATTGTTAATCTCTTACCGAAGGCCGACGCCTTGGAAGCGCTCCTCGCCGTCGCCGCCAAAGCAGACCATCCGCGCGCGGCCCAATCCGTTCCGGAATGGAACCCCCCATCTTCGGCCCGGGCAGCAACGATCCTGCCGCGCTGGTGGTGGAAAGCTGCCGCGATCGCCGACGTCACGCAATCCCTGCGATGTTCCCGCTGTGTGAATTGTTTGTCCCTGAGAGATGTACTGTTAAATCAGTGGGATGAGACGGAGCCTTGAGCATAAACAGCGGCGCAGAGAGGTACCCGCCACATGCAGATTTGGGTCTTCTTTATCGAAAATTTGCTTTTTTTAGGGGGCTGAGTGATGTCGCGCTGCTACGACAGTTAACGAAGACTTCGGCCTGCCAAGGTCACAGCTGCCTGTGACGCGGGATACATTCTCGACAATATCCAACTCCTAGACTTGTTTTGTTTTCCTTAGAACATTTCTTTAGGAGGTTGTATGCGTGTTTTGAAAGTTCTTGGTTTCTTATTGTTTCTGACCGCGATAACGTTTGCCTCGGAAAACAAGTTAGGAATTCATAACGTCGCCAAAGTGAGCTTTGCTTCGGCAGTTCGCGTGGGTGCCACCGTGATCCCGGCAGGGGATTATACCGTCTGGCATACGATGGAAGGGCAGGATCACGTGATGATGTTTACCCGCCCAGGGAAGAAGGACGTGTTCAAAGTGAAATGCACTTTGGTGGCTCTCGAACGTAAGGCCAGCCAAGATCAGCAGACTGTCGAAGTCTCGGGAAGTGAAAGAGTTCTTCGTGAGCTGGTCTTCGCAGGCGACTCCGCTAAGCACGTCTTCTAGCTTTGATCTTTTCTCCGTTCATATGCGGCGGTCGATTGCGAATGCCTTGCCTGTGAATCATGGCCGCCGCACTCATCTCTAAAGAACGAAGGATCCAGATTCGCCTCTCGGCGAATCACCTTGCCGGAACGTCAATGAGGGATATAGCGATTTTTCGTCGACGATTGTGGCGCCAAACACGTCATGTAAAATCGGGCTGCCACGCCTCCTTGCGAACTTAGGGTTTCTGGCACTGCCGAGAAATGGAGTTTTTCATGCGGGAAGAGGTGATCCGTGCTGTTGAAGCGCACTTGAACGGGCTTGGGGCCAGGGATATAACTGCTTCGCCGTTTCACCAAGACATAGAGTTCGTGGGACCGATTGGTCCTCGCCTTAAGGGAGAATCCACGGTGCGAGCGGTTTTCACTGGATTTTTCCCAACCATAAAAGGCATCAAGATCAACCGGCATATAGTGGATGGTGAGTGGTGCGCCACAGTCTTTGATTTCGATACCACATTCGGCACCATTCCTATGATCGACTGCTTTCACGTGGTCGACGGGCAGATTCTGTCCATTCGCGTGTATTACGATCCGCGCCCGATTTTGGAGGGCCTGAGCAGGGTCGCGCCTCCACCCTCGTCCTAAAACTCTTCACTATCTATCAACGTTAGCGTGCTGTTCCGCAGCCTGGGAGGGCGTGATCATGGCCTCAATCTTCTCTAGGTTGCACCGTCGTGTGCGCTTTTCTGAGCGGGGCCCGTCACACCGAACCGTTATACTTTGTGCTCAGTGCCCAAATCGGGCCGGAGCACAGTAGATGAGCAACAAGGGCGCTCTGCCAGCCGAAACTCATCTGCGCGATCAGAGAACTCTCGGCGAGATCAAGGCAGATGGGTTTGAACAAGATGTCTGTATCAACGATCGGAACCAGGCGTTCTCCGCGGAACTTCTTCGTCTCGCGCTTCTGGGTGTGGGCGGTGTCGGGTATGTTGCGTCACGAGCTTTAGCCGCTGGTTCTTCTGGTGAAGCGGCACTACGGATGGGTGTCGCGGCCAAGTGGCTTGTTCTCACTGCTGCAGTGAGTTTCGGTCTCTCTGCCGCGTCTGCTTTGTGTCTGCGATATCTCGCTTCCGATTCGATCGCGTTTCAACTGCGAATCGTACGATTGCGAATTCGGGGAACTGCTAACGACGGAAGCGAGGCAGAACGGGAGGAAGCCCGCCGGAATCGGCGTCTGAAGGTGATGAGGCCGATGCTTGTGTTCTCCTCGGGGACTCTCGGTCTCGGTGCCGGCGTATTCATCGCATTTCTGTTCGTTCTGCTTGGGCCCTAAGGCGTCCTGTTAGCGCTGGTATCTGGACTTGGAAGAAGCGTAGGGGTGGCGATAGTTCGCTTTCCAGGACGGCAAGCCCTGTACGAAAATGGGGCGCATGTAAAATATGCGACACCATGTGGATGGCTGTCGCAATCACCGCCACAATTTTCGCGATTGGAAACATTCTCTTCGGTCACTTCAATGAAAGAACCCCGAAGTGGAAGCGCGTCACTAAAGTTATTTTGGTACTCGCGCTCGTTGGAGCTATCTCTGCCAAGGCAGGGCCAGCATGGGGACTTGCACCGATCGCGCTGCTGCTCGTTGCGGCGGCGGTCGTTCACCTCTGGTGGCTTCCGCGTCATGGCATTAACGGCTTAACCGGAGAACCGAGAGAAAAGTATTATGAGTTGAAGGGCTGGACTCGCAAGCCATAGCCTTCGCAATTGCTATGAACAAGCTTGCGACGTTTATTCGCCAGACAAATAATCGCACGGCGAGCGCAAGTCATTTCTTCAGTAGTGCGTCAATTCCGGCTTGCGCGATTGCCTCGTCGACCTCGGATTTGGCGCCGCTGGCTGAGATCGCGCCCAGCGTCTGGCCATCCACCTTGATGGGTAATCCGCCCTGTCCCGGAAAGAAATTCGGAAATGCGAGCGCCGCGGTGTTTCCCGCTTTCACAGTGTCAGCGGCGTCTTTCGATGGGCTGCCGTATAAAGCGGCGTGCCGCGCTTTTTTCTGCGCCCATTCCAGCGTGTTGACGGACACGCCATCGCCTCTCTCAAGAAAGAGCAAATTCGCGTTCTCGTCCATAATGCAGATCGTGACCGATACATTTTGACGTCTGGCTTCTGCTTCGGCTCCAGCCACCATGGTCTTGATGGCGTCCAGATTTAAGTACTTCTTCGACGGTAGATCGGCGGCCATAAGCGTCTCCAACAGGCAGAGTGCAATAAGAAATGATTTCAACATGCGCGGGATAGTATCAACCGCGTGGCGGTTTTCCAAGCAGGATTTCAGCACAAGCGGCTACTGTCAAAGACGGTTACTGGGGTGAAATCGGGGATGTTACAACAATCCGCCTATGGGCA
>Ga0126379_10002650_pt1 | contig 11441 bp, 8 predicted proteins | sample PanSoiMetPlot_24_FD_92640 | JGI IMG/M metagenome (GOLD analysis project Ga0126379, IMG submission 92640) | Tropical forest soil microbial communities from Panama - MetaG Plot_24 | ecosystem: Environmental > Terrestrial > Soil > Tropical forest > Bulk soil | place: Panama | collected 2016-02-17
CACGCGGTTGGCGAAATCGGCCTCGCCGCGCGAGCTGAAGCGCTCGTACAACGCTGCGGTGAGGACATGCGCCGGCACCGCCTCGTCGATGGCAGCTTTGATCGTCCAGCGCCCCTCGCCCGAATCCGACACTCGCCCTGCGAACCCTGAAAGGGCGTTGTCTTTGGCGAGCGCGCTCGCCGTCAGGTCCAACAACCAGGAGGCGATCACACTGCCGCGCCGCCACAATTCCGTGATGTCGGGCAGATTGAGATCGTATTGATAATGCTCGGGGTCGCGCAGCGGCGTCGTTTCGGCGTCGATTGCGTGGGTCTGTTTGCCGACATTGGCGGAGCGCAGAACACCCAATCCTTCGGCGTAAGCGGCCATCATGCCATATTCGATGCCGTTGTGCACCATCTTGACGAAGTGCCCCGCACCATTTGGCCCGCAATGCAGATATCCCTGTTCGGCGGTGCTCCCCATTGTCTCGCGTCCCGGGGTGCGGGAGATGTCGCCCCTCCCTGGAGCCAGCGTCGCAAAGATCGGATCGAGGCGCCTGACCACCTCACGCTCGCCGCCGATCATCATGCAGTAGCCGCGCTCCAGCCCCCAGACGCCGCCGCTGGTTCCCACATCGACATAGTGGATTTTCTTTGGCGCGAGCTGCTTGGCTCGCCGGATGTCGTCGATGTAGTAAGAGTTGCCGCCGTCGATCAGAATGTCACCCGGTTCGAGATTGGGGAGTATCTTTCCGATAGTTTCGTCCACCACCGCAGCCGGGACCATCAGCCAAACAGCGCGGGGCTTGGCTAGCTTCTTCGCCAGGTCGGCGAAAGATGAGGAAGGCGTGGCCTTTTCCGCCGCAAGTGCTTCCACGGCCTTGGGAAATACATCAAACACCACACATTCGTGGCCACCGCGAATGAGACGGCGCACCATATTAGCGCCCATTCTTCCCAAACCAACCATTCCGAGCTGCATAGTTATCTCCTTAAGTTCGCCCGAGCCGGTCGCCATCGCGTGGCAAAACCGGGCTGTTAGCCGTTCTTCAGCTTGCGGTAATAGCGGATGACGTTATTCGTTGAGCTGTCATGCTTCAAAGCCGGTTCGTTTGCCTTCTCCAGTTCGGGGATGATGCGCTTGGCCAGCACCTTGCCCAACTCCACGCCCCATTGATCAAACGAGTTGATGCCCCAGATTGCGCCTTGCGTGAATACGTTGTGCTCGTAAAGGGCCACAAGCTTGCCTAGCGCTGCGGGCGTCAACTGTTCGACAAAAATGATGTTCGACGGACGATTGCCGTCAAACACGCGGTGAGGAACCAGCCAGTCCGGTGTACCCTCAGCCTTCACCTGCTCGGGAGTCTTGCCAAATGCCAGCGCCTCGGCCTGTGCGCAGATGTTGGAAATCAGCAGATCATGGTGTCGCCCGACCTTGTTCAGGGGCTTGCCGAAACCAATGAAATCGCAGGGAATGATCCGCGTCCCCTGGTGGATCAACTGGTAAAACGAGTGCTGACCATTGGTGCCAGGCTCGCCCCAATAGATGGGTCCCGTGTCGGCCTCGACGCCCCTGCCATCGAGCTTTACGTGCTTGCCGTTGCTCTCCATGGTCAACTGCTGCAAATAAGCCGGGAAGCGCTTGAGGTACTGCTCGTAGGGCAGCACAGCGACGGTTTGCGCGCCGAAAAAGTCGTTGTACCAGACGGCGAGCAGGCCCATAAGCACGGGCAGGTTTTTCTCCAGCGGCGTGCTGCGGAAGTGCTCGTCCATCTGGTGGAAGCCGTCGAGCATGGCGCGGAAATTTTCCGGCCCGATGGCGAGCATGGTGGAAAGTCCTATGGCCGAGTCCATAGAGTAACGGCCGCCGACCCAGTCCCAGAAGCCGAACATATTCGCGGTGTCGATGCCGAACTTCGCCACTTCCGCGGCGTTCGTGGAGACGGCAACGAAGTGCTTGGCAATCGCCTTCTCGTCGCCCAGACCCTTGATCGTCCACTCGCGCGCGGTGTGAGCGTTGGTCATGGTCTCCAGGGTGGTGAAGGTCTTCGACGAGACAATGAAGAGCGTCTCTGCCGGATCGAGGTCAATAACAGCCTCAGCGAAATCGGTGCCGTCCACGTTGGAGATGAAGCGAAACCTCATGTCACGCCGGCTGTAATGCTTCAGCGCCTCGTAGGCCATGACAGGGCCGAGATCGGAACCGCCGATGCCGATGTTGATGACGTTCTTGATTGGCTTGCCAGTGTGGCCCTTCCACACTCCGCTACGGACTCGATCGGAGAAGTCAGCCATCTTGTCGAGCACAGCGTGGACTCCGGGCACTACATCCTCGCCATCGACCTTGATGACTTGGCCTCTCGGTGCTCGCAGGGCCACATGGAGCACTGCCCGTTTTTCGGTCACATTGATCTTTTCACCACGGAACATGGCATCGCGCCGTTCCTCCAGCCCTGACTCCCGCGCCAGTTGCAGGAGCAGCTTGATCGTCTCGTCCGTGATGCGATTCTTGGAATAGTCGAGAAAGAGTCCGACGGCCTCTACCGTCAGCCGTTCACCGCGCGCGGGATCGTCCGCAAACAGAGTCCGCAAGTGAGTGTCAACGATCTTTTTGTAATGAGAGTTGAGACGTTTCCACGCGCGCCGCTCGGTGAGCGGGGCCACGGCCTCAGCGGCAGGCACAATACCGATGCTCATGCAGATTCTCCTTTAGTGCAGAGTCGCAAGCCGCAATCATGCCGCTTGCAGAACTGCGCTTTTCGATGCGATAACTTTCATCAGGTCGTTCCAGGAATCATCGAAGGATTTGGCTCCTTCTGATTGGAGTTGTGCGGCCAGAGCGTCCACGTCAATACCCGCCTTGGCGAACTCAGACAGCACTTGCTCGCAATCCCCGCCATCGGCAGGCATCGCAGCTCCAACCTCGCCGTGATCGCCAAAATCCAGCAGTGTGGCCTCAGGCATGGTGTTGACCGTATCAGGCGCAGCCAGCGCCTTGATGTAAAGAATGTCAGAGGCCTTGGGATCCTTTGTCCCGGTGCTGGCAAACAACAGGCGCTGCGGGTTGAACCCCGCTGCGGCAATCTTCTTCACCCGAGGCGACGCGAGCCAATCGCGGTAAGCCTTGTAGATCCGCCGGCCGATCGCGATACCCAGCTTGTCGCGCAGGCTCTCAGGTACTTTCTTGGCGACAGCCACATCCCAACGGCTGATAAACACCGAGGCTACCGAGGTAACAGTGGTGTCCCGTCCGGCCGCTACGCGGCGTTCAATCCCACGCAAATACGCATCAGCGGCGGCGAGGTAGTGCTCGCGGGAGAATAACAAGGTGATATTCACCGAGACGCCGGAAAAGATCGCCTCTTCGATAGCAGGCAATCCTTGTTGTGTTCCCGGAATTTTGATGAATAGGTTTTGGCGCGCCGCACGAGCGTGCAAGTCCTTGGCCGCCGCGATCGTGGTGGCCGTGTCGTAAGCCAGCAGCGGCGAAACCTCAAGCGACACCCAGCCATCCACGCCTTTGGTCTGGTTGTAGATGGGGCGGAACAGGTCGGCGGCGCGAGTCAGGTCCTCTATGGCCAACTCAAAAAACAAGGCTTCTCCCGATTTGCCTTGTGCGAGTTTCTCGCGAATGCCGCCATCATAATGTGTGCTGTTCTTGATAGCGTGGTCGAAGATCGTCGGATTCGATGTCAGGCCCGTAACGGAAAGCTCATTGATGTACCGCTGTAGAGTGCCGTTGTCGAGGATGTCGCGCGTGATGTTGTCAAGCCACAGGCTCTGGCCCAGATCATGCAGTGCTTTTGTTGCCTTCATGGGTTCACCTCGGTTGTTTTGCGCCTCAGGACCAGTTCCGAGGACGGATTCATGACAGCAGGCCTACGATGTCCTGAACGGTTACCTCTGCCCAAGGAAAAGGCGGCAATAACCGCCGGGTCATTTTCGATGTTGTTTTCTAGCAGGGCTTCGTTGACGCCGACTAAAAACATAGGCGTCACCGTGGTCGCCTGGGTAGATGCCGTTATGTTCACCTCTACGCCCTCCCGCCATGTGCAATCGCTTCATGCCGTGCTCCCAGCACGAATTGCTCAATCGCCTTAGCGAATCCCTCATCGTCGTTCGACGCGGTAACGTATGTGGCGGCCTTCTTCACGTCCGCGCTGGCCTGACCCATTGCGATGCTCGTGCCACTTTTTTCAAACATCAGCACATCGTTCGGCATGTCTCCAATCGTTACGATGTTCTCTGGCTGAATGCCGTAATGCTTGCACGCCAACTCAGCGACATGGCCTTTATTTGCTTCCGGGTTAGTAATGTCGAGGTAATACGGCTGCGAGAGGGCTGCCGAGACGCGGTCCCCAGCCATCTCCTGCAATTCTTTTTCGCAGCGCTTAGCCAGTTCGACCTCGTCGGTCACTCCAACGAGTTTCACTGTCTTGTCGATAAAGGGTTCGAAGTCGTTGACAACCGTGGGCGCAAACTGTACGGTGTACTGCTCCCTGGCAACGTGCGGGGCCTTTGCGTCTCGCACGAACCAGTCGATGTCGGTGTACAAGAACACCGTCAGACGATGCTTGATCAAGAACTGCAACACAAGACGGGCCGTGTCGGCAGCAATCAAGCGCACGCCGAGGGTTTGCAAACCGGGTGTGACAATTACGCCGCCGTTGAACCCGCCGATTGGTTCGGTCAATTGGAGAGGCTCAATCAGCATCTTCGAGCCCCGCGGTGGGCGCCCGCTGGTAATCACAAACTTTATCCCGGCTTCGCGAAGCTTCTTAACCGCATCAATTGAGCGCTGCGTTAGTTCTTTGCCTGACGTCACGAGGGTGCCATCGACATCGGCAATTACCAGCTTTATCGGTGCAGATGGTCGGTTCGGGGCAGTAGCCATGACTATTCCTCTGTTTCTAAAGCCGTACTCAGAACTCCACTCACGCCGAAATCTCCTGCATTTCCGCGTGCTTGAATCATTTTCGAAAACAGCGCATGTGCCGTTCGCGCTGATCTACATCCCTGCGCTCTAGGCTTCATAAATTCCGTACCACGGGGTAGCCGCCCGGAGGGCGTTGTTGACGTTTTCGATGTTGGCCACACCATCGGTTTCGAGCCACTTACGGAAGGCGTCTGCACCCTTTTCCGCATAGATCGGGATGCCTTCCTTCCAGGTCGCGCGGCCGCAGAGCACGCCATTGAATTTGACGCCTGCTTCAGCAGCGAACCCCAGGTCCTCGACGAACTCTGGATTGCTCACCCCGGCCGATAGAAAAATAAAAGGTTTGTGGGTAGCGGCTGCCGCGGTGCGGAAGTGCGCCAGTGCCTCGGCTTTCGTGTAGGCCTTGGTTCCTTTGAACGATTTTGCGCCTTCCACGTATTGCAGGTTTACAGGAATTTCGACCTTCAGCACATCCACTCCATACCTGTCTTTGGAGAATTCCTCCATCGACTTGGTTACCACTTCCGGCTTCAACTTGGCGTACTCCACGCTCTTCGCATCGATTCCCTCTTTGTAGCCGACCAGCTCGAGGAAGAATGGAATATCGTTGGCCCGGCACTCGTCGCCGATGCGTTCCACCCAGGTATGCTTCAGGTCGTTGATCTTCGGCTCATCGTAAATTGAGTAGTAGAGCAGGATTTTCACGCAATCAGCGCCCGCTTCTTTCAAACGTTTGGTTGACCAGAGGTCCAGCAGATCAGGCAGGCGGCCCGGAAGGGTTGCGTCGTATCCGGTTTTCTCGTAGGCGAGCAGCAGGCCTGCGCCCTTGGCGCGGCGCTTGGCGGCCGGGAGTCCCCACTCAGGATCGAGCAGGATGGCGCTGGCGTGCTGGGTCAACACTTCTGCCACGTGAATCTTGAATTCCTCCAGGCCAGCGTCGTTGCCGCGGCTGCCCAGCATTTTCTTCAGTGACCCGCGCTGGTCCATGGCAGCAGCAGCGATTACACCCTGCTTGGTTGATACATTCTTGATTCCCTGAAGCTTTCCAGGACTAAGCCTCACGGCAACCTCCTAAGGCGCGTCCAGTTTCCTGCAAAGTTTCTTCGCGCAATCTTCATATTCAATCTTGAGAACACTGCAGAAGTTAGTGCATCACGCCGATCTTGGAAACTGTCAAAATTACCAATTCGAAAATTCGGCATGGCGACGGCGTATTCCGAAGATTTGCGGCGGAAGCTGCTGGGCGCGCACGACCGCGGGGAAGGCAGCCTGCGGCAGCTGGCCCAGCGGTTTTGGGGTGCGGGTTCCCTGGGCGTGGAAGATATCCCGGCAGCGGAAGCGGACGCGCCAGATGGAACGGATCAAACAGCGTCACAGGCCGCGCAGCCGCATCACGGCGGAGGTGCAAGGGAAGCTAGGGCGGCTGGTCAAGCAACAACCCCGACGCGACGCTGGTAGAGCTGCAACTACGACTGTGAGCGAAGGAGCGCCAGCGGATCAGCCTTCAGCATCTCATCGAAGGGATGGGGGGCGACGGTGTAGAGAAAATGCGCCTGCGATGCTGCCCCGCCAGCGGTCGCGTTTCGGTTTGTGAATGTCGAGGATGGAGTTCAGCGGGCGCTTCCCGGCAGGCGATTCATAAAGTCGAAGAAGCCGACCCGAGGGCGACCTCCAAGCTCCCTCACTGCCGCCAGCGAATAGTACTTCCTCTTGATTTCCCTTCCATAGAACCCACCGTCAATGGGTCGTTTGCCAGAATGCCTCGATTTGTTCGAGCGAGCGGCCCTTGGTTTCCGGTACGCTGCGGTAGACCCAGAGCAGGCCTAGTCCGCAAAACACGGCGAACAGCCAAAACGTAACGCTATCGCCCACCAACTTGACCAGTGACAGGAAGAATTGGCTGACGATAAAAGCTGAGCCCCAGTTGACCGCAGTGGCAACTGCCACCGCGCGGCCGCGTACAACGCCGGGATAGATCTCATTGATCACCGTCCAGGTTACGGGTCCGAGGGAGAATGCAAATGAAATGATAAACACGATCAGGGCAACCAGGGTGACGATGCCAGTGGCCGCGCTCGCTGCTTGCCCCGTCTGCAAGAAGGCGAAGCCGACCGCCGCGAGGCTGAGCCCCATGCCAATGAGGCCCGCCAGAAGCAGGGGCCTCCGTCCAAGCCGGTCGACGAACGCGATAGCGATGAAGGTGGCCAAGACGTTGACGCCACCGATCGCCCAGGTAGTGGCGGCGGTCCGCGCGGCGGGAGTGGTAAAGCCGGCTGTGGCGAAAATACGGTCGGAATAATAGATGATCGCATTGATGCCGGTAATCTGCTGAAGAATCGCCAAGCCGAGGCCGACCTTGAGAGGCCCTCGCCAGTGGGGGGCGAAGACGACGCTCCAGGAACGGGACTGGCTTTGGGTTTGCAGGGAGGCTTCGATCGACTTGAGGCGAACGTCGACGTCGATGTCGGGCCTCAGCTTGCTCAAGGTTCGCCGCGCATCCTCGAGACGGCCCGCCTTGACCAACCAACGAGGGGATTCTGCCGCGGGAAGGACGGCAAGGAACAGGAGGACACCGGGCACCACCGAGAGCCCCAGCATCCATCGCCAGCCTTGTGCTCCGGCGAGGGCCTCATCAACGAAATAGGCCGCGAAGATACCGATAGTGATGGCCAGTTGGTAGGAGGAAATGAAGCGGCCTCTCTGGTTGGCAGGCGCGAGTTCGGCGGCATAGATAGGCGCAGCGACAGCCGCAACGCCCACTCCCAGACCGACAAGAAGCCGCCCCACCACGAGGATGGACACACCGGGGGTAAAGGCCTCAACCAAGGCACCAATCACAAAGAGGATGGCGGCCAGAATCAGGGCCCACTTCCGTCCGAATCGGTCTGCGACGGAACCGCCCACGAGAGAGCCGAACAGCGCACGTTGAAGTTATCGTTCTGACGAGCTTCTGAATTGTCCCCTGCCACTCGCGGTTGGTTAGCGTTAGACCGTTGCGGAGAACCAGGCCTTTCAGGTCCTCCGGCAGTTGATCTTCGGTAGGCATCGTCGCACCGCGGACGAGTACGGGAATTACGGGTGGCTCATCTTGGACTATGCGGATGCAGATTGCGTTCCTGTTTCCCAAGCTCACGCCCGCGGAAAAGAAGTTGATGATGGAGGAACAACTAAAGAAGTTGGAACAGGAGCAGCAGAAAGCGCCGGAAAAGAAATAGCGTGGCGGGATGAGTAAGAACAGAGGGGGAGTGAAGAGGGATCAACGACAAACAATGGCTGAGGCAGGGTTGCGGCTCGCTGCGATGCTTGCTATGGTAACTGCTACGGTTCCATTGCTGTTGGATGTAGTAAGTCGAAAACTCAGCTCAAGGGGAGCTACAGCGCTGGGACGTATTCTCGTTTCGGTGGCAATTATCAAAACGTGTCGGTTGCCTGGCAATACTCCGATGGCTGGGGTGGCCCAAGAAGAAGTAGAATCGGGCGCCTAGGGATGGGGCAACAAAAGATACAGTGCGCAACAGCCTGCGACACGAGACAACAACCGGTGATCCGACCGCGATTGACATAACTGCCGGAAGACCGGTTGCTGGCCGTGCCAAAATTGTCATCTGCGCTCGTCCGAGAATTTGATCTTCCCTGTCACATTTGACAGTTTTCAGTCTCCCCGATTTCGTAATCCAATAGCGACACACCGAAGGAACCGCCGCAGCGCATGCTGCAGTGCTTCGAAGTGAAAACAGTCGCTGTTTGCCACCCAACTGAAGCAATGCCTGGCTGTTTCAGGCATTCGATTTCTCCGAGGCTGCCGTTACGGAGCTGTGTATGGGTCGGTTCAACCGAGTAACGCTCACTGCGCTCGTTCTGGGTCTGTTCACGCTCACAGGTTGTCAGAATCTGGTTATCGACACGGACAAGATCATCAAGTCCGGGGTTGACCTTCCCGAGATCGTCGGCATCGTGGCCGGCTTCGGAACGACCTTCGCCGCTTTTCCCGATTTACTCGCGATGCTCCGGCGCCGGTCGAGCGAAGGCATGAACCCAAGGATGGGAGCCATCATGGGCGCCTTTCAAATCCTGTGGGTCTACTACGGGCTGCTGATTGCGTCGCGACCCGTAATCATTTTGAACGTGATCGCTGTTCTTATCAACTTCGTCACCGTCGGTGCGTATGCGTACTTCTTGCGTAAAGAAAAGGCCAGATCGATCAACACTGCGAGTGAATCGCGTTCAAATTTGTAAAGGAGTGCTTCGATGAAACCGTCAAGTCAGTCAAGCTCGCCCCTCGAATACGTGCAGGTCGAAGAACAAAAGCGGCTCAACATAGCTCGAGACCAAGGTGTGCCGTGGAAGAAGTGGGGTCCCTACCTCAGCGGTGTTTGCTTCCTGGCTGGAAGTCGGTGGGGTACCGGCGGACTGATACCCCTTCGCTCACGGTGTGTGCGGGGCTGTATATACCAAAAGAAACTTCCCGGTTAGCTCTCCAGCCCCTTAAAGAGCTACGTTCGTCCACGATCCGGATTGATGCTTGGTTGCATTCACATGTCTCTCGTGAACGACTCGAAATCGGTGCCGTGCGGTTCGTTTCTCGACTGCTGCTTACGACTGTCGTTGTGGGTAGTCGTAGGAGCTGTTACGAATTGCTGCGGCCAGACCGCCTCGACCGGCTCCTTAGTTGGTGAGATTCTCGATCCAACCGGGAGCGGAATTCCTAAAGCATCGATTCAAGCAAAGAGTTTAGATCTGGAGGTGAGTCGCTCCACCACCAGCGACGCTGAAGGGCATTTTCTGTTTCCGTTGCTAGCGCCTGGCAAATACGTATTGACCGCTACGAAAGATGGTTTCGCCCAAGCACGACTCAATTCCGTGGAAGTTCCGGTGACCGAGACAGTCCGAGTCTCGATCCAGATGAAAGTAGCTGGAATCATTCAACAGGTCGATGTTCAGGGAAGTGTCTCACCATTGCAGGGTGATACAGTCGCACTCGGACGAGCGGTAGGGGGGCTCGCGGTTCAGGGATTGCCACTTGCGACGCGAAATTTTACACAAATAGTTGATCTTTCCCCAGGTGTGTTGACGGGTGTGAACAATGCCGGCGAGTTAGGTACTGGTGGCAGCGGGCTTGCGCAAATCGATCCTGGCAATGACGGCATCTTTGTTCACGGTTCGCGCTCGTACGACAATGCCTACGAGTTCGACGGCGTTCCAGTTACTGACTTTCAGGCAAGCGCCATCGCGAGCGGCGGCGTTCCGATTCCCAATCCCGATGCGATCCAGGAATTCAAAGTTCAGACTGGCCTCTACAACGTCTCTTTCGGTGAGCATGCCGGCGCCAGCGTCAGTCTAGTGACTAAGTCTGGCACCAACACAACTCACGGCAGCGTCTTCGAATTCTTTCGTAACAAGGTGCTAAACGCGAACGACTTCTTTCGTAACCAGGCGGACCAGCCGCGTCCCGATCTGCAGCAGAATCAATTCGGGTTCACAATCGGGGGGCCAATTCGCCACAACCGGCTTTATTACTTCGGATCGTATCAAGGTACGCGGCAGACCAATGGCTTGGCGGCCGGCCAGGCGCGAATCGCTTGCTCGTCCGACTTTGCTCTTCCTCCGCTCACCAACGATCGTTCGGCCCAGGCGCTGGGCGCGCTATTTGGCGGAATGACAGGAGCCCTCGGTGGCGTGGCCGTTCAGTCTGACGGATCCAACATCAACCCAGTCGCACTGCAACTCCTGAACTTCAAGCTCCCTGATGGCTCCTACCTAATTCCGTCGCCGCAAGTTATCAACCCGTCTTTGCCAGTCGCAAGTCAGGGTCTGAGCGTCACAAGCGTGCCCTGTCACTTCGATGAAAACCAGTTTCTTGTGAATTTCGATGCCACTCTATCGCAAACTTCCAATTTGACAGTGCGGTTCCTTGGATCCAACGGCACCATGAACGTGACGTTCCCTGGCAACGGGCTGAATCGCACGGGGAACATCTCTGGCTTTCCCAGCGTCATTAACAACGACTTCAGGGTTTTCTCAATTTCGTGGACTCGACTGATTCAACCCCAACTGCTCAATCAGGTTCGCTTCGGTTACACGAGCACGCTCGGTTCCTCTTCTGCCCAAGCGCCGTTTCAATGGTCAGACCTTGGGGTTGCTGCCGGCAGCATGAATAACGAGAATGGCTTGCCCGACCTGGCCATAGTTGGCTCCGTTAATATGGCAAGCGCTTTCCCTCGCACGTTTGACCAGGAACGCTTTTACCTCGCCGACACGCTCAACTGGTCGCACTCCCGGCACTCCATACAGATGGGCGGCTCGCTGTCACGCCTGATTGACGACGTGTCCATCGTCGGTGTTGGATCGCTCGTCGAGTTCCTGAGCTGGCCCGACTTCCTGCTTGGCCTGGATGCGCAACAGAACGGGACCAACCTATTCAGCAATGTGTTCGCCTCGATTGACGACTACGGCTTGCTGAATCGCCATTATCGAAGCTGGAACGGATCCTTGTTCGTGGGGGATCATTATCGCGCAACCAGCAC
>Ga0126379_10002651_pt1 | contig 11440 bp, 10 predicted proteins | sample PanSoiMetPlot_24_FD_92640 | JGI IMG/M metagenome (GOLD analysis project Ga0126379, IMG submission 92640) | Tropical forest soil microbial communities from Panama - MetaG Plot_24 | ecosystem: Environmental > Terrestrial > Soil > Tropical forest > Bulk soil | place: Panama | collected 2016-02-17
CCGGGCTGGCCAAGTCCTGGCGCGGCGCCCTCAACATGACCCACGGCGCCACTTTGGGCGCGCACGTCGTCAAGGCGGCGGTCGAGCGGGCAAAGTTGGATCCGTCGGAAGTCGAGGATGTGATCATGGGCTGCGCCCTGCCGGAAGGGACGACCGGCGGCAACGTCGCGCGGCAGATCGCGCTGCGCGCCGGGCTTCCCGTGACGACTGCGGGCACGACCGTCAACCGCTTCTGCTCCTCGGGGTTGCAGGCCATCGCCATCGCGGCGCAGCGGGTGATTGTCGACCGCGTGCCGGTCGCGGTGGCTGGGGGCATCGAGTCGATCTCCTGTGTGCAGCAGGAGCTGAACCGGCAAATGTTCCAAGATCCCTGGCTCGTCGAGCACAAGCCGGCGATCTACATGAGCATGCTGGAGACGGCCGAGAACGTCGCGAAGCGGTATCGCATCCCGCGCGAGAGGCAAGACGCGTACGGGGCGCGCAGCCAGCAGCGAGCGGCGGCGGCGCAAGCGGCGGGCAGATTTGCCGACGAGATCGTCCCTTTCACCACCCTCATGGGGGTCGCCGACAAGGAGTCGGCCCGCCTCTCCACGCGCGAGGTGACGCTTAGCACTGACGAAGGGATCCGGCCGGACACCACTGTGGAAGCGATCTCGAAGATCAAGCCGGCCCTTCCCGGTGGCGTCGTGGCGGCAGGCAATGCCAGCCAGTTCTCCGACGGAGCAGCCGCCTGCGTGGTGATGGACGGGAAGCTGGCGGAGAAGCGGGGGCTCCAGCCGCTGGGCGTCTTCCGCGGCTTCGCCGTGGCGGGGTGCGAGCCGGACGAGATGGGCATCGGTCCGGTCTTCGCCGTCCCGCGCCTCTTGGAGCGGGCGGCGCTCAAGGTGGAGGACATCGATCTCTGGGAGCTGAACGAGGCCTTCGCGGTGCAGGTCATCTACTGCCGCGATCGGCTCGGCCTCCCCGACGAGCGGCTCAACGTCGACGGGGGCGCTATCGCCATTGGCCATCCCTACGGCATGTCGGGCGCCCGGCTCGTCGGCCACGCCCTCATCGAAGGCCGGCGCCGCCGCGCCAAGTACGTCGTCGTCACCATGTGCGTCGGCGGCGGGATGGGGGCCGCAGGGCTGTTCGAGGTGAGCTAGTTTCAGCGCACGCGTGACAGCGCAACCGACCGAGCGCCGAAGGGTTGCGCTGATCACGCTGCTGATCGGGATCGCGTTCGCCATGGAGGCGCGGCGTGGTTCAGAGACGCGGCTATTCGGAGTGGGTGAAGCTGATTGAGGAGTTCGAGAAGAGCGGCTCGTCTTTAGAAGACTTCGCGGCGAAGCTCGGCGTCAAGACAAGCACTCTCTGCTCAGGTGCGGTGACGAAATCTCGGGAGGAGCACGGTTGACAGTTCCGGCACGCCGACTCAAAGTGGTGGCCAAGCGAAAGGGCTGCGCTCGCAACTCGAAGCCTTGGGGGCGCTTCGAAGACAGGAGTTCCCCGTGAAACACCGATTTGAGCTCTGTTTCACCTCACCCCTTCTGTTTGTCATCGCCGGAGCGTGCGTCACGTCTTCGCAAAACACGGACCGAGATCCCGAGTATTACAAAATCGTGGAGAAAAGCACTCCCGAACAAAACAATGAGGTGATCACCGCTGCCAACAATATCCCGCCACCCCCCAAAGGCGAGGAGGTCACCTGTGAGTACGAGGAGGTTGTGGGTTCGCACATTCCGAGGAAAATCTGTCGGGCCAAGAGCGAAGTAGAACGCACTCGCGAGGAGACTCTGGAGTATTGGAAGAAACTGCGGCCCTACGACCGTTTGCCAGGGGAGAAGTGATCGATGTGTCGGGAGGTTACGGATCAGCTGCCAGGCACCACCACTATCTTGCCCTTCACCTTGCGCTGAAGCAGCCGCATCATCGCGGCGGGAGCCTCTCCGAGCGACACGCGCTCGCTCACCGCGGGCTTGATCTTCCCTTCCGCGAACCACGCGCCGAGCTGCCCGACGTTGCGCCGCTGCCCTTCGGGATCCTGCCGCGCCCAGTCGCCCCAGTAGACGCCGATCAATGAGCGCTCCTTGAGCAGCGCCAAGTTGAGCTTCACCTGCGGGATGGTGCCGGAAGTGAATCCAATCACCAGCAGCCGCCCGTGCCAGGCCGTCGCGCGCAGCGCCGCTTCGGTGTATGCGCCGCCCACGGGATCATAAACAACGTCCGCGCCCCTTCCTCCGGTGAGGTCGAGGATGCGCTGGCGCAGATTGGGTTCGTCGTAGTTGATCGTCTCGTCCGCGCCGAGCGTCCTGCAAAAGGCGAGCTTCTCCTCGCTGGAGGCGGCAGCGATGACCTTCGCCCCGATCGCTTTTCCCACCTCGATGGCGGCGGTGCCGACACCCCCGGCCGCGCCCAGCACAAGCAGCGTCTCGCCCGGTTGGAGATGGCCGCCGTCCTTAAGCGCGTGCAGCGAGGTGCAATAGGTGACTATGAAGGCTGACCCGGTCTCGAAGTCCATTCCCGGAGGCAGGGGCCATACGCGGTCGGCGGAGACCAAGCACTCCTGCGCGAATCCGCCGCCGCCGGGGAAAGCGAGCACGCGGCCGCCCGCCATGAGGCCGGCGACGGCGCTTCCAACCTCCTTGACTATCCCGGCCAGCTCCATCCCGGGAGAAAAGGGAAGCTGCGGTTTCACCTGGTAGAGGCCCTGGACCAGGAGGGCGTCGGGGAAGTTGAGAGAGCTGGCCTTGACCTCGACCACCACCTGGTCCGGGCCCGGACGCGGCGAGGGGACTTCCTCCACCCTAAGCCGATCGATGGGGCCATACTCGCGGCAGAGCAGCGCTTTCACCCTTCGATTCCCTTTCTGGGTTTCCCAAAACGAATGGTTTCTGATTTCTTCAAAAAAATGGAACCCCTTCAGGAATACCTAGCGAAGCCGTGGCTGAAGTTCTACCAGCCCGGCGTGCCGCCTCAGATCGAGCTCGAGGCGAAACCGGTGTTTCAGCCCTTCGACGACGCCGCGGCCCGCTGGCCTCGCCGCGACGCCCTGGTCTTCTACGGCCGCCGGATCACCTATGGTGAGCTGCGCGAGGCGACGGACAAGCTGGCCTGCGCGCTGGCCGACCTCGGGGTGAAGAAGGGCAACCGGGTCGGGCTCTATCTCGTCAACAGCCCGCAATTCATCATTGCCTATTTCGCCGCCCTCAAGTGCGGCGCCACCGTGACTAGCATCAGCCCGCTCTACACGAGCCACGAGGTCCGCTACCAGCTCACCGACAGCGGCGCGCGGGTGGTGGTGTGCCAGGACATCCTCTACGAGAAGGTGGCCAAGTGCGGCGCGCCCCTCGACGCCATCGTGGTGACCAGCGTGGGCGAGTACCTTCCCGCCTTCAAGCGGCTGCTTGGCAAGACCCCGCTCGCGCGGCTGTTTCCTGAGCTGAACCTGGGAAGGGCCCAGGTCCCTCCCGCGCCCGGGTTGCATTGGCTGCAAGAGCTCCTGAAGAAGTACCCGCCCCGTCCCCCCTCGATCGACATCGATCCGAAGAACGATCTCGCCGCTCTCCCCTACACCGGCGGCACCACCGGCCATCCCAAGGGCGTGATGCTCACGCACGCCAACATGCTCGCCGCGCAGGCACTGGCCCGGGCCATTTACCCCGGATTCGTCTCGGGCGAGGAGGTGTTGGTGGCATTCCTGCCGTTCTTCCACATTTACGGGCAGGCGGTGATCATGCTGAACGGCCTCTCCCAGGGCTACCTGCTGGTGTTGTTCACCAGCCCGGATACCGAGGCCGTCCTGTCGGCGATGGAACGTTACCAGGCCACCGCGTTTTTCGGCGTGCCGACCCTCTTCGAGTACCTCAAGGACCACAAGGACACCGACAAGGTGAACTGGCGGCGCCTCAAGCTGATCCTCTCGGGCGCCGACACGTTGCACGAGTCCACCACTCAGGGCTGGGCCCGGCGCACCAGCTCCAGCATTACCGAAGGCTACGGCCTCTCCGAGACCTGCGCGCTCAGCCACGTCAACCCCGTGCAGCGTTCCAAGCCCGGCTCGTTCGGCTGCCCGGTGCCGAACATGCTAGCGGCGGTGATTCATCCGGAGACGCTCGACTTCGTGCCGCCCGGCCAGATCGGCGAGCTGGTGCTCTGCGGGCCCAACGTGATGGCCGGCTACTGGCAGCGCCCCGAAGAGACGGCGCGCGCCTTCCTCGAACGCAACGGCCGCCGCTGGTTGAGGACCGGCGACATCGTCCGCATGGACGAGGAGGGCTACTTCCACTTCTACGACCGGAGCAAGGACCTGATCAAATGCAAGGGGTACTCGGTCTTCGCCAAGGACGTCGAAGAGGTGCTCTACGCGCATCCCCGGGTGAAGGCGGCCGGGGTGATTGGCGTTCCGGACCCAGCCCTCGGGCAGCGGATCAAGGCCATCGTGGTCCTGCAGGCCGATGCGCGCGGCAAGGTGAACGAGGAGGAAATCAAGTCGTACTGCCGGGAGCGGCTCGCCGAGTACAAGGTGCCGCAGGTGGTTGAGTTCCGCGGGGAGCTACCCCGCACCGACGTGGGCAAGGTCTCGCGCCGCGAGCTGCGTGACGATGGCACGGCGGCCTGAATGGCCGGACCGTTCTTCCGCGTCGAAGGCCTCACCCGTCGTTTCGGCGGGTTGCTCGCGGTCAACGACGTCACCTTCGAGCTGCGCCGCGACCAGATCGTCGGGCTCATCGGCCCCAACGGCGCCGGCAAGACCACCCTGTTGCGCCTCGTCACGCGGATCCTGCGCCCCGACCGGGGCCGAGTCATTTTCAACGGCGAGGACATCACCTCTCTCAGCGTCTGGGACGTGGTTAATCGAGGGATCGCCTGCACCTTCCAGAACAGCCGGCCGTTTCGCCACCTGCCGATCATCGCGAACGTGATGGTGCCGTTGCTCGCGCCGCGCGCGCACGCCCGCGGCGACTGGATACGGAAGATCGACGCCAAGGCAATGGACGCGCTGGAGTTCGTGGGCATCGCCGACCAGGCGCTGGAGCCCGCTTTCGCTCTCTCCCAGGGAGACCTGAAGCGGCTGGAGGTGGCGCGCGCCATCGCTACCGAGCCGGAGCTACTCGTCCTCGACGAGCCTTTGGGCGGACTCAACCCTGCGGAGTCGGAGCTTTTGGCCAAGTCGATCAAGCGGCTGCACCAGGGCGGACGCTTCGGACGGCTGCACTCGGAAGGTCCGGCGGTGCTGATGATCGAGCACAAGCTCAAGGAGCTGATGTCGATCGCCAACCGCGTGATCGTGATGGACCACGGCGAAGTGCTGGCCGACGCCTCGCCGGCCGAAATCGTGAAGAACAAGAAGGTGATCGAGGCCTATCTGGGGAGCGCGCATGCCGCTCCTTGAGGTGAAGGATCTCGCGGTCCGCTACGACAAGGCGGTCATCCTCAACGGTGTCTCGCTCAACGTGGGCGAGGGCGAGCTCGTCGGGATCGTCGGCCCCAACGGCGCGGGCAAGTCGACGCTCCTGCGGGCCATCTCCGGGCTGGTCCGCTTCGAGGAGCGGACCAAACGCGGCGCCAGCGGCGAGATCGCGCTGGAAGGCGAGGTGCGCTTCGGCGGCGAGCGCATCGACGGGCTGGCTGCGCATGAAATCCGCAGGCGCGGGCTGGTGCATTGCCCGGAGCGCCGGCGCCCGTTCCGAGAGTTGACGGTGGAGGAGAACCTCCTCGCCGGGGCGTACCTGGCGCGGAGCTCGCAGGAGAGACGGCGCAGCCTCGACCGCTGCTACGCGCTCTTCCCCAAGCTGGCGGAGCGCAAGAGCCAGCTGGCGGGCAAGCTCTCGGGGGGAGAGCAGCAGATGCTCGCTACGGCGCGGGCCCTGATGTACGAGGCGAAACTGCTCGCCATCGACGAGCCGTCCCTCGGGCTCGCGCCGAGGGTCCGCGAGGAGCTGTTCGCCGCGATCGGCACGATCCACTCCCAGGGAACACCGGTCCTGCTGGTCGAGCAGGAGGTGGCGCAGGTTTTCCGCATGGCGAAGCGCAACTACCTGCTCTCGCAGGGCCGGATCATCGCCGAGGGCACCGCGGCGCAAATCACCGCCGACGAGACGCTGCGCGCCGGCTACCTCGGGCTTTAAGTGACCGCAGCCCCGCTCAAGCGCAGCGGGGCGGCGCAGAGGCGGCAGGCCTTCCGCCAGGCAGGGTTTTGCTGCTTGCAGCGGGGGCACCGAGTCTCCATCCGGTCGCGCACCCAGGGGGTGAGGCCCCGCGGCATGAAGAGCAGCACCAAAAGCACCACGATGGCGAAGATCAGCAGGCGCAGCTCGCCGAAAGTGCTGAAGCTACCGAGCCATTCGGTCAACGGATAGAGCATGAAGACGGCGGTGACCGGGCCGTAGATGGTGGCGAGGCCGCCGAAGACCCCCCAGATCACCGCTTGGAAGGAGAGCGCCGTCTCCAGCGTCGAGGGACCAGCGCCGCGCATGAAATGGGCGTACAGCGCGCCGGCGACGCCCGCCACCGCTGCCGAGATGCCGAAGACCGCCATCTTGTAGCGCGCGGTGTCGATGCCGGAGGCGCGCGCCGCCAGCTCATCGTCGCGGATGGCGTGCAGGATGAGGCCGAATCTGGAATCGGCGAAGGCCCAAAGGCCGAACACGAGGATCAGCATGGCGCCAGCGGCGACGTAGTAGTTGCCGATGCGCGACGCTGCCAAGGGTTGCAGGCCGCTGAGGCCCAGCTCCCCGCCGGAGAAGTCGGGGAAGGCGAAGAGGATCCCGATGAGGATGAGGGGGAACGCCAAAGTGGCGAACGACAGGTACGAGCCGCGCAGGCGCAGGCACAGATAGCCGACGCCCAGGCCGACGGCGGTGGAAATCAGCCCGCCCACGCTCACGGCGATCCAGGAGGAGAAGCCGAGGCGGAGCGAGAGTAGGGCGCTGGAGTACGCGCCCGTGCCGAAGAAGAGCGCGTGGCCGAAGTTGACTTGCCCGGTATACCCGGCGAGCAGGTCCCAGCTGGCGGCGAAAGCGGCGAAGATGCACGTCATCGCCGCGACGCGCAGCACATAGGGGTCCGGCAGCACCAGCGGCAACAGCAGGACGGCCGCCACCCACGCTGCGGCCAGCGTGCGCGAGGGCAGCACCAGCACTTCGCCGCGAAACTGCGCCCAGGCGCGGCGGGCGAGGAAGGCGGGTGACATCAGCGCTCCTCTTCGAAGGCGACCCCAAACAGGCCCTCTGGGCGCACGAGCAGGACGATCACCATCATCGACAACGCCACCGCGCCTTTGAGGAACGCCCCCTGCGGGAGCGCGAAGACCGTGACCGCCTCGACGTAGCCGATCACCATCGCGCCGATGACGCTGCCCTGGATGCTGCCGAGCCCGCCCAGCACCACGGTGGCGAGCACGGTAACGAGCGGCGCTAGCCACATGAACGGATCGACGACGAAGACCGGGGCCACCGACACGCCGGCGACGGCCGCGAGCGCGACGGAGATGCCGACGGTGGCCATCGCGACACGGTTGACGTTCATGCCCATCAGATTCGCTACCTCGAGATCGTTGGCGGTAGCCCGGACGGCGAGGCCGAAGCGCGTTCGGTAGAGCAGGACCCAAGTGCCGGCCAGCATGGCCCCGGCGACGATAAGGATGAGCAGCCGCTGTTTGGGAATGGCGACGCCGAACAGGTGTGCGACCCCGTCGATCGCCGAGGGGACGCCGAGATAGCTTCCCCCGAAGATACGCAACACCGTCTCCTGGAAGATGAGCGCCAGCGCGATGGTGGCGATCAGCACCGCCGCCTCGTGCTGGCGGACCGGCTCGATCACCAGCCGGTAGCAGATGACCGAGAGCAGCGTCACCGACACGACCGCCAGCGCTCCCGAGAGCAGCACTCCCAGCCCGCCCTGCACCAACAGCGCGTACAAACCGTACGCCGCCAGCATGTAGAAAGCGGTGTGGGCGACGTTGACGATGCGCGCCACTCCGAAGATCAGCGAAAAGCCGATGGCGAGGAGCGCGTAGGTGCTTCCACTGACCAGGCCGGTGACGAGGATGTCCTGCAGCATCCGCCGACTAGATCTGGCCGGGGAACCCGAACTTTTGCATCCCCTTCACCTGCGGCGGCCAGAAGGGAACCTTCCTACCGTTCTGCCACTGCACGGCGATCCCAGTTGTCTTGCCAACGCCCCAGACGGGATCATGGCTCTTGGTGAACTCGAGCTGGCCGCCGGTGCCCACGGATTGCGTCTGCTCGAATACGGGCACGAGCTTGGCCGCATCGGTGGTGCCGGCCTTCTCGATGACGGTCTTGAGCAGGTTGATCGCGTCGTAGGTGGCGGCGTTGTAGGTGGGCGACTTGTGGAAGCGCTCTTTGAACGCCCTGACGAAGGGGATCATCAGCGGCGTCATCTCCACTTCAGCGTAGGTGTCCAGCGTGGCGACGTAGTTGCCCTTGCCGGCGGTAGCCTCCCAGAACCCGTCCTTTTGCGCCTCGACGTTGATGCCGAACGCCACCGCGTGCATCTTGCGCTCGGCCATTTGCCGCCCGACCACGATGCCGACAGGGCCGGAGAGCGCGGTGAAGACCATGTCCGCTCCGGCGCGGTCGATGGCGGCCAGCTCGGCGGTGACATCGGTGGCAGTGGGCGAGGGCTGCCACAGGCCCACCACCTCCATCTTCATCTTCGGCAGATTGTCCTGCGCGGCCTTCACGATCGCCTCGGTCCAGATCACCTTCTCGGCGAGGATGGCGACCTTGGGCGTCTCCTTCTTCAGTTCGGCGCGGACCTGGCCGGCGATGGTGCCCAAGACTGCGAAGAGCGTCCTGCCCAGGTCGGGCGAATTGAGCGGCGAGACGCGGAACCAATACTTGTAGCGCTCGTAGTTCTTCTCCACGTTGGCGCCGAGCTTGGCGTCGGCGGCGCCGCAGCCGAGGAAGATCTTCTTGTAGTCCATCGCCACTTCCTGCATCGCCAGCACCGCCTCGGAGCGGAAGCCGCCGATGACGAAGTCGGCCTTCTCGCGAGTGATGGCTCGCTCCATGGCGTTGGTCGCGTCGGGGACGGACTGGATCTCGTTGCTGTCGACCCGGACCAGTTCAATCTTCCGCTTCTTGCCCCCGACTGAGATGCCCCCCGCCTTGTTGATCTCGTCGCGGGCCATCTCCGCGCCCGCCCAGTGGTTCTCGCCCTGGACGAAGGCCATGGGTCCAAGGACGGCGATCTTGATGGTGCCTTGCGCGAGAGCCGCGGGCGCGGCGGCGAGCATACCGGCTGCGGCAATAATCAATTGGCGAGTCATGGGATCCCTCCGGGTAGGAATCGGTTCAGCGAGCGCGGCATCTTGGCAGCGGCCCGGCGCTCAGTCGAGCCCCTCGATGAGCCCGTTTCGCCCATCGAAATTCGACGGCATGGCGCGCGTGGTGCGGATATGCGAGCCTGCCTCGAGAGCAAGTCCTTTGAGCGCTGGTCGGGAGGACGCGATGGCCGACAGGCAAGCTTTCATCGTCACCGGCTCCTCCAGCGGGGTTGGCGCGGCCACCGCCTTGGCGCTCGCCAAGCAGAGTTCGGGCATCGCGGTCAACTACAGCAAGGACGCGGCAGCCGCCGAACGAGTTGCGCAGGAGTGCATCTCCGCCGGAGGCGATGCTTTGGTGATCCGCGCCGACGTTGCGGACGACGCCGATTGCCGCCGCCTTGCGGCTGCCGCGCTGGAGCGCTGGGGACGGATCGACGGTCTGGTCAACAACGCGGGGACTACCCGCTTCGTCTTGATGCGCGACCTCGACGGGCTCTCGGCGGAAGACTTCCACCGCATCTACTCGGTCAACCTGATCGGCGCCTATCAGATGGTGCGCGCCTGTCAGGCGGCGCTGCGGACGGCGCGCGGCGCGGTGGTCAACGTCTCCTCGATCGCCGGGAGCATGGGCACCGGATCCTCGTACGCTTACGCCTGCTCCAAGGGAGCGCTCAACACGCTGACGATGGCGCTGGCGCGTGCGCTCGGGCCGGAGATCCGAGTCAACGCCGTCCTCCCCGGGTTCACCGAGACGCGCTGGCTCAAGCAGGGCCTTGGCCCCAACTACGAGGCGGTGCGCAAAGCCTGGTGCGAGAAGAGCCCGCTGGCAACGACGCTGCAGCCGGAGGATGTGGCCGCCGGCATCGTCGCGCTGCTGAAAGCGAAGAAAGTCACTGGCCAGCTGCACACCATCGACGCGGGACGCGGCCTTGGCACCCCTTGAGGTTGCAGGCGCGGAGGAGCAATCATGAAGAACGAGCAGGTCTTGCTGGCAAGACGGCCGCGCGGATCGGTCGAGGAAGACGACTTCCGGATCGTCGAGACGGAGGTTCCGCCTCTCCGCGAGGGACAGCTGCTCGCGCGCGTGCACTACCTCTCACTCGATCCGTACATGCGCGGCCGGATGGAGGAGAGCAAGTCCTACGCGGCGCCGCAGCCACTCGGCGAGGTGATGATCGGCGGCACCGTCGCAGAGGTGATCGAGTCGAAAAACCCGGAGTTCAAGCCAGGCGACTTCGTCGTCGGGATGGGGGGCTGGCAGCAATTCCAGGTCACCGGCGCCGGGTTGCGCAAAATAGACATCAGGGCGATCCCTGCTTCGGCGTACCTTGGCTGCGTGGGCATGCCCGGCGTCACCGCCTGGTACGGGCTCACTCAGATCGGAAAGCCGAAGCAGGGCGAGACGGTGGTGGTATCTGCGGCCGCCGGCGCTGTCGGCAGCGTTGTGGGACAGCTCGCGAAACTGCGCGGCTGCCGCGCAGTCGGCATCGCCGGTGGGAAGGCGAAATGCGAGCTGGTGACGGGCGAGTTCGGATTCGACGCTTGCATCGACTACAAGGCCGACTCGTTCAAGGCCGACTTCAAGGCCGCCACCGGGAACGGGATCGACATCGTCTTCGAGAACGTGGGCGGGACTACGTTTGATGCAGCCCTTGCGCGGATGAACGCCTTCGGGCGCATCGCGCTCTGCGGCCTGATCGCCGGCTACAACGGCCAGCCGATCCCCATTCAGAACGTCCGCTCGCTCCTCGTCAACCGCCTACTGATCCAGGGCTTCATCGTCGCCGAGCACATGGAGGTGTGGCCGCAAGCGCTTGCCGAGCTGGCGCAGCACGTGGCGGCGAAGCGAATCCGCTACCGCGAGACAGTGGCGCAGGGGCTATCGAGCGCGCCGCGCGCGTTCATCGGAATGCTCAAGGGCGAGAACGTTGGCAAGCAACTCGTGAAGCTCGTCTGACGTGCGTTGATATAGAATCGCTTCGTGCCCCAGCACATCGGCATCGTTGCCTGTTCCGCCGAAGGCGCAGCTCTTTGCTATCGGACCATCTGCGTGGAAGGGGCTCAGCTTCTCGGGGCGCACGATCATCCCGAGGTGTCAATGCACACGCACTCGTTTGCCGAGTACATGAAATGCATCTACCGCGGCGATTGGAAGGGCGTGGGTGA
>Ga0126379_10002652_pt1 | contig 11439 bp, 9 predicted proteins | sample PanSoiMetPlot_24_FD_92640 | JGI IMG/M metagenome (GOLD analysis project Ga0126379, IMG submission 92640) | Tropical forest soil microbial communities from Panama - MetaG Plot_24 | ecosystem: Environmental > Terrestrial > Soil > Tropical forest > Bulk soil | place: Panama | collected 2016-02-17
GGCGCGAGCGCGAGCGCGGCGAGCCCGACCGGGATGTTGATGAAGAAGATCCACTCCCAGCCGAGGCCGTCGACGATGGGGCCGCCGATCAGCCACGCCGTGGTCGCCCCGATGCCGCCGAGCGCGCCCCAGATGCCCAATGCCTTGTTGCGCTCGGCGCCCTCCTCGAAGGTGGTGGTGATGATCGACAGCGCGGACGGGGTCATGATCGCGGCCCCGATCCCCTGCAAGGCGCGGGCGCCGATGAGTGCGTGGTCGGACCAGGCCAGCCCGCACAGCAGCGAGGCGAGGGTAAAGATGACTAGGCCGACCATGAACACGCGGCGGCGTCCGAGCAGGTCGGCGGCCCGTCCACCGAGCAGCAGCAGCCCGGCGAAGGTGAGCGCGTAGGCGGAGACCACCCACTGCAGCCCTTGACTGGTGAACCCGAGGTCTTCCTCGATCGAGGGGAGCGCGACGGTCACGATCGCCGCGTCGAGGATGACCATGAAGAAGGCGCCGCAGAGCAGGGCCAGCGCCCACCAGCGGCGAGAATCGGGCTCGGTGCGGGATACGGACTCGGTCATCGCGGTTCCCCTAACAACTCGCTGAGACGGTAAGGACTACACGCAGTGCTTGAAACCCTGAGCGCCGCGCCGAGCCCGTGGATCAACAAGCCGCTCGGCAACGCTGGGGCTAGCGATCGCCGCGGCCAGCCCGTGCGCCAGACAACCCGCTATGAACAGCAGGTCGGATCCTGACCCCGACAATCGTCGATCATGAAAACGGCTCGGCAGGCGGGCGAAAAGCCTATGATAGGTGTAAATCGAACAGTTCATAAGGCCTCTCGATGGATGCCAAATACCACGCGGGCGACAGGCATGCCCTTCGGGTTGAACTGAATCCCGGGCACTCCGCCTGCATCGACCTCGATCGAGTCGTCACCCGAGGGCTCGCTGATCAACGCGCCCCAGCTCACCTCGACCAGGTCAGGCTGGTCCTCCGGAGTCGAGTCCGGAGGCGGCGTCGGTTCGGTTACCCCTGTTCGGTAGAGCCTCGACATTGCTTCTTCTGGCTGCTTCCTTGCCATCGTTGGTTCTCCATCCGAGTCAGAACGCGTCTGGCGAGACGTTGTGGCTGCGGACCCCGCGGCCCCTATCGTTCGGAGACCTCCGCCCGATGCGGTTCGGCCGGAGGGCCGGCGCGGCGCTCGGCCGTTTCCGTGCCCCCGTCAGTACGGCTGGATCCGGCCCGACGGGGTTTTCAGGTCGAGGTAGCTGCGCTGGCTGTACGGGTTGGTGCCGGCACCTCCCGACGGGCCTGCGCTGCCGGAACCGCACCTGCTGGCTTCTGGTGACCGGTCGAGCCCCGCTGTGGCTCGTCATGCCATCGAGCCTCCGCCGGCCACGGTGCCGCAGCGAGTGTCTGGTGCACCGGCCCGGCGTGGGTTTCACGGCGGTGTGGATGTGCGTTCTGCATGTTTATTGCGCTTGCTGGCCGGGTTCCGGCGTTGCGAAGATGAGCCGAGGTATGACATGAGTGAGCCGGATGCGCGGCTGAACGGCCTCGCCGACGACGACCTGGCGTCTCGGTTCCCTGAGGCCGTGTTTGTCGCCGTCCTGGGTTTGTTGCTGGTGGGCCGGATGGTCGACGCGGCCAACCACCGCGGGTCCGGCTATCTGCTGTTCGTCGTCGCTCTGTTCGTACTCCCGTTGCTGTACGCGACCCCGGCCGGCCGGGCCCTGTGGGGACGGCATCGGTTCTGGCTGCTGGCGGTCCAGGCGGTGTTGACCTACGTGCCGTTCGCCGTGTTCGGCAACGGCTGGGTCGGTGGCATGTCCGGCCTGCTCGGGGGTCTGCTGCTGCTCACCCTGGCCGCGCCGGCGTCGTGGCTGCTCTTCGGCGCCCTGATGGTGGTGGAGGGGGTGCTCTGGGTCGGCGTCGTCGGTCCCCCATTCCCCCCTACTGCGTATTTCACCGTTTGGGCCCTCGCCGCTCTGCTGGACACCGCACTGGCGGTGTTCGGCCTGGGCCGGTTGGCCGACGTGGTGCGCGAGCTGCGGAAGGCCCACCGCGCGCTGGCCGACCTGGTGACGGCCCGCGAGCGGCTGCGGGCGGCCACACAGCTTCAGTCGGCGGTCGGGGACCGGCTCGCGGCGGTGGCCACCAGGGGCGAGCTGGCGCTGCGGGCCATGTCCCGAAGCCCGGCGCAGGCCCGCGAGCAGCTCACCCGAGCCGGCACGGTGGCCCGGCAGGCCCTCGCGGACGCCCGGGCACTCGCTACCGATCACCAGGGCGCGACCGGCAAGGTGGAGGCCGGGGGGACGGAGACCCCGTCTGTGCTGGCCCCGCGGCTCGCCTGGACTGTCCTGGTGCTGCTCCTGGGCGCGTTCTCCGTGATCTACCTCGACAACGTCTTCTACGATCCGCCCGCCGACTTCGGCGTCGCCGTCGCGGCCGTGGCCACCGGTGCCGCGATCGTGGCCCTGCAGCTGTACCATTCCCGGCCGCGACACGACGGCACCCGACTCCGGGGGTGGCACTGGACGCTGGCCCTGCAGGCGCTGCTGTCCTACGCGCTCTACCCGGTGCTCGGCTGGCGCGTCACGGTGATGGACGCGTTCCTCGCCGGCTCGGTGCTGCTCCTCCTTCCCCGACGGTGGGCGTGGCCGGCGTTCGCGGCCGTGGTGGCCGGTGTGGGCGCGCTCTGGGCGGCGGATGTCCCGACAAATGACTCGCCAGTCCGCCTGGTCTACCTCATGGCCATCACGGCGGCGTTCGGCCTGATGGTGTACGGGTTGTCGCGGCTGGCCGACCTGGCGGCGCGGCTGGCGGCGGTGCGTGACGAGCTAGCGCAGGCGGCGGCGCTGCGGGAGCGGCTGCGGGTGGCCCGCGACGTGCACGACCTGCTCGGGCTGGGCCTGTCCGCGATCGCGCTCAAGACCGACCTGATCGTCCGGCTGCTCGACCGTGACGAGGCCAGGGCGCGCCGCGAGACCGCGGAGTTGGTGCGGATCTGCGCCAGGGCCCGCGCCGAGCTGAGGCACGTGACCGACTCCGACCGTCAGCTGACGCTGCCGGCCGAGCTCGCTACCGCGGAGGAGGTGCTGCGCACCGCCGACGTCGATGTCCGCGTCGAGGTCGGGCACCGGCCGATACCGGCGGGGGTGGACACCGTGCTGGCGACCGTGCTCCGCGAGGCGGTTACCAACGTGCTGCGGCACAGCATCGCCCGGCAGTGCACCATCCAGACCTCCACCAGCGACGGCTCCGTTCAACTTCGTGTCAGCAACGACGGCGCGACCGGGGCGCCGGAGTTGGAACGCGGTCGCGGACGCGGCCTGGCCAACCTCGCCGCCCGCTCCGAGGCCCGCGGAGGCAGCTTCACCGCCGGTCGGACCGGCGACCGGTTCGAGGTCGTCGCCGAGATCCCGCTCCCGGCGGCCAGTAGTTCGGGGGTCAGCCGGACTCGTCTGCTTCGCCTGCCGCATCGAGGGCCGCACGGCTCAGCTGTGGGTCGATGACCCGTTCGCCGCGGGCCACCCGGCGCACCGCGTCGATGAGGGCGTCGGCGGGCCCGCCCTTGAGCAGGAAGCCGGACACGCCGACGGCAAACGCTCGACGCATGTGGTCCGGTGTGCCCAGGCCGGTGAGGATCAGCGTGCGGCACCCCGGCCGCCGCGCCACCAGTTCCGCCGCCGCTGCCAGGCCGTCCAACCCGGGCAATCCGATGTCGAGCAGCGCGACGTCCGCCCGATGCTCGACGGCGGCGGGGACGACAGCGTCGCCGGACGCCACCTGCGCGACCACCACGATGTCATCCTCCAACGACAGCAGCGCTGCTAGCGTCTCCCGCACGGTCGGCTCGTCCTCGGCTAGCACGACCCGAACCGCCGACCCTGAGCCAGGCGGCTTACCCGCGGGGCCGGCCCGCAGGTCGTCCCGGCGCGCATCGTCATCGGCGTCCATCACGTCAAGTTTCGGCCGGCTGAGGGCGTGATAGCCCGGGTAACCCGCACCAAGCCACCATGCGGATCGCCCGATTCCGACCGTGCATTCTGCACATCCGCCGCCGGCACCAACCCGCGACAGCTACCCACAACAGCAACCCGAACAGTGACTCCACACCAGCAGCACTACAGCCAACCGGCCTCGGCGGCGATGCGGGCGGCGTCGACCCGGTTCCGTGCACCGAGCTTGGTCACCGCAGACGCCAGATAGTTCCGCACCGTCCCATAGGACAGGAACAGCTCGGCAGCGATCTCGGCCGGGTCGGCACCGGCTGCGTGCCGCTTGAGCACCTCAGCCTCGCGCGGCGAGAGCGGGCTCCGCGCCGTCTCCAGTGCGGCCAGCGCCAGCTTCGAGTCGATGACCCGCTCACCAGCCACGATCCGGCGCACCGCTTCGATCAGCTCGTGCGCCGGAGCGTCCTTAACCAGGAAGCCCCGCACCTGCGCGTCCAGCGCCTGGCGCAGGTTTCCCGGCTTGCCCAGGACGGTCAAAATCAACACCCGGCATTCGGGGAGGCGTTCGTGCAGCTCACGGGCCGCGGTCAGCCCGTCCAGGCGAGGCAAATCGATATCGAGCACCGCGACGTCGGGCTGGTGGTGCAGCGCGGCAGCGACGATGCCGTCACCGGCTGCCAGCTCGGCGACGACCTCGATGTCATCTTCCATGCTCAGCACCGCGACAAGCGTCTCCCGCAGGATGCGCATGTCCTCCGCGACCAGGACCCGGATCACGTATTCATCCTGCCGGTGCCCGCAAGGGACGTGGAGGCGCCTAGCGGCCGGATGCGTGTTTGGTCGGCTGGGGTTTTGTGGCGGTGGCGGCCGGGAAGGCGGAGCGAAGCGATAGCGGTAGGGTGGTCAACGCGGCACGAAGTGCCTGCAGCGCGTCGCGGTGGAGGGTGAGCAGCTCGTCGGGTGGTTGGTGCAGCCGTGTGAATAAGTCGGCCTTGGTTTGTGCGCCTAGTGCAGTGAGGGCGACGGTCCGCGCGCGGCGATCGGCGGGGTCGGTGCGGCGTTCGACGAGGCCGCGCTGCTCGAGCCGGTCGACCATCCAGGTGACGTTGGATGCGTCGCAGGCCCAGGCTTGGGCCAGTGACCGCATCGGGCGCGGCTGTTCGGCGTCAAGGACATTGAGCGCCCGCAGATCGCCGGGCGTCAGATCGAGCTCGCCCAGCACGGCGAAGAAGCGGTTGCGCTGACCCATCACGACCTCGAGCAGGGTGCCCCACACCTCGGCCGCGATCGCGGCTTTGCTCGCTCGGGTTTGGCTGCTCACGCGCGCACCGTAACCACGCCCCACTGGTATTTCAACCAGTCAAAGGTTTCGCTGAGAGAACCTTGAAATGCTTAAAGTACGCGTGCCACGCTGCGAGAATGGCGGATGTGGCCATACGGGTGGAGAACCTCGTCAAGCGGTTCGGGCCGGTGCTCGCCCTGGACGGGGTCAGCTTCGAGGTCCCGTTCGCGACCGTGTTCGGGCTGCTGGGTCCTAACGGAGCGGGCAAGACCACGGCGGTGCGCGCGCTCACTACGATCATCGCGCCCGATAGTGGTCGCGCCGAGGTCATCGGCCATGACGTCGTGCACGATGCCGACGCGGTGCGGTTGAGCATCGGACTGGCCGGCCAGTCGGCGGCAGTTGATGAGAACCTCACTGGTCGGGAGAACCTTCGGCTTATCGGGCGGCTCTCGCAGATGCCGGGCCGGCGCATCGCGCCTCGCGCCGACGAACTGCTCGAGCGTTTCGAGTTGGTCGACGCGGCGGACCGACCGGTACGCACCTACTCCGGCGGCATGCGGCGACGCCTGGACGTGGCCGCTTCTCTGATGCACCGGCCGCCGGTGCTGTTCCTCGACGAGCCCACCACCGGCCTCGACCTGAAGAGCCGAGGCGAACTCTGGAACATGATCCGGGAATTGGTGAGCACCGGCACGACGGTGCTGCTGACCACGCAATACCTGGAAGAGGCAGATCGCCTCGCGAATCGGCTCGCCGTGATCGACCGCGGAAAGGTCATCGCAGAGGGCACGCCCGGCGAGTTGAAGACACGCCTGGGCGCCACGGTCATCGAGTTCGGCTACGGCGATGCGCGACAAGTGGCCCGGCGCGCGTCCGAACTGCTAGCGCAGCGGCTACCCGGACAGCCCGAAAGCGACGGGAGCACCGTGCGCATCACCTCCGACGACGGATCCCGGGTCGTGGTCGACGCGCTGCGCGCACTCGACAGCGAGGGTCTGGCACCGGTCGCGATCGCCGTGCGCGAGCCCAGCCTCGACGACGTGTTTCTAGCGCTCACCGGACACCACGCCGAAACAACCGACGACAACAACTCCGCTCATCGAGGTGGCTCATGACAACCACCGCAGTGGCAGTCCCACTCCCGCTGGTCCAGCCACGCCGCTCCGCTGTCCGCGCTGTGCGTGACGCCATCGCCGTATCAGGACGCAACCTAATCGCCTACCGTCGGGTGCCCCAGCTGCTGGTGTTCTCCACGATCCAGCCGGTGATCTTCGTCTTGTTGTTCACGTACGTCTTCGGCGGTGTCGTCTCCACCTCGCTGACCGTGCCCTACGTCGACTACCTGATGCCCGGCGTGTTCGTGCAGACCGTCGTCTTCGGCGCCATCGGCACCGCGGTCGGCCTGGCCACCGACGTCAAGAGCGGCCTGCTGGAACGCTTCCGGTCACTTCCCATGGCACGCTCCGCTGTGCTCGCCGGGCGCACCCTCGCCGACCTGACCCGCAACGTCTTCGTCGTGATCCTCATGGTCGCGGTCGGCTTCGCAGTCGGCTTCCGCGTGCACACCAGCTTCGCGCTGCTCCTCGCCGGCATGTTGCTAGTGCTTCTGTTCGGCTATTCACTGGCGTGGATCTTCGCCACCCTCGGGCTCGCCACGGGCGACCCCGAAACCGCGCAAGCGGCCGCGTTTCCGGTAATGGCGCCGCTGGTCTTCGCGTCGTCGGCGTTCATCCCAGTCAGCACCATGCCTGGTTGGCTGCAAGTCTGGGCTGCCCACCAGCCCGTCTCGGTCACCGCAAACGCCGTGCGGGCACTCGTTATAGGCGGACCCACCACCACCTACGTGCTACAGACCCTCGCCTGGTGCTTCGGCATCCTCCTCGTAGCAGCCCCCATCGCCGTCCGCCGCTACCGCAAGACGGTCTAGTCGCGGACGTGCCGGCCGCGTTGTTCGGCGCTCTCCAGCGGCGGCTGTCTTCATGGGACGTACACCTGGCGCATATAGGGCCGCTGGATGACGACGGCCACGACGCGCTCGGTGCCGTCGAACACGTCGCCGAGCTCGCCCCGCACCTCGAGGCTGATCTCGGACACGCGGTTGACACCTAGGGGGTCGCTGCGCACCACGTCCATGACCTGATCTTCCTGGTACCAGCGCACGACGTTTGGGTCCGTGGCGGCGTACAGCGGCAGGTTCGGCTTGTCCGCGGTCGCCCAGATCAGGCTGCCGCCCTGCCGGTAAGCCAGCGACAGCTGCACCGCCCCGGCGTCGGCCACCGCCGAGAAGCTCTCCCGAACCTCGGTCTGGCCGGGCTGCTGCTTCGTGAAAGTCTGCGACCGGCTGATCTGGGCCAGCCTGCCGTCGCCGTACCTGCCGGGCACCCCGGCCGGGTCCTCGGTGTAGGTACACCAGTGGACATGCCCGAGCTCACCGGTGGACTGATTACGGGCCTGTGAGACGAAGGCGATGTAGCTCAGTTGCGGCAGCCCCGCCGACTGGCTCTCGTGGGCTCGCACGGCGTAGACCTCGTGGAACGGAACGAGCAGGTTGGCCCCGCGCAGCGAGGTGCCGCGCAGGTCCTCGCCGGCATAGGGAGCCAGGTCCCAGCCGCCGGGCAGCCGGCGCTGCAGCGCGGCGGCGTTAGCTTGGACGGCCAGCATCGTGCGCGTGGCGGCGATCCCGTCGGAATAGTGGAGATCCATCGCTGTCTCCTTAACGGATCGTCAGGATTGCAAGGACGCTATCGTCCAAGCGGCGCGAGCAACAACGACTCCGCGACCAGTTTGGCCCGCGGCGCCGACCTCGTGACAACCACGACGGCATGAGCCAACCGCGTCGCCTGTCGAGCCACCGTGCTCGTATGCCGCCGGTCCAGCACCTGGGGGCCAAACCTGCCAGCCTCGAGTCGGCCTCGAGTGGTGCGAGACTTGGCGCGAGATCAAGCGTTTGCGGGTGAGCCGATAATGCCGCTGGTCGAGGATTACGCGTTCTTGTCGGATCTGCAGACGGGCGCGCTCGTTCACCGTCGCGGATCGATCGACTGGTGCTGTTTTCCGCGCTTTGATTCCGATGCATGTTTCGCAGCGTTGCTCGGCCACGCTGAGCACGGCAGTTGGCGTCTGGCCCCGGCCACGGACGGCGAGGCGACCCGCCGGTATCGCGACGGTTCGCTGGTGCTCGAAACCCAGTGGCACACGTCCGCGGGACGGATCCGCGTGCTCGACTTCATGCCCCGGCGGCACGGGGCACCGACCATCGTTCGGATCGTGGAAGGACTCTCCGGTCGCGTCCCGGTCCGATCCGACCTGCTGGCCCGATTCGGCTACGGACGTGTCGTGCCGTGGGTAAGCCAAACCGATCAGGCCTACACTGCCGGAGCTGGAGCGGAAGCGCTCTGCCTACGCACTGCCGCTGCCACGCGCGGCGAAAACAGGTCGATCACGTCGACATTCACTATCGAGGCGGGGCAGCGGATGCCGTTCACGCTGAGCTGGTACCCGGCGCATGAGACCCTGCCGGGCATCGTGGATCCCGATGAAGAGTTGCGCACGACCCAGCGTTTCTGGACGGAGTGGTCCTCGCGGTGCACCTATGACGGTCCGTACCGCGACGCGGTGGTGCGGTCCTTGGTTGTGCTGAAGGGCCTGACCTATCTGCCCACCGGAGGGATCGTGGCCGCGGCCACGACGTCGCTGCCCGAGGCGCCTGGAGGTGTCCGCAACTGGGACTACCGCTACTGCTGGCTGCGCGACGCCACGCTGACACTAGTCGCGTTCTTCACCGCCGGCTATGTCGAGGAGGCCGAGCAGTGGCGAACGTGGCTGCTGCGAGCAGCGGCCGGGGATCCAGACAACCTGCAGATCATGTACGGCGTAGCCGGAGAGCGGCGGCTGCCGGAATGGACCGCCGAATGGTTGCCCGGCTTCGAGAGCTCCCGACCGGTCCGCATCGGCAACGCCGCCACCGAGCAGCAGCAAATCGACGTCTACGGCGAGGTCACCGACGCCCTCTACCAGGCGCGCAAACACAACCTCGGTGGATCACTACCCGCTTGGGAATTCGGTCGGCACATGCTGGGGATACTCGAGCAGCTCTGGCGCGAACCCGACGAGGGGATCTGGGAAATCCGTGGCGAGCGCCGCCACTTCACCCACTCCAAGGTCATGGCATGGGTCGCCTTCGATCGCGGCATCAAGTTCTGTGAAGAATTCGGCCGCGAAGGCCCCGTCGAACGATGGCGAACGATTCGCGACGAGATCCACGCGCAGGTCTGCCGCGAAGGCTGGAACGAACACCTCCACTCGTTCACCCAGTCCTATGCAGGCGCATCGGTAGATGCCAGCCTGCTGCTGCTCCCGCAGGTCGGCTTCCTGCCACCGCACGATGCTCGCGTCCGCGGCACACTCCAAGCCGTCCAGCAACAACTGCTCCGCGACGGAGTGCTGCTCCGCTACCGCTCCGAGCCGCACATCGATGGCCTACCATCCGGCGAGGGCGCTTTCCTGCCCTGCTCGTTCTGGCTGGTCGACGCGCTCAGTCTCGATGGGCGCCATGACCAGGCGGCCGAGCTGTTCGAGCGGCTGCTCAGCATGCGCAACGACCTCGGCCTACTCGCAGAGGAATACGACCCCGGCGCACGTCGCCTGCTCGGCAACTACCCCCAGGCGTTCTCCCACATCGCGCTCGTCAACAGCGCATTCAACCTGACAAACGCCGCCGCACCTCGCAGCACGTGAGTTCAGAGTCCGTTCCGCACGATATCGAGCACCAAGGCCAGGACGTGCTCGCGCTGAGCGGAAGGAGTCTCGCGCAACGGTCCGTCGAGGAGCATCGACAGGCCGTGTACGGCCGACCAGGCGGCGTATTCGCGTCGGATTCGGGCACCTGGTCCATCCGCTGCCGCACGCGGAGCGCGAGGCGCGTCATACAGCGTTCGCAGACCGCGCGCAGCAGGGCGTCGCGGTCGGTGAAGTGCCGGTACGCGGCGGTGTGCGATACCCCAACCGCGCGGGTGGCGGTCCGAAGCTGCACCGCCTCGGGTCCGCCGGCCCGCGCCAGCTCGGGGCCGGCATCGACGAGCGCGTCGCGCAGTCAGCCGTGGTGAGTCGGACGGAAAGAATCCCGAACCAGGATGTTGACAGTGTCCACTTCCTGTGCCATGCTCGTCAATGTTGTCACCGTCAACATCGTTGAAGGAGCGGTCCCGATGTCAACACTGAGCCCCCGCCACCGGCTCGCGATCCTCGTGACCGTGTGCCTCGCGGTGTTCGCGATCAACCTGGACACGACCATCGTGAACGTCGCGCTACCCGACATGGCCCGCCAACTGCGCGCGACGACCCGGGACCTGCAGTGGATCGTCGACGGTTACAACCTGGCCTTCGCCGCACTGGTGCTCGTCGCCGGCTCGATCGGCGACCGGTACGGGCGGCGCCCGGCGCTGCTGGTCGGGCTTGTCGGTTTCGCGGCCGCCAGCGGCATCGGCGCCCTGGCCACCGGCTCCGGCGCGCTAGTCGTCGTCCGGCTGGTCATGGGCGGCTTCGCTGCGCTGATCTTCCCGACCACCCTGTCCATCGTCACCAACACCTTCCCGGACCGCGCCGAGCGAGCCAAGGCGATCGGCGTGTGGGGCGCGGTCACCGGCCTCGGCGTCGCGGTCGGCCCGGTCACCGGCGGGCTGCTGCTCGCGCACTTCTGGTGGGGCAGCGTGTTCCTCGCCCTGGTCCCGGTCGCGCTCGGCGCCGCCTTCCTCGCGTACGTTCTCGTGCCGGAATCGAGTGACCCCGACGAGGCGCGCATCGACCTACCTGGCCTGATCACCTCCTCGTCGGCGATCGGCCTGCTCGTCTACACGATCATCGAGGCGCCCACTCGCGGCTGGACCTCACCCTGGTCGCTCGCCGGCTTCGTCACCACCGCGGCCCTCACCGTCGGGTTCGTCGCGATCGAACGCCGCCGAGAGCACCCGATGCTCGATGTCAGCCTGTTCCGCACCCCGGCCTTCTCGGCCGCGAGCGGGTCGGTGACCGTCGCGTTCTTCGCCTTGTTCGGATTCATCTTCTTGATCACCCAGTACTTCCAGTTCGTGCGCGGCTACGACACCCTGTCGACCGGCGTGCGAATCCTGCCGGTCGCCATCACCATCGGCGTGGGATCGGTCCTCGGGGCGCGCCTGGCCGGCCGGGTCGGCACCCGAGCGCTGGTCGTCA
>Ga0126379_10002654_pt1 | contig 11437 bp, 10 predicted proteins | sample PanSoiMetPlot_24_FD_92640 | JGI IMG/M metagenome (GOLD analysis project Ga0126379, IMG submission 92640) | Tropical forest soil microbial communities from Panama - MetaG Plot_24 | ecosystem: Environmental > Terrestrial > Soil > Tropical forest > Bulk soil | place: Panama | collected 2016-02-17
GTCTCGGAGCGCCTCGGCGAGGTTCCGCCCAACGAAGCCCGAGCCTCCGGTGAGCAGGACGTTCACGGCGCGTCGCCGTCGAAGAGGTGCATGTTCTCGTGGATCTCCTCGCGCGGTAGGAATGGATACATGTCCTCGAGAGGCCGCGACTCGAGCGTACCGTCGTCGCGCCGGAACGAGCGCACGCGCGGCTTGCGCTCCTGCTTCGGCGACAGCATGACCTCGCAGAGGGCGGGTCCGTCGGCCGCGAGCGTACGGACGACGGCGTCAGGGATCTCGCCGTTGGTGCGCGCCCGCGCGAAAGGGAAGTCGTACACGGCCGCAAGCCGGTCGAAGGGCGGGCAGCTCACGCCCGAGCCCTCATCGGAGCCGACGTAAAACCCGTCGAAGAATGCCTCCTGGGTCGCTCGAATCGACTGGTACCCGCGATTGCTGTAGACGAAGATCTTGATCGGCAGCCGGTTGTCCTTGATGGTCTGGAGCTCCTGGAGGTTGAGCTGGATGCTCCCGTCACCGGTGACCAGCACCGTGCGCCGTCGGCCGTGCCCTACGCAGGCTCCGATCGCGCCCGGGAGGTCCCACCCCATCGCCCCGTAGTTGATGTTCGTGAAGACCCGCTGCCCGAGGGTGACGCGGAACGCCTGGTAGAGGCTCACGATGTCGAGGGAGTTGCCCGCAGTGACGACATCGTCGGGCACCAGGAGATCGGAGAGCACGTCGGCCAGGATGTGGCTGTGGACGTGCTCCTCGTCCTCGCGGTAGTCGGGCGTGATCGGCGGATAGCGGCGCTTCCACTGCTCGCAGGCCACGGGCCAACGCGGCGACACGGGGAGCGGCCGGCCGGCGGCAAGCCCGAGCAGGGCATCCGCGAACGCACCGATGTCGGCCGCGATCGCGAGATGGGGGACGACGGTCGCCTTGCCCAGTTCGCCCGGATCGATGTTGACCATGATCTTGGTCGCCTTCGGCGCGAACCCTTCGAAGTTGAAGCCGATCGAGGCGATCGAGAAACTCGCTCCAAGGCCAAGGAGGAGATCGGCGTTCTGGAGGGCGAAGTTAGCCCGCCGCTGTCCGACCGGCCCGAACCGCCCCATGAAGAGCGGGTCCCGATCGTCGAAGAGGTCCATGGCCCCGATCGTCACGACCACCGGAATGCCGAGGGCCTTCACGAGGGATCGCACGCGATCCTGCGCGCCACCGAGATGGACGCCGCTTCCGCAGATCGCGAGCGGCCGGCGCGCCCTCAACAGGAGGTCGAACGCCCGCGCGGCGCCTTCGCGGGCGGCGACGGCGTCGGGCGGCGGAGGAAGCTCGGCGGTTGGCAGCGGCCGGAGTCCGACCTCGTCGATCATCGCGGCCTGGACGTCGAGCGGGAAGTCGAGCCAGACGGGGCCGGGCCGTCCGCTCGTCGCGAGCGAGAATGCTCTCTCGAGCTCGCAGCGGACCGACTCCGGCTCCATGATCGTCTTCGCGTACTTCGTCACCGGCTTCGCCAATGCGACGATGTTGACCTCCTGGGGGCCGAACTGGCGCAGCTTCGAATAGTCCGCGATCAGCGGCCGCCGCACCTGCCCTGAGAGCGCGATCACCGGGATCGAGTCGAACCAGGCGCCGGCGATCCCCGACAGCCCATTGGTCGCACCAGGCCCGGTCGTAACGAGGCACGCGGCGATCCGCCCAGTGACCCGCGCATGCGCCTCGGCACAGATCGCGGAGGCCTGCTCGTGATGGTTGCAGACATAGCGGAGACGCGGGTGGCGGCCAACCGAGTCGAGGAGGTGCATGATTCCCCCGCCGGAGACCAGATAGATGTCGGTGATTCCGCGTTCGGCCAGGAAGTTCATGACGTAGTCGGAGAGCTTGATCATGATCGGTTCCTGCGAATTGCACGGTCCGCCAAGGACACGGGCGCTATCTTACCAGCTCCCACGAGAGCGGCGTTCCCCTCTCGATCGCCCGCGCCGCCCGCCGGCCGAGCACGCTCGTAAGGTACTTCGGGGGGAGGCCATCTCCCGGGCGGATCGATCGCACGTTCTGCTCCGTGAAGACCTCGCCCGCCGCCATGTCGCTCACGACGAAGAGCGACCGCCGGAAAACCCGGCTCGGGCGCTCGCCCTCGCTCGGGCCGTAGCGTACGACCCCGAGCCCCTTCTCGACGGTTCGTACTGCTTCGACCATGGCCTTGAACTCATCCGGCTCGAGCGAGAACGCGCTGTCAGGGCCCGGCAAGGCGCGTGAGAGGGTGAAGTGCTTTTCGACGATGCACGCGCCGAGGGCGACTGCAGCCACCGGGACCGCTATCCCGAGCGTGTGATCCGAGAGTCCGGCTGGCACGCCGAAGGTCCCGGCGAGATGCGGGATCGTGTGGAGGTGCATGTCCTCGGGGGCGGCAGGGTATGCGCTCGTGCACTTGAGCAGCGCTATGCCAGGCGCACCGGCAGCGCGCGCCGTCGTCACGGCTTCCTCGATCTCAGAGAGCGTGGCCATCCCGGTTGAGATAATCATTGGCTTCCTCGTGCGCGCCACGGTCTCGATGAGCGGGAGGTCGACGATCTCGAAACTTGCGATCTTGTAGGCGGGAACGCCCATCTCCTCCAGGAAACGGACGGCTGTCGGGTCGAACGGCGAGGAGAAAAGGTCGAGCCCTATCTCCTCGGCCACCGTTTTGAGCTTTGGCTGCCAATCCCACGGCGTGTAGGCCTCGCCGTAGAGCTCGTAGAGCCCACGCCCCTCCCAGATCGTGCCGGCGCCGATGCGAAAGGGAGCTTTGGTCGACTGAATCGTGATTGTGTCGGGCGAGTAGGTCTGAAGCTTCACCGCATCTGCGCCCGCCGCCTTCGCGGCGCGCACGATCCGCACGGCCTCGTCGAACCTTTGGTTATGGTTCCCCGACATCTCGGCGACGATGTAAGCAGGCTGCCCGGGGCCGATCGCACGACCGCGGATCGAGATGTCGGCGATCACGACGGCCGTGCCTCCACGTCGAGCCAGAGATGGAAGGTGTGCCATGCCGCGTCGATCTCGAAGCCCATGCGCTCCCAGGCGCGCTGCGCGGCGAAGTTGCCGAGCTGCGAGGCGATTTCGTGCCGGCGCAGGCCCTGGACCTCGCACCACCGGAGCGACGCGAGAAGCATGGACCGAGAGAGTCCGCGCCGCTGCGCGTTCGCCTCGACCGCAACGAGCACAGCTTCCGCGCGATCCTCCCCGTGTCGTTTCAGGGTGATGAACCCGCGCACGCGACCGTCCACTTCAGCGACGAGCACGGCGTCGGCGAGATTGGGGTCGGAGCAGGAGTTCGTGGACCAGCGCAGATAAAGATCGTCACACTTGCCGCGATGGAGGAGTGGGTCGTTGTGGAAATGGCCGAGAAAGCCGTGAAACGCGGACGCCGCGACCTCGCGGATGGCGGGGAGGTCGCCGAACTCGAACGGGCGCACCGCCGCGCCGCCTGGATCGGCGGGGAGCGGTTTTTTCCCGAGCGGGAAGTGGTAGTGGGTCGACGAAGCCATGAGGAGGAACCCCGCGCGCTCGAGAGCATGGATGGTGTTGACAGCATCCGCGTCGCATCGCGCAACCAGGAGGTGCACCCGTCGCTCGCGCGCCCAGGGCACGGCCGCGGCCACGTGGGCGGGGTCAGCGGGGTCGAGCCGGGCCACGGCGATGCCGAAGTGCTCGCTGTCCCAGGGCAGAAGCCGCACGCCGCCGTCAACCACCCGGCACCGTCGCCAGTTCGACGCATTCGAGGAGGAGGCGGGCGGTCCGCGCGCTCCCCCTCCCATCCACTAGGCGGCGGCCCGCCCTGGCGTAGGCCTCGCGGCGCGCCGGATCGTCGAGGAGCAGCCCGATCTCGCGGGCCAGAGCGGCTTCGCTGAGGTCCGTGAGCAAGCCGAGGTTCTGGCCGGCCCCCGCTGCAGCAAACGACTCGGCGACGCCGGTCTGGTTCGCGGCAAGGACGCCCACGAGGCTCGGGACACCCGCAAACGCCAACTCCCAGCAGGTCGTCCCGCCGGCCGCGACCGCCATCTCCGCCCAGGAGTACAGACGCATCATGTCCGTGACGCCGCGCTCGACTCGCGCTCTCGGACCGAGCGCCCGGGCCGCTGCCACCACCGCCTCGCCATTGGGATTGACCGTCCCGATCACGGCTACGACATCGAGATCGGCAACCCCGAGCATGCCGAGCGCCCGGAGTAGCCGCACGGTGTAGTTCTCCGGATCGGCGCCTCCGAGCGTGACGAGGAGCTTCCGCGCGCGCTCGGGGATCGCAGGCAACACGGCGGCGCCGCAAGCAAGCTCTCGCCGCAGCAGTACGTAGCGGGTTCCGAGGAGGAGCCGCGTGTGCGGGTCGCGGTTCGCGTACAGTTCCTCGCGCGCGTGAAGGTTCTGGTTGAGTATGTAGTCAGCGTGGTAGTGCTCTGAGTCGCCGTTGTCGTCGATCACGAGGAGCCGCAGGCCGGCGCGCCTGAGGGTCTCCTGGAACCTGCTGTCGAAGTGATAGCCGTCGAGGACGACCCAGACAGCGTCGCGTGCGCGAGCGAGGTGGGCCGCCTCCGCGGCATCCGCAGCGCTTCCCGGCGGCGCCGTCGAGCGCACGACGTCGATATCCTCGGCTCGGAGGCGCTCCTCGATGCCGGTGGCGCCCGCACCCATGAGGAAGGAGGCGGCCCCGCCCACATCCTGCCACGCTTGCGCGAGCGCGAGGCATCGCATCGCGTGGCCCGTGCCCATCCGCGCGTTGGCGTCGGCGCGGACGAGAAGCTGTCGCCGGCCGGGGAGCGAGCTCACCGACGCACGGCTTTCCGGACGGCGGCGACAACCCAATCGACGTCGCCATCGCTCAGGCCGGGGAACATTGGGAGCGAGAGGATCCTCTCGTAGGCTGCCTCGGCCGCGGGACAGAGACCCGCCCGCGTCCCGAACCGCGCGCGGTAGAAGGGATGAAGGTGGACTGGGACGTAGTGCACGTTCACGCCAATGCCATCGGCCCGGAGGGCACCGAATACGGTCCCGCGGTCCACGCCGCCCTCCTCGAGATCGAGCCGGGCGACATAGAGGTGCCAGGCGTGCGTGCGTCCGGCTGCCTGCGCGAGCGGCCGGACGAGCGGCTCATCAGCAAATGCCGCCTGATAGCGTTGGGCAATCTCGCGCCGACGAGCGAGCCCAGCGGGGAGCTTCCGGAGCTGCGAGATTCCGAGCGCGCACTGGAGATCCGTAAGCCGATAGTTGAAGCCGAGATCGACCATCTCATAGAACCAGGAGCTCTGCTGCTCGCGCTGCCTATGATCGGTCGAGATCCCATGGTTGCGGAAGCGCCGCATGCGCGCAGCGAGCTCGGGGTCGTCCGTCGTGATCACTCCGCCCTCGCCGGTCGTCACGTGTTTCACCGGGTGCAGGCTGAACGCGCTGAGCTTTGCGAGCGTGCCCACGCGCCGGCCCTGGTACTCGGCACCGAGCGCGTGGCAGGCATCGGCTACTAGGGCAATCCCATGATACTCCGCGAGGGCAGCCAGCGCGTCATAGTCGCACGGCTGGCCTGCATAATCGACGGCAATGATCGCCTTGGTCCGCGGGGTGATCTTCGCCTCCGCGTCGCGCGGGTCAAGGAGCAGAGTCTCTGGGTCGACGTCGGCGAAAACGGGCGTTCCGCCCTGGTAGACGACCGCGTTCGCGGACGCCGCGAACGTCATCGCGGGCACGATTACTTCGTCGCCGGAGCGGATTCCCAGCGCGAACACCAGCGCGTGAAGCGCAGCCGTTCCGTTGCTCACCGCGACTGCCTCGTGCGCGCCCACGAAGGCGGCAAAGGCCTGCTCGAACTCGGCGACCTTCGGTCCTGTGGTGAGCCAGTCCGACCGCAGGACGTCGACGACCGCCCGGATGTCGTCTTCGTCGATTGATTGCCGGCCGTAAGGAATGCGCTTCATCGCCCTCGCTCGAGACAGCTCTGAAGCCCTTTGTATCAACGAACGCGAATTATATCTTGCGCAGCGGTTGCTTGGCAATCGCTCGTGCTTAAATGCTGACCGACCTTCGATCGCCCTCGGGAAGCTGAGCGGATTGGGATCAATCCGCCCCTCGAAACCGAATCTTCCCACAGGTCATCATTCGATCGCGGCAGGAGGATTTCGGGAAAGAACTACAATCCCAGGGCACCCGACATCACGCCGCACAATATCGTTGCATCCCACAAAACAGGACCTTCTTCATAAGAGAGAAGCGGATTCGAGAGGTGGACTATGGCCGGAACCGCCAAACGATCACATGGGACGAATTTAGCGGATGCAACCCGAACACATCCGGTTCGAAGTGGATCATCTCGACATCTGATCGGCTCCGCAGAATGCTCAATAGATCATGATTATGATCGATCAGTTCGTTATAGCGATTGCGGATCATGCCGAGCAGGCTGGTCCGCTCCGAGAAAAAGCACGGCTCGATGTTGACGACTTCGTGAACGGCTGAGCTGACGGCTCGTAAATTGTCTACGAACTGCTTCGCGCTGGGTAGCTGCTCAACGCTGTGAACGGTAAGCACGGTTGAGCCCGGACGAATGAAGGCGTAATCTTCGGGTTTGTAGTAGTTGAAAGCCGTCACGTCGTAGCCCAAGCGCCGCCCCAGAGCTACGGCATTTGGTGAGCATTCACCCCCGTATGAACCATTTCCGATCAGGTCAAGGTTGTATCCGTAGCCGCACCCGAGTTCGCAAATAGATCCGACCGAAAAGCGATGAACGGTTGATTTGATGATCGAGTACCAAATCAACCTTGCCGTCCTGACGTCTGATCGAAAGATTTCCTCACCCAGAGAGACGAATATCGCATCGTCCTGTTCCATTCGAAGAGATTTGAACTCCTCGACTTTGTAATCCTCGATGTCCATCGAAGAGAGCGCCAGGAGCGGCGCGTATCGGTCGCTGTTGTACTCTTCCGATACGTGTTTGGACGATCGGTCGATTTGATACGGCTCCCAGCCGAGCAGCCGCTTCGGCCAGTTGCTCTTCTCTGACAGGTAGTCGTTCAGGGCGACGTGCTTCAATTGTGCCTCCGATCAGGACAGCAGCCTTACACATCAGCACACTCAACGCAACACATCCTAGGGACACGCTGCTCGAATGGCCAGGAGCGCAGTGATCGCGAGCTGCACGTCACCGCTACCCAGCGCTCGATCGAACGATATACGAGTTCTTCGTCTGAGTGATGAGTCAAGGGCGGCCGTTCGGGCGCGGGACCCGCGTACCCGCGGTCTGAAGACTGGACTTCCGGACTCACGAAGTCTCGGTGGGAAATCTCCGTTTCAAACGTAGAAAATACTTCTCATACGAATGCCATGAGAGCCATCCCGCGGAATAAGAGAGCGCAAGGAACACCACCGTGAAAGCAGGCAGCCCCCACCTATCGCGAAGCGGCAAAATGAGGGGAAGAAGGAAGACATGAAAGACATAGATTGCGTAGCTGTACTTACCAAACGCCCGAAGGGCAGCATTAGAGAAGAGGAGAGCAGCAAAGGGAGTGTAGAGGCAAACGGCTAGCAGCCCGGCGGACATTCCGGAGAAGGCGGTCACTCCTGCGGTCAGTAACAAGCTCTTATCCATACAGCTCGCCACCCATGCAAGGCCGCCCATCAAAACCAAAATCAGGGGCCATGTGATGGTTGCCACGGTCGTCTCCCGCTCCCGAACGAAAACGGCGAGAAATGCCCCCATCGCAATCGAATCCGCTTGGCATGGAGTGAATACAAATGCGCCTGCGGTGTTGTCCGCTGCGAACAGCAGGACGAGGCGCGTCGCAAGTCCCAAGGGAATCGCCAGCAGGCAAAGGCGCTTGAGGGTCTTTGATGAGCACCACAAAACAGCGGCCGGCCATACGAGATAGAATTGTTCCTCAACTGCCAATGACCAAAAATGTCCCATCGCGATGTCGCCAAAGTTAAAGGCGCTCCAGTCGTTTCGTAGGGTCATCAAGAGGTTCGGTGTATAGGTCAAAAGCCAAGGTAGCCGCGCCAAGAACAACTGCCCCCCGTTGAAGCCGTGCAGTTTGGCTACAGCCCAAAAGACGACAATCGTTCCGTAGTACAAGGGGAAGATCCTCAAGACACGACGACCATAGAAGTTCAAAAAATAATTCTGAGACCGCTTGGATTCGAGGAGAATACCTGTGATGAGAAAGCCGGAAAGCACGAAGAATAACTGCACCCCTAGCCCAGCTGAGCAAAGAAGGTTCTTTAGCGTGGAACGAACACCAGCATATGCACTGAGTTGGAAGGGAAGCGAATGGCTGGCAACCACGAGAATGATCGCCACACCGCGGAGCCCGTCGAGGGCCGGAATATGGGAGCGCTCAATCTTGGGAGTCGGTCTCGGAGTGACAAGAGATACCGAGGCCGTGAGATTGGCGGACGCTTCTCCATTCATCTTCTGATGAGTCTCGTGAAATGGATTGACGGGAATTATAGCGTACCCGGCGATGCGAGAGAATGCCATCCACTAGCCGCGGAACCCGCCGGGATTTTGCGTTGGAAGCATGAGGGTGCGAAGCCACGTGGTTGTTCGCGCAGGGCGAATTGCAGGTGGCGGTCGTCGGCACGCTCGGAGCAGTGCGCACCGCCACCCACCCCTCGTTTCCTGCCGGGCAGGAGGCAAGCCGCCGAGGCTTGAAGGCCGCGGGCCGGGCGGCCCGCGAGCCCCGGCTCCAGGCGCCGCGGGTCGCGCGGGACGAAGCCGCCGTGCTCATGGCTTCGCCACGGAGTCGTGGACGCTGCTGCGCATGGCCCGCGTTCCTCGAGCGCCTCACGGGCGTGCGGCATCACCCGGGCCACGTCTCGTACTTCCTTCACCGGTTGGGCCGGTCGCTCCAACGTCCGACGCGGCAAGCCCGCGAACGGGACGAGGCCGCGATCGTGCAATGGAGCACCTCCGGTGGTCGCGGGAGAAAAATGCGCGGTGCCGACGCGCCTGGATCATCGTCGCAGACGAGAACGGCGTCTTGCACCGGCCCATCGGCCGTCGTAGGAGGGCTCCGGCGCAGTCACCCGCCAGGATTGACTCAACACGGCCGGCAACGGGTCGCGCTTGTCCATCGCGGCGGCCTTGGCATTCCGCCGGGATGGCCGGCGCCGGCACTGCTACTTCCAGAAGCGGCGGCCGGACTGTTTCAACGATTTCGCTCTGATCGGCGGTCTGCGCGACCTCACACGTCACTTCCCTCTCCACCCCCTCATCGTGGTCTGGGACGGTCTTCGGTGGGCATCCGAGCCGCCGCATGCGGCGATCCCTCGCTCGGCACCGGTCGTGGCTGAGGGCCGAACGCCTGACCGGCTACGCGCCAAATCTAAATCCCGTCGACCCGATTTGGGCGACCTCAAGAGCCGTGAACTCGCAAACGTCTGCCACCTTGACATCCTCGCGCTTGCGCCAGCTCCCCCGCAGGCTTCGCTCGCTTGCGACGTCGACGGTCGTAGGCCGTCACCTTCATACAGCACGCAGACTTGGCTTTCTAGCATGATCGCCAATCTATTTGACGAGACTCCTTGCTTCGTTTGGCAAACGAGTTGACGGCCCCAATCTGGTCATTGCAACGGCCTCGTCACGGCACGATACCACGTCGACGAAAGGGTCTATCAGAGTTCGAGCGGTGGCCTCCGTTTTTCGGGGTAAGATCCGACATGACCCAGGCAAAAGCCTCAAGCTCGAAACGCTTTCTGGGGCAGGACCTCAGCCGAGGAAAGCAGCGTAGAATCGCTGTTCGCGGATCAGGTTTTCGGGGCAGCTCTCGTGCCAGAGCCATTGGTCCGGCAACGGCGCATCTGGCGAATAGCGTCGATGTGGATCGAGCTCACTCGCCAATCGACACTTGTAGAGCAAGGAAATGAAATGGCCGCGCTCTCGGCGGCCGGGAACAATGGATTCGTGGACGAAGACGGGCGTTGGATCGAAGTCGACCACAGCCCCGAGTTCTCCCTTGGCCACAAGGCGTATTCGGTCAGCAAACGTTTCTTTGAATCGGACGATGCCGCCCGGAACGTGCCACCCCGGTCCATAGAACTGATCGCTCCGCCACGTGAGCAAGGTGTGTCCGCTATCGTCTTGGATCAGCAGGTCGACGTTGATGAGGGGCGTGATACCACTAATGAAGAGAAACAGCTCCTCGGGCAGCCCGTCTGTCTTGATGTCGAGCCGAGCTTCGACTTCGCGTAATAGCTCGGCCAGACGTGTGCGGGGACTCAGCGGCGTGGTCAATGATTGGCCAAATAGACCGCGCCGCCAGGCCTCGGCCACATTCCAGAAGGGCACGGAGCACATCGTCGAGATTGCGGTGTCGGGTGCCCGGGGATTTCCACCCAGTCGTCGCGATGCCTCGCCATCAGCAGCCGAGCTAGCACAACGCGAAGCTACTAGGGTGAGAGAGTTGCGCATCCATCGGCAAGGCTATCCTCCTAGACTCAACGACCTAATGAAATCCTTCTGGGTAAACCCGTCGAAGAGGGCGTTGTTCAGAGCCGTCGAACCATCGGTATGGGCTTCTCCAGAAATATGCCCCACTAGAATCCGGTAGCGCTTCATTCCCAAAAAACCCTGCTCAGTGCTTCGTATGCTCACGGACCATCTGTTCGCCCGGTGTGGATAGTCGGATACCACGGGGTCCGGTTGAAATCAATCACCAGGCCAGGTTCGGCCCTCTCTGTCCGATAGCTCTTGTCGCGCGGCTGGCGAGGCAGTTAGAGATAAGCGGCCAGCGGACGACCATGGCGAAACTTCACCTCGAGGTACGAGTTCTTCATGTCCTCACTCCCAGACCGGGTACGCGGTGACGGCGACCAGCAGCTGCCGCTCCGCCACGATGTTCTCGCGGTACCCGGATGCTCGGTCGAGCATTCGCCTGAGGTCGATCTCGGTGAAGCGCCGCTCGTCCATCCGCTTGAGCAAGTGTGGACTGAATTTCAACGTCTGCGTCGGTTACGCGGTGGTGCGGCCTTGCCAGCGTCGAGTGATAGGCGGCGAGCCGGCCTCGCTACTATCTCGACGGCCATAAAAACTCTGGCGGTGAGGCAGGTCACCGACCGGGCTTGATCTTGAGGTCCTCGTAGGGGGCCGAGTAGGAGAAGCCCTTGATGTGGTCCACGCAGGCCTCCTCGACGCGCGGCCCGATGCCCCAGAGGAAGGCCAATTCGTAGATGGGTACGTGCAGCACCCGGTCGTGCATGATCTGCTGGATCTGTCCGAGGAGGGCCTCGCGTTTCTTCCGGTCGAGCTCGCGGGCCTGACGCAGGTAAAGATCCTCGATCTCGGGCACCACCCCCGAGGCGTAGATGCCGTTCTTCGTCACGTAGACCTCGATGCGCGTGGCCGCATTGCCGGCGGGAGCCCCGAGCCCCATGATCACGCCCTTGATCCTCTTCTCGCGCCACGCCGTGAGGAAGGCGGCGCGCTCCATCGTGCGCA
>Ga0126379_10002655_pt1 | contig 11430 bp, 14 predicted proteins | sample PanSoiMetPlot_24_FD_92640 | JGI IMG/M metagenome (GOLD analysis project Ga0126379, IMG submission 92640) | Tropical forest soil microbial communities from Panama - MetaG Plot_24 | ecosystem: Environmental > Terrestrial > Soil > Tropical forest > Bulk soil | place: Panama | collected 2016-02-17
CCCCGTTTCGCGGCATAGTTCGACGCCGCAGGGCGCTACCATACACTCTAGATGCGCCACATTACCCATGCGGTTGCGCAATTCGCAGCGGAAGCTCTCCTGCTCTCGCTTTGCTTGCAGATTTCTGAAGGCCAGGCAGAAAAGCCGGTCTTCCTGCCATCCCCCGGTCAAATTGTGAATGTCGTTTGTGCCTCCGACGCAAATCAGAGCTATGCTTTGTACCTTCCGTCCGCCTACACGGTGACGAAGCGCTGGCCGATCATCTACTTCTTCGATCCCGGAGGGCGCGGACGCCGCCCACTCGATCTCTACAAAGATCTTGCAGAGGCCTATGGTTTTGTCTTCGCCGGATCCAATAACTCGCGAAATTTCTCCGGCAATGAGTCGGAGGCCGTGAATGCGATCTGGCAGGACACGCACGTCCGCCTTTCACTCGATGATCGACGTGTTTATACCAGCGGCTTTTCCGGCGGAGCACGCGTCGCCGGAGCCATGGCGCTCAGCAGTCCGGGACAGATTTCTGGAGTGATCGCCCACGGGGCTGGTTATCCGAGCGTGCGTCACAATTCCAACGACAAATTGCTGTATTACCTCGCCGTTGGTGACAAAGACTTCAATTGGCAAGAAGTGATCACCGTTGGGCACGAGCGGGAGAGGGAAGGCCTGCCATACCGGGTGAACGTGTACTCAGGTTCACATCAGTGGGCGCCTGCTTCTGTCATGGAAGACGCGGTGCAGTGGTTGCAATTGAAGGCGATGCAATCGGGTGATCTGCCCCGCGACAACGTCTTCATCGATCGGCAATTTCAGAGCCTGCAAAGGAGAGCTGACGAAGCAGAGGGAAAGCACGACGCGCTTGCTCAATTGGACGCGTACCAGTACATAGTCTCTGACTTCGCCGGTCTTCGAGATGTGAACTCCACATCTGGCAAGGTGGCGGCGTTGAAGCAGTCTCCCGCAGTGAAATCTGCGCTTAAGGCTGAACAGGAGCAGATTTCCCGACAATTACGGATCGAGCGGGAGATCTCTCCTAAACTGCGCACCTACGAATCTGGTGACGTAGCCGACCCCAATGCACTTCGCGTTGAGATTCTGCAGGCAATGAATGGCCTTAAAGATCAAGCCGCTCATGCCAAGCACGAAGAGGAGCGATTGGTTCTGCAGCGAGCTTTCCAGGACATGATGGTCGAGGGCATGGAAAATGGTCAGCAGGAACTCGAAGCGAAACACTTCGACAAGGCCGAATCGTGCTTTGATCTCATGCAGCAGATTTCAGACGATCCCTGGCCCACTCTCTTGTTGGCCGAAACCCGTGCAGCGATGGGCAATAAGAAACAGGCTCTGAAGGATCTAAGGGAGGCCATTCGTCGCGGACTAAGAGACGCGGACACGCTAGAATCCAATCGGCGCTTGCAGGTGCTCAACACTGACCCGCAATTTCAAAAGTTGATTGCGGAGTTAAAAGGGAAGTAGGCACCTCAGTGAACGTGTCCGTTGCCGCCTGCCTTCTCGCGCGTCTTCGATGCACGCCGCAACTTTGGCAGAACAGCTTCCAGGTATGCTGCGACTGCATGAATGCGCTTCGCTTCTGAGCGCATAGCTAGTAGTTGTTGTTTGAAGTCGAGATCGAGCGGCAACGATCCGGCAAGTTGGAAAGAAAGCTGATTTTGGTCGGCTGAGGAGAGATCCTGCACGGCGCCCGCGAGGGAAAGAATTTCAAGATGAAGTTGAATCGCCCGCTGCCTCTCCCCTTCCGCGGTCACGCCCGGATCATCCGGCACCAATAGTACTTCCGCCCGCAAAAACGAGCGCTCCTGATTTACCTCCAGCACCTCGAACCGGTTCCGGCCTTCGCAAATCAAGTCCATGCGCCCATCGGGATATTCTTTTGTGACCGTGATGATTTCGGCAGTGCATCCAATCTCAGCAATTCCGTTTTCCAAAGCACGAATCACGCCGAAAGGTACGCTTTTGGCAAGGCACTCGCCGATCATCTCCTTGTAACGCGGTTCGAAAATATGCAGAGGCAGGGGTGTGCCAGGGAGCAGGACAACTTCGAGAGGGAACAACGGAAGAAGGGCCACGCAATCTCCAGCAGGTTGTCACTCTCGATTCTACGACAAGACCTGCTGCATCTTGACTTGCGTCGATCGTGGATAATACAACGCGAACATGGAACTCGGCGGCAAAGTTGTTGTGATCACCGGCGCATCGATGGGGATTGGCGAGGCGCTCGCCAAATTGTTCGTTGAGAACGGGGCGAACGTTGTCTTGTTGTCACGCGACTCCTCCCGTGCCGAAATGGCCCGGACTCGAATCGGTTTCCCTGAGCGGACCGCAGCTTTTGCTTGTGACGTTCGCCACTCGGAAGAAATCGACCGCGTCATCGCGCTGACGCTCCATCATTTCAAGCGCATCGACATCTGGATCAACAATGCCGGGCACGGCCTGCTTGATTCCGTGTCGCAAATGAATATGGCCGCGTGCCATGATCTGTTCGAAACGAACTTCTTTGGCGCCGTCTCGGCGATGCAGAAAGTCGTTCCGATCATGCAACACCAGGGAGGCGGGGCAATCATTAATGTCTCCAGTGTTGCCGGGCACATCCCCCTGCCGTTCCACGCTGCCTACAGCGCCTCGAAGTTTGCGCTCAATGCCATCGGCAAAGGAGCGCGCGTCGAACTCGAGAAAGCCAGCATCCACGTTCTTACGGTGTGTCCGGGCTATGTGCAAACGGCGTTTAGCCAGAATGCCGTGCATGGAAACGACTTGAAAAAAGTGCGTCCAAACTCTGTGAAGGGGATTTCCGCTGAACGTGTTGCGCGCGCCACGCTGCAAGGCTATTTGAAACGGAAGCGCGAGGTGATCGTTCCCTGGACGATGCACATTCCCGTCAAGCTGTATCAGTTGTTCCCAGGATTGGTCGAGTGGGCGATGGCGAAGATGGCGAAGTAATCTACGAAAGCTCAGCCAGCATTGCTTCCATCTCTGACTGCGCGTGCAGATTTCCCGTGCGGCGTGCCGACGCGATGCCATCCTGCAACATCGCCTTCGCTTCTTCAGGCCTTTCGGCACGCGCCAATGTCTGCGCTGCCATGAAATATCCCGCGGTGTAGTCGGGATGGTTTTCAATCAGGATCGAGAACTCGGCGAGCGCCCGATCGAAATCGCCCTGTTTCGAATACTCCATCGCTAGCCCGTAGCGCGCAAAAGCGTCCTTCGGATTTTCGGTCAGGATGTCGTTTAGCGCGGAGATGCGGTCCATGGTCGAGCGCCCCTGCAACGAGATTACTACAAAGCGCCGCACGATTATGGCGTGAAAGGCTGGTCAAGTTGAGACTGTCGATTACAATAGCAGTTCCCTATTATTCTCTTAGCGTGAGGAGCTCAGTTTGGCCTGTCCGTATTTCATGCCAGTAGAGAAAATCGAAAATGGCAATTGGCCGCATCCCGCGCGCCTGCCATTGGGTTGCGGATGGAGCGGCCACTGCACGGCTCCTGGACACGAGCAGCAGACGCCGGCACAAGACATTCTTGAAGCCTTTTGCAATCTCGGTTACGCGAGCAGTTGCGGTTGGGCTCCTCCAGAACGCCGGTGGGATGCGATTCGTTTTGCCGTGACGGCGCCGCCGGGCAGACGCAATAACGCGAAAACGGCGGTCGATACGCAGACCCGCGCCCTGCATCTCAATTACATTTGCGAACGCGACAACCGGCCTGTCGATCACGGTGAATTGGCTTATGACCTTTCACAGGCGATGTGGCTGAATCCCCATGTTGATACTCGCATCCAGAAAATGGCCCAGTGTTTCCTGGAATCCTATTTGAAGAAAAAGGCCTGAAAAGACCGTCGATGGTCTTCAAAAGCTACACAGGCTTGTAAAAGGGGAAGATCATGCTGCAAGACAACCTCGCCCCGCGCCCCGTCCGAGATTCTCAGTCGGAGATGGCTGAGATCGTTCTGCCCAACGACGCCAACCCATTGGGAGCACTTCTAGGTGGGCGCCTCATGCATTGGATCGATCTTGCCGGAGCCATGGCTGCGCACCGCCATTCCCGCAACTACGTTGTCACGGCATCGGTCGATCACATCGATTTCCTCGTGCCGGTACGTGTCGGAGATCTCGTGATCCTGCGTTCCTCGGTGAACCGCGTCTTTCATACCTCGATGGAAGTAGGAGTGAAGGTGTTCGTGGAGAACTATATCTCCGATACAGCCAAGCACGTTGCGTCGGCCTATCTGACGTTTGTCGCGGTCGACAAGGAAGGGAAGAATCTCAAGGTCGCGCCGGTTGTGCCTGAAACCGACGAGCAACGACGGCGGTATGACGACGCGGGGCGGCGGCGGGAGATCCGGCGTTCCGAACTGGAACGCCGACGCCGCGTATCACAGTAATCTCTTCCAGAATGTGATTACAATCACTTCAAGTGCACTTCCCGGAAATTAGTCTAGGAAGTCTTCCGAGGAATCTATGGATAGTGCCCTCCTTGTTCATCGTCTTCACTTCGCGTTTACCGTTACTTTTCACTATCTCTTCCCGCAGTTGACCATGGGCCTTGCGCCTCTGATCGTAGTGCTCAAGACGCTTGCGTTACGCCGCAATGATGAGACCTACAATCAGGCCGCGCGCTTCTGGGCCCGCATTTTTGGGATTAACTTTGTGATCGGCGTCGTTACCGGAATTCCCATGGAATTCCAGTTCGGCACAAACTGGTCGCACTTTTCGAGATTTGCAGGTGGAGTCATCGGCCAGACTCTGGCCATGGAAGGAATGTTTGCGTTCTTTCTGGAGTCGGCGTTCCTAGGCCTATTCCTCTACGGCGAGAAGCGGCTTGGGCCTCGAGGGCATTGGTGGGCGGCTGTCGCGGTATTCCTGGGCTCATGGCTCTCGGGCTTCTTCATCGTCGCGACCGATGCATGGATGCAGCATCCGGTGGGCTACATCAAGGCAGCGGATGGTTCCGTGCAACTCGCCAGCTTTTGGCAGTTGGTCTTGAATCCCTGGGCATGGTGGCAATACGCGCACAATATGAGCGGCGCCGTGATCACGGGATCCTTCGTGATGGCTTCGGTAGGCGCCTTTTACCTGTTATGGGAGAAGTTCGAGCAGCACGGACGCATCTTCGTTCGGGTCGGAGTGGTGGCTGGTCTCATCTTCAGCGTGCTCCAACTATTTCCCACGGGCGATCGCCAGGGGCGATTGATCGCCACACACCAACCCGTGACCCTCGCCGCCATGGAGGCATTGTTCGACACTCAACCCGGCGCGCCGCTGGTGCTCATAGGTCAACCGAATGTCGACAAGAAGGAGATCGACAATCCGCTGATCATCCCCAATGCACTGAGTTTCCTGACATATCGCGCCTGGAAGGCCGAGGTCAAAGGACTGAACGCGTTCCCGACCGATGAGTGGCCGACAAGTGTCGAACTGCTTTATTTCAGCTACCACATCATGGTCGGGCTGGGCACGATCTTCATCGCGATCATGCTGGTTTCTGCTTTTCTATTGTGGCGCGAGAAGTTGTTTACGACCCGCTGGATGCTGTGGATTCTCATGCTCGCTCTGCCGTTCCCCTACATCGCCAATACTGCTGGGTGGATCACGGCCGAAATCGGCCGCCAGCCATGGCTCGTCTATGGACTGATGCGCACCGCAGACGGCTATTCCAAGGGGGTGTCGGCAGGCAATGGCATCTTCACCCTGCTGGGATTTATGGGCATGTACACCGTGCTCGCGATCTTCTTCCTGTTTCTCGTGCGCCGCGAAATCGAGCATGGGCCGGAGGTTGAAGCTGTGCCAGCGCTTTCACCGTATGAGCGAAATCTGGTCGCTGCCGGGAAGTAGGACCTCGTATCGTGCCGGATGTCGGGTCTTGATTCGCGCAATGAATGGAGCATTTTTAGCTTTTGATGTAATCGACCGTGGTGTCATCCTGATGGCCTGCGGTTTTTGCAGGCCGGAGGACCTATGCACTTTGCAGGCAGCGCCGATGCTACTGACAAGTTGCATAGGTCCTCCGGCGCCAAAAAACGGCGCCATCAGGATGACAAAGCGGAATGGTAAACAGCAATTCATAAATCGATCCCGTCGAGGCGTTCGCCCCTGAGGAACTTATGGAAACACTTTGGTTCATGATCGTCGCAGTCATGGTCGCCACTTATGTCGTGTTAGATGGATTCGATCTGGGTGCCGGAGTCATCTATCTGGGAGCAGCACGTACCACTCCTGAACGCCAAACCATCATGCGCGCCATCGGCCCTGTCTGGGACGGGAACGAAGTCTGGCTTCTCGCCGCCGGGGGCACCCTTTACTTCGCATTCCCGCTGCTCTATGCCTCAAGCTTCAGTGGTTTCTACCTGCCGCTGATGATGGTGCTCTGGCTGCTGATGCTGCGCGGTATCGGTATCGAACTCCGCCACCACTTACATAATCCCGTGTGGCAGGGATTCTTCGATGTTGTCTTCAGCGTCTCAAGTATTCTGCTGTGCATATTTTTCGGCGCGGCTCTGGGGAACGTGGTTCGCGGCGTCCCGCTCGGCCCGGATGGGTACTTCTTCGAGCCGCTTTGGTCGAACTTCGGCGTCGGCACCCAAAACGGCATTCTCGACTGGTACACCGTTCTCACCGGAGTCATCGCACTGGTTACGCTAACCGCGCACGGCTCACTCTACGTCGCAATCAAAACGGAAGATGATGTAAACCGTCGCGCGCGTGCTGTGGCAAAGGCTGTTTGGCCAGTGCAACTACTCTTAACCGTCGTCGGATTGATCGCTACGGTCTCGATCCGCCCTGGAGTCCTCGATAACTATAAGCATCACGCCATTGGATTCATCATCCCCGTACTCGTGTTCGGCGCACTGGCTGTCATGATGCACGCGATGATCAGGCGATCTGACAAGGTCGCCTTCGTTGCCTCGTCGGTTTACATCGTCGGCATGCTGGTGGGAGCGGCATTCGCCCTGTATCCGGTGGTCTTGCCGGCAAGCACCGACCCGGCCCTCAATCTGACGATCTACAACAGCAAGGCAGGCGACCACGGCCTCGCGGTTGGATTCATTTGGTGGAGCGTGGGCATGGTCCTTGCCCTCGGCTACTTCTTCTTCCTGTTTCGCATGTTCCGGGGCAAGGTGCGCCTAGAGGGCGGAGGGTACTGACGAGCGCTAAAGACAGCTCTTATGGCAGATTGACGTGAAGCTGTAAGGCCTCAGCTACCTTACGGAGTTGTTTATCTTTTGTCCAGAGCAGCGTCGGCGGATTCAGCAGGGCAGAGGCGATCAAATGTATGTCGGTTAGACCGATACCCTGGTTGAACAGGCGACGCGTCTCGATCATATGTCGCAGTTCGTTCGTCGCCGCCACGCGAGCTTGCGGCAGCATGTCTAGCATCGAAAGGGTCTTCCGCCGATCTTGGAGCGATCCCAGCGCAAGCTCAGTAATAATCCAGGGATGGATCACAACTTGTCCTCGATTCAGGGCGAACTCCAGTTCCTTATTTCCCCAACGGAAATGCTCGATCCAGACCGAAGTGTCGGCGAGAATCACTGTCTGGCTGGCCTGCGACGTGGAACGTTTTTCAGGCTGGGCATGGAGCCTCCAAGAGTGGCCAAGCGTCGAGCGCTTTCACGCTCGATAAGGGCCTTCAAAGCCTCTCGGATCAGGGCGGTTTTCTCTTCTACGCCGGTAAACTCCTGAGCCGTACGGATGAGATCGTCGTCGAGAGCAATGGTGGTTCGCATGAGAATTCCTCTACATGCATTATAGCATCAAGTGATGTTCGATTTCGTGCCTATTCCAGTCACAATCCTGCAAGAAGGCAACTCACGGAATTTGGGGTCGCGAGGTGAACCAGCAAATCCGTATATAATCAACTTTTGGGGTTCTGCATTCATCTCTTCCGTTCGGACCTCTGAATCCGTTGCCAGGAGCAATCCTTTGAGTGCACATATGCCGCATCAGCATGGACATGGTCCCGCGCAGCAGGGGCCGCAACCTCTGCCCGGGGTGGACGCCATCATCGCCGTTGGCTCGGGCAAGGGAGGAGTCGGCAAGACCACGTTGTCGGTGAATCTCGCCGTCGCGCTCGCCAAGATGGGGCACAAAGTCGGCCTGCTCGATGCCGACGTGTACGGGCCGAACGTGCCGCTGATGCTGGGCACCAACGCACAGCCGCGCATGGTCGGCGAGAACCGCATTGAACCGATCGAAGCGTTTGGGCTCAAGGTTATCTCCGTGGGATTCCTCAATCCTGGTGACAAGCCTGTGATCTGGCGCGGACCGATGCTGCACCAGATCATCCGGCAGTTCCTGGGCCTGGTCGAATGGGGACATCTCGACTACATGGTGGTCGACCTCCCGCCAGGCACGGGCGACGTTGCGCTCTCCCTGGTGCAAACCGTTCCGCTGACGGGAGCGGTTGTCGTTTCCACCCCATCTGATGTTTCTCTCCAGGACGCGCGCAAGGCGATCGAAATGTTTCGCCAGATGAAGGTCGATGTGGCCGGCGTGGTCGAGAACATGAGCTACTTTGTATGTCCGCATTGTCAGCATGAAGTCGATATTTTCTCGCGCGGCGGCGCTGAGAAGATGGCGAGTCAGTTCGGCGTGGCCTTCCTAGGAAACATTTCTCTGGACCCCGAAGTTCGTAAGTCGGGCGACAGCGGCAAGCCGGTCGTGCTCGAGGGAGAGAACTCACCGCACGCCAAATCAATCTACGATTTTGCCCGGAAGGTAGTTGATCGCGTTGGCGAGATCAAAGCGGCTGCTCCAGCAAATGTGATTCAGATTCAATAAACGTCTGCCATGTGACCCAGCAATGTCATCCTGAGGCGCGCGTCGTTTGCGCGCCGGAGGACCTGTATGCAGCCCCCGGTCACATGAGCACTGCAGGCAGAGTTGCATAGGTCCTCCGGCGCCCAAAAAACGGCGCCATCAGGATGACAATGCGTTCGTTTTCTGGAATCGATCCAGTCGCCACACCGCTGCGGGTTCCCGATCATTCAAGATCAACTCCGCCATCATCTCTCCTATCGCAGGGCCATGCTTAAAACCGTGTCCCGACCCACCGCCGACTAGCCAGACATTCTCATGGTCCGGATGCCGATCGATGATGAAGTGACTGTCGGGGGTCTGCTCGTACTGGCAGACGCGGGTTTCGATGAGCGGAGCGTCTTTCATTGCGGGGAAGCGGAAGGCGATGTATTCGCGAACACTTTTCAGTGTTGCAGGATCGATAACCCGCTCTCCATTTGTGGGATCGAAGTCCGGCCCGCGGGTATCGTCGGCGATCTTGAATCCCCGGCGGTCGCTTCCTGGAATGCCGTAGTAGAAGTGATCGCGGTGATCCGCCCATACGGGCAAGTGCGAATCGGTGAAATAGATGCTGTTTCGCGAGTGCGTACCGAAGAAAAAGACATCCTGCTTCGTTGGGCGAATCAAATCGCGGATTGCTTTGGGAAATAGTCTACTCATCCAAGGTCCACACGCGAAAACGTAATGGTCCGCAGCAACGAACGAGTCATCGGATAGCACGATTCCTCGTTTGTAGGTGGGAAATGCCTCACGCCTTTGTACGACCGCGATTTGCTGGTATTCGCCGCCTGCGGCGATGAACGCTTCGACTACGGCGGCGCAGCTTGCCCGCGCATCCAGGTAACCGCATTGCGGTTCGAAGATGCCCCATTGGATCCCTTCGAAATTGATATGCGGCCAGCGCTTGCGCATCCGCGTAGCTGAGAGCTCGTCGAATGGAATCTTGGCCATCCGGAGCATCGAGACCGAACCACGCTCGAACGCATCGCCTCGACCCGATGCCATCCAGAGCACACCGCAACGATGCAGAAATTGACGCTTCCACTTGCGCTCGTACTTCGCCCAGAGCTTCAAAGCCCGAGCAGCCATTTCGGTATAAGGCTGATCAGGACCGTAACTCCCGCGCATAATCCGCGTCTCTCCCCCCGACGAAGACCGAGAGTTGCCCGGCCCCCATGCGTCCAGCAACGTGACCTGCGCTCCACGTTCGAGGAGATGGAGTGCCGTCCATCCCCCGAAAGCTCCGGCGCCGATAACCGCGACATGAGGCTTAGTTTGCAAAACGCAGGTTTCAGAGTTTCAACGTTTCAAAGCTTTCAATGACAGAGTGAGACGGAAGAGAATAGCAGGTGAGGCAGTCTCTAAGCTCAAAGGCATCGAGGTTTTCACGGCCGCAATCAATCTAAGGTTTCTGAAGGCTCGACAACCAGCCGACTTTGAAACTTTGAAACCTTGAAACTTTGCTCCCAGCCCCCTTCTTGACACCCACCCGCCCCGTTCCTAGAATCGCAACAGGATCATAACTTCGATCCAAAACCTAAGCTTCTGCATCTAAAATAGTTAAGAAATGATTCAGAGGCAGTTGCTCCCCCCGGCCCGGGCCGCTCGGTTTGAGATAACTGACAGATTGACGTATGCCAGCTGATCCTAATATCGGGACTCGCGAACGCGAAATTCTGACCGCCATTGTCGAGACGTTCATCTCGACCGGCGAGCCGGTCGGATCGCGTACGCTCGCCCGCTCGAATCGCGAGGGTCTAAGCCCGGCTTCCATTCGCAATGTGATGGCTGACCTTTCAGACGCTGGGTTTCTTGAGCAGCCCCATGCTTCGGCGGGTCGCGTGCCCACAACAGAGGCCTATCGCTACTACGTCGAACAGATTTCCGGCAATGCCCGCCTCGCGCCGCAGGAAGAGACGATGATCTCCGACTCGCTAGCCGGGATTACCGACGTCCAGGAATTCATGGAGCGCACCTCGCATGTGCTTTCATTGATCTCCCGCAACGTCGGCGTCACCATCGCTACCAGCGGCCAGAAGAATGCCCTGGAGCATGTCTATTTCTCGCGCCTCGGAGATCAAAAGGTTCTCGCGGTACTCGTAACCCGATCTGGCCTGGTACGTGATCGCGTACTGCGGCTCGACCTGCCGCAAGCAGATCTCGACCTGGCGGGGCGGTATATCAACGACAATTTTCGCGGCTGGACCATGGAATCGATGCGCAACGAAATCTCGCGGCGCATCGAAAAAGAGCGCAGCGAATACGATCGCCTGATGAACTCGCTGGAGGCTCTCTACAAGCAGGGAGCTCTGGCAACCGAACAAGGATCGCAGGTATTCGTGGAAGGTGCGGCGAACCTGCTATCCGCAGAGCAAGATCGTCAACGCCTGCAGGAGATGCTGCAGACGCTTGAGGAGAAGGAAAAGATCGTCCAACTTCTCGGCGCTTATCTCGACGTGAAGCAGGAAGCGGTTCGAGTGGTGATTGGACTCGACGAAGCTATGCCGTCAATGCGCAATTTCGTGCTGATCGGTACGCCCGCGCATGCCGGGAATCAAGTCATGGGATCACTTGCCGTGATTGGTCCGACGCGTATGGACTACCAGCACACCATTACCGC
>Ga0126379_10002656_pt1 | contig 11430 bp, 8 predicted proteins | sample PanSoiMetPlot_24_FD_92640 | JGI IMG/M metagenome (GOLD analysis project Ga0126379, IMG submission 92640) | Tropical forest soil microbial communities from Panama - MetaG Plot_24 | ecosystem: Environmental > Terrestrial > Soil > Tropical forest > Bulk soil | place: Panama | collected 2016-02-17
GGGCGGGAGATGGACCACATGGCGTATGTGAACAGCCTGGATACGCCGACGAAGCTCAAGGTCTCGATGATTATGGATGCCTTGTACGGGAGGACGCGGCCGAGCGATGTGCGGGCGCGGCTCCTGAGCGACAACGGGAGTGGGGCCTAATGTATCCGGTGAATTTCGACGTGACCCACTGGCGGTATATGTTCGGGCCACTCTTTGAGCGGTGCCTCAACTTTGCCCGCAAGGTGGAAACGGAGATCGACCCCTACGCCGCCACCAAGGCCCGCTTCGTGCAACTGCTCACGAACGCCCCAGGGATCTATCTGGTGGTGGATCTGGAGCCGCCGCAGATGACGCAGGTGACTGCGCATGCCTTTATTCTGGTGCCACATCCCACGACGATGCTGCTGGAACAGATGGCCATTGACGACCCGCGCTCGCCCTTTGTCGAGCATCTCCTGCACTGGATGCAGACCACCCTCAAAGACGTGCACCCGGAGGTGACTCGGGTGCTCATTGCGACCAGCCGGGATGAGCGAGCACTGGGGCGCAAATACGGCTTTAAGCGCATGCGCATGATGCTGGAGCGGCCGCTGTTTGCACCACGTGCACCTGAGACAGAAGGACTAAGCTAATGGGATCTCCAGGTGCATCGCTGGCGGGCTATTTCAATAAAAGCCGTGGGGGCCAGAACCAGCAAACCACACCGGACCCCGTGACACAGGCGCTCGATCTCGCGCGGCTGGGCAGTCTGAACAGCCTCTTGGGTGGCAGTTTTGACGCCGGTGGAGGCTATACGCCTGGGAGCAGGCTCTCCGACTTGGCCACGGATCTCTCGGGGCTCTGGAACATCAGCCCGCAGACCCAGGATATTGGCAACCAGATGGCGCAAGTGGGCCAGAATCCATGGATGCAGGACCCTGGCGCCCTCTATAACCAGATCGTCCAGGGACTCGACCCCTCGGCACAGCAAAACCAATTGACCCAACTGGCCGGGGATACGAGTAACTGGATTGCCCAGCAGACGGGGCGCGGGCTCGATCAGTTTGGCCAGTACGCCTCCGGGGCACTGCAAAACCTCGGCGCCCAGGTGCAGGCCGGTCGGGATAACCTGGCCGGGGCCTATAACCTCGGCGCCCAGGGTGTGCAGGGGGCCATGACCAACGCGCAGGGCATGGCTGGGGCAGCCTATGACCGAGGCATAGGTGGTATTCAGGGCGCTATGGGGGCAGCGCAGGCGGGTGTTTCCGGGGCGATGGGTGCAGGTGCGGGGATGATTAGTGGCGCCTACGGGGCTGGACGCGGAGACGTCCAGGGAGCCTATGGGCAGGGACTCGCCGCGTTAGCCAATGTCGCCAACCAGGGCCGAGGCGATATTACCGGGGCGTTCGGCGCCGGGCAGAGCGCCATCGAGCGGGCTATAGGTCAGGGTGCGGCGGGCATTCAGGGCGCCTATGGCACCGGGGCGCTCGGTGTCCAAGGGGCCTACGGGCAAGGGTTAGCCCAGATGGCCGGGGCCTATGGGCAAGGACGAGGCGATATCCTGGGACTCATGGGCGCGCAGCAAGGGCAGGCCGCCGCCGATGTGGCGGCGAACCAGCAAAATATCCTCGCCATGGCCCCGCAACTCCAGGGTGACCTTGCCGCACGCTATAATGCCCTCTACGGTCAGCAGGCCGGGGTCGGGCAGCAGAACCTGGCGCTCTTGAACCAGGTAGGTGACCGCCTGGCCGGGGCGGGTGGGGAATATTACAACAGGATCATGGCGCCACAAATTGCCGGGCAAAATGCCCTCTTAGGCCTGGCACGGTCAGGCGCGAATCAGGAAGCCCTGGCGCAAGGGGCGGCCAGTATTGCCCTCCCGATGCAGCAAACCATGGCCGGACTCACCGCCCAGGAAGCCCTGGCCACCCAGCAAAACCTGGCTGGGCTCGGGCAACAATACCAGGGCTTAGGCGGGGCGCTGACCGCCGCCGAGCAACAGGGACTCATGCAGGCGGGACTCACGGGCCAGCAAATCCGTGGCGGGCTCGGGCAAGCCGCCTTGCAACAGTTGGGCGGTCTCACCCAACAACAACTCAGTGGCGTGGCGGGCCTCTCCCAGGCTGACCTTGCCGCCATGGCTGGCTTAGGGCAGGCCCAGGTTTCAGGCATGTCTGGACTCGGCCAGGCTGGTGTGTCGGCCATGGGTGGGCTCTCCCAGGCCCAATTACAGAGCCTGGCCAATCTGGCGGCATCCCAAACGGCAGCGACCGGGGGCCTGGGACAGGCCCAGATTAGCGGCTTAGCGGGACTCGGCGCCTCCAATCTCTCGGCCATGGGTGGATTAGCGCAGGCAGGCGTAGGGGCGCAAGGGCAAATTGGCGCGGCGGGGATTGGCGCCATGGGCCAGATGGGCACGGCTGGGGTGAACGCTGGGGCACAACTCGGCGCCGCCGGGATCAATGCCATGTCGGCCCTGGGTGGCCAGACCATTGCCAGTACTGGGCAACTGGCCACCGCCAATGTGGGGGCCACGGCGAGCATGTCCAACACCGCCATGGGCCAGATGGGGAGCATGATCAATCAGGCCCTGCAAAATCAGGCGGCCATGGGGCTGGCCAACTATCAGGGGCAACTGGGGCTGGACACCCAGTACCTGCAAAACCTCTTTGGCGCCAACATGGCCATGCCGACCATCGAGAACAACTACAATACGACGCGGCAGAATCTCTTAAACAATGCCCTCTATGGGAGTGATTATGGGCGTCAACAGCAGCAACAGGGCGAGCAGAGTATGATGCAAATGCTCCTCGCGGCGCTCTCGGGCACGCCCTATACCCCCGGACAGACGACGACCAGCAGCTACACAGGGCAAAACGCCGGGGCCTCGGCGTCCGTCAGTTATGGTCAAGGCCAAGGACAGCAGGCGTATGGCGGCAGTACGCCCATGGGTTGATACAACGAAAGGCGGCCACTCGTGGGAACCTTTCCCTTACGCTTCCTGAGTGACGAGGAACAGCCCGACTTTATTCGGCAGCAACAAGACCCCATGCTGCATGCCTTTGATATGACGCTCAGCCGCATGGGGCAGTTTGTCACCCCGGCCAGTACCACCGCACTGTTGGACAGGCCAGAGGTCTCACCCAGGCAGGCGCGCCAGGCGTCTGCGCCGCCCCTGCGGGATCTCGGCACGCCAGCCCCCGAGACGCCTACCACGCCCGCACCAACACCGCCGGCAGACCGTGCCCCGCAAGCATTGACACCCATCGATACCGGGCAAACCCAGGCCCAACAGGCCCAGACGACCCCTCCCCGCGATGCCGACCACTGGAAACTGCCGGAGCCCGATCCCCTGCCCAAACGGGGCTTCTTCTACAACTGGTGGCTCAGCAATCAGTCCTATGATACGGGACTCCGGGAACGCCAACGGGACGAAAATGTGCGCTGGCAAAAAACCTATAACGACTATATCACCAAATTTCCCGAGGCCATCTACTCCGGCAACTGGCAGGCCGCGCAAGCGCTGCAAAATCAGATCGCGCCCTCGGCCACGTATTCCACCCGTGGCGCCGCCCTCTATCAGAAGGGCAATGAAGAACTCCAGAAGAAGATGGAAGACCAGTACAGCAAAAAAGGCTGGATCAACGCGACGCTGGAGAGCAACCCGGACATGGACCAGCAGCTTCGCACACCGCTCATCACACTCCGCGATGATCCCCGCGTGTCCTCCGACATGGCCGAACGGGTGTTTACCAAGATGGCGCCCAATATCAGCATTACCCCTGCGGGCGTCACCAGGGCCTATCCCATGGGAGGTGAGAGCCGCAGCATGCTCCCAACACCAATGACGCTGGAGAGTTTTACGCCAGAGGCACGGGCGGCCATCGAGGCGCACGGCGGGAATGTCAATCAGATCATCGATACCTATAACATGCGGCTGGACCCCAATCCCAAGGTCAAAAAATTGGCCGAGGAGAATTGGGCCATGCTGCAAGAGAAGTATCAGCCACTCATCGGCGCGGCAGCCTGGAACAAACTGGTGCCCCCAGAGATCCAACTCCGTACTGACATGACCCCACAACAGTGGATAAATCGGGGGGCGGGCGGGGCACCCGGTGGGCAGCCAGGAGGCATACCGCCCGCAGGCCAGCCCACCGCACGTGGGGCTCCTGAGAGTCCCAATGCGAACGTCTCCTATGCTCCCCAAGCAGGGAAGACGCCAGGCCAGCCGGGGACGCCTCAATATGTACAGACCTACGGCACGGGCTATGAACCGGCAATCATGAAAGCCTCACAGGCTACAGGTATCCGTCCTGAACTGCTCCGCTCTCTCATGGCACATGAGTCAGCCGGTGATCCGAGCGCTACGGGGAAAGCCAAGGAAATTGGCCTGTTTCAGTTGACGCCTACTACCGCACAGAATTGGGTCCAAGGTGGTGTCAAGAATGCCCGGAACAATGACGCCAACATCATGGGTGGAGCACAATACCTGAAGATGCTCCTTGACCGGTTCGGTGGCAATGAGGAACTGGCTGTTGCAGCCTATAACGCGGGTCCAGAGGCGGTCATCAAGGCGGGCTATAAGGTGCCGCAGAACGACATCACACCGCAGCATGTGCGCAATGTCCTGGGTGGAGCTGGTGCGCCACAGGGGCAGCCGCCGCCCGCCCAGCAGCCGCCGCCCACGCAGCAGCCCCAAGCCCAGGCGCAAGCCGGCACGCCCCCAGCCCCCGGCGGCGCACCCATCCTGGAGCAGATCCATGGCGGCGACCCAGGCGTCATGCAAGCTAGAGGCGGGAAAGGTCCGCAAGTTATGCTTCCACGGCAAGTCCCGCCCGAACTCACCAGCCCGTCCCAGCGCGCCGCCTTCACCGCCGCCGAGGAACGGCGCTATGCGACCGAGATGCAACAATACGGTGAGTACTGGACGAAACCGGATGCCCAGGGCCGCGTCGCCTGGTGGCGGGATGCGCAGGGCAATCTCAAACAGGCCCAGGACCTCACCCCGGCGCAACTCCAAGGCAACGCCGCCGTCGATGGGGTGAGCCATCCGCGTCTGGCCATTGCCATGGCGAATGAAAACAATCAATTTTTAAACGACGCCGCCAAATTCGAAGCGTCCGCGAATCGGTTCCAGCGCTTCCTTGATACCTATCTCGTCCCCGGCCATGAAAGTTTTACCGGGCAGGTGTGGGAAAGCATTGTCAATGGCCTTCAGAAAGGCATCGGCCTGCCGAAAACGAAATTCACCCCGGAAATGTCCGTGCAGTTATCTCCGGCGGCCGCGAGTGCCGCGCGGCTCGAATTTAATGCCGTGGTGAATGGCCTGGCCTCGTCTATCGAGAAATTACTGAACGAGAGCAATCATGCCAATATCGACATTGGCGCCACGAAAGCCGCCCTGACCAACGTCGGCACGAATCGTGAGAGCGCCATGGCGGCCCTGAACGGGGTTCGGCGCTATGTGAGTGGCGAGGTAGACGGGTTACTGGGGACGAGTAACGCGGTGATGCGGCGGGGTGGGACGCCACCCGCACCCGCCGAGCATGCCAACCCGCCCGTAACACCACCCAACGCCGCTGCCGCCGAGTCGGAGCAATGGTCCCCCACGCGCACCGCGCCCCAGACCCAGACCCCAGCGGGCGGGTACCTCCCAGGGGAGTATCAGCCCGGCGTTTCCACCGAGGCCCAGGCCCGCGCCGGGGTGGAGGCAGCCAGGCAACGAGCGGCACAACCGGCGCCCACCCCACCCGGCACTACCGAAGCGGCGCCCGTGACCCCGCAGCAGCAACCGGCACCACCGGCACCCCGTCAGCCACAGCGCCGCGCCCCAGGCCAGCCCCAAACCGACGCCGAACGTGCCCAGACCAGAGAGTGGTTTCAGGGGCTGACGCGAGGACTCCCACCTGGCAAGCAGAGCAGTCTCACGGGCGGACTGGGCGATTTTAGTGAGTGGGCCTAGGAGGAGAGGAGGACACGCGATATGCCGCAACAGACGTTAGTGAACCGCACCAACGGGGAAAAATTCCTTGCCTCGCACCCAACGCGCCCCATTTCCAAGCGCCAGCTCTACGCCATGCTGGCCACCCATGGCCGCCCCTCGGCCGCCTTGCAAACCCCGGACGGCACCACCATCGTGCGCCAATCCCAGCCCAACCCCCAAGCCATGCAACAGGCCCAGCAGCGCTACGCGCAACTGGAAGACCAACTCCGGCAGCAGGCCTCGCCGCAGCTCCTCGCCACCGTGGAGCCGGTCATGCGCGACGTGGATGCTATCGCCGCCGATCCCCAGGACCGGCAAACCATGGACCGCCTCATGCATGATCTGACCCGAAGCCGGGACACAGCCTTAGGGATAGGCACGGATGGTTTACCGGTGGGCGTGCGCCCTGAGCAAGTCGTCTATGCCCTGGCGAGTGATCCCCGGTTTATGCAATCCTTAGTGGTGCGGCGAGTGATCCCCCAGGCCACCCTCGGACGAGATGCCATCCCTACGGTACAAGGCCTCTGGCGTGAGTACGCGACCATGGCCGATATCGACCGGGCGATAGGCAGATTCCAGGGCGGCGGGGGACAGCCGGGGAGTACCGTGCAGCAGGGGTTACGGCTGTGGTTTACCTCACTCCAGGCCCTGGTGCAGGCGAGGGCGGCGGTGGATGGGATGCCCGAGATTGTGCCGGGGGTCATGCGGCTGGCGGCGCAGGTCATGGCGAGTGGGCTCCAATTGGCACCGACGCTGCTGCCGAAGACGCCAGACGAGGTGGCGCGGACAGGGACCAATCCGCCAGGGCAGGGGATGCAGCCGGGGCAGGCGCCGGTGGATATGAGTGCGATGCGGAGGGCGATAGCATGAGAATGCAGTGGACGTGGATAGACCGTGCCCAGTATGACAGCGGCCCATGGGACACGGAACCAGATAAAGTCATGTGGTGGGATGAGGCGACCGGGCTCCCCTGTGTGGCCCAGCGCAACGCCCACTTTGGCAACTGGTGCGGCTACGTCGGAGTGCCACACCACCACACATGGTATGAGGTGCCCAAAGAGCGCCTGCCAGATCTGCACGTACACGGCGGGCTCACCTTCAGCGACCACGTCGACTGGGACTCGACGCTCTGGTGGCTGGGCTTTGACTGCTGCCACGGCTTCGATCTCACCCCATACCACTGGCCCATGCCTGAAGGCATGGTGGATCCGCTCCGACAGTATGGCACCTACCGCACCCTGGCGTATGTGGAAGCCGAGTGTGCGCGGCTGGCAGAACAACTCGATCTCGCACAGCAGGTGCAGGACTCGGGCATCGCGGATAGGACGACCACTTGATTACCTATTTAAACGACCCCTCGGCCGTCCTCCTCAAATCCTACCCGCCGCCCTTCCGTGGGATGTGGCGCACGTTGCCGCCACATCTGCTGCCCGACGATGTCTTGCAGGATTCCATGAACGTGACCATCTTAGGGGGACGCTTACGCGCCCGCCTGGGGCATAAGCTGGTGCAGACCACGGCGATACCGGGGAATGTGCAGGGTTCGTTCCTTACCGTCGATGTCGCCAATCAGAAATATCCGTTAGTAGCGACAGAGAATAAGGTATACAGATTGGATGCCGATACATGGACCGATATAACTGGGACAGTGGGACTATCACCTACAACCCAGGCACGCTTTACCTCGATCCAGGTCGGTACAGAAGTCTATATACTCATGGCGAATGGGATAGACGAGGTAAAGTACGCCGCGAGCCATGGGACGCTCACGGACATCGTGCCCTATTTCCCAGGTGGTACGACGCCGGTGTTCACCGACGTATGCACAGCCGCTTCGAGGATTGTCGGCATCACCCCGCCATATACCGTAAGCTGGTGTGATATTTTGAACTCGATCTATTTGAACTTTACAAGTTGGCCAGCCTTAAATCAGGTGATCCTGGCCGACACCGAAGATGCATTAATCGCTATTCGACCGTTAGGGACATTAGGCTACGCCATCTACAAAGAGGGCACCATTTATGTCGCGCAACCCCAGACCGGGCCGCAGAGCGCGGCGTTCAGGTTCGACTTTCGCGGTGAATTCCAAGGCCCTGCTTGCCCATATGCCATTGTGAACTGGAACGGAACGCACTGCTACATGACCCCCAATGGACGTGTTGGCGTGTTCGATGGTTCACAGCATGCCTGGGTCTGCGATGGGATATGGCCAGCGTTGGCTGAAATCATCGACCCGAATTACACACAGAATATCTTTGGGGTCTATTCGTACCAAACTTCAGAAATATACTTCTATTTTCCACGCCTGGGCGATAATGGCCAGGCCCTCGGGATGCTGCAAATAGCCACACCCTATCCCCTCGCTGGTGTAAATGACTTTAGTTATTTTCTTGGCTCCTGTGCCCTGAAATTAACCAATGGGTTGTCAGTGCGGTTTTATGCCAATACCATGCAACCACTGGTGTGGGGTCCAGATCCGGTGAGTGGTTTAACCAACACCTATGCCCTCGATAGCCAGGAATACCAGGACAACGGGGTCGATTTTCCCTGTCGGATCAAAAGCGGCATCTTCCGGGCCTCGACCGCTGTGCAGCAACCGCTGCTCCCTGGCAGGGACGCCAACGCTGATCAGTTCAGACCCATATTAGAGCCCTATTTATCGCGTGACAACGACCGTGGTGAGTTAGAACTTTCGGCGGTGGTATCCCAGAATCTCGAATCGGACGGCATCTTAGCCCAGAGCGAAATCATCGATCTTACCAATACGCAGTACCCGAATGAATACATCGGGTACGAGGTCAGTGGCTCCTTTCTGGGCTATGAGATGCAGTGGTCGAGTTCCGCCAAAGCAGAAATGAAATCGTGTGACATCTATGGCCGCAAGGCCATGTAGGGTCTTGCCGCACCTCTACCGAACAATCAGCGTCTTTTCGACAGAAAGTCCAGTTGTATGGCCCTGACATCCGTTCCGCGCACCCAACCGACCGGCTTATTAGTCACGGATAGGAACATTCAGGCCCTTTTACAGCATCAAGCTCGCCAAAATGCGTCATTTTTCGACTCTGTCACGACTTTACTGGCGCAAATTGGCATGGAATTCACGCAATTCCCCGATGGTAGCCTGAAAGTGCTCTTAGGAACCGGCTCCAGCGTCGGGCTCAACGCCGGATCAGTCATTTTTGTCGATCAAGCCCTCAAATATGCGGAACAACCCCAGGATCTCTCGTTTCATCCCGCGACGGGCACCCTCTCTGCCACGGTCATGCAGACCCCCCTCGGCGCCATTACCGAGGTCTTAGCCAATGATGTCTCCACCCACACCCTGGAAGTGGACACGGCGACGGTCGGCACATCGCTCGTCGTCCACACCAGTAGCGGCACCCCCGCCGTCCTCAGCGCCGACCAGATAAACGCCGTGAACGCCACCATCCAGAGCCTCAGTGCGCCGTTTGCGAACATCACCACGCTCTACGCCACGGATGAAACCGTCTCCCATGCGCTCAACGTCCACAATGCGACGAATAACGCCACCGCCACCATGGATGTCCTCTCCGTCACCGCCACCGCCACCATTCCGACGCTCTCCACGACCACGCTGACGGCGGTGACGGTCAATACGTCCGGCCTCTCCGTCAGCGGCACCGGCACCATCGCCCAGCTCCACGTCACCGGCACCTCGCAACTGGACAACCTGGTGACGATGGGGAGTAACGCGACCGTGGCGGGGACCTTCGGAGTGACGGGCACCACCACGCTGGGTACGCTCAACGCCACGGACGGGCATTTCACCACCCTCGGCACCACCGGGACCGCCACCCTGGCCGCCTGTACCGTCACCGGCGCCACCAGTGTGCAGGCGCTGACGGCGACCGGCGTCAACGCCGGCTCGGGCACCATCCAAACCACCGGCACGGTGACGGGCGGCACCCTCACCTGTACGGGGACGGCGAACATCCCGACCTTAAACGGCACCGTCAGCGTGGGCGGCATTACCTCAGGGGGTAACGGCAGCTTTGCGACGCTCACTACCTCGGGCACGGCGACCCTGCAAAACGTCACCACGGCTGGCACTGGCACCTTTGGCACCCTGCATGTGACCGGGACGAGCGCCCTCGACGGCACCATCACGGCCCTCGGCACCTATAACGGCCAGGCGATGAACGGCACGCTCATTACCGCCTCCACCTATTTCAATATCAGTGGCTATTTCTATGCCGATACGGCGCAGCATATCTGTAATACCCTGGTGACGTTTGGTTCCACCTTGAGTGTGGCAGCGCTCTCCACCCTCACCGGGGGCTACGCCTCTGCGGCGCGGTCGCGGCAGCGCATGGGGGCATCAAGTGCCACCAATCAGGGGACCACCGGGCTGGGCTTCTATACCCGGCCAGCGGCGGGCAATCCGGCTGGCGGCGCCGTCACCACCCTGGCCAGTCACACGTACCCGGCAGGCTGCTTCGCGGTGACGGGCGATACCGGGCACGGCACCTTCTGGGGCTACGTGAGTGGGGCCAACGAGACCGCCACCCTCACCTTCACGGTGAACGGCACCACCACGCTCTCGGTGCCGCTGCCGACGGCGGGCATGAACGCCAATTATGGCTGGGTCATAGAGTGGCAGGTGGGCTCGATCAACAACAACACGATGGATGGCTGGGCCAGCCTGCGTGTGCATGCCCAACCCAACGCCGCGATCGCCATCGCGGTCGGCATCGCGTCCATCTCGGCCACTGCCATCACCTTTGCCATGAACGCGGGCTCACCCACCGCCTCCAACATCATCTGTATCGGGGCCAGGAGCTGGATGAGCAATTGGCAGCTTTAGGAGGAGCGAGAAGCAGGGAGCGGGAAGCGAGAAGCAGGGAGCGGGAAGCATGGACCTCACCCCAGACGAAGTGACGCTGATCCTCCAGACGTTACTGGACCATCTGCCCTTGAAGTATGCCCCCACCTATGAGAAACTGCGCACCATACTCATGCAGGCAAAGGAGACACCGTGGGCCGCTACGACCGCGACGAAATCATCGCCCAGGGACTAGACCTCGCCGCCAGTCCGACCCTGGTGGCGCACGACATGCCCGGTGGCACCGTGGACCCCGAGGCCTACAGTATCCAGTGGCTCCAAAATGCGCTGGATATGTTTCATATGCGCTTTCCGTTTTCCGCCGATGTGGCGAGTGTGGGGGTAACGTTTCGCGCCGGCAATCCCGATGTGATCTTAAGTGATGGCACCAACATGTATCTGCCGGCCAACTGGATCGTCGATGTGAGGAACGGCCTCCTCATGCAGCAATCGCCGACGCAGAGCTACCGGATGCGGCGGACCTCCTTCCAGTCGTGGTTGGATAGAAGTACCCTGTCGCCCGCCGGCCTGTCGCAGGGCTCCTACTGTGTGGCCCAGAATCGCTTGAAAATCGTCCCCACGGTGCCCGTGCAGATGTCCGGCACCCTGTGGTACTATGCCCTCCCGGCTCCCC
>Ga0126379_10002657_pt1 | contig 11429 bp, 8 predicted proteins | sample PanSoiMetPlot_24_FD_92640 | JGI IMG/M metagenome (GOLD analysis project Ga0126379, IMG submission 92640) | Tropical forest soil microbial communities from Panama - MetaG Plot_24 | ecosystem: Environmental > Terrestrial > Soil > Tropical forest > Bulk soil | place: Panama | collected 2016-02-17
CAGCTCGGGTTCCAGGTGCGCGAAGGTTCCAACGGCGCCCGAAAGCTTACCCACGCGCATCTCTTCTGCCGATCGCTCAAAGCGTGCGATGTTGCGTGCGGTTTCCGCATACCAATTGGCCAGTTTCAGGCCAAAAGTCGTCGGCTCAGCGTGGATCCCGTGCGTGCGGCCGACCATCGGTGTGTTCTGGAACTCCCGCGCGCGGCGCGCCAGCGCGCCGGCAAGTTTCTTCAAGCCGTCAAGGATGATCCGTGAGGCATCTCTGATCTGCAGCGCCTGGGCGGTGTCCACCACGTCGTTGGAAGTCAGGCCATAGTGCAGCCAGCGCGCTTCCGTGCCCACCTTCTCCGCCACGGCGGTGGTGAAGGCGATCACATCATGCTTGACCTCGGCTTCGATCTCCTGGATGCGTTTCAAGCTGAAGTCGCCGCGCTTTGCAATGGCTTGCGCAGCCTCCTCGGGAACGATGCCGGCCTCGGCCAGCGTGAGGCTGGCCGCCGCCTCCACCTGCAACCAGCACCGGAACTTGTTTTCGTCGCTCCAGATGCGGCCCATCTCCGGGCGAGTGTAGCGAGGGATCAAAGGCGCTCCTTCACACTTTAAAAGAACCATCGATCATAAATGTCTGTTGACGGCTTGCGCCACTACGGGCTCCTCAACCGCAGTTTCTAGGCCATAATGGCGTCATTTGAGGGCTGGCCCTGAAATTGCCGGGCCGCGTGGGCCCAGTCTGAGGCGACGCAAGGGCCAGGGGGGCCACCGGACACGTCGCACGAAAGTCGGCGGTCCCCGGTGCAGTTGTATAATATATCGTGAGGCGATACAATGAGGGCAGGCCAGAGTAGGAGCCTCTTGGACGCAGAATACGTGGCGCTGGCGGAGTTTCGCTACCAGCTGCGCCGTTTTTCGCGGAACATGGAAGAACAGGTCAGGAAGCTGGGTGTGAACCCGCAGCAGTATCAGGTAGTTCTGGCGGTACGCGGGCTTCCCGCGGGACACACGCCCAGCATCAGCCGCCTGGCGGAGCGATTGCAGCTCAATCACAACAGCATGGTTGAGTTGGCCGATCGCTGCGAGCAGGCGGGTCTGCTGCGGAGGACGCGTTCCGGCACCGACCGCCGCCAAGTGACCTTAGCCATCACCGCCCAAGGGGAGGCGCTGCTGCGCAAGCTGGGCGCGGCCGCCAGGGAAGAGCTTCGCGAAAGCGGCCCGTCCCTGGTCCGAGCCGTCCTTCATCTGACTCGCCCCGCAAACAGGACAAGGCGAAAGCCCGGCGGGAATCAACACAAAGGAGCATCGAGAAGAACCGATCCATGAGTTCACGAACCCGGGCCTCAGAATCCTTGTCTGTACGACATACCATTCCCACGTTTGAAACTCTTCGAGATTTCACTACAACCTGGCGCGTGCTTCCCATCTCCGGCCTGGCCGTGATCATCGGGGTTGGAGCCGCCTACGTCGCCTTGGCATTGCAGCGGCTGATTGGCTTCTTTACCAACCTGTTCTTCTTTCAGCGGCTGGGCACAGATATGGTTTCGCCAGCGGGTCATCACTTGGGCTACTTCGTGATCGCTGTTCCCGTGCTCGGCGGCATCATCGTCGGCTTGATGGCGCGTTTTGGGTCGGAGAAAATCCGGGGCCATGGCATCCCCGAAGCCTTGGAAGCGATCTTGCTTCGCGGCGCCAAGGTGGAACCCAAGCTCGCCGTCCTCAAGCCGATCTCCGCGGCGATCGCCATGGGATCCGGCGGGCCTTTCGGAGCTGAGGGCCCGATCATCATGACCGGCGGAGCGTTTGGTTCGCTCATCGCCCAGTTTTTTCATCTCACCTCGGCCGAGCGCAAAACGCTCCTGGTGGCAGGCGCGGCGGCCGGCATGTCCGCGACTTTCGCCGCACCCTTTGCGGCAGTCCTGCTGTCCGTGGAGCTTCTATTGTTCGAATGGAAGCCACGCAGTTTTATTCCCGTCGTGCTGGCCAGCGTCGCGGCCGAGGCAGCGCGCATCCATCTCCTCGGTCCGGGGCCGATTTTCCCGACGGCAGCACACCCGGTTGCCCTTCGCCCGTCGATCCTTTTCGGATGCCTCCTTGCCGGTCTGTTGAGCGGAATTCTCTCCGGGATTCTGACGCAGCTCGTGTACGGTGTGGAAGACGGCTATGCCCACCTCAAGAGAATCCACTGGATGTGGTGGCCGGCCATCGGTGGATTGGCAGTTGGCATTGGCGGGCTGATTTACCCCCGAGCGCTCGGCGTTGGCTATGACGTGATCGCAGACCTGCTGCGAGGCAATGCTACGACGCAGATGATTCTGGGCGTGCTCCTGGTTAAGTCCTTGATTTGGGGCATCTCGCTGGGCTCAGGAACGTCAGGCGGCGTGCTGGCGCCTCTGATGATGATGGGCGGCGCTCTGGGCGCCCTTGATGCTCTTTTTCTGCCTCATCAAGGCCCGGGATTCTGGCCGTTGATCAGCATGGCGGCCGTGCTGGCTGGAACCATGCGGTCCCCCTTGACGGGAGTGATCTTCGCTTTCGAGCTGAGCGGAGACTATCATGCCATTCTGCCGTTGCTCATCGCGTGCATGGCCGCGCACGGTTTTACCGTCCTGACTCTCAGCAGGTCCATTCTCACCGAAAAGCTCAGCCGTCGTGGCTACCATCTCAGCCGGGAATATGTGGTGGATCCGATGGAAGCGCTCACTGCGGAAGCCGTGATGCGGACCAATGTTACTGCTTTTCCGGCTGATGCCGTGCTGTCGGATGTAAGCCACCTGTCTACACACGACGACGACGAGCGCGGGCAGCGGCTTTATCCCGTGGTGGACGAAGACAAGAGGGTAGTTGGAACCGTAACGCGAAGCAACCTCCGGGCATACTTGGCGAACCTCACTTCGCAGGAAAGTGACGATGTCCGCTTGGTGGACGTGATTGCGCCGGACCCCATTGTGGCCTACCCGGATGAGCCTTTGCGGTTCGTGGTCAACCGCATGGCCGCAACCGGACAGATGCGCTTTCCGGTGATCCGGCGCGGGGAAGACCCGGAACTCCTCGGCATCATCGGCCTTGAAGATCTGCTCAAAGCACGCGAGCTGACGCTGGAAGATGAGCACAAGAAAGAGCGCGTGCTGCGTCTTCACCTGCCGCCGGCCTTGCGCCGCTTGAAAGCTGTGGTGAGAATCGGCTAGATCTCGGACTGGGCATCCCAGAGCGCATGCACGAGCTGGCATTGCTTGCCGGATCAAAGATTTTGCATCGCTGCAAATTGCCTGCACATCTTTGACTGGGCTATATCCCGCCAAGGAGAAATGCATGCCAGAGACACCGCAGCAGTACACGCAACGTATATTGAGCTATTCCGACGGCAAAGATCCACTGCGCCAGCAGGCCGCAACCGCGAAGAGACTTGCCACGCTGATCAAAGGCAAGAACAAGAAACAGCTGACGCAACGGCCTGCGCCCGGGAAGTGGTCCGTCGCGGAGATCCTGGCCCACCTGGCCGATGCCGAGATCGTCCTCTCCTGGCGCCTGCGGCAAACGCTGAGCAGCAACGGGGTGGCCATCCAGGCGTTCGATCAGGACGTGTGGGCCAACACTTTCGACTACGCGCACCAGGATTCCAGACAATCACTGGAGAAGTACACCGTTCTCCGCGAGGGCAATCTGGATTTGCTGAAAAGAATCCCCAAGCCGCTGTGGGACAATTACGGGGTCCATCAGGAGCGGGGCAATGAGAGCGTGGCCCACATCGTGCGCATGGTTGCCGGCCATGACCTTAACCATCTGGGGCAAGTGGAAAGAATTCTCAAAGGCAAACGCTAGACGATGTTGGAACTCCGAAGCCGATGGGGATTACCAGGAACGAGCCGTAGAGACGCGGCACGGCCGCGTCTAACTCTCAAACCAACGGTATTGCTTTCGAGAACAACCGGTGTCGAAAGACATGAATGGTGAGACGTGGCAATGCCATGTCTCTACGCGGCGGTTTCTGTCCTGAGCCTAGGGAAGATCGAGTTCCAGGGCATACACGTCCGAGTTTCTGCGGACCAGAGATGCTACCGGTGAGCCGTCAGGGGTGAGGCCGGTTAAGGTATACCCGAGCACATCGGCGCGCAGGATCTGTCGCGCGGATGTGATCTGTTCCACTTTGCGATCGCTAACACGTACCCGAAAGATGGGCTGTTCCTCGCCTTGAGCAGCAAGTTGGTAGTAAACGTAAAGGGAGTCCGAGGACCAGCGTATTCCCCAGCCGTAGGCGGGTCCGTCCGCCAATTCCGACCATTGCTGGCTCTTGAGATCGAAAAGCATCACCTTCTCATGCGTCTCGTCCGAGGCCGCCGCATACCTGCCATCCGGAGACAAGTGCACTCCATCAAAGTCTTGAGTACCGGCAAGCATACGGGTTTGGTGCGTACTCAGTTCCAAAACGTAGATAGCGGAATGCCGTGTTCCTGTCTCGTTGCGGATCCAGCGTTGAAAGATGATCGACCGGCCGTCGGGAGACCAACTTGGTTCACCGTCCGTGGCGTCTGCCTCGGTCAAAACTTCAGGTTTCCCGCCATCGCGGGATATTCGGTATAACCTTCCCGGTTGCCCTGGCAAACGACCACCAAAGATGATTCCTTTGCCATCGGGCGACCATGTTGAGTGGTACGCGTCCATCGGAGCGAAGGTAAGCTGAAGTTTTTCTGTTCCGTCCGCGCGGCTGCGCCACAACGTGCCGTCCGTTTCGTTGCGATAGGCCAGCCACTGGCCATCTTTAGAGAAGCTAAGGAGGCGGATCGGGATTCCGCCGAGATACGGCAGAAAAAGCTTCTGGACGCTGTCATAGCGGACCAGTTCCCTCCGTTCCTGAAAATTGACAAAGAACATCGTCTTTCCGTCGGGGCTGAAGCGAGGATCGCTAAGCCGATCGGGAGTGGCGTACAACTGGACAGGGCGGCTGGGAAACCAGCCTCGCTTTTCACGAATTGCCCAAAAGCTCTCCACGCCTTCGTGTACCGCCCGGAATACAAAATATCTGCCGTCGGGCGTCCAATCGCCGCTGTTTTCTCCTTCACCCCAGTGCCGAGCCCCCTTGCTCCAGCCAGGTAGGAACGGATGGACATTGCCGCCGTCCCCCGACGACTCCCACAGCGACTGGACGCCGGTGTTGGAATCGCGCACGGTGAAGCGTAGGAGGTTGCCGTCCGGGGAGGCCCGCAGGGAGATGACGTAACCTGGTGCGGCGAGCAGTTTACCGGGTGCTTCGCCGCTGTCGTCTACTTTGTAGATTTGGCTGTCGTGACCATACAGGATGCTGTCTCCATCGGCCGACCATACGGTGCCTTCGGAGGCAAGAATGTCGCCCACGCGGCGGGCCGCGCCTCCGGTCGTAGGAATTACCCAGAGCGGCTGATCGAACCTCGCACCCTGACTCCCGATCAGCAGCCTGGCTTTCTCGGGATCGATGTCGTACACCGTGAGGCTAGGAACCGTGGTGCTGATGGACGTTGATTCGCCACCGGCCACCGGAACTTGCGCCAGGGTTTGAGCGCCGCCCCTTCGTTCCGTGAAGTACAGCCTGGCACCATCCGAGAGGACTTTGCCGAATGGCGCGACCCGGCCGGAGTGGGTGATCTGGCGAACGCGCAAAACCTTGGGCGAAGGTGACGTTGAAAGGAACAGCGCGACGGCCGCCACGAGAAGAACCACGACTGCCACGAGAGCTGCGAAAAGCATCCGGTGATGCTTTGTCGCCGAAACAGGAGCGCGGTCGACAGCGATTTCTTCCTTCTCGATCACCGGCTGCAAACGACTCTCCGGAACAAGTTCCTCGTTGTTGTCATTGGCAGGAATGGTTCGCACTCTATGGGCGAACCGGTAGCCCCGGCCAGGTACGGTGACGATGTAAGAAGGGTCACCCAGGGCTTTTCTCAGCTGGAAGACATGCTGCCCCAGGTTGGACTCCTCGACGAACGTGTCCGGCCACAGCAGAGTCATCAGTTCGTCTTTCAGGACGACTTGGCCGCTCCGCTGGGCGAGCACCAGGAGCAGATCAAAAGCCTTGGGGGACAGCGGAATGGGGTCCTGGCCGCGCAGCAAAACGCGTTGTTCCGGATCGACACGGAACGGTCCGAACTCCAGCAAGTTCTTGATTACAGTGCTCATATCCGCTCTTAAAAACGATTCAAAACTTATTCAACCCCTCTTAAGGACTTTCAAACTCCAGACCCGGCAGGATGCACCTGTCTGACGCGAAACACCAGGGCATTTGGGGCGGTGGCAGGCAATCTACCACGAGACCCATACCTGGGGAAAGCAGCCGGAGCTCAAAAATGGCGGCCTGCAAGAAGAGTGGCATCACGGCGGAAACCGTTGCAAGCCTTCGTAATTCGGCGCCAAGGATGCGCCGGCGTGTGGCGATCAGACGAACCAAAGGTACGGAGAAGGAACAATGAAGAACCTAACTCAATTCACAAAAAGGAGAACTAAGGAAATGCGAAAGAACCTGTTAGTTGCTGTTGTACTGTCCGTCACGCTGTTGTTGACGGGCGTGATGTTTGCACAAAAGAAACCGAAGGATAACGACAATGTAAATCAGAAGCGCCATCCCAATGTCGCCGCAGCCCAACGCCTTACGCACCAGGCCTACGAGAGGATTACAGACGCGCAGAACGCCAACGAATGGGACCTGGCTGGCCACGCCCAGAAAGCCAAGCAGCTGCTGGAGCAGGCAGACGATGAGCTGAAGAAGGCAGCGGAAGTCTCAAACATCAATAAGCAACCCGGGATGTGACCAGGTTCTGGAAGTAAACCGGCTGCAGATTGAACTCGCAGGGGGAAGTTTAGCTAAGCGGCTCAACTTTCCCCTTCGTCCCCCTGCGCGGGACTTGGGGACGCGCGGCGCTATTTCACACCCGCTCTTTCGATTTCGCTATAAGGAGAGAAATTTATGCAGCACCGTTGGCATGTTTCGTTCTTGGCGCTGGTGTTGTTTGGCAGTACGGCGCTCGGCCGCGCCGCCACGACCATGACGCTGAACTACAAGGCATTTCCATCCAACGCCGACCTTCTCTACGTGGGTACATTTCATCCCAAGGGAGACATTAAGCTGTCGGCTCCGGAGCATTTTTACGCGAAGGACGGCACCACCTATGAATTCCTGTTCTGGGATGTGGACGGAACGAGGGAGATACGTCGCAACGTCACATTTACGCCCAAAGACTCAACCACGGTCGTTACCGCTTGGTATTTGCTGGAAGGCGGTGGCAGCTGCACCAGTACTGATCCTTGCAAATGCTCGGGCGTTACGACGTATGCCTTTGCCCTGAACCAGCACAAGGTGATTCCCAATACGCCGATCGCATCGGTAACGCCCAACAAGGATTGGACGGGACCGCCCTCCACCTCGGTCGTTACTTGCCATGGCCCCGTTCACATCGCTGCGCTGCCGGATATCTCCGGCTTTGGCAACTTCGAACACTGGCAGGAGCTGCCGAAAAGGCCCTTGCCAGGCGCGGCCTTCAATGTCCCGGTGGATGGCTCCGTCCTTGCGGTCGCCTTCTATGGGCATCCTGAGCCCGACCCCTGTCAATCCCTGCGCGAGCAGATTAGCAACTTCATCTGCGACACACCGGCAACACCAAAGGGTTGTCAGCTCGCCTTAACGACGCTGAAATTGCAATTGAATGCCTGCGAACAGAAAAACGGAGAAGCGACTACGCTCCCGGCGCAGCCGCGCAATCGCAGGTAGCAGATGGACACGCGATCTGCGAGGCAAAAACGGCCCGGGTCTCCCAGCACATGCCAGTTTTGCGTGGGATGGACGGCCCGGGCTGACATCGTCGCCTTGGAAATAGCGAGGCCCTTAAAGTTTGCCACGGTAATGCCTCTTGAAGGAGAAATCTCATGACCCCGAAGAATTTCGCGACCGTGGTTCTAGGAGTGGCGTACTGGCTGGGCGTGTTGACTCACGCCAGCCTCGGGTCCTCCAATGCTCTCAATGTCGGGCGCAAGCGTGTTACCTGCGTCGTTCAAGTCCGGATAAAGTGACTCGTGTGTTTCCTAGCAAAAGAGCCGCCGGCTTCGGCCGGCGGCTCTGATCGTTACTGTTGCGGCTTTGGTGCCGGCGCAGCCGGTGCTTCCTTTTCCTTTTCCTTGATCGAAAGCAGTTCGACTTCGAAGACCAGAGTAGCGCCCGGTCCAATATCCGGGCCGGCTCCCCTCGGACCATAGGCTAGGTCGGCAGGGATAAAGAGCTGCCACTTGGAACCAACCGGCATGAGTTGCAGGGCTTGAGTCCAGCCTTTGATCACACCACCCACCGGAAACGTCGCAGGACCGCCGTGCTTGTCTGAGGCGTCAAATTCGGTACCGTTGATGAGCGTCCCCTTGTAGTTGCAAACCACAGTGTCGGCGGCCGTAGGCTTGGCTCCCGTTCCCGGAGTGAGAATCTTGTATTGCAATCCGCTGGGCAGTGCGACTACGCCCGGCTTGGTTTTGTTTTCGGCCAGGAACGCGTCGCCCTCCTTCTGGTTGGTCTCGGCAGCCACCTTCTGCTTTTCCTCTTGCTTGGCTCTCAGCTCAGTCTGCAATTGGATCATGGTTGCGCGGGCTTCTTCGTCGGTCATCAAGGTCTTGCCACCGCCCAAGGCGTCCTTAAGTCCCTGCAGGAAGAGATTCGTGTCGATGTCCACCGATTGACGGCGCAAGCTCGCTCCTAAATTCATGCCGATGGCATAGCTGACTTTGTCCTTTAAGTTGGGAAGCTGGGAATCCTCAGCTTTGGTCGCCGCAGGCTGCGCCTTGGCAGGCGCGCCCGGCGCGGTCTTGGCGGGTGCTGACGTCGGGCTCTTCGCCGGTGGTTGCTGGGCCAGAGCGCCGCCCAGGAGCGCGAGTCCGGCCAAAATGGTATAAAGCGTGCGTAGGGTGATTTTTGCCATAGGAAGATTGTCCCATCTGCGGGCAAAAGGCGCAAACGCGAGTAGCGCAAAGAATTAAATCAAATACCCTAGGCCAGCGGCAAGACGCTCCGGTAGAGACGCGGCACTGCCGCGTCTTGCTCTTCAAGACAACGACGCGTTCGCGGTAGAGCTGGATTGACGGCCGGAAATACGACAAACATCCCGCCCAGCATTTGAGACGTGGCGGTGCCACGTCTCTACGTTCAGGCTCTGGCTCGTCCCTCGCAATTCCATATCGCATCCGCTGCCCAAAAAACAAAGGCCGCCAGTCTTGCTGGCGGCCTTCTTGATAAGCGGTTAATGGTCAATTGCTGTTGAGCAGCATACCTTCGGTTTTCTCCGCGTTCTCACCGATCTGGCGATAGAACAACTTGTCATTCTCGAGATAAACCTCAATGAAGGCAGGCCGCGTCGTAATGGTTCCCTGGATCAAGGCCTCCGACAGGGGGTCTTCAATGAACCGCTGCAAGGCGCGGCGCAAGGGACGGGCGCCGTAGTTGCGGTCGACCAGCGTTTTGTCCAAGACCCACTTCTTGGCATCCTCGGTAACGGTGATGGTGATGTGCCGCTGCGCCAGGTTGCCGTTGAGCTGCTGCACCAGCAGTTCGAGGATCTGGATCAGGTCGCTGTCGGTCAGCGCGTTGAAGATGATGACTTCATCCAGGCGGTTGAGGAACTCAGGATTGAAGGTCTTCTTAACTTCGTTCCGAACCATCTCCTCAACTTTCTCCGAGACCGATTCTTCCTTATCTATCTGGAAGCCGAGGCCTTTGCGCTTCATCAGATAGCGGGCGCCGATGTTGGAGGTCATTACGATGATTGCGTTCTTGAAGTCCACCGTGTTACCCAGGCCGTCCGTGAGTTGGCCGTCTTCGAGTACCTGCAACAGGATGTTGAAGACATCCGGGTGCGCCTTTTCGATTTCGTCCAGCAGGACTACGGAGTACGGCGACCGCTTGACGCGTTCGGTGAGCTGGCCACCTTCTTCATAACCCACATATCCGGGAGGCGAGCCGATCAGCTTGCTGACCGAGTGTTTCTCCATGAACTCCGACATGTCAAAGCGGATCAGCGACTTCTCGCTGCCGAACAGGAATTGGGCCAGCGTGCGGGCGACTTCCGTCTTGCCCACGCCCGTCGGGCCCAGGAACAGGAACGAACCGATCGGCCGGTTGGGCGACTTCAGGCCGGCACGCGAGCGGCGAATCGAACGAGCCAGCGCGTTGATGGCCTTCTCCTGCGAGATGACGCGCTTGTGCAGTTCCTCTTCCACGCGCAACAGTTTCTGTGTCTCTTCTTCCTTAATAGAGGTGATGGGCACACCGGTCCAGCGGCTGACCACTTCCTCGATGTCCTCGCGGTTTACGACGCCGGTGGAGGATTCGTCGAGATGATATTTCTCGCGCAGGGCACGCAGGTTTTCGCGCTCTTTGCGCTCTTCATCGGAATAGAAACGCGCCTTCTCGAACTCGTGATTGGCAATTGCGTTCTCCATCCGGTGAGCGATGAACTTGATCCGCTTCTGGACTTCGGTGATCTCGTCGGGCAGGGAGGTCTGGCGCAGCTTCACGCGCGCGCCCGCCTCGTCGAGCAGGTCGATGGCTTTGTCCGGCAGAAAGCGGTCCGGAATATAGCGGCTGGAGTGGAAAACCGCGTACTGGATGGCGTCGTCGGTGTAGCTCACCGCGTGGAACTTCTCGTAGCGTTCCTTGATTCCGTAAATGATCTTGATCGCCTGGTCTTCGTTCGGCGGCGGAACCTTCACTGCCTGGAACCGCCGTTCCAGCGAGCGGTCTTTCTCAATTGATTTGCGATACTCACCGGGCGTAGTAGCGCCAATGCACTGAATCTCGCCGCGGGAAAGCGCGGGCTTCAGGATATTGGCGGCATCAAGCGAGCCTTCCGCTGAGCCGGCGCCGACCAGGGTGTGCAATTCATCAATGAAGATGATGCAGTTCTGGCTCTCCATCAGTTCTTTCATGATGGTCTTCAAGCGCTCTTCAAACTGACCGCGGTACTTGGTCCCGGCAACAATCAAAGATAGATCAAGCGCAAGGATGCGTTTGTCGGCAAGGAAGGAAGGTACGTCGCCGTCGGCGATGCGCTGGGCCAGGCCTTCGACGATCGCCGTCTTGCCCACGCCCGGCTCGCCTATCAGCACGGGATTGTTCTTGGTGCGGCGGCACAGGATCTGCACCACACGTTCCACTTCGCCTTCGCGGCCGACGAGAGGATCCAGTTGGCTATCCATCGCCGCCTGCGTCAAGTCCCGGGAAAATTCCGCCAGCAGGGAAGATTCGCGCGACGCGCCGCTGCGCTGCGCCGGAGCTTTTTCCTGGGTGCTGCGTGCCAGTTCCTCGCGGATGGCGCTCAGTCGCAGGCCCCGCTCGTGCAGGATCTCGGCGGCAACGCACTTCTCTTCGCGCAGCAGGCCCAGCAGCAGATGCTCAGTGCCAATGTGCTTATGGCTGAGCCGTTCGGCTTCTTCAGCGG
>Ga0126379_10002658_pt1 | contig 11428 bp, 9 predicted proteins | sample PanSoiMetPlot_24_FD_92640 | JGI IMG/M metagenome (GOLD analysis project Ga0126379, IMG submission 92640) | Tropical forest soil microbial communities from Panama - MetaG Plot_24 | ecosystem: Environmental > Terrestrial > Soil > Tropical forest > Bulk soil | place: Panama | collected 2016-02-17
CCTGTCGCGAGCTCAAACTGGAGCCCATGACCGGGATTGAACCGGTGACCTCGTCCTTACCAAGGACGTGCTCTACCAACTGAGCTACATGGGCCGGTTTGCCTCCCGCGTGTAGAACTAAAAATCCCAAAGCCGCGTCAAATTGCAACGACCATGGGACCGCCTCGTTCTCGCAAAAAGCGTCCGAAACGGTAGTCGCGCGGGGATTTGTGTCAAAGCAATTTTCTCAAGGAGAAACGCCTCGCTCAATTCTCCAAATCCAGAGGGAAAATCGGCCCAAAACCGGGCCGGTTTCCTCATCGAATCCGCGTGCTGCTCGGCGGGGGCTCGTCCGGTTTCCCGCGAGTGATCAACCGCACGACCACCGCGATGATTATCAGCACGATCAGGCCAAAGAAAATCTTCGGCGCGGTGAAAAAGCTCGGCCCCGGTGTGGGGGTTGGCGTTGCTTGCGGCGCGTTTCGGTTCGCGATCTGATTTTGCGCGTACTTCAGCCGCTCGCCCGTTTCCTGATCGTTTGGATCCAACTTCAACGCCGCCTGATAATCGGCGACCGCCTTTTCATACTGCTCGGCCAACGCATACGTGTAACCGCGCCGCGCGTACTCCGGTTCGTAGCTCGGATTTTTCTCGATCGCCGCGGTATAATCGGCGGTCGCCGCGTCGAAATTCCTCAGGTTACGGTAAGCCAGAGCGCGCTGGTCGTAATTCTGCGTGTCGTTCGGGTTCTTTTGAATCGCGACCGTAAAATCGGCGACCGCCTTGTCCCATTGCTTCAAACCGACATAAGCAAATCCGCGGAACTTGTAGACGAGCCCCTCATCGCCCTTTAGCTCGAGCGCTTTGTTCAAATCGTTGACCGCGGCGTCGTATTGAATTTGAGCGATCTCAGTCTGCGCGCGTTCGATGTAGCCAGTCGCACTCTTCGGCGAGAGCTCGATCATCTTCGTAAAATCCGCGACCGAGGCGTTGAATCTCTCGGCGGACGCAGCGCCATCGTTCGCCGCAGCCGCTGCTCTCCCGGCTGCGCGGTAGGCCGTTCCGCGATCGCGATAGGCTTCCGGATTATCCGGCGCAGCTTGGACCTCCTTGGTGAATTCCTCGACCGCCTTGTCGAATTGCTTTGCTTCAATGAACTGGAGCGCTTTGTGCCGATGGTCTTCAGCGTCGCCTCCGCCGCCGCCGCGTTTCTTCGCGTTGACCGCCGGTGCCAGGACCAAAGCCGACAATAGAATCGCCGAAAGGAGTGTTGTTCGCGTCTTCATAATTTCCTGAGCTAATTGTTGAGCGATTACTGCTGCGCAGGGAAGCAAATTAAAATGCGATTTTCCCGAGCGCCATGTCACAATCAGCGGCGATGCAGCCGCGCAGCGAACAGCTCACCAAAGGCTACGCTGCCCTTTTCTCGACCGTCATCATCTGGTCGGTGCCGTCGCTCTTTCAGTTTTATCTCAATCGCTTTTACGATCCGTGGGCGCAGAATTTCTACCGCTACCTTGTTGCGTGCCTCGCGATTGTTCCGTTTGTCCTTTTTCAGTTTCGTCGCGGGCCCAAGATCGACATCGGCGCTGTTGCGTTCTGCCTGGTTCCCTGCCTGCCGAACGTCGTTCACCAAATCACGCAGGTCGTCGCGCTCTTTTACATGGGCCCAGGCGTCTACGCGATTTTCATTCGCTCTTCGGTCATCTTTAGTGCGCTGCTGGCGCTCGCAATTTTTCCCGAGGAACGTTCCGTGATCCGGCAGTGGCAGTTTCAAGTCGGCACGCTGCTCGGTCTAATCGGCGCATTCGGCGTCATTTGGTTTCAATCCAACGGTCAGGATCGACATATTGCGTTGCCGGGATTGCTGGTCGCCTTTACCGCTTCATTTTGTTGGGCCCTTTACGCGACCCTAATTAAACGACCATCCGCGCGGCTCGGCCCGATCCGCAGTTTCGGCATTGTTAGTATTATCACCACGACGCTGCTCCTTCCGCTGACTTTCGCTTTCGGAAATATCGCGACGCCCCTGCACGTGGACGCAAACGTGAACTGGATCCTGATCATCTCCGCCGTCACCTGCATCACACTCGCGCACGTCTTGTATTACGTTGCCATCCAGCAAATTGGCGTCGCCCTTTCCCAAAGCCTGCAACTGCTTTGTCCGCTCGTTGCGCTTGGATTGTCCGCGCTCATTTTTCACGAACGCCTGACTTTTCCACAATTGATCAGCGCCGCTGTTTTGCTGATCGGCGCATTCCTTGCCATGCGCACCAAGCCTGCGGCCGCCGCCGAGACCGCAGAAAATATTTAGGATTTCTTCAGGGCCTGCGCTTTGCGCACCAGCTCGATAAATCCCGCGCGATATCCGTTCGTGTCGCTCCCTTTTCCTTCCTGCGCCCATTCCAGAACGGAACCAATTGTTCCATTTCCTTTGTGCTCGGAATCGCGCAGCAGCATTCCAAACTCGGCAACCGCGGCCGCGAATTTGAAATCCGGCGACGTGCTCGCGAAGGCCGCGTTCGAGTCGATGACCGGCTTCTCCATCAATTCGCTTTTGTCGCCGTCCGGCTTCTTGTAACGCAACTTTACCGTGAGCATTTCCGAAGATGCCGTCGTCGAAACCGGTCTCTCGCTGGAGGAATACTTCAACGAATCGACCGGCGGCACGCTCGCAGCGGGATTCTCTTTCGCGCCGACCGGAACCACTTCATACAAAGCCGTCACCGTGTGACCGGCGCCGATCTCGCCCGCGTCGATCTTGTCATTGTTGAAATCTTCCTTTCGGAGCATGCGCTTCTCGTAACCAATCAACCGATACGACGCCACCTTCGCCGGATTGAACTCGACCTGGATCTTCACGTCCTTCGCGATCGTCACGAGCGTGCCGTTCATTTGTTGAACCAGAACCTTTCGGGCTTCATCGAGCGAATCGAGATACGCGTAGTTGCCGTTTCCTTTGTCGGCCAACTTCTGCATCGTCGAGTCTTTCAAGTTGTCATTGCCGACGCCGAGCACACTGAGAAAAACTCCGCTTTTCGCCTTCTCTTCGATCAAACGAATCAGATCGCCCTGGTTCGTGACTCCGACGTTGAAATCGCCGTCGGTCGAAAGAATGACGCGGTTCACGCCGCCTTTGATGAAATTGTCCTGCGCGGTCTTGTAAGCGAGCTGAATCCCTTCCGCGCCATTTGTCGATCCGCCCGGCTCCAAACTCTCCAGCGCGCTCAGAATTTTCTCCTTCTCATTTCCCGGCGTTGACGGCAACGCGAGTCCAGACGCGCCGGCGTAAACCACGATCGCCACGCGATCATTCTCCGTCAGTTTTTCAACGAGCAACCGCATCGCCTGTTTCACCAACGGCAACCGCTCCGGCGGCGTCATTGAACCGGACACATCGAGCAAGAAAACCAAATTGCTCGGGCCGCGTTTGTCGGTCGCGATCTCTTTTCCTTTCAATCCAATTCGCACCAGCCGATGCGATTCCTCCCAGGGACAGCTCGCAAGATCGACATGCACCGCGAACGGCTTCCCGTCCGTCGGCTGCGCGTAATCGTAGGTGAAGTAGTTGATCATCTCCTCAACCCGCACCGCGTCTTTGGGCGGGAGCGAACCCTCATTCACGAACCGCCGAATGTTTGAATACGACGCGGTGTCCACGTCGATCGAGAAGGTCGAGAGCGGATTCGATTTCGCATCGAGAAACGGGTTCTCGAGAATGTGATCGTAAGCCGCGGTGTTGAATTGACCGCTCGGCTGGCGGATGTCGCTGTAACGATCCGCCCGATCGAATTCCTCAGCCTGAGCAATCGTTGTCGACTTCGCAGCGAATCCCGCAATTGCCGATTTCGCTCGCGCTGCACCGGCCCGACTGGAACCGTAGGTGGCAGGCGGTACGGGCGCGGCTGGCGCAACCGCTAGGCTTTTCATCGCGTCTCTAGTCTCGACCGTGGCGCTCTCGTTTTTTGCAATCGCGCTTGCGGCGACTTCAGGCACAGTGACTTCTTCTTGCAGCTGTCCTTCGACCGTCGCTTCAGGTTGCGGCGCAGCTTCTTCATGAAGAGTCGGCCGATCTGACCCGGTGACGACAAACCGCTCGCTCGGACCATTCTTGAGCGAGACGATCGTTACCCCGGCGATCATCGCGAAAACCGCAACCACCGCCGCGATCGCCAGCGGACGGCCAATCGTCCAAATCCAGGGATCATCATGAATGTCGCTCAAGCGCAGCGGCGGTCTTGCTTTCTCGTTCAGCTCGGCCGCGAATTCGTTCTTCAAGGCGCGCGCCAGCTCGCGAGTCTCATCGACTACGCGCTGTGCCTCCGACGACTGCGCGACTTGGTGGGCCGTCGCCGATTTCTCGGGCTCGTCGAGTTCGTCGAGCGCGAAGGCGGTTAATTTTGGATCATCAATGTTCATGTTCAGGTTGTTCTGGGTTCAAATGGTAAAAATTCTTTCGCGCTTTGCGCGTAACGCTCGCGCAACGTTTTCAGCGCGGTGTGAATCAGCACCCCGACACTGTTCGCCGTCGTTTTCGTGATCTCAGCGATTTCCTGATAGCTGAGATCGTTCTGAAATTTCAATTGGAGCACTTCCTGTTGCCGCGGTGGCAACGTCGCCAGGATCTTTATCAAAAATCCGCTCGCCTCGCGCCGCTCGATCCGCTCGAACGGCATCGGCTGCTCGTCCGCGCGCGATTCAATGATTTCCTCGTCGAGATACATCATTCGCTTTTCTTTCCGGCAAACGTTGAGCGCACCGTTTCGACAAACCGTAAAGAGCCAGGTCGCCGTTTTCTCGGGAGCAACCGAGCCATTCCGCTGCAATTTGATGAACGCTTCCTGGACCACATCTCTCGCTCTTTCGCTGTTTCCGGTAATTCGCGTCGCATATTGAAGAAGTGGCACTTCAAATCGTCGTAAGAGCTCCTCCACGCTTTGTTGGCCTTCTGTCATCGTCACGCTTTTGTCAGCCACAGCATCATACTGGCTAGTTAGACACGGGAAGGGCGAAAAGCTTAGCTCCTAATTGACGCGATTTTGCGTTGCCAAACGCGCCGCGCGGTTTTCACTGTAAACCAGCGATGCAATTGAAGTCCTACCTCGCGTCCCGGCAGAAGCTGATCGACCGCGGGCTCGACCGTTATTTGCCAAAAGAGAATGTGCGACCGGCGACGATCCACAAAGCGATGCGCTACAGCTTGTTCGCCGGCGGGAAACGTTTGCGGCCGATCTTAACACTCGCCGCCGCAGAAGCGTGTGGCGGAAAGGTCGACAACGCACTGCCGCTCGCCTGCGCGATGGAATGCATCCACACCTACTCGCTCGTCCACGACGATCTTCCGAGCATGGACAACGACGATTTCCGCCGTGGCCGCGCGACCTGCCACAAAGTTTTCGGCGAAGGCATCGCCGTCCTCGCGGGCGACGCGCTTCTTACGATCGCGTTTGAAATTGTTTCGCATGCGAGACCGCCGCACCGATATGAGCCGTTCACATTATTGCGCGAAGTCGCTGTCGCGGCCGGGAGCCGAAAACTGATCGCCGGCCAGGTGGCCGATCTCGAAGCGGAAGGAAAAAAAGTCGGCCTGGCGGACCTGCAATACATTCATCAAAATAAAACGGCTGCGATTCTGACCGCGTCCGTTTGCCTTGGAGCTATGAGCGCGAACGCGACGGCAAAAGAACTAGCCGCGATCACAAAGTTTGGACGCGCGCTCGGTCTCGCGTTTCAAGTGATCGACGACATTCTCGATGTCACACAAACGAGCGAGAAACTGGGCAAGAGTGCCGGCAAAGACGTTGCCGCACAGAAAGCAACTTATCCGGCGATCATCGGCCTCGCGAAATCACGCCTTGAAGCGAAGCGTCTGACTAAACAAGCGCACGATGCCTTGTCGATCTTCGGAAAAAAGGGCGACACGCTTCACGCGCTCGCGGACTATCTGCTCAAGCGCGAATACTAGTCGTCTATCGAGCGTTCACCTTTGTGCGCTCAGCGACCTTAACGGTTTTTTTGCGACTGTTGATGACGAAGGTATTGTTTTCTCCCAGCCTTGCCCAAGGCCCGCTCGGCACTTCGCTAAAGTCCGCGAACCGCCAGTCAGTGACGTCAGTCTCTTTCAGCCCGAGGTAGTCTCGCACAGCGGGAGAGACATCGAGACCTGCGCCCTTATTTAGATTGGGTTTCGGACGTTGGTTGCCGAAGACATATTGCCAATGGTCTGTTTGGAATGGTCCCGCGTCTTCCCATTGCGCATACGCAACTCGATTGCCTTTGCGGATCGCAACCCATCGATCCTTGCAAGTGGAAACGGCAGGGCCTTGATACGCTTCTTTGAACCACGGAATAACGCGAGGCGCTTCCGGTCGGTGGCCCTCACGTGCTTTATCGTTGTAGGGAAGTGCGCAGTAAAATGGGTTCTGCCGCGGTGTAAATTTTACCGGGATATAATTGCTCCGACGAGCGGGATTGGGGTCATCAAAACCGCCGTAGTTTTTTGTCCACTGTTTGTCCCAGGCACTTGTCCGATTCGGCGTGAGATTATGCCCAGCGGGCTGTTCGCCAATCCAGAAAATTGTTGTGACGATATTTGGTTTCCAGCGGTAGTGCTCCACAGGCGGAGCCGGCGATTTTCCGGTGACCGGCTTTGCCTTTTTCACGACCACTCCTTTTTGAGCGCCAAAGGACGGATCAAACGCTATGAAAAGCGCGACCCAAGACAGAGTAAGTAAACGGCCTCTCCACATAACTTTCCAATCGGTTCCCGTTCAAACACTGGGTGAAGCCCGGAAACTAACTCTCGACGCCTACATTATCACCTCGATGCGAAATTTGAAGGGCCGATTTTTCAGGACGTTACCAAAGCAAGATTCGGATCGATCTCTTCGGTCACGCCCGAGCTGAAACCGTTCTGCAATTTCAACATCGCCGCGAACGCAATCATCGCCGCGTTGTCAGTGCACAACAACGGTTCGGCGGTTTTCAATTCGAAGCGGTGACGTTTGCAGGCCGCGGCCATTTGTTTCCGAAGGTTTTGATTGCAACTAACGCCGCCACTGACCGTGACAAGAGCGACATCGGCGCCGCTCGCAGCCGCGATTGCTTTCGAAACCAGAACCTCGACAATCGCCGCTTGGACCGAGGCACAGACATCGGCGAGGTAATCGCCTTTTAATTTCGGCAACAAATATCGCACGGCCGTTTTCAATCCGCTGAAACTGAAATTTTCCGAATCCGGCATGCTCCTCGGCAAATCGAATTTGTTTGGATCGCCTTCCGCCGCGCGCCTCTCGATCTCCGGGCCGCCCGGATAACCGAGCCCAAGAAGCTTCGCGATCTTGTCGAACGCTTCCCCGGCCGCGTCGTCCACTGTTCGCCCGATGATTTGGTAATCGCCGATGTTGCGTACAAAGACCGTCATCGTGTGACCACCGCTGACAACCAGTGAAACATTCGGTTTGATTTTTGTCTCAGCGAAAAATGGCGAGAGCAAATGCCCTTCGAGATGATTGATCGCGAGATATGGTTTGCCGAAACCAATCGCCAGACCTTTCGCGATTGAAGCGCCGATCATCAACGAGCTGGCGAGTCCGGGTCCGCTTGTCGCGGCGAACGCGTCGATTTGCGAGATGTCGATCTTCGCATCGCGCGTAGCGCGTTCGAGCAGGCGCGGCGCGTGAACGAGATGGTTGCGCGAAGCGACTTCCGGCACCACCCCTCCGAATTTCTCGTGCTCCGCAATCTGCGACGCGACTTCGCTGCTCAACAATTTTCCATCGCGAAGAATTGCGACGGCCGTTTCGTCACATGACGTCTCGAGAGCAAGAACAAGTTGGGGTGATTCCGGCATCGACCAACTCAACACCTCAACTACTCAACCTCTCAACCAATTATTTCTTAGTCGCTTCGCCTTTGGTCGCGTTTTGCTGGGCGTAAATCATCACGCCCTTGAGCGCATCGATCGCGCGCAACATCTGAGGATCGTTGCTCTTGATGAAATTCTTGTCTTCATCCGGCCGGATCGTGTCGCCACTGCTGCGCGCAGCGAAAAGCAGACGCTCCTGCTCGCTGCTCATCGGCACGCGAATGTTGGGCGCGACGCCGTTGCCGTGAATCACCTGTTTGCCCGGCGTGTAATATTTCGCGGTCGTAAAGCGCAAGGCCGAACCGTCGGGAAGTTGCATCACGTTTTGGACAGAGCCTTTTCCGAAGGTTGTTTCACCGACCACGATCGCGCGATGCAAATCTTTCAGCGCGCCACAAACGATCTCGGCGCCGCTCGCGCTTCCTTCGTTCACCAAAACCGCCATTGGAAAATTCGGAGGTTCTTTCGGTACGCCCGAAGTTGTGTACTCGCGTTGCTGCGACGCGACCCGTCCCTGGGTCGAAACCACTTTCGTGTTCGGCGGCAGAAATTGCGCGCAAACATCCACCGCGCTGTTCAACAGACCGCCGGGATTATTTCGAAGATCGAGAATCAGCGCCTGCATCCCCTGCTTCTGCAAATCATCGAGCGCTTTCGAAAGTTCGTCCGCGGTCGGCTCGTTGAATTGAATCAAGCGCACATACGCGATCTTGAACGCGCCGGTCAGATCGGGATCGAGCAGCTTCGCGCCTTTGACGCTTTGCACTTTGATCTCGGCGCGTTCGAGCTGGTAATCCTTCACTTCCTTGGTCGATGGCCGGATCAGCGTCAGCGAAATTTTTTGGCCGGGCGAGCCGCGCAAATGATTGATCACATCCTGCAAATCCATTCGTTCAGTCGATGTCCCGTTGATCTTTAGAATCTGGTCGCCTGAAAGAATACCCGCCCGCGCCGCCGGCGTGTCCTCCATCGGCGTCACGACCGTTGGCAGACCACTCTTGATCGCGACTTCGATGCCAAGGCCGTTGAATCGGCTGCGCGTGTCTTCCTGCATGTCGCGAAAATCGTCCTGGTCCATGAACTGGCTGTGGGGATCGAGCGAGCCAAGCATGCCTTTAAGCGCGGCCGTGATCAGATCGTGATAGCTCGTTTTGTTTCCATCGACATAATCCTGGCGGATCAACTGAACCGCTTTGGCAAAAATCGCGATCTGCGAGTAACCGGTGTCATCCTCCTGCTGTTCGGCGGCGCCCAACGTGTGAAAACAGATCCCGAGCAACGCACCGAGAACCAACAAACCGAACGCTCCGATAAGAAGAGGGCGCTTCATCTTGGTTGAATGGTGGAAACGGTCGGACATTCGCTCATCCAAAATTTTTGGCAACGTGCAAAGCGTCGTCTAGAGTGGGCGCGCCGTGTCCACCCTACGTTTTAAGCACACTTTGGGCTGCCTTTTTGTCGCTGCCACAATTTGCTTTCTTTCGACGCGCGCGCTGGCGTTGCAAACGCCGGACCAGGAATACGAAGCCGTGGCTGAGGAGTTCATCAAAGGTTACTACGCCGCGCGACCGCTCCTCGGCACAGGCGAGGGCCTACACGAATACGACGGCAAGATCTCCGATTACAGCCGGCTCGCGCTCGACGCCGAGCTTTCGCGTTTGAAGCGGTTCGAGGACCGACTGCAAAAGTTCGAGCCCAGCAAGTTGAGTCAGCGACAATCGATCGATCTGCGAATTCTTGAGGCCGGAATCCGCAAAGAAATTTTCCAACGCGAGACGATGGCGATCTACGAGCGCAATCCAATGGTTTACGCCCGCGCGGCGGACGTGAACATTTACATACAGCGCAATTTCGCGCCGCTCGACGATCGCGTTCACAGCATCGTCGCGATCGAATCGCAAATTCCGAACATTCTCATCGCGGCGCGGACAAATCTCGATCCGGTCCTGCCGAAACCGTACGTCGAGCTCGCGATCCAAATCGCCAGAGGTTCCGCAGACTTCCTGCGCAAAAACCTGGTCGAAGCAGTCACCGATCTAAAGGACGAATTAATCCGAAGCCAGTTTCTCGAAGCGAATCGGAAAGCGGCCTTGGCCCTGACCGAATATGCGGGCTGGCTCGAGCGCGAGAAATTGCCGAAAGCGACCGACGATTTTGCGCTCGGCGAAGAAAAGTTTGCTCGAATGTTGAAAGAGACTGAGTTGGTAGACCTCCCGCCGGATAAAATTCTCGAGATCGGAATGGACCAACTGCGCAAGGAACAGAAAGCGTTCGTGGACGCGGCCCGAAAGATCGACGGAGACAAAACGCCGCGGGAAATTTTCAAAGATGTGCAGAACGAGCATCCGACGCCGGAGGGATTGCTCGCCGATATTAACAAAGATCTCGAGTCGATCCGGAAATTCGTCGTGACGCGCAAGCTGGTCACGATTCCGTCCGAGGTTCGCGCGCGCGTGAAAGAAACACCGCAATATCGACGCGCGACATCGTTCGCGTCGATGGACACGCCCGGAGCGTTCGAGAAACGCGCGACCGAAGCGTACTATTATGTGACGCCGCCGGAAAGCGAGTGGCCGCCCACGCAAAAGGATGAATGGCTCACCGCGTTTAACTCCTACACCGCCGACGTCGTTTCAATTCATGAAGTTTATCCCGGGCATTATGTGCAGTTCCTGCGGTTGAACGCTTCGCCCGCAACCAAAGTGGAAAAAATCTTCGGGAGTTACGCATTCATCGAAGGTTGGGCGCATTACTGCGAAAAACTCATGGTCGACGAAGGCTACGGCACAGTCGCGAACCCGACTGAAGCCGACGCGAAACGCGCCGCGAAATATCGAATGGCACAAGCCGACGAATCTCTCCTTCGACTCTGCCGGCTCTGCGTCGCGATCAAAATGCACACCCAGAAGATGACCGTGGACGAAGCGACCAGGTTTATTCAGGACAATTGTTACTACGAAGAAAAACCGGCGCGCGCCGAAGCAATGCGCGGCACCTTCGATCCCGGTTACCTGAATTACACGCTCGGTAAATTGGAAATCCTGAAACTCCGCGACGATTACAAAGCGCAGGAAGGCGGCAACTTTTCCGCGCAAAAATTCCACAACGAGCTTCTCAACCACGGCATGCCGCCGATTCGATTGCTCCGCGAGATAATGCTCAAAGACAAATCGAAGTGGAACGACGTGCTTTAATTCTTCCTCTTAATCTTGCTCAGTCCAATCCCGGCAAGGTCGGTGGCTGCGGAAGCTCTTTCTTCGACGGCTCCTCGATTTGCGCGAGCTTGTCATCGAGTTTGCTCATCCGTTTGTCCGTCTCAGTGAAGCTTCCGCTCGCGTTCGCGAGATGACGGCCAAGAATCCGAAAGTTGTCCTGAATTTTCGCGAAATCCCCGCGCAATCGCGATAGCTCGCCTAGAATTTCCTGCGCACGCTCTTCAACTTTCATCCCGCGGAGCCCGAGCAGAATGGTTTGCACATAGGCGTAGAAACTGTTCGGCGAAACCGGAATCACGCGTTTCGCCAATGCGTAACTGAATAGTTGTCGATCTTCGGCCACATCTTCTTTGATGATCGTTTCGTA
>Ga0126379_10002659_pt1 | contig 11425 bp, 8 predicted proteins | sample PanSoiMetPlot_24_FD_92640 | JGI IMG/M metagenome (GOLD analysis project Ga0126379, IMG submission 92640) | Tropical forest soil microbial communities from Panama - MetaG Plot_24 | ecosystem: Environmental > Terrestrial > Soil > Tropical forest > Bulk soil | place: Panama | collected 2016-02-17
AACCAGCCCGCTTACGATTTCCGGACCTTGCAACAGCTCATCACAGACAGCACCAGCGGCGTGCAGTACTCTGCGCGGATGATGTCTGCTTTCGCGTTAATTGCCCTGGTGCTTGCGGCCGCCGGAATCTACGCAGTGATGGCGTACGCCGTCGTGCAGCGAACCCACGAGATTGGGGTTCGCATGGCTCTTGGCGCACAGCACGGCCACGTGCTGCGCATGATTATTGGCAACTCAGTCAAGCTGGCTGCCGGCGGATTAGCAATCGGGGTACCGGTTGCATTTGTGATGATGCGTGGACTTTCCAGTCTGCTCGTCGGAGTAATCCAGTTGGACATTCCGATGCTTACTGTTCTGACCGCGATGCTAGCTTTGGTGGCCGTTTTGGCCGGCTATCTCCCCGCTCGCCGCGCCACTCAGGTCGATCCCATGGCAGCGCTGCGCGTCGAATGATGTCAGACTACTGAACCGAGATCGTCCGCGCTGTTTTGAAGACGTTGCCTTTGCTGTCCCACGCCTGAAACACCAGGACGTGAGTTCCTCTTGCAATTGGCAGGTACGCGTCAAGATGGTTGGCCTGGATCGTATAGGCAGCCTGGTTATCGACGTAAATTCGCATGGCGGTAATGGGATTAGCTGCCGATGCACTGGCGACCGCATGGACCGGCGATGCGCTCACCGCGTTATTGGTCGGAGAGAACACAGTCACACTGCCTGACGCCTTGAAGAATTCCGCCATGTCAGGAGAAGTCGCAGCCGCCGCAGGAAAATTCGTGGTCGTGCCTAACGCTTCCAGCATCGTGCGTAACACGCTTGGTTGATGATAAGTAGTCACCGACTTATAGCCGGGCCTGACTTGCGGGCCGATCATCGCCACCAGAATTCGTCCGCCACAACCATTGAGCACCGTCGCGCTGCAACGATTGTCCGTGCCCAAATCGGCTTCATCGGCCCAGATGATAAGCAGTCCATCGCCGCCCGGTTGAAAAGGCGGCGTGGCCAGCAGCGGACCAATGTTGTCTTTGAGCCAGGTGTCGGCGATTTGCAGGCAGGTGCTCAGCGTGGTCGGACAGTTGTGCATGTCGTGGTCGCCGTCGGGCGTTATAAAAGCAAAATTCGGCAGCGTGCCGTTGGCAATGTCCTTGGCCATCACCGTGGTCGAGACGTGGTTCAGCGCCAGGCTGCTGTTCGCCATGTCAGTGAAATAAATCAGCGGTGCATGTCGCTTCATGTAAGCGCCCGAGTAGAGTCCTGTAAACCCAGGATAGGGTAACGATTGGGCATAGGACTTGAACGTCATGCCGTTGGTCAGCAGATGGCGCTCAATGTTGTCCACATTGAAAGTCAGCGTGGTTGAATTGTCGTCAGTGATCTTTTGGCCCGCAGTAACGTAGAAATAATTCTCCAAGGAGCCGTGCTGGTTGGCATAAAACTGTGTCGCTACTGCCCCCTTAGTCAACAGGTTGTTGAGATAGGGCATGCTGGGGCTGCCAACAATACGCTCATAACTGCGGTTCTCTTCCGCCACAATGTACACGTGCCGGGATCGCGGGACCTGAGCGGAGGAGGTTGATCCAGCAATCAGTGCAAACAACGAGAGAAGCGTGCCTGCCAAATATCGTGTCATGGCCGCGCACTATCGCCCGAATTGATAGTTGGAAAAATAGGCTTTTTGACTTATTCGGCGAGAGGTTCTTACCGATGACGTAGGTAAATGACTAAATTTTTCGCCTTAGAGGGCTTGCTTTTCATCGTCGATTAATAATCGCCACAGATGTGCTGCGCTTTGCCGATAAATGTCGCTATCATTTCTGGCCGGGAAGGTCCGCAGTTACCCCCTTTTCGAATTTCAACTGGTAAAATCTATTTATCGTGGGCGGTTAGCTCAGCTGGTTAGAGCGCCTGCCTTACAAGCAGGAGGTCCACAGTTCGAGTCTGTGACCGCCCACCATCTTCTAGATTTTCCTGATTCGCGTCTATTCGCGTTAATTCGCGGCTCCACCTGTTTTTCCCCAGGTTACTAAAGTCACTACACCTTCGCTTTCCATGAGCATGGACCACCTTTGACTATGGTAAGCTGCGCCAGTTCCCCCAATCGCGCCATGACAGACTTGTTCGGCAAGCTTCCTTCAATCTTGATTCTCGCCGTGCTCGTAGGGATCTTTGTCGCCCTGCGCCGCCACGTGAAATCGGCGCGCCTGGATCTGTGGATCGCAGCCTGGTTGTTGATCTTCATTCACTTCTTCGTCGAAGCGTTCCAGAACCGCAGCGGCCTCATGGGACATATTCTCGACACCATCGATTGGGGATCATTGCAGGTTTCGGCCACGCTGTTTGTCGCCTCGCTCACATCATTTGTTGAAGACAAGCTGAAGACGCGCACCCTTATAGCTCTCACCGCAATACCAGTCCTTGTTTATACCGCCGTCAATTCATTCGCCACAGATGTCTCGCAGTTTCATCTTGCTTATACCCTTTGTCTTGCGGTTGTGTTTTTCGGGACCGCCGCTTTTCTTCTTTCTCGTCGGCCAAGGACACCCATAGTGCTGGCCTGGATTCCCATCCTGGTAATCACTGGCGCCTGGGCCATCTACAAAGTTTGGCGGAACGATCCGGATACCGGGTTCAACGCCACCTTGGCCCTCGGATTCGGTGTACCCGGATTTCTTTTCTGGAGACGCTATCGCCGCTGGTCCCCCGGAGTGATCACCAGCGCCGGAGGCTTCCTGCTCTGGGGCCTGGTTTTTCCCGTTGGAGTGCTCACAGACATTGCCTTTCCCAACCTGCACATCAATCCGGAAATATGGAACGTTCCTAAATTTTTTGTCGCTTTCGGAATGATTTTGACTCTGCTGGAAGATAAGTCGCAGGTACTGGAAATCACCAGCCGGCGCGAGCACAAGCTGAACGAACAGCTCCAGAAATTCGCCAGCATCACTTCGCGTTTGCTCACCGGTGTTGAGGTGAACTCGCTCTGCGATGAAATTGCGCACGCCATCACCGAAACCAGTAACTTCAGGCGCGCCATCATTCTGCTGGGCACAGACGATAAAGGCATGTACATGGCTGGCCACAGCGGACTCTCTGAGGATGCCGTCGTGCAGCTCAGGAAGTTTACGCCCCAGTGGCGAATCGAAGATGTGGCCGAGGTCTGTCGCGCCGCCGCCAAAATCGGCGCAAACTCCTATCTCATGAGCCCCGAGCAGGTGCAGAAATATACGCCTCTGCGCGAAGGCGAAGAGTTTGTTCCTAATCCGTATTGGAAAAAAGGCAGCCGGGTTGTGGTGCCGCTGCAATCGACCCATGGAGCTTACGTCGGCTGCATTACCCTCGATGGGCCGCATGATGTTGCCAGAGTTACGGCGGAAGAGATGTCGAAAATCGAGTTGCTCGGAGGCGATCTGGCCGTGACCATCGGCAACACTACGCTGCACCGTCAACTACTGCGGTCAGAGAAGTTAGCGGCGATCGGACAGCTCGTGGCCGGCGTTGCTCACGAACTCAATAATCCGCTGGCTTCGATCGTCGGCTACTCCGAACTGCTGGCAGATGAGGTCCCCGCCGGCGCCCCACGACAGAAGTTGGAGAAACTCAGTCGCGAAGCACAGCGGATGAAGCGCATCATTGAAAACCTGCTGCGCTTTGCCCGCCAGAACAACCTGGAAAAGAAATCGGCGAACCTTGAAGCTCTTCTCCACGAAGTGCTCTCGCTTCGCGAATATCACATCCGTAACAACGATGTGGAAGTGAAGCTGGAGATTGAGCCTGACTTGCCTCTGGTGGCGCTGGATGAGGACCAATTCAAACAGATCCTGCTTAACCTGCTGAACAACTCGATTGATGCCCTGGAATTCTCTCACCCTAAGCGCATTCGCATTGCTGCTGCGCGGGAGAGAGACCGCGTCTTTGTGCGCTTCGAAGATACAGGACCAGGATTTGCAGACGTAAACCGCGCCTTCGATCCCTTCTATACGACCAAGCCTGTGGGCAAAGGCACCGGCCTGGGACTCAGCATCTGCTACGGCATCGTGAAAGAGCATGGTGGAGACATCCACGCAGTCAACCTCGAACCCAACGGCGCTCGAGTAGTTCTGGAATTGCCAATCTCCGAATCTGTAGCCGCAGCGACAGCAAGGTAAAGGCTTTTAGCCGCGAATCAACGCGAATAAACGCGAATCACTTAAAACTAGAGGTAGGCTTCTCTTCCGATCACGGCGATCACCCGATCTTCAAGTCCTCCGTGCCTCCGTGTCTCCATGGTGAATTTTTCTCTCTGCATAAATCTGAACACTTCCCGTTCTTTCCATGTCTTTCAATGCAGGAAAACAAAATGAGCGGGACGCAGGTAATGCCTGGAGAGGCGATTCTGGGGAACGCAGAGGCCGCAAAAACTGAGACGCCGCTCGAATCGATCGAAGCCCTGGTAGCGGAACACTCGATGATGGCATTTCGGATAGCCTACTCCATCCTGCGCAACCATCATGACGCTGAAGATGCGGTGCAAGAGTGCTTTCTGCGCGTGCTGAAGCACCTGAAGCGGATGCATCAGGTGCGCAACCCGAAAACCTGGCTGGCACGGATTGCCTGGACCACAGCCCTCGACCGCCGAGCGAGCAGGGCGAGAGTCATGATGAATGAGGATGCATCGGAAGCTGCAGGCTTGTCGCAGATTCCTGACCAAGGTCTGGCGGCAGACGAACAGCTTGCTGGACGGCAAATGCAGAAACTGCTGGAACAGATGATTGCCACGCTGCCGGAAGAGTTGCGCTATCCACTGGAGCTTTCTACGGTGCAGGAGCTGAATTCAGCGGAAATTGCGGAAATCATGCACATTCCGGAAGGCTCGGTGCGAACGCGGCTGATGAGGGCACGCCAACGATTGAAGGAAAGACTTTCCGCGGTGCTGGAGGCGAAACATGGCTGACAAGGAAAAACAACTGGACTATTTGCTCGATTCCCTGCTGGCCAATTATGCGGATGCTGAGCCCAGACCGGGATTCGAAACGCGGCTGCGGGCGGTACTGCGTGGACCAAAACCCGCGTTCTGTTTCAGGTGGCTTTGGGCAGGAGCAGCCGCCGCAGTGATGGCTGTTGCGATATTCGCCATCTACAATTCGCGGCTGGCAGAATTGCCGCCACCACCCAGGATTGAAGCGGCAGCGCCGCCAGTTTTGCCGCCACCATCCAGAATGGTTCCAGGTAACGCTAATCCGCATCCGCAAAAATCGCGGGTTGAATCCGTCACGCTGGTGGCCGATGTTGGCCCTCGACAAGAAGTTTTTCCCACGCCCGTTCCGTTATCGGAACAGGAAAGGCTCTTGCTGCGCTATCTGGCAGGGACGCCTCGAGACGAAATTGTCAGCCATGCCCGCGAGGATGAACCGGCAGAAAAAACTGAGCCTCTCCGGCCTGAAAGCCAGCGGATCAATGGAGCGGAAGTTTTTAGCACTCGATAGATGACAATCAAGGAGAATTTATGAAGAGATTTTTTCAATTGTTGTGGATTTTTGGGTTGGTGTCGGTGATGGCTGCTCAGGAGGCCCCGAAACACTTGCAAAAGATCTACAAGGTCGTCTTCCTCATCTATGAAGTCGAAGATGGCAAAAAGATCAATGAGCGCACCTACACATTACCGGTCACCAGTGTGGACGGGAATCCGCGTGACACTACCATGAGCGTTGGCTCGCGGGTTCCGATTGCCACGGCGGGTACAACGGGAGACAAAATCCAGTGGCAGTATATCGATATCGGACTAAATATCGATTGCAGCGTGACCGAGCAAGAGGACAAGTTCATCGTTCGTGGGGGTATCGTCTTGAGCAGCCTTGCCATACCGGAGCAAGGGATCGACCCGCGAAGTGGCGGAAATCCAGTGGTGCGACAAGTCAAGGAAAACTTCACTACGCTGGTTCCTCCTGGTAAGCCCACTCTTGTGACAACTATGGATGACATCAATAGCAAGAAGCGAACGCAAGTGGAGATAACAGCTACTCGAATTCAGTAGCCCACGGACTTGTTGCGCCGAAGCCTGAGGCCCGGACGCTCAGTCCGGGCCGCGCGGTCTTGCCCGCTTTTTTGCTTTTGCCTTTGCTTTTCACCCTTGCTAATTCCTCTGCTTCCTCTGTTCCTCTGTGTTGAAGGTCTTGGCGCGCTCGCTGCTAGTAGCTAGCAACTAGTAGCTGCTGTATCATGTCCGCTTAATCCAACTTCAGGAGTGGCGTCCAATGATTCGCCGTTGTCTGCCTATTCTGTTCGCCGTATTTCTTACTGCTGCTTGCTTTTGTCAGTCGAAAAAACAATCAAAACAAACTAAAACATCGGAAAAGCAAACTGCTTCTGCACAGGCATCAGCCCACATGCTTGACGAAAATTTGTTTTCTGCAATGAAGTGGCGGCAGGTCGGCCCCTTTCGTGGAGGCCGCGCCCTTGCCGTTACTGGTGTGCCGGGCGAGCCAAGCGTTTTTTACTTCGGCGCAGCTTCAGGCGGAATCTGGAAATCAACAGATACAGGCACGAACTGGGAGCCGATTTTCGATAAAGAAGACATTGCCTCTATTGGCAGCATTGCCGTTGCTCCCTCAGACCACAACATCATTTATGCCGGCTCCGGCGAAGCTTGCATTCGCGGCAACATTTCTTACGGCAACGGTATTTACAAATCTCTTGACGGCGGACACACCTGGAAAAATATTGGCTTGAAAGATACGCGGCACATCGGCGCTGTAATTGTTGATCCCAGGAACGCAAACACTGTCTTTATTGCCGCGCTCGGTCACGCTTACGGCACCAGCGAGGAACGTGGGGTATTCCGCAGCACCGATGGCGGTGCCACATGGCAAAAGGTTCTCTTTAAAGACAACAAAACCGGCGCCATCGATGTGGTGTTTGACCCAAACAATGCCAACACACTCTTTGCTTCGCTCTGGGAGGTCTATCGCACGCCGTGGAGCCTGAACAGCGGCGGCCCTGGTAGCGGTCTCTACAAATCCACTGACGGTGGGACCACCTGGAAGCATCTGGAAGGCCACGGCTTGCCTTCGGGCATCATGGGACGAATTGGCGTCTCTGTCTCCGGAGCCGATTCCAATCGCGTATACGCTATGATCGAATCCAAAGAAGGCGGACTCTACCGCTCCGATGATGCCGGCGACAGTTGGATTCGCATGAATGAAGATGGCCGCCTGCGGCAGCGCGCCTGGTATTTCACTCACATCTTTGCCGATCCCAAATCAGCAGACACCGTCTATGTACTCAATACGGGAATGTTTCGTTCCACGGATGCCGGCCGCACATTCAACCTGCTGCCCGCGCCGCACGGCGATCATCATGGCTTGTGGATTGATCCTGACAATCCTCAACGGCTGATCAATGGCAACGATGGTGGCGCCACTATCTCCACTGACGGCGGCAAGACCTGGACAACGCAATACAATCAGCCTACCGCGCAGTTCTATCACGTCATCACGGACAATCGCTGGCCCTACTACATCTACGGAGCGCAGCAGGACAACAGCACGATCGCCATCAAGAGCTATGACGATGATGGTGTCATCGGCCGTCAGGATTGGTTTGCCGTTGGCGGCGGCGAGAGTGGATACATTGCTCCTTATCCTCCCGATCCCAATATTGTTTATGCCGGCGCTGAGTTCGTCACTACGCGTTTTGATAAACGCACTGAACAGCTCGTAGACATCTCAGTATTGCCGCTCGATCCTTCCGGCAACGGCGCAGAAAGGCTGGAACACCGCTTTCAATGGACTTCACCGCTCTTCATTTCTCCGCATGACCCCAATACTCTCTATAACGCCGGTGAAGTGATGTTCAAGTCGACAAACGGCGGGCAAAGCTGGACCCAGATCAGCCAGGACCTCACGCGCAATGACAAATCCAAGCAGAAACCCTCAGGCGGCCCCATCACGCTGGACATCACCAGTGTTGAGTATTACGACACAATTTTCACGGCCGCTGAATCACCGTTGAAAAAAGACCTGCTCTGGGCCGGAACCGATGATGGGCTTGTCTGGACCTCAGCCAATGGCGGACAGAATTGGACCAACGTCACGCCTAAAGAAATGCCCGAGTGGAGCATGATCAGCATTATCGAGCCCTCGCACTACGATCCCGGCACGGCTTACATCGCAGTGGATCGGCACAAACTCGATGACTTTCGTCCATTCATCTATCGCAGCCGCGACTCGGGAAAAAGCTGGAGCTGGATCGCCAAAGGAATTCCTGAGGGCTCTTACGTGCGCTCTGTTCGTGAAGATCCAGTGCGCAAGGGAATGTTGTTTGCAGGAACAGAAACCGGCGTCTATCTCTCCTTCGACGATGGCGAGAACTGGCAGCCTTTGAAGCTGAACCTCCCTACCGTTCCTATCCACGACTTGAACATCCATCAGGATGACCTGGTTGTGGCCACGCACGGGCGCTCATTCTGGGTTCTGGACGACATTACGCCGCTGCGCCAAATCGATTCCAAGTCCGCCGACGCAGCGATGATTCTGTACAAGCCTGAACCGGCTCTTCGCCTGCATTATCCGGACGCAATCGAGCGCCGAGGCCCGGTGGGCGACGACGCGCCCATGGGAGCCATCATCGATTACTACTTCAAGGCGGCGCCCAAAGATGAGGTCAAGCTGGACATCCTGGATAGCAATGGCAAACTGGTGCGCAGCCTCTCCAGCCGCGAGAAAAAAGGCTTCGAGCAGCCGCCGGAATGGCCCGATCAGATCAAGGAAGTCACCACCATTCCTGCAGCCGCAGGAATGAATCGCTATACCTGGAACCTGCGCTGGGAAAGTCCCGTACCCATTCCCGGAGCTTTTTACACCGGAACCGGCCCCCGAGGTCCGCTTGCTTTCCCAGGCAAGTACACGGTCAAGTTAACAGCAGGCAATCAGAGCCAGACACAGCCGCTGGAAATCGTGATCGACCCCCGCGTTAAGAACATCAACCCTGCCGACCTGGAAAAACAGTTTGCCTTGCAGATGGAAGTTTGGAACGCCAACACGGAACTGCATCGGGCCGTCAATCAGATCAGGGAATTGCGTTCGGAGCTAAAGGGGCTGCACCCGCGCTTCGAGAGTGATGCTAAACTCAGGCCGCTGCTCGACCAGGCCAACGCTCTGGACAAAAAAATGACCCCGGTCGAGGAAGAGCTGATCCAAGTCAACATGAAAGGTTCAGAGGCCAACCTGGCTTTTCCTGACATGCTCAATGAGCTGTTTGACGCCTTCACATCCAGCCTGGAGGCTGGCGATGGTGCTCCTACACAACAGCAGAATGAGGTATTCAAGAAGTTAAGGGCGCGGCTGGATCAACAGTTGACGTCCTGGAAACAGATACTAGGATCAGACGTGCCGGCATTCAATGCCGCGATCAAGCAAACTGATATTCCAATGCTTTACCTGCCATCGGCTGGTCAATAGGCAGGATTGAGCGTATAGTTAACCCCACGCTGAGAGCTGAAATTTGGCCTCAGCAGGCATCTTTTTTACAATTTTTGGAAACCAACCATAAGGCCGCAAATACGTGTCTTTTCCTGGCCCAGCCGAAGACTGTTCTCACCCATTGCCCTGAAGGAGGCATTCATGAGAGCCATCCTCTTTGTTGATGACCATGAGGTATTGGCAAGACTGAGCTGCGAAATCCTGGAAATGCAGGGCTACCGCGCAGTGAGCGCTTACAACGGGCAGGATGCCCTGAGAAAATTTGATGAGGAAGACTTCGACATCCTCGTGACGGACTTTCGCATGGAAGGAATGAACGGCGTCGAGTTGGCCCGCCGCGTCCACGAAAAACATCCTGAAGTTCCAGTCATCATCGTCACCGGCTACGATCCCGTCGCCGCCCCTGACGTGGCCGCCTGTTTGCAAAAAGAAGATCTCTTCCCCGCCCTCCTGGAAAAAATCAAATTATTCCTCGGCGACAAAGAAGAGAAACCGCAGGAAGTGAAAACAGCGTAGCTGTTGTAGTTCATCTCGAATCCCGCCCATCCTCTACTTTGCCGCTTGCCTGTGGCCTGTTGCCTGTGGCCTCGTTTCTCCTTCGTGGTTTATTCTCTGTTCACTGTGCCGCGGCTCATTATCAACGCAGACGATCTGGGTCTGACTTCGGGCGTGAATCGTGCCATCGACCGCGCGAGCCGCGAGGGCGTGGTCACTTCGGCCACCTTAATGGCCAACTCGCGCGCATTTGAAGAAGCTGTGGCGCTCTGCAAAAACTCACCAAAACTGGGAATTGGCTGTCACGTCGTACTCGTCGATGGAGAGCCCATCAGCGACAATATTCCTTCACTCACTGATGGCACAGGCAAATTCAAGAGCGACATAAAAGCTTTTGCCCTGGCCGCCATTCAGAAAAAAATCTCACCTGACGAAATTCAGCGCGAGGCTGAAGCCCAGATTCGCAAGATACAAGCTGCCGGTATCACATTGACGCACGTGGATACGCATAAGCACACTCACATTTTTCCCCATGTGCTGCGCCCGCTGATTAAGGCAGCCCGAGCATGCGGCATTCACGTCATTCGAAATCCCTTCGAACCTTTCCGCGCATGGCCGCACTTCGTGATGAGCAAACCCGGGCTATGGACGCGAGCTTTTGAAGTCACGTTGCTGTTGAAATTTGCTAATGCCTCCCGACGAATCATCAACGAGGAAGGCATCTCGACTACCGATGGCACGGTTGGAGTAATCACCACCGGCAGATTGAACCAGGAGCTGCTCATTCGGACGATTCAGGCCCTGCCGGAAGGCACGTGGGAATTGGTCTGCCACCCCGGCTACGTCGACGCAGATTTGCATGCCGCGGGAACACGTCTTATTGGTTCCCGCCAGATAGAGCTGGAAGCACTCACCTCGGACCAGACTCGCCAGGCATTAGCTCAGCGCGGAGTCGAGCTTATTTCCTACGCTGAGCTTGGCTCTTAGCTCTTGACTTTTGGTTTTGTAGTTCATCTCGATTCCGCCCGTTCTGTGGGAATTCGAGCCCTTGGCTGCACAGGCAAAACGGGCGGGAGAGAGATCCCTACCCTCTTACAACAGTTTCAGGGCGCATGCCCATTAACTCCCGATGAGTCTGGTGTCAGAAAGCACTGGTTTTAAGCGTTCACTTTTGGCTCTGCCAATTTTCGCAAGTTCGTCATCCCGAGAGGTGTCCGCGCAGCGGAGACCTGGAGGGACCTTGCGGTTTCTTCACCGATGCCGAGAATGGGTTTGTCGTAAGGTAGAAACGTTGCAGGCAACGTCTCCTAAGCCCAAAATGCGTGCAGGCTGATTGCTGACTTTCTGAATCCTCCTTCCCCGCTTTGAATCGAAATTACTTCATACCAAAAGAGCAGTTCCTAGAGTCAAAGCTAAAAGCCAATAGCTAAGGGCCAATAACGCATGAAAATCGGGATTACATGCTACCCAACCTACGGCGG
>Ga0126379_10002661_pt1 | contig 11424 bp, 9 predicted proteins | sample PanSoiMetPlot_24_FD_92640 | JGI IMG/M metagenome (GOLD analysis project Ga0126379, IMG submission 92640) | Tropical forest soil microbial communities from Panama - MetaG Plot_24 | ecosystem: Environmental > Terrestrial > Soil > Tropical forest > Bulk soil | place: Panama | collected 2016-02-17
CCTCGCTGTATTCATCGAAGACTACGGTTACGTTAGGATTACCTTCGATGTTATGGACCTTCCTAACGCTTTGCTCCGTGCCGAAGTAAATCTTGTTCTTGTCGCACAGAGGACACACCGGAACGTTATGAGGTACGCCGTCTGAGTTGACTGTGGCGACGCGCGCAACACGCAGGGACTCTGCGAAGTTTTTCTCCTTCGTTGTAAGTTTCATGTTTCCTCCAATCGCAATATCGATTCCAGGCGCCTATAGGAATCATTGACGGGTTGGCACGAGTCCGAGTCTGATACGTGAACCAGTGACGCCTTTTTTGAAGGCGGTCGAATGGTGTTTTGAGCACAGGATCGTAGGGCGTGTTGCTCACACCATCCTGCAGTGGGCAAGACGCCCTTACAGGAGAGACAAATTTCATGCAGATCGACGATGTGCTTCGGCAAGAGGGACCTCAACCGCAACGTCGAACTTCGAGTAATACTTCTTCACCTGGTCGGCTCCGTACTTGCGTTTGAACATCTCGACAATATCTCGCACCTTGGCCTGATCCGTGATGGGAGTCACTTCAGCGGTCCATTCTTTTCCATCGGCATTCAGGCGCATCGTGCGCGTTTTCAAAATGTTCTTGTACCAATCACTATCCGAACCCTTCACAGGCAGGAGATAAAGCTTCTCGTCTTCCTGAACGAACCACACTGGGTTGGAAATCTTGCGGCCGGACTCCCGTCCCGTGACGGTTATTTCGATTTCGTCGGTTTTCTTTAAAGCCTTTGTAAGTTCGGTGAGGTCCATGTCGGTTCTCCTTTTTGTCATCAAATACTCTATGAATTGAGCGTTCCTCCGCGAATCGTTCTTTCAATGACGATCGATGTCAGTTGAAGTCTGCCGATGATGCCGGTGAAAGATCTACAGTCTCGGGTTAGGAACCACAGAGACACAGAGACACAAAGGCAGACCGTCGTTTCGTCATGACGCTTTACTCAAAACAGGCTTCTCCACGGGCTTTGCAGTGAATGTGAGCTTGCCTTCTTGAGCGTCAAAGTCGACGACTACTGTTTGTCCATCTTTGACCTCGCCTCGTAACATGGCTTTTGCCAGTGCCGTCTCAACTTCTTTTTGGATAGCGCGCTTCAACGGACGTGCTCCGTAGTTCGGGTCATAGCCCACGCGCACGAGGTGAGTTTTGGCTGCGTCTGTAAGTTCAATGTGGATGTGCCGGTCCTCGAGGCGGCGGCGAAAGTTTTCAAGCTGTATGTCCACGATCTGTTTCAAATGCTCCTCCGAAAGAGCATGGAACACGATGACCTCATCCACGCGGTTGAGAAATTCTGGACGGAAATACTGTCGCATCTCGTCCAATACAGCCTTCTTCATGCGTTCGTAATTCTCGCCTTCAAAAGCACCACGATACTCAAGGATGCGGTGGGTTCCAATGTTGGAAGTCATAATCACAATGGTGTTCCTGAAATCTACCGTGCGGCCTTGCCCGTCGGTCAGACGCCCGTCATCCAGGACCTGGAGGAGAACGTTGAAAACGTCACCGTGTGCCTTTTCAATCTCATCGAACAGGAGCACGGAAAATGGCCGGCGCCGAACAGCCTCGGTAAGTTGACCGCCTTCTTCAAAGCCGACGTAGCCTGGAGGCGCGCCGATGAGTCTCGCAACCGTGTGCCTCTCCTGATACTCCGACATGTCGATGCGGATCATGGCATGTTCATCATCGAACAAAGATTGAGCAAGTGCGCGCGCGAGTTCCGTCTTTCCGACGCCTGTGGGTCCGAGAAAGATGAAGCTTCCGATCGGCCGGTTCGGGTCCTTTAGCCCCGTTCGAGCCCGAATTACGGCCTCAGCCACCGCGGTCACGGCCTCATCCTGCCCCACGACACGTCGGTGAAGTTCCTCTTCAAGTCGCATGAGCTTTTGCATTTCTCCTTCGAGCAGCCTGGACACAGGGATTCCAGTCCACCGGCTGACGATTTCTGCGACATCTTCTTCGTCGACCTCTTCCTTGAGCAGCCGTTGCTGTCCCTGCTTCTTGATTAGCCGCTCTTCCTCTGCAGCAAGCTTGCGCTCGAGTTCCGCGAGCTTGCCATAGCGCAACTGAGCAGCACGATTTAAATCGTATTCCCTCTCGGCCCGTTCGATTTCGATCTTCGTCTCTTCGATCTGTTCCCGAAGGGCTCGCAGCCGATTGACTGCCTGTTTTTCTGCTTGCCATTGCGCTTTCAGGGAATCCGCTTGCGCATGCAGTTCGGCCAATTCCTTCTCGAGTCTTGCCAATCGGTCTTTCGAGGCGGAGTCCGTCTCCTTTTTCAAGGCCTCGCGTTCGATCTCCAGCTGCATGACACGCCGAAGAATTTCATCCAACTCTGCCGGCATCGAATCGATTTCGACGCGAAGCTTCGCCGCAGCCTCATCGACCAAATCGATGGCCTTGTCGGGGAGAAATCGGTCCGTGATGTAACGTTTGGACAAAACCGCAGCGGCGACAAGTGCGGAATCCTTGATACGCACTCCATGATGGACTTCATAGCGATCCTTCAGGCCACGAAGTATGGAGATAGTGTCTTCGACGCTGGGCTCATCGACCACGATCGGCTGAAAACGCCGCTCGAGTGCTGCATCCTTCTCGATGTGCTTGCGATATTCCGCAAGAGTCGTGGCGCCGATACAGTGTAATTCTCCGCGAGCAAGCATTGGCTTGAGAAGGTTCCCGGCATCCATCGCGCCTTCAGCGCGCCCGGCCCCGACTACTGTGTGGAGCTCATCGATGAAAACGATGATTCTGCCTTCAGAGCTTAGAACTTCTTGGAGGACAGCTTTCAGCCGTTCCTCGAATTCGCCGCGATACTTGGCCCCGGCAATTAAAGCGCCCATATCGAGAGCAATGATGCGTTTGTCCTTAAGGCTTTCGGGTACATCACCTCGGATGATCCGCTGAGCCAGACCTTCGACGATCGCCGTCTTTCCAACACCGGGCTCGCCAATCAGAACCGGGTTGTTCTTTGTTCGGCGGGAAAGCACCTGAACGACCCGGCGAATTTCCTCATCACGGCCGATCACCGGATCCAGCTTTCCTTGTCCTGCCAGCAGCGTGAGGTCGCGCCCATACTTTTCGAGCGCTTCGTAAGTGGCCTCAGGATTCTGCGATGTCACGCGCTGGCTCCCACGCACCTCGCGCAGGGTCTGCATCAGACGTTCTCTAGTGACACCGAACTGTTTGAGGAGGCGTCCTGTCGGGCCGGTATCATCGGTCATTGCCAGCAGAACGTGCTCGACAGAAACATATTCATCCCCGAGCCTCTTGCTTTCGTCTTCCGCTTCAGTAAGCAACCGGTTCAAACGGCTCGTAACGTACACTTGACCAGGTTCACCGGTGGGACCCGTAACTTTTGGTAACCGGGCCAGTTCCTGTTCAATATTTCTTTTCAGGCTTTCGACATCGATATTCGCTTTGTTCAAGATCGAAGTTGCAAGGCCGCGTTGCTGCTCCAGCAGAGAGAGCAGCAGATGCTCTACATCGACCTGCTGATGACTGTAACGGACCGCTTTACTTTGGGCGGAACTCAGCGCCTCCTGAAGCTTCTCGGTAAGTTTATTGATATCCACGGCGACCTCCGCGCTGCAAAGTGTCAATTCGATCCAGCAACTCCAGAATTACTCCGATCCCTGCCAGGTTGATTCCAAGGTCGTATCGCAGACGCTGAATTACGCCGATGCGACGAAGAGCGACGGGATCTAACATGATTTCGGCGCCGGTCACTTCGGCCGGCTCAAGCAGACCAAACTCCAGAAATCGTTGAACGACGTCTGGATGCAATCCGAGACGCCTTGCAGCGTCTTCCAACCGCATCAAATTCCGTCGAGGTCGAACAACGGCGATTTCGTATTTTGTTGCTTTCATTTTTTACCTGCCAGGAACTGACGAGGATCGAAACGAGATTCCGAGGCCAAGCTCTCAAACAGCTCTCGTTCCTTTGCCGAGAGTGTCGGCGGATTCACAATCTGGATACGAACGTACAGGTCGCCACGGCCGCCGCCCCGACGGGCCAAGCCCTGGCCTCGCAAGCGTAATCGCTGCCCATTTTGAGTATTAGGAGGAATAGTGAGGTCCACGGGTCCGTCGAGTGTCGGCACCCGGACTCGCGCGCCAAGTGCGGCCTCCCACGGCGCCACCGGCACGTTCATCTCGAGATTGCCATCGTCGAGGACTCTTAATAGGGGATGAGGTTCGAGCCGGACAGTTACGAAGAGGTGTCCCGGAGGGGCGCCGCCGGCGCCGGCCGCACCTTCGTTTGGAATGTGAATTAGTTCTCCGTCCGATATGCCCGCTGGTATGTTGACGAGTACGGATTTTTGTTTTCCATCGGGACCACGAAGAGTAATGGTCCGAGTTGTGCCGCGATGGGCCTCTTCGAGAGGGATGCGGATCTGAGCTTCCAAGTCGCGGCCGCGAGTTGCGAAGCGCGCTCCCCTCGTGCCGGCCCCTCGGCCTGCACCTCCGAACACACTCTCAAAGAAGTCACTGAAGTCGCCAAAGCCGCCACCGACATCTCCGAATTCAACCCGCACATTGCGACCCCAATCCGGTGGAGGCCTGAAATCCGCTCCTGCTTTCCAGTTCTGTCCCAGTTCGTCATACTGTTTACGTTTTTGCGGATCAGAAAGGACGCTGTAGGCTTCATTTATTTCTTTAAACTTTTCTTCCGCGTCCTTATTTCCGGGATTGACGTCCGGGTGGTACTTTCGAGCGAGCTTCCGGTAAGCATTACGAATCTGCTCGTCAGTAACCTGGCGAGAAAGCCCAAGTGTTTCGTAGTAGTCTCTGAACTTGACTGCCATTTCTCCACCATTTGCCGGTCTCGAATTACCTCGCTACGACGACACGCGCCGGCCGCAAGATATCGCCCTTAAATTTGTAGCCGTGCCGTGCCTCCCGCACGACGGTGCCTTCGGCCGTATCCTTGGCCGCTACGGTTGATATAACTTCATGAAGCGATGGATCGAATGGCTTTCCGACGCTTTCGAAGGGCCGGACACCTTCTTTTTCAAGAAGACTGAGTAGTTTCTGATGCACGAAGCGAACTCCGTCGATCAAGGGGCTCGCCTCTTCACCGACGGAATTGAGAAAACGTTCGAGATCGTCCACGACATCCAGCAGTTCGCTCATAAAATCCCGCAGCGCCTCGGTTCCGAACTTCGCACGGTCCCGATCGATGCGGCGGCGATAGTTATCGAAATCGGCGAGCGCGCGTAGGTACATGGCGTGTTCTGTTTTCAAGTCTTGTTCTAACGTCTCAATTGTTTTTTCTGCCATGACTAACCCGCTTTTCTGAAATCTGCGTCGATGACATCATCCGGTCCACCGGTTCCGGTCTTCTGAGTTTCAGGCTGCGGGGCTTGAGATGCCGCACCAGCGAGGCCATAAAGAATCTGTTGCAGGTCATTCGTCAATTGCCGCAATTGGTTGATGTCAGTGGACTGCGTCCTTACAAGTTCTCGCACCTGATTGATCATTTGTTCCGCGCGCGCTCGCTCATTCGCCGGAGCCCGATCTCCGAGCTCACGCAACTGCCTTTCGACTTGATGTCCCATCGAATCGGCATTGTTGCGCGCTTCAATCTCTTCCTTGCGACGCCGATCCTCGTCGGCGTGCATTTCCGAATCGCGAACCATCCGGTCGATTTCCTCCTTGGGTAACTGCGTCGAACCGGTGATGGTGATTTTTTGTTCCTTGCCGGTATCTTTGTCGCGAGCTGTTGCCGTCAGAATCCCGTTTGCGTCGATATCGAATGTGACCTCGACCTGAGGTACACCGCGAGGCGCGGGGCGGATGCCTTCAAGTCTGAAGTGGCCAAGTGTTCGATTGTCGCGAGCGACGGGCCGCTCGCCCTGGAGGACATGGACATCGACAGCCGTCTGGTTATCATCGGCGGTGGAAAACACCTCGCTCCGCCGTACAGGAATTGTGGTGTTCCGGTCGACGAGTTTCGTCATCACCCCTCCGAGAGTTTCGAGGCCCATCGACAGTGGCGTCACATCCAGCAGAACCACATCCTTGACTTCACCTGCAAGCACTCCGGCCTGGATTGCAGCGCCTATTGCCACAACTTCATCTGGGTTAACGGATTGATTAGGCTCTTTGCCGCCGGTTAAGCGCCGGACCAAAGTTTGAATGGAGGGCATGCGTGTCGCTCCGCCGACGAGAATCACTTCATCGATGTCTCTTTCTGACAGCTTTGCGTCGCCTACAGCTTGCTTGAATGGGCCGACACATCGCTCAACCAGGTCGGCAGTAAGTTGCTCAAATTTGGCACGCGTGAGCCGCATCTCGAGATGCTTTGGCCCGGTGGCATCGGCTGTAATGAAGGGCAGACTAATTGTTGTCTCCATCGTTCCGGACAGCTCGATCTTCGCTTTCTCTGCCGCTTCTATTAAACGCTGCAAGGCCTGACGGTCTTTTCTGAGGTCGATGCCGTTGTCGCGCTTGAATTCGTCAGCGACCCAGTCCACGATGCGCTTGTCGAAATCGTCGCCTCCAAGATGTGTATCCCCCGCCGTCGACTTCACTTCAAAAACGCCGTCGCCAACATCGAGAATTGAGACGTCAAACGTGCCGCCTCCCAGATCGAAGACGAGAACCGTCTCGTTCTTCTTTTTATCCAGCCCATAGGAGAGAGCGGCAGCGGTGGGCTCGTTGATGATTCTCAAAACATTCAAACCGGCAATCTTGCCCGCATCTTTCGTGGCCTGCCGCTGGGCATCATTGAAGTACGCCGGCACGGTAATAACTGCATCGTTGACTTTTTCGCCAAGATACTTTGTCGCGTCATCCGCCAATTTGCGGAGCACTTGCGCTGAAATCTCTTCCGGGGCGTACAGCTTGCCCATGATTTCAAAACGAACAGCATCATTCGGACCGGCAACAACTTTGAAGGGAACGTTCTTAATCTCTTCTTGAACTTCCGAATATCGACGGCCGATGAATCGCTTCGCTGAGTAAATCGTGTTCTCCGGATTCAACACCGCCTGCCGCTTTGCCAACTGTCCAACCAATCGTTCGCCGGTTCGCGTAAACGCGACGACAGACGGAGTTAGCCGGCTTCCTTCCGCATTGGGAATCACGGTTGGCTTGCCACCCTCCATGACCGCAACAACGGAGTTTGTTGTTCCAAGATCAATACCAACCGCTTTTGGCATAATGATTACCCCCTTACAAAATTTGACGCCCTCCTTAATCTCTTGTCGTTTGCTACGGCTTCACGTCAAAACAAAAAAGGACCAACAGAGTGCACTGGTTGCTCGCCAGCCGACCGTCGATTGCCTGCCCGAGCGCAGACACTCCGACGACGTATCGAAGGGTCAGCTAACATAGAGGCTCACTGCCAATGCTCCTATGAACGTTCCTAATCTGGTCATTCTTGGACCGCAAGGGTCGGGCAAGACCACTCAAGCGGAGTTACTCTCCAAAAGATTTGGATTCGCTTTGTTTGGTGCAGGTGATCTGCTGCGAGAGATCGCACAAGAAGACAGTGAGTTGGGAAGGACAGTTCATCAGACGGTTAATGTGGAAGGGCGCTTAGTTCCACCAGAGTTGATTTCGAAAGTGATTAAAGAAAAGGTCGCGGCGTTGCCGGACGATCGAGGATTAATTCTCGACGGCTACCCTCGAAACTTGAACCAATACGAGTTGTTCAAGAATTTTTGGCTGGAAAACGGGAGGGGAAGCTATCGAGTAGTCTTCATCGAACTGCCGGACGAGGAAGCCGTTAAACGCCTCACCAGGCGAGTAACGTGCGAAAACTGCAGTGCAGTCTACATTGAAGGCACGATGGAAAAATGTGCCAAGTGCGGCGGTCGTCCTGTAAGGCGCCCCGACGATATGCCTGCAGCCATCCGAACTCGTCTCCAATCGTTTTACTCCGAGACTATGCCTATGATTCAGGCGATGCAGGCAGACGGTAAAGTAGTGCGCATCGACGGCACACCACCTATTGACGAAGTGCACCGGAAGATCGTTGCGAACCTGTTTTGAGTTATGGAGTTTCGATTTTATGAGTTTTGAGTTGGCAACTAACTAGAACTCAAAACTCATAACTCAAAACTCGTTTCAATCAACCGAGTATCTTCAGTTCCTTGGGATCGGGTTCGTAACCTTCATCCTGTAAAGTTTGCTTGGCAACCGATTTCAGGGTCTCTTCTTCCGCATTTTTCGGAATGTCGCAATAGCGTCGGATAACTTCCTCGCCTATGCGGATTCGAAGCAACCATTTGTTTTTGGCCGAATCCCAAGAAGCTTCAACCTGATCTGCGCGCATGGAGAGCTCCATGAAATTATGGACAGGATTATATCAAGGAGCGTTCTTGATCGTGACGAACTCAGCGCCGCATTATTCCGCTTTCAGGGTCTGAACCGGGTCGACCGCCGAAGCGCGACGTGCCGGCATGTAGCTGGCAAGGCCTCCTGCTGTGAGGAGTATGGCGAGCACTGCGATGTAGGTCGTTGCATCCAACGGGCCGATGCCGAACAACAGCGAGGACATGAACCGCATCAATGCGAGCGCTATCGCAAGGCCGGCGAGTACTCCGGTGACGGCAAGCGTCAGGCCGTGCCGCAGGAACATCCGCTTCAGTCGTACAGGTTCGGCGCCGAGAGCCAGTCGGATTCCGATCTCTCGTGCCTGCTGAGAGACGACATACGATATGACTCCGTAAATACCGATGAGTCCGAGACCGAGAGCGAGAGCCGCAGCGATTGCCAGCATTACCAGCGCGAAAGAGGTGCGCGCCAAGGAGCGATCGTACAGTTCTTTCATTGTGCTGACCAGGAACACCGGGAGGTTCGCGTTGATGGACCAAACCGCTTGCCGCACGTCGCTCAAAAGGCTTTCCGTGCCGGCACGCTCGCTTCTGATCACGAAGGCAATTGCGGGTGTGCCAAATTTAGAAGCGCCAAAGAAGTTTTCCATCATCAACGGCCAATACACCGTCGGCGGTGCCGTCTGATGCGGCCCGTCGTCGTGAACGTCTTCTACGACGCCGATGACTTCCCGCCATAAGCGAGTGGCCGCCGGATCCCCGATGCGGTTTCCAATCGCTGCGGTTGGTCCTCCCCACAGCTCACGAGCGACACTCTCTGAGATCAGGGCAACCTTTCCACCCGTTTCAATATCCGCCCAAGTGATATCGCGTCCGGCAATCACTCGTGTCCCCATTGTTTGAAAGTAACCAGGCGAGACAAACTTGTGTCTGCGATTAGGCGGCATTTGAGCGTAGGCATATGGCCGCTGTTGGATCGATATGGGCGCTGAAACCACACGCCCATCCATGGGGACAGAGCCGGAGATGGCGACGGCACTGACGCCAGGAATAGCGGCGATCTTGTCCAGGATGTCGTGCTGCATCCGTGTATAGCGCTCCGGTTCGCGTGCTTGTGAAGCAGGAACCCATATTCGCGCAGTTTGAATCTCGCCAGGGCGAACAAAGCCGGGATTGATGCTATGCAGCGAGAGGAACGTTCGGATCAGCAATCCGGCACTTACAAGTAAAACGAGCGCCAACGCAACTTGCACCACAACCAGCGTGTTTCGCGCTCTGTGCCGCTCTCGGCTTGTAGTAGCTCCGCGCGCTCCGCTACTTAGAGGCGTGCCGATGCGGAATGTGTTCTTCAGTACCGGAATGGAACCAAACAGCAGACTCGAAAACAGGGAAGCGGCTGCAGCGAAGGCCAACACGATCGGATCGATCGAAATTTCCTGCAGCCGCGGCAGGTTGGTCGGACCGAGCGCTAGCAGAAGTTTCAGTCCTGCAGAAGCGAGAGCGATGCCTAGCACGCCTCCCATGGCGCCGAGTGCCAGACTCTCTACCAGTAGCTCTTCGGCGATCCGCGAGCGCCCGGCGCCGAGCGCTGCGCGTACTGCAAACTCTTGCCGACGTCCATCCGCGCTAACAAGCATCAGGTTGCCGATGTTCGCGCATGCGATCAGCAAGACGATGCCGATTGTTCCCATCAGCACCCACAGCATCTCGGTGACACTCCCCACCACTTCATCCTTCAACGGGCGAACAGCCGGTCCGATCTTCCAACTCTGAAACAGCTGGCGTCCCGCGCCGGCGGGCGTAGGCCAGGCATTGAGCCAGATCGGCAGCATCCGTTGGATGTCGGCGTTTGCTTCAGCCGGCGTCAGTCCAGACTTGAGGCGCGCGATGCCTCGGAAACCGCCCGTGCCGAGAACAACGCGGCTGCGGTTGAAACGTTGAGTAAGGATCAAATCGGGTTGCGGATCCAGATCCAGGAATCTGAATCGTGCAGGCATTACACCGACGACTTCCGACGGGCGCGCGTCGATCGTCAGTTTGCGGCCGATGATGGTGTTCTCACCACCGAATCGGCGCTGCCAATATCCGTAGCTCAAGATCACGGGATCCGGGCCGGGTGATCCGGGCGTGTCGTCTGCTTCGGAAAACCAGCGTCCCAGTATCGGCTCGACACCCAAGGCCTGAAGTGTTCCGTACGTAACCCATAGTGTTCGAGCCTGCTCCGGCTCGCCCAGTCCAGTGACGCTTTGCCCGCCCGCGCTCCACAATCCGATGTTTTGAAATGTCCGGTTCTCATCGCGGTAGGTGAAATACATGCTGGGCGAAGCGTTGATCTCGTCCGCCTGCAAACCAGGCGCTGTGTGCCAGAGGCCTACCAGTTCGTCGGCGTTCGGATACGGCAGCGGTTTGATCAGCACTCCATAAACGACACTGAAGATCGCCGTATTGGCCCCGATTCCCAGCGCGAGTGTCAGAACTGCAGCCAGAGTAAACGCGAGCCGCCTCCGCATTCCGCGAAGCGCGTATCGGAGATTAAGTCCGACTGAATCCAAGAAAGCGATCGTATTCATCTGATAGATCTCCTCTCGAATGCGGAGTGTGTTGCCCAACTTTCGTTGTGCGGCCCGGCGAGCCTCCTCGACCGTCATTCCCCTCGCAATGTTTTCGTCGGTTTCTATCTGCAGGTATGACTGGAGTTCTTCAGCGCGCTCTCGATCCCACTGCACTCTCCGCAAAAATCGCCGCCAGCCCATGTGTTTACTCCGTGATTGGCTTCAAAATGCGCCCGATCGCTCGAACCACCTGCGCCCAACGTTTCGTCTGCGCGACGAGTTGTTTTCGGCCGGCCGGAGTCAATCGGTAGTATTTCGCTTTGCGGTTGTTCTCCGAAGTTCCCCAGAACGACGCGATCCAGCCACGATCTTCGAGCCGATGGAGCGCGGGGTAGAGCGATCCATGTTCGATTTGGAGGACATCTTCTGAACCTCGCTCGATCGCATGCGCAATTGTGTGACCGTGAGCAGGACCCGGCGCGAGCGTTTGAAGAATCAACATGTCGAGAGTTCCCTGAGGCATTTCGCTTTGCAGCGGTGAATGATGTCTCGGCATGC
>Ga0126379_10002662_pt1 | contig 11422 bp, 8 predicted proteins | sample PanSoiMetPlot_24_FD_92640 | JGI IMG/M metagenome (GOLD analysis project Ga0126379, IMG submission 92640) | Tropical forest soil microbial communities from Panama - MetaG Plot_24 | ecosystem: Environmental > Terrestrial > Soil > Tropical forest > Bulk soil | place: Panama | collected 2016-02-17
CGGGTAAAGTGTGGATCTATTTTTCCGGCGATGCAGCGGGGCAAGCGGCGGCGCTTTTCGGCACGGCAGGTCCATTGCAGCCTGAGGCGATTGGGGACCGAATCGGCCAAGCCTCGGCCCTCAAAATGTGTTTCTCAGGGTTCAACAAAGGATCCATCGCACTCCTCTGCACGGTGCTGGCGGCGGCGGAGCAGCTTGGAGTTCGCGATCTGCTGAAGCGGCAGTGGGCGCGGTCGGACCGGGAACTGGCGGGTGCGGAGAACAAAGTTGCGCGAGTAGCCGCCAAGGCCTGGCGCTTCGCGCCGGAGATGCTCGAAATCGCGAACACGTTTCGAGCGGCCGGCGCGAGCGGCGAGTTCCATCACGCGGCGGCGGAAATCTATGCGCGCCTGGAAGAGTTTAAAGATGCGGATTCGGTGAAGTTTGAAGACATTGCGGATGTCTTGCTAGCAGGCGGACTAAAGCCCGCCGCAGGCTGAAGCCTGTCCCACCGCCGTCCCGCTGCAGGCTGAAGCGCGGCCCGCCGCCTCGATGTGCATCTGAACTTTGTCGCTTACCCTCAGCACAAACGTGCTGGGATTCTTCAGGCCCCACTCGATATAGGGGATCGTGAAGTCCGTGGTGGCGGTAAATTCGCCGCCTTGGTTTTGGACGAGGAAATGGAGGGTCATCTCGTGGCTGGCTCCATGAAGCTGGAAAGCGCCACGTACGTCTATACGCGATTCTCCGGAGGGCGAAAGCTGGCCGGTGACGTGATCGGGGGAGAATGCAACCTCCGGATAGCGGGCAGTTTCGAGGATCTCTTTGTGCATGCGGCGGTCGCGCGCGCCCTCGCCCGTAAGCCCGCTGGTTGCGTCGACTACGATCTCGCCGCCGGCTCTGCCGGTGTCCGTATCGAAGCGCAAGTTTCCACGCTTGAGTTTGAAAGAGCCGTGCACCGTGTGAAGCGTGGCGCCGAGCGTGAAGGTGACCGCGGCGCGCGCGGGATTCAAATCCACGGCCATTTCCTCCGCGGCGAGGGGAAGGCAAGCGAGCCACAGAAAGAGTGCTGGTTTCATGGCGCAGCCGCAACAATGCTCCGGCCGAGGGGGATCATGGCGTGGCGTGCAAAATGGGCTGCCGATAGCGCGCCCACGTGCATCGCCAACTGCTTTGCAAAAATTCTCGGCTCCGCGGCGAGAGCTTTTAGCGTCCGCCGGCGGAGCCAGGCGCTGCGATCCATTGAAAGCATAAGATGGGCCATGAACGCCGGACGGCGGGCCAGCCGCCGATGTGCCGCTTCGTAGGCTCGCAGATCTCTCGACGCCAGCGCAGGAGCGAGCGCAGATGCTTGCTCAAAACTCAGGCGAAGCCCTTCCCCGGTGATCGCGTCAACCGAACCGGACGCGTCGCCCAAAAGGATCACGTTGCCTCGGGAGACTTTCCGCAAACCGCGTGATGCAGAAACTGCGCCGCGCTCGTAAGAAGTCACGGCCGCGCTGTGCAGCCTGGATTTCAAATCGGGAAAATAAGTCAACGCCTGGTCCAAGCGCAGATGCGAATTGCGCGAGACAACAGCCAGGCAGACTTCCCGCGGTCCCACCGGCGTCACATAGATCTGGCAGCCGGGTCCCCAATAAATCTCCACGCAGTCCGTCCATGGCTCAATTCGATAGTGGCGCCGGAAACCGAACCGCACCACGCCGCGCCGCGCCCACTCCATGCCGGCCCACTTGCGGACGGGTGAATTCTCTCCGTCGGCGGCGACGATCCAACGGCAGGGAACGATTTCATCGTCCAGAATCACGCCCTGGGTCGAAATTCGCCGCACGGGCGCGCCCCACAGGAGCGATGCGCCGACGGCGGCCGCCCGGTCGATCAGTGCTTGATGTAAGAGAGTGCGGCGAACGCCCAGGCCAGATCCGCGCGGGAAGCTAGCGTCCACCGAAACGCCTTCCCCCACGAAACGGATTCCCCGGAAAGGGAAAGAAAGATCGAGATCCAGCGACACTCCGAGCCGCACGAGCGCCTCCAGGGCATCGGGCATCAGCCCTTCTCCGCAGGCCTTGTCAATGGGCGGCTGGGCGGAATCCGCCACCGTGACACGAAAGCCTTGGCCGCAAAGAGCGATCGCGGCGGCCAGGCCAGCGGGTCCTCCGCCCACGACGAACACATCCGTCTGCGGGAGCATGGTCTTAATAGGTAGGACTCGCGGACTACCGGTTGCCGAACAGTTTCTCGACTAAAAACGACAGCGTGCGCATGTCGGCCAAGTCGGCGGCTCTGGCGTCGAAATGAGCTCCACCCGGGCGCGCGAACGCATGGCCCACGCCGGGGTATTCCCAGATAATTGCTCGGCTGTCGCTTTTCAGCTCATCGCGCACCTGGGCGACCACCGTCGGCGGGGCGAACTGATCCTTTTCGGCGAAATGCAGCATAAGCGGGCAGGAGAGATTCTTCGCGAGATCCAACCGCTTGTCGATTCCCACGCCGTAATAGCCCACGGCCGCGTCCGGGTTGTGGCGGGCCGCCGTCAAATAAGCGATCATTCCTCCCCAACAGTAGCCCACCACCCCCACCTTTCCGGTGCAAGCCTCATGTTTGCGCAAAAAATCGAGGGCGGCCGCGGCGTCGTCGGAGGCCAGCAGGTCGTCGGTTTTGGCGCGAATCGCGCGGGCCTTTTCGCCTTCCGATTCGTTCAGCTTAATGCCGGGGTCGGTCCGCCAATAAAGATCGGGAACAATGGCGGTGAACTGGCGCGACGCCAGCCAGTCGCACACCTTGCGCAGGCTCTCGGTGACTCCAAAAATCTCCTGCACCACGACGACGCCCGGGCCTTTTCCCTTGCGCGGCAGGGCCATATAGGCGGAGAACTCACCTCCGCCAGGGGAGGGAACTTGAATGGTCATAAAGGTCAGGCTATCGCATTCGCGCAAGCGCGCGCCGCTCGAACGCGCTCGGTTGAAGACGCTTTGGAGGACGGGCTTTAGCCCGCGCCGCGCTTTCGCGCCGCCCTACGCCAGCGAGGCTGAGCCTCGCGCGGGCCGAAGCCCGCCCTCCAAAGCGTCTTCGTCTCCTTCGTTGGCCGCAAGGCCATGAGGCACTCGGTTGAAAAACCGCGCCCTGCGGTCGCGGCTTTGATCTGAATAAGTCGCGCCTCGAGTTCTGTCCTATTCTGGGCCTGCGCTATACTCAATCTTCTAGCCGGCCACGTTGGCCAACCCCCTCCTGTTCGGGTCTTCCCACGTTCGGATTTGTCATTTCAACTCCGAGAGGCCGTTCTCATGCGTTTCATCATCGCCGCAGGATTGTATGTGCTTGGTTCGGCAGTTTTGCGCGCAGCTCCACCGGCGGAGGCAAAGAGCGTCAAAGGCGGTGCGCCCGCTCCTGCCGCCCCCAAAGCCGGGATCAAAACGCCCGGAGTGCAGATTCCTTTTGAAAGCCTTAAAGCCGAGGCGCAGGTTCCCGTGGAGACGCCCGGCTGGATCGCGATTGGCGACTCGATCCTCGCTCCGAGCCCGTCCAAGGACTCCGTCGCGCGAATCGATCCGAAGACCGACAAAGTGCTCGATCCTATAGCAGGGATCGGCAAGCCTTGTTCCGGCGCGATTTCGGCGTTCGGGACGTGGTGGATTCCGGCTTGCGGCTCACAGTCGGTTGTGCGGATCGACGCCAAAACAAACAAGACCACCGCGACGCTGGCCACCGGCGCTGCTGGCGTGACGATGGGACTCGCCGCGACCTCCGATAGCGTGTGGATGATCACGGACGCCAAGACAACCTTGGCGCGCATCGATCCGGATGAGAACAAAGTGGTCGCGGAGTTGCGTCTTCCCACCGGATGCAACAGCGTGGCGTTCGGCGAAAACTCGCTGTGGGTCACCTGTCCGTCCGATCCTCGCATCCTGCGGATCAATCCAACTACGAACCTGGTGGACAAGAGAATCGAAGTCGCCGCTGGAGCGCGGGCCGTGGCGTTTGGCGCGGGATCGGTTTGGGTGCTGTGCGAAAAGGAAGGCAAAGTGGAGCGGATCGACCCAAAGACGAACAAAGTTATCAAGACCATCGACCTTGCCGTTCCGAATGCGGGCGGAAATCTCGCTTTTGGCGACGGCTTCTTATGGGCGACTCAAACGGGATTCCCGCTCACTCGAATCGATCCGGAGACCGGTAAAGAGCGCGTCGCGCAGCAGTTCTGGGGCGAAGGCGGGGGGCTAATCTCCGCGGCGCCCGGCGCGTTGTGGCTGTCGAACACCAGCAAGGGATCTGTTTTCAGGCTGGACCCAAAGCGCGTCGTCGCCACCCTGGCGGAATAATAGAGATCTTCATGCGAAAGGCGAAACTTCTCTTCCCGACAGTGTGCGCCGCAGTATCCTTGGCCGGCGCGATGGCCCAAGAAAGCGGCGCGCCGCTTCCGGACGCGCAGAAGAAACAGCGTGCGAATCGGCCGCCGCGGCCCGGAGTTTCAATGCCCGGGGTACGCCGCGAAATGTCCGCGATTCTGCCCGCCGCGGTATTTCCAACCGGAGGGTCGCCCGACTGGCAGGTCAGCACAGAGGACGCCGAATGGGTTTCCAGCGCTTCTCAGAACGCCGTTCATCGCTTGGACGCAAAGACGAACGCGATCGCCGCCACGATCACGGTCGGCAAGAGGCCGTGCTCCGGCCTTGCCGCCGGTTTCGGCAGCGTGTGGGTTCCTAACTGCGGCGACAAGACTGTATCTCGCATCGATATTCGGAAGAATCAAGTGGTCGCGACTATTGCCCTTGCTCCGGCCGCGAGCGAAGGGGGCATCGCCGCGAGCCCAGAGGGAGTCTGGCTGGTGACGGACGCTAAAGGCGTTCTCTCTAAAATCGATCCGGTGAACAATGCCGTGGCGGCTCAAGTAGCCGTGCCTGCCAACTCCGCCGGCGTGGCCTACGGCGACGGACTGGTCTGGGTGAGTTCACCCGACGCGAACATGCTCACAGGCGTGGATACGAAGTCGAACGCGGTAGTTTATTCCGTTCAGGTCGGCCCCGGACCGCGCTTTCTTACTATCGGGGCGGGGTCGGTGTGGACACTGAACCAAGGCGACGGGACTGTCTCGCGTGTGGATGTGAAAACCGGAAAACTCATCGCCAATATCGAAGTGGGCGTGCCCGGCACGGGAGGCGAAATCGCTTTCGGCGAGGGCCAAGTCTGGGCCACTGTGTTCGAAATTCCCATCAGCGAGATCGACCCCGCCACAAACAAAGTCGTGAAGCAATGGTTTGGCCCCGGCGGCGATTCCATCCGCGTCGCTCATGGATCGGTGTGGCTCTCGAACCTGCGCGAAGGCAATGTCTGGCGGCTGAGCCCGCGGGAGCCGTGAACCGATGCAAGTTACCGCTCCCTCAGGGTCGCGATTCTGTAGGATGCAGCCTTATTAGCGATTTCAGAAAAGGAAACCCGCCCTTCTTCTTCGTCGCGAAGGTCTCGGGATCAGCGGGTGGATTCAATTCGAGTTTTTCGAAGCTCACAAAAACGCCGCGGCGCGGCGCGCCTGGCAGAAGCACCTGCGTCATCTTGGGATAAGACGTTCTCCCCCGGCTTTCGTAGGCGGAAAACAGAATCCGAAAGCCGGAGTGGAGCCCTGCCGATTCGATCCGAATCTCCTTCGGGCGATAGCCCGAATCCAGGGTCACCACGTAATTTTCAGCTCCGCCTCGCGCCCGGAACTCGCCGGCCTCCCCGTTCCGCGCTTCCAAACCGGTGGCGGTGATGTTCAGACCATTGCCGTCGAGCCGCTCCACGACTCGCCCTAGTTGATATTCGGTCACAAGCGGAAGCTCTTCTGCCAACTCCGCAAATTCAGGGTCTTGGGGAAGGCGCTTCCCGTCGGCCGCGCCCGTGAACTCGTATGTCTGGCCGGCTTTTCGAATCGCAAACCGGGATTGGCCAGTGGGGCGAATGAGAATCTCTGGCGCTGGCCACCGGGACGGCTGCCCGTCTCGTCGATACACTTCTATGAAGCCGCTTCCCAGCACGGCTGCGGCATCTCTCAGCCCGCTCTGTTCCCCGAGCGCTTGGATCATGCGCCGGAAAAGCGTTCGGCCCTCGAGATCGAGCGAGACGCGGCTCACAGCCAGATGAAACTCGACGCGAGCCGGATGGTCCGGACCGATCGCGACTGTCTCCTCCTCGCGGTCGGGCTCATAGTCCGCTTTTGTCGCGCTGATCTTGACGGGTCCCTCCGGAAGAGTAGCGGACAACTCTCCATGAATCGTCGACCCGATATATTTCCGATTGGAGGTCCGATTTGTCCAGACGTCGCAGTCCACGGGCTGGCAGACGATGCTCAATAGGCCCTGCCTCGCGGCGTCCGGTTTCGGCGGCGCTGGCGGCGGAAGAGCGGAAGGGAGCGCTGGCGCAATGAAATTCCCAGGCCTCGGCGCGGCTGCATTCGCCTTCGCGATCACGGCCACGGCGGCGCGGTCTGATCCAGGACGACGTTCCGGGGTTGATTGGTCGGGTTCGCGGAGGCTCTGGTCCTGCTCTCGGACCGCTAAGGCGATCTCCAGTTTCGAGGGCCCGGGCGCAGGCGGCGTCACCCGCTCTTCAAGCGCATCCAACCTGTAACGCAGATGCGCAAAGGCACCGGCGTTGACGGAACTCGCTTCGGCCACGGCCAACATGCCGTGTGCGCGATCCAAATCCGCATGCCATTCGAAGCGGGGCTTGCCGGCCTTTTGGGAGAGATCGACAAAAGCCAACAGCATTGTAATCTCTTGGAGTCGGGCCTGTTCGGCCTGCGGAGTTCCGTTAAAGCGCGTGGCAAAGTCTTCCAGCTCGCTCAGGAATTGGCGCTGATGCGCCTCGCCCACGTTGCCGGTAGGGTCTCCGGTGGGCCGGATCGAGCGGATCAACTCCCAGGCAACCGACGGATCGTTGCTCGCCCATTGCCCCAAGTCTCGCATCGCTAAGTATCCGGGCCGTGAATTGCCGCGTGGCGACGCCACCTGGACGCGGACGAAGGCCGGCTGGCCCAAGGGCTGCCGCTCGAGCAGATTTACGCGCGTTCCCTTCGTCAGAGTGGCCAGGACCTTGCCCGCGCCGCTTCGCGTTTCGTGCAGATCCGCCAGTGCGGCTTCGACGGCCGCCGTCGCCACCGCTTGCTCGGCAGGTGCGGGTTTCCTCGCCGCTCTGACAGCCATAATCCCAATGACCAGTAACAAAAGAAAGGAGGCCAGCGCGACGCCCCAGGTTACCCGCCGGATGGCCGGTTGTGAAACGGCGGGCGCGGCCTGGGCGTACAGCGCGGGGCGCTCCCGATCGAGCCAGGGAATGCGTGCGCCCCGCGGGGCTTGTCCCGATCGGGTTGTGCGCGACTTTAACTGGAGAGCCGCCCATGAGCTCACCAAGCGCAAATGGCTTTGCCCGCCTGCGTTGGGGCCCGTGGCTGTGCGGCCCATAGCGGTTCGAATCTCCGTGACGCGCGCCCGCCAGTATTTGGCCGCTTTCTTTTGGGCGACGCCATAAAAGAGCATCCCGCAAAATCGATAGAGCGAGTTTTCTAGGTAATAGCCGGCGGAACGGAGCGCACGGCCGGCCTGCTTGAATGCAATGACAACATCCGCGCGCACTTGGCGGGCTCGTAGTACTCCGTACAGTGGCGTGAGCGGGCCGCCAAGTGGCGTCGCCGCGGGGACTCTAAAAAATTTGCGCGAGCCGTTCAGATCGCCGCTGAGACCTTGGAGAACGTCCCGCAGCGCGGCAGCGACATTTTCGGCCGTGCCGATCTCTCCCTCCACGGCCGCGCTCAGCACTTTCTCAAATCTCCCCGAGGCTGTTGCTTCGGTTCCCGCAAACTCATACAGAACTGCCCCGACGGAAAGCACGTCCCTTCGCGCATCGCTTTGCTGGGCCGGCCATTGCGCCATCCCAAAATCCAGAAGCTTAGCGGTCCGCTCTTCGTGAATGAAGATGTGGCTGGGCCGGATGTCGCCGTGGATAATGCCTTTCCGGTGCGCGGCAGCGAGGCCGTCGCAAACTTGCGCCATCAGCTCCACTTTTAGCGCCAACGGCACTACCCTTCGCCTTTCGATGTAACGCCGTAGATCCTCGCCCCGCAACAGCTCCATCGCGATGTAGGTCGCGCCCTCGGATTCGTTCAGGTCCCAGACCAGCGCGATGTTTGGATGCCGAAGCCTCGTGGCGACTCGGGCTTCCCGGTAGAAGCGCTCTTTGAGCTGCACGTCCAGGTTGGGGTGCAGGACCTTCAAAGCCACTTCGCGATCGAGCAGGTGGTCTTCGGCGCGGTAAACGCAGGCCATCGAGCCGGAGCCCAGGATCTCCAGCGTTTGGTATTTGCCGATGAATCCCATTAGCGCTCGCTTCGGATCGCAACACGCGGCAAACAGCTTACCGCCGCATGATATCACTATCCTGGAGCTTTCGGGGAGCCGCTATCGAACTGCCCGTCGAGCAGAGCCATACGAGCGGCGTGGAACCCGCACATGCCGTGGACTCCTCCGCCCGGCGGCGTCGAGGAGGAGCAAAGATACACCCCATTTAGGGGCGTACGGTACAGGCTCCGGTTAGGGCGGAACACGAGCTGCATTAACGTATTCGCTCCGCCAGTGATGTCGCCGCCGACGAGATTGGCATTGTGGCGTTCCAGATCCGTGGGCGCGAACGCATGCCGGGCGAGAATGCATTCGCGGAAGCCTGGAGCGAAGCGCTCGATTTGCATCTCGATGCGATCCGTCATGTCCACGGTGGAAGCCTGCGGAACGTGACAATAGGCCCAGGCGGTATGTTTGCCTAGCGGCGCGCGGCTCGAGTCGAACAAGCTAGGTTGGGCGACTAGGACGAAGGGCCTGTCCGCGGGCAGACCTTGCCAGGCGGCGCGTTCAGACACGGCGATTTCGTCGATGGTCCCACCAACGTGAATGGTGCCGGCCTGCGAACATTCGCGGGCCTTCCAAGGGATGGGGTCGCTCAGAGCCCAATCAATTTTGAAGACACCTGGACCATAGCGGTATCGCTCCAATCGTTGCCGGAAGGAGGCGGGCAGCCGAGCCCCCGCGAGATCTGCTAGCTGCCGGGGCGTAACGTCGCAAAGGATCAGAGAATCAGCGCCGATTTCGTCGAGCGAACGAACTCTCGTACCAGTGACGATTCGTCCTCCTAGTTCTTTGAAGTAGGAAGCAAGCGCGTTCGCAATATTCTGCGATCCTCCGTGAGGGATAGGCCAGCCGACGGCATGGGCCGCGGTCGCAAGCACCCATCCGAATACGGCGGAGCCGAAGGCTTCGAGGGGGAGCACCGAATGGGCGGCCAAACCCGCGAATAATGCCCGCGTCGGCTCAGATCGAAACAACAGACGCGCCGTGGATGCGGCCGGCCACGGCGCGAGCGCTCCAAAGCGTGCCAGCAAGAGCGGGTCTAAAGGGGCATGAATGATCGGACGCAGAATTTCGGAGACCAGGACCGGCCAGCGTTCGACCATTGTCGCCACTACTCGCCGGTAGACGGCGCCGTCGCGGCCCAGGCGTTCGCAGGTCCGGGCGAGGGATCGTTCGAGAATCGCCGCGCTTCCGTCTTCGAAGGGATGAGCCAAAGGAATCTGAGGCTCAATCCATTCCAGACCGTGCCCGGCAAGCGGAAAAGATTTGAATGCCGGGGAACTCGCGGCAAGCGGATGAACGGCGGAACAGATGTCGTGAAGGAATCCCGGAACCGTGAGTTCGGCGGAGCGCGTTCCGCCGCCAACGACAGGTTCGGCCTCGAAGACTGTCGTTGGAAGTCCGGCCTGCGCCAGCATGATTGCTGCGGTCAGGCCATTCGGCCCGGAGCCGATTACGAATGCTTGATTAATGCGAGTACTCCGCGAGCCATCCCTGCCTCTCCAACATTTCGCGAAATGGCCCAATTTGCAAGGACACAGGAGGGAAATAGACCGAGACGAACTTCCGCTTCCACCACTGCCCCCTTTCGGCGCGCTCGGGCGGAGACGTGAATTCGTACTCGTACAGCAGCGCCCTTACGTAGCGCGGCGGTTGGCTCGGAAAAGGATTGTTTCGCAATAGCCCCAAGGCGGCGCGGTCGCCTTCCAGGAGCTTCCCGACGAAATGCACGAACCAGGGATGGCGTCGATAGCTCGACATAGCCGCGAACCACATCAGCCAATCCAGACGAAGATGATAGGGGGCGATCTGGGGCGGCAAGCGCGCGGGATCGCCTGGTTTTCCTCTGAATTCGTATGCGCGCCACTTGGTGGAGCTGGTGAGAACCGCCTCCTCGGTCCCTTCGACGATGATTTCATAACGCGGGCGCGTGATGGCGCCGAATGCTCCGTAGCTGCCGACCACGTGAAAGCGATTGTACACAGTATTCATCACCTGATTCGGAGAAAGCAGATTGCGGACCACACGGACGCTCAGCCAGGCCACTAGAATGACGACGGCCGCGGTTGCGATTTTCAGAGCCAGCGGCGGAGCATGCATCTGTGGCGGCCGCCCGGGAAGAAGAATCGAAAGGGAGCGGCCGTCGAACGTGCTGAAGGCGAGAACCATGGTGAGCGCATTCAACCAGGACAGATTGCCGCTTATGAAGATGCCGCCTTGAAAGAGAATCGTAATCACGCCCGCAATCGAGCTGACCGGCTGAGGCAGAAAATAGCCGAATGGAACGATCAGCTCGGCGAAGTGATTAAAGAGCACGCCGCCGCGATGCGTCCACTCCGGGCCCCAATGAAAAAACCAGCTCAGCGGATTGGGCAGCGGTTGGGTCTCATAATAGTAGTCCAGGCAGCTTAAGTCGCGCCAGCAAGGATCGCCGCGCAGCTTGATCATCCCGGCTCCGAACATGATGCGAAACAGCAGCCAGCGGAACAGCCAGATGACGACGGTCTGCGGGGCGGCGGCGCGGTTGCCGAGAAAGACGGCGTAGAAACAAGCTTCCAGCAGGATGGATTCCCACCCGAATGAATAAAACGTCTGACCGACGTTCACAAAAGAGATGTACAGCACCCACAGCATGGCCCACACGAGCATCGAGAGCCAGAGGCCATGGCGTTCGGAGAGGCCGGTGAGAGCGACGCAGGAAAGCACCACGCCGAGCCATGCGGAGACGGTGAAGGCGAGATCCGTTGGGACGAAGAAGAACAGGCTTGGCGACGAGCCAAACGATGTCTCTCTGACGACCTGTGGAACCGGCAAAAGCCCACGTTCGCCCAACAACGGCTTGAACTGGTTCACGGCGTTCAGAAAGGCGATCAGGAAGATGAGCGCCAGCCCGCGCTGGAGGCAGGCTCGGGTGAGCAAAAAGGTCTCCGAACCAATCCACCGCATAATCGATCAGCGGAGGACAGGCGCCGTGCGGCGCGCGCCTGGCCGCGACCAGAGGGTCCGCGCGAACAACGCTCCGGCGACCGCAAGCCCGGTTATGAGCCCGGCGCAGACCCTCAGCGCGCGGCCTC
>Ga0126379_10002663_pt1 | contig 11418 bp, 20 predicted proteins | sample PanSoiMetPlot_24_FD_92640 | JGI IMG/M metagenome (GOLD analysis project Ga0126379, IMG submission 92640) | Tropical forest soil microbial communities from Panama - MetaG Plot_24 | ecosystem: Environmental > Terrestrial > Soil > Tropical forest > Bulk soil | place: Panama | collected 2016-02-17
CAAGAAAAAATTTCGAAAGAAGTATTACCAGTATCTTCGTAAAGATTGCGAATTGCTTTATCGTATCTATATCGAATTCCGAAAAGAGATCAATGATTTTGAACCGATTGGCGAGTTAGGTTATTCGGCGGGTTCAACATCGCTTCGAACGTTTCGACGATGGATGGCGGATCATTACAAAACACGTCAGATCTTTTCTGTTCCGTTTGAATTCTCAGGAATCGCAACGAAAGCTTTACGCGGCGGGTTGACGATGTACATCGGCGATGGAAAACACAAAAATCATTTGTACGAAAACGTCAATCATTACGATGTTATTTCGATGTATCCAAGCGTAATGCGATTTGTTCCTGTTCCGATTTCGCCGATTGTATATACGGATAAAGTCGTTAAGGATTACGATCAGTATCGACCCGGATGGTACTTATGCGATTTTGAACAAATGTGCGGACGCGTACCGTTTCTCTATGACCTTGAAGGCGATTACCCCGTGTGGAAAGGCCAGGGAATTCTCAATCATTTTGAATTGCGATTTTTAGAACAGTACGGAAAATTTAAAGTAATGGATGGAGTAGTTTTTGAAAACTATATGTTTCCATTTAAAAAATTTTTTGATTATTTGCTGCCTCTGCGAATGGAAGCAAAAGCGAAAAAAGAAATGGCGAAAGCGCACGCGTTGAAAATTTTGGCGAATTCGTTATATGGAAAATTTGGACAAAAACCGCAAAGAGAAATTATTGCGATTACTTCCGATATGGATTGGTATGCGGATCAATTGGATGCGATTTTGCGTAATCATTCGAATTCGCATATCGCCGAGTATGTTGTCGCGGATGATTACGTTATATACGGTGTTGAAAGTTTCGGTACAGCATTTAGCAATCGTCTTATTGGCGCGTTTGTTACTTCGCTCGCGCGGCTTAAACTCGGTATGCTACTCAACACAATACCTTCGATATATTGCGACACTGACTCTATCTTTACGCAAGCAAGACTTGATGATTATTTTGTTGGTTCGCAACCGGGCGATTTTGAAGAAGGCGAGAAATCTCCGTCATCAATGATTTGTCTCGGTAAAAAATCGTATCAATACGGCGATGACATAAAATTCAAAGGCGTTCCTGCGAAACATTTGACGCCTGACGATATGATCGCGATGCGATTTGACATTGATGTAGAAGTAGAGTATAAATCGCCTACTGCTTGGCGAACGGCGATGAGAAATCAAACCGAACGCCCGAACGAATTTTTGTCACGCAAACGTAGAGTGAAGCGCGGCAAATCACTCGCTGAACTCGGAATGCTCCGAACGTCCGGCGAATTCTTTGAAGTGGACGAAACGAAAGATTTTTTGACTCGTCTACTATCTTTTTGACAATCGAATAAAGGAAAGAAAATGAATACAAAAAACGTAAAAAAAGCAAATCCGACAAAAGAAGAATCGAAACTCTCCGTTAAGGCTCAATCGCCGATAGACGAAACGATTCACGAAACACGCGCTATCGGTCGCGTTTCGACTTTCAAGCAACTTGCGAAATTCTCTCGCGATGCTCGCATTGTTTTTGGTGGTACATCGCAATGGATTCAACCCGTCAATCTTTTCAACGATCAATACGAGGATGGTTTGATATCACCACCTTTCTACATCACGAAGGCGTTTAGCTTCGTATCAAAGAAAGGTTATGGGCCGCGCCTCGGAATCGAATTCATCTTTGCGGACGGTTCAATGTGGTTGACAAGTCTCGGTTTGAAAGATGGTGATATCAAGCGCAACAATATGATTGCGATGTTCGCTGAACCCGGCGCGCCACCTATCGGGCCTTTCTGCCTGACCAAACTTCCAACACTTAAGGGAAACGACTATTACGATTTGGTTCCATATGAAGGACAAAAGAGTCAGCAGTCCGATGAAATTCCTTTCGTCGCGATTGATTCTGACGTTCCTTTTTAGTTGACAATCTGATGTGAATATGTTCGAATATCTTCGGTGCATATAACACATCAGTTCACTTTGAAAACCTGCCGAATGCCCGATGGATCTACATCTGATAAGCTGATTCGTCAAATCTTGTCGGCAGGTTTTCAATTTTTTAGATCGAAAGGAAACACAATGAAAAAAGAAAATTTCTCGAATGCGATTATCGAAACCGAAAATCCGGTTTTCGAAACTTCAGAAGGTGAAACGGCTGAATTTATTGACAATTCGCCTGAAAAGATTGATGAGTGGTTTGTCAATCGCGCGGTTGATTTCAATTTTTATATGTTTTCGATCATTTGCGCTATGTGCAATGGCGAAAACGAAGTTTACTTTGTTGGTGTAACGACACAAGGTATACCGTTTGAATTTTGCAAATCTTGCGCGAACAAAATGAAACAATTGAAGAATGATAAACTAGCTGAAGAATTCAAGATTGTCGTATAAAGTCGAAACGGCGCATACGCGCCGTCTACGGTCCTGAGCAAACCGTACTGATGATGACCGCTCACATTTTAAACTTCGAAACGAAAGGGAATACACAATGGCATTGACAGATAAAGCATTGCGTGATGTTGTTACGGCTCTGAATTCGGGCGAATTGACGATGGATGATTTGCTCGCGAACCTGGAAACGAAAACGATGTACGTCCGACGCGGAGCGTCATTTTCGCAATTGAATTACGAAGGCGTTTCGGCAATCGGCGGGGAATTCGCCAAAGTTTTCACAGTTGAATCCAAGCGCATTGACCGGGCCGGTAATGAAATTGTGCGCCAGTCGCGTAACGGCGATGATGGTGAATAAAGTTACTTCCAACACCAAACTTTTACAGGCGATGACGAAAGTCATCGCCTTATTTTTTATGGGATCGGCGGAATCGGCGAAGCGATTACCGCGCCGGTGATAATGGCTTTCACTCTCGGCGGGATTTTGTGTGAATGCAGAATCCAAAGCCACAATACGATTATCGCAAGACTCAAGGCTGTAATGATGAAAATCGGATGTTTCACGTCAACGTTATTGTTCCTGTTTTCAAAACGCCACTCGAATAACGAACCCGAAACGTCAATAAATTCAATCCTTCATCAACCCATAATGTTACGAAAGAATTTGGAATGTCGGCATCTGGTGGAGCGGTTGTTGGAATTGCGATGAAAGCTCTCCCTTGCAATCCTACATCGCCGCTACTGCTCTTAACAAAACCGATTGTATTCTGACCGTCCCAACTTAATCCAACTACTTGCGATTCATTCGGAGAAAACACCGAAAGTGTTGGTTGATGTGCTGATGATCGTTTGTCGAAAAGCGACATAACGCGACTTGTTGAATCAACATCGCCTATACCCATTGCGACGATTTGACCGAATGCGCCAGGATCGAAAACGACAACATTGATTTTTGTAGGAACGTCCGCGCCAGATGGCGTATGAAACAAATCAACGCCCGTTCCATTCATTCGAATAAAACCGCTTAAAAACAAATCGCGCCATTGTAACAACGCTGTACCTAGATCATCTGTGTTATTCGTATCACTTGCTAAAGTTGTGTTTATTGCAACTGCGCCGTCTGTTAAGTTGCTGAGAGTTTGATTTGCTCCACCACCGCCACCGCCCGTTATTGCCGTCCATCCCGTTGCGATGTTATCAGTAGTTTTCTTGTAAACGTTTCCATCATCACTAAGCGCCAATGATCCTGTGTTAGCTAATATCACGCCATCGGGATTTCCGTGGCAAGTGAAAATAGCTACTTGTGTATCCGCATAAAAAATCTGTTTGAAATGCGGATGTTGATCAACATCGGGATTTGTGTATATGGCCACATTTAATGCCTTGCAATGAGTAACAAAAGTATGATGATAACAATCGCAATCAAAAAAATTCCTGCGCCTTGTGGAATACCGCTGAAGTTTGCGCCTAAAGCTTGACTCAATACTCCCGTTCCGCCTGTATTACCATCCGATACTAAAGTACATTTACCGTTGATAACATCGCCCGTACAACATCTACCTAAAATACGATTCCAAAATCCATCACTCGAATCGCATTTTCGCGGCGTCGATCCTGTCGATATTCCGCCTGTTTTAATCGCGTCTTGTACAGCTTTTTCATACGCTGCTTTTTTAGCGTCAACATCAGCTTGCGCTTGTTGTATCTCATTCGATGGTGATTGAAAAAATGACGGCGATGGAATTACCGACATATCAGCAGGAAATTGCAATTGCGGATATGGATTCGCATTATTTGGATTATATAACGCGCCAAGTTGACCTAATGAAAAATCAACATAACCTGTCGGATCGGACGGACGTAACGTAGGTAGTATGCCGAATTCCTGCGCTTGTAACGGAGAAATGTTCGGCATATCGAGTAACTTAAAATCGTAAGACGGATTGTACATACTTAGCCTGCGAATTTTTTATACAGAAAGTAACCGGCGATTCCAATGATGGCAAGAATAACAATTGTTCCGATTCCAATTCCGCCATTCGGTTGAGTAGTAATCGGTTGACTCGGTTGAAACGCTGTACCGCCTGAATAATCGGGAGTGTAACCATAGACTTGCGATTGCAATGGTGGATTGTAAACACTCGATCCAAATAACGTCGGCAACACGTCGAGTAACGATTGCAATGGATTCGTTGCTGGTGTCGGTGTTGGCGTCGACGTTGTCGTCAATGTGTTTTGCAGATTCTTGATTTGATTCTGCAAATCCGTAATCGTATTCGTCAACGTGTTATCGGGCGTTGGCGTTGGCGTCGGAGTCGGAGCGGGCGCGGCATTTGGTGTAAATGTTAATCCCGCCGCTTGTAAGTAAGCTTGCGCCGCCTCACTGATACTATTGTAACCGTACTTCTGTTGCGCCGATACTGCATATTGCCCACCTTTACCGATAGGCGAATTTGCCAGATAAGTTTGATACGCCGATGTAATATCAGAAACGCGATTACCTTGAAATTTCGCATTCGGCGACAATCCCGAAATCGGCGACAAATCGAATGTTCCGCTTGCCATAAAATTACTCACAGTAACAGGCGATGATGAAATGCCTGTATTATCCTGTATTACTGGCATCATAACGTTATGTTTGCGATGATGTAGGCGGCGTTTCGGGCGTTGCTTCGGTTGCCAATAAATCAGCCGTCAAGTTTAAAACGTATTCGCAAAGAATATACACAGGCGTATTCTCTTCGTGGTGCGCCGCAAGTTCAGCGAGTTTCGCCGCTTCAGGATAACGATCAATCAAATTTTGAATTTTTGGTGTTAGCATTTAAAATCCGAAACTTATTCCGCCTCCGAAACCCCCGGTATCGAAGTTACCAGAACTGAAACCGAAAATCGGCGGCGTACCATAAACATTACCGCCCTGCGGCTGAAAGATACGCGCAAGAGCGTTTGAAATACTTCCTGCAATCGAAGCGTTTTGACGCGACGAATAGTATTGATTTATCGCCGCGTTTTGCGCTTGAATATCCTGTTGACGTTGCAGAAAATTTAAGTTCAGTTGTTGTGATAACGCATTCGCATATGCATTTGTTGACGCAAGCGCGGCGTTGTATTGATTCGCGGCGATTCCGCTTTGAACATCCAATGCTTTCGATTGAGTAATCGCGCCTAGAATATTACTTTGCGATTGTACTGCAAGGGCTTGTTTCGCTTGTTCCGTCGCGGCGTTTGTCGCCGATTCAATGCCTGCAAAATCTATGATCTTTGAAAACACATCGGCGCGTTGCTGCGCGTATGGATCCGGTTGCGGCGTTTGTACGATTTGTGTTTGAGGTACAAATGTTGCGCCAGATCCTTTAGAGAGCCGCGAAAGTATAAATAACACAATCGCCGCGCCGATTATCCACGGCAAATATTTTTTGAATTCTTCCATACTACACCTTTACGACGCATACTTTTTCCAGATCAGTATCGCGACGATGATGACCACAATCCAAAAAATCCATTTCATTATGCGATCCTATTGTATGGGTTCGATAACTCATACGGATAAGGTTCGGGCGAAACCGATTGTAACGAATATGGGAGAATTCCTTGATATCCTCTGAAATCAGACCAAAGGTATTCAGGCGGCGGTACGGAAACATTCTGTACGCCATAAAAATCCGTTGGCCACATATACGGATCGTAAGGAAACCATTCATAATTCGCGCCGCCTAGTGGATTGAATCCGGCGCGTATCGCGTTACCGAACGGCGCAGTTTGCGGATTGTTCCATCTCGCCGCTACAGTTTCGGGATTGAATCCAATGTTGTATTCCATCGGCATTTTCGCCGCCTTTCTCGTTCATTTCATCGAAACATTTTTTGCAGATCGCAACATTACAAGCGTTACAATCATACCATTCATTTCGATCAAAATGTTTAAACCAAATGTGACAATGTGGGCAGTAATACATATCATTTATGGGAGTGGATTTTCATCAGGATACAAAGCGCTGATTGCGTCTTTTACTTCGATAAGATATTCACGCAATTCAGCCGCTTTAGTTGGATTTTTGACCGCTGTTTTAATCGCTGTCAAAACCATAACAATCGCCATATGCAAAAATACATCCATTACAATTTCTCCCTATATCTAAAAGGTATGCCCCACATTCCGCGCGCTACCCATATCAGCAGATCGTTACGCGTAGTGTTTTGACATAAATCATTTTTCGTTACTGTTTCACTTTTACTACCTATACACTTGAAATCATTATCAAATGTATTTGTTACTAAAATCGCTTCGTTATTCGAAGTTATTTTGATGTGATATCTGACGTATTGTCCATTTTCAATAATACTCAATCGAGCAGTTACTTTATTGAAATCAATATGTAATCCTTCAAACATCACTTGAAATTATCAGCAGACGTTACAGCGCGAAATGAACTGTTAAACATATCGGTAACGGTTTTGATGATTCCGCCGAATACTTCAGTATTTTTCAACACTAAAGCAATAATCACAATTATCAGTGTTACCAGTATGAATCGTTTCATTATCTTCCTTGTAACGCCGTTACGGTTGATGAATAACCTTTTGACAACGCTTCGATGAATTTACTCGATTCATCAGCTTTACCAACAAAAAAGTAAAGCGCCAATGCCGCTAGAGTAAAAGCCGTTACTACTTCAAGACCTCTCATATTTTCCTTTCAAAGTACATCAACAGACATACCGAATAAAGATAACACTGATGTTCCTGTTTGAACGCGCGTTGTTATCGTCAAAGTGTGAGCTAGCGCAAAGTTAACATTAGTTGCGACGGCATTATTTATACAAACTCTCGCGCCGTCATCCGTACCTGAATTTTTTGCGATAATGATTCCTTGAAAAACCATATTCGCGCCGCGCCGAAAACTTTTCACGATGTAATATACTGAAGCAGTATTGACAATGCCCGCCGCTTGAATAGCAACAAGAGGCGCACCGTCGAATGTTATACCTAAAAATATAGTGTCATTAGCTACAGAGCTTAAATTACCTTCGATTTCGACGTTAATACGTTTTCCGTCAGTATCAATCAAGTTAGCTATTAAAGGAATGTCTTTAACAGTAACTAAAGTCGTTGACGATGTTGTAAACGCGAGATTTTGTCTCATCAAAGCGTTGTCAAGACAATCTAGATACAACGGATCGAACGGTTGCGCAGGCGGTTGATAAATTCTACTCATCTTTTTTATTACCGCAATGTTTCTTATGTATCTTTACTTCTTTGCGCAGGCGCGTATATGCGAATGTGTTTACGATTGCATAGAAAACAAACGTTATTGTCGTAAGCTGACAAAGTAACATATTCATAATAGGGGAGTATGTTATTCATCGGGGCTTTGTGGTCTGTTGCGATTGTCGCAAATGCAGCAACAAAACAAGCAACGTTATTGCCGCAAGAGCGTATCCGATTTTCGGAAAGAAACGAATGAATAATCCGAGTACAATTAAGTACAGAATGATCATCCAATTTCGTTGTACGTTTTTATCCATATCGTTGCAGCGTTACGCGCTACGCCCAGTACGCGCGTAACGCTGCTCTATTGAATGTGTATCGCCCACACGTTACACACTCAAAATCAAATCTGCAAGAGCTGAAACGCCTGGAATCGGTTTGATACGGATCGCAACTTGTTTCAAGAATGCAAGTATCAACACAATCCAAAGAGTCAGGAAAAGACCATTGATCAGATTCGGTTTGATCAATGCGAATTGTTCGCCATCGGGCGAATACTTACGCGCAACGAAACTGACAATAATCAAAATGATCGCGAATGTAATAAACCAAGCGGCAGGTTTTTTGCCGTTCGATCCATTCATCATTCCACCACCCACATTCGTGTTAGGCGCTGCTCCGCGCGTTGTAGCTTGTGAAACATTCGTTCCGCTGTAACCGCGATAATCTTGATTCAATCCACCAAGTTCGCCTGCGAAATTGTTGCGCATAGAAAAATCCGTTCCTGCGGCGGGCAAACTTCCGAATGCACGTCCGACCGGATACGCCCCCTCAAGAAAAACTGAATTGTTGACATCGCCCGCTAATCCGATTGTTGCCATAAAAATCTCCTGTGAAAGTTTGGTGAAACGGTTACAACGCAAAATGGATTTCGATCAGTCAGAGGTACTCTCCCGAAACGTTGTAACCGTTTCATAACTTCATTGTGAAAGCGGATTGATTCCGCTTGTAGCAGGCGATACGAAGTTAACGAGTATTCGCCGTCCGACATCGTAAAAGTTGTTACCACTTCCGAGTGTCGTTCCGCTACTCACGAAAAGTTTTTGTTGGAAAGTCGTCAACACTTCCAAGTTAATCAAATCGCGTCCATCTCCGCTGCCGGGAACTTCTTCAGCGTCCCACAAATGCAATTGAAAAATTCCAACAGGTTTCGGCAATGACTGAGAAAATTCGTATTCATTTGACAGAAACGTCAATGTTTCATCGTACATCGTATCATTGATGTTTGCGATTTGTTGAATACGATCAATGCCGTCGCTTCGCGCGCCGTTCGCAACGAAACGAGTAGCAAGCATCATCAATTTACCTTGACGTTCGACAGTGTAAGTATTTTCGCCTGTCGCTACTACCGGTTGAGTGAATTGAACGGAACGAATGACCTGTCCAAGCGGAAGAATAACCGCGCGTGGATCGAGAGAAGAGAAGTAACACTGATAAACTTCGATTGTAACGTTTGTGAGTGTACTGAAGTTTGTTACAAAATCAGCGCCTGAAGCAGCAAGTCTTACGCTTACGGTACATTGAACCTCAGGCGCTTGTAAATTGATTAGTCCCGTGTCGAAAACACCGCCAGGATTTGCGCTAATACGTATAAGATATGGAATAACCCAAGAATTGTTTCCCATTGCAACTGGCGCGTTAAACACGTTTGTATTCGGCGTATAATTTCCGCCACCGTCAGGCGCCCATCCAATGTTATGCATTCGCGCAAGATCATAACACATACGACCATCGTAATCCACGAGGTTCATATTCGACAAATTGAGATCAACGCGAATACGATTAACTAAACTCCACGGACCATTTGTCGCAAACGCTCCGCCTGCTGATAAATTCACAGTACCTTTGACGACTACCCAAAGGTAATTGAGCATTCCAACTTTATCTAGAAGAAAGTTTGTTGTCGCGGCAAGAGCGTTACCACCGCCCGCGACACTTTGTGTTGCGCCGCTCTGGCGTTTACGCTGACGGCTACCAAGTCTAAACGGTAACAAGTTCTGTTGATTTTGTGCGGCTGGCATTGTTTATTGCTCCGAGATTTAAGCGTAGCTTTCTGGGCAATAAACCACGCGATACATTGAAGTAAAAGAATTCATAATCGTTAAGCGTTGATTGCTCTTCGATTGTAATTCCTGTTATCTGTTCCACTCGTTGCTTATCCTGATGTAACAAAAGTTTGAACACATAATAATGTTCCGATTCCGAAAGTATATTCATAGGAACGCCTGCGGGCCGTTGCGTAGCTGTGAGTGTTGATACGCCGCGTTCGCGTCCGCGATTTAAACACGCCGTTAAATAATCAGGCGGTTTGAATGACGAGTATACAATTTCTGTCGCTTCATCAATATATAACCGAGTGTAACGCCGTTCATAGATCCAATAGAAAAATTCGTATTGTGTTTTTTCATCCTTTGCTTTCAGCGCATCTGGAGTGTAAACGATTCGTCTGTTTTCTTCTTTCTCCGACGCATCATACAATTCACGCAATGATGTAACGTGTAATTGATTCCATTCTAAAACTGCCTCACTGCCTTTCGGATTCCACGTTACCGAAAAACGTTTCATCGGGTCTTCGACAAGAAATCTCGCAAGCGTAGTTTTTCCACCACCAGTCTTACCAATCAAAACACCACGATCATTCCGCCCCATTTTGATTGCTTGCCATATTCCGTAATTGTCCATCATCTTCCGGTATAAATCCTTCGGATTGACTTTCGTGAAGATAGTTAAACTTTACAATGATGTCATCGAATTCACGACGACAAAGTTTCACAAAACCAAGTAACGAAGTATCAGTTATTCCATCCAACGCTTGCCTTAGAACTGAAATGATTATTGGTCGTTCCGTCATTTCGGATGTCACTTCCATCACTCTGCTTATAATGTGATTCTTCAACAAGCTTTGCGCTGGCTTCGATTCTTGGGATGACGATTGCTCCGATGACGAAGATGAGGTTAATCCACGGAATCCATTTTTCAATAACTGCAATGATCGTATCATAATATTTTGTGGGCAATGTTGATATTGCATCATTCAACGCCTCGGCTAAATGTTTCGCCTCATCAACGTGTAATGACCAATGATCGTGTTTTGTAAGTAACGCAATTGATGTTGCGATTGCAGTACAACCGGTTGCTAACATCGTTACCATTGTTAGCTTCGTTGTTTCTTCTTTCGGTTTTCTGCCTCTGCGCTTTCCGCCACGAACGCTTAACGGTTTTTCTTCATCTAGAAAAGCCATTTCGGGAGTTTCCAACCCGTTCCCGCCGGTTTCTGTTCTATTTTTGTTTCGATTTTCGTTTCCATCAACGGTGTTACGTCCATCACTCCCGCGTCGTTTTCGGAGTCTTCCGTCATTGTTGATATAGTATCCGTTAGGGATTCTTTCAATTGTTCCGTTTGGAGTAAAGTAGTATCCTGTCGTGATCTCAGCTCTCGGATTTCCGTCAACGCTTCGTTCAACATCGCCGTTGTTTGATTTCTCTCCGCTCGATCCGTTTGCATCTCTTCCAATAGACGTTTGTTCGTTTCCGTCATTTGGCCGTATGCTATCGCCATTTGAATGTTTGTTTCCGGTAACGACGGTTGTTGAGGCGGTTGAGTTTCTTCCGTCTCGATTTCCACTTTTTTGATTTCTGACATTTTTCATTCCTTCACCTAACGCATATCATACGGAAATTTCTTTCGCTCTTTGTTAGCCTGATAACCAAAAACACAAAATTTCAATG
>Ga0126379_10002665_pt1 | contig 11413 bp, 2 predicted proteins | sample PanSoiMetPlot_24_FD_92640 | JGI IMG/M metagenome (GOLD analysis project Ga0126379, IMG submission 92640) | Tropical forest soil microbial communities from Panama - MetaG Plot_24 | ecosystem: Environmental > Terrestrial > Soil > Tropical forest > Bulk soil | place: Panama | collected 2016-02-17
TCACCGGGGCCACCGGCACCGTGATGAATCCCAGCCGGTTGCCGCCAGCGCCCACCTTGACCTGCCAGGTAAGGCCACCCCGCGAGCACAGCAGGTTAAGCACGTCTCCAATCTTCAAGCTGCCATTGTCGGGCACCTGCCCCATCCACGCCCCAGACGGCGGCGGGTTGAACCCCGGGTTGATCCACCGCATGCCCCGTGTGATGGCCTGGTCCACTGCGTCGCTGGGCGCGCCACCGCTGGCCCACGTAGCCGTCCAGATCGCGTTGAACTGCTGTGCGAACGCCCCGGCCCCGTGCGCCGTGATCTGCCAGCCGTCACCGCCGGGCGTCGGCTCGTCAAGCTGCCCATCCCACACGCACCGCACCCCCGCGTACGCCTGCACTTGGCGGCCCGCCTGAATGGCCGTAGGCCGCCCCGCCGTCGTGGTTTGCAGCACGCACGACAACTGGTCCGGGCCACCGGGCACCGCGTGGGACAGGCTGAGGCCGGTGACGTGCCCGTACTGCCCCAGCCACCTGGGCCGGGTGCCGTCAGGCCGCCGCGTGACCACCTGCACGGCGGTGGGTATTGGCATCTAAACTCCTACCAGCAGGCGGTCCGTCGTAGGGCCATGTGGATGACCACCTAGCCCTTGGGCCTCGTCAGCCCCGGGCCGCCTGCTCATCGCAGCCGGTCCAGCCACCACCGTGGCAGGTAGGTGGCGAACATGCCCGGCACCCCGGTGGGCGCATACACCAGCACCCAGTTATCCCCCGGCTCCACGCTCAGCGGCGGCCCGGAAACGATCGTGTCATCCAGGATGCTGCTGGCCGCATCCCGGTCAGTGTAGGAGCCGAGCACCGGCCCCAGCGCCCGGTCAGCGTCGGGGCTGTCGATGAACACGTTTTGGTACCCGGGGGCGGTGCCGTTCAGCAGCACCGTGCTGCCCTCGGTGTCCAGCAGCAGCACGTCATAGAACCGGTCGGACGTGTTGGTGTCGGTCACTGTCAGGGTGTAGGTGGCGTCGGCCTGGTCCGGGGCCAGGTCCCGCACCGGCAGCGTCAGGTCACCCAAAACGATCATGCCGTTAGGCGCGTCGGTGTTGGGCGTGAACGTGCGGGCCACGCTGTTGGTGGACACGCGGCCCACCCCGGTGGTAGGCGGGCTGCCAGAGGCCCCGTCGTACTGCCTCACGCCCACGGTGAGGGTCCGACTGGACCCCGGGCTGTTCCACCCAGCGAACCCCTGGGCCACGGCCACGATGGTGTACGTGCCAGTGAACGCCGGCTGGACCCCCGAGGCAGCCGACACCACCGGGTACTCAACGCTGCCGTCCGGGGCGTCGCTGCCCGTGCCGAACACGTTGACCAGCGGCTGCAACGTGCCCGGGGCGTTCGGCCCAGCCCGGTGCACCACCAGGCACTGCAACGGGATGCCCTGCGTCACCCCATAGGTGATCCGCACCCGGCCAGCCGCACCCGTACCGCTGGCAGATTGAGAGTCGCCGCCGCCTCCCCCGCCGCCGGGGCCTTGCCGGGGCACCCCACCCGGGCTGCCACCCGTGCCACCCGTGCCACCCGGGCCGCCACCAGGCACCGCCACACCACCCGAGCCCGGCGTCTTGTCACCGGCCGCCTGCCCGTCGCGGCCCGCCTGGAATTGGCCGCCGCTGCCGCCGCCGCCAGCGCCGTTGGACCGGGACAGGCCCGTACGCTCAGGCGGCCCGCCGTCCCCACCATCAAAGTGGATGGTGTTAAGCGAACCCGTACCACCCTTGGCCCCCGTGCTGGACTTAGACCCGCCCTTGATCCCACCGGCACCAGGGTTGGCCACCACCGCGCTGGCCCCGCCGCCTATGGACGACTGCTGCCCCGGCTGCCCGGCGCTGCCGATGCCAGCGCCACTGCCAGGCGCACCCACCGTGTACGGCAAGTTGGACCCCGGGGCCACCGCCAAGGCCGGCTCACAGGCGTACTCGCCGCCCGGCCCGCCGCCGCCGCCAAGGCCGGTGCCGCTGCCGCCACCGCCCGACGACCCGGACGCCCACGCCTCGGCCTTGACCACCGTGGTGGACGCGGGCACCGGCCAGTTCCCCGACCCCGGGCTGTCGGACTGGAAGACCTGCTGCACGGACGCCGGCCCCGGCTGGACCTGAATGTTGAGCGGTGCCCGCGCTGTGCCGACGACACCGCGAAGCTGATACACCGCCCCGCGTGCCAGCGGTGCGCCCACGGCCGCGCTGGACGACTCCAGCCCCGACAGGTAGCACTCCGCTTGCAGGATGCGGCTGCCGTCGTCGGTGTCGGTGGTGTTCCACAGCTTGATGCTGTAACTAGCCACGGCCGTTACGTCAAAGTCGGTCGTCAGAGGCATGGGCATGCTCACCCGCGTCCACGCGGGCTGCGCGGGCAGCCCCGAGCACGCGCACTTCACCGAGGCGGCCAGTTGCACCGTGTTGCCGTTGGTGTCGGTCAGTTGCAGGTCACACGTCACCTTGCCGCCGTGCCACACGTGGTATTGGTCCGCGCTGGTGCCAAGCCCCACCCAAAACGACACCTTGGGCCGGTTGCCGATGCCCACCGGGTTGGCCAGGCCGTGGGTGTAGTGCGGGCGGTCCCTCCACCGCCGCGACCAGTGCGCCGAGAACGACCCCACCGCCGCCTGGCTGGACCGGTTCCACTGCCCGGGGTCGTTGGCGGACGACACCTGCGCGAAGTTGTCCAGCGTCACCGGATCCGCAGGCGGCTGCCACGTGTTGGACGGGGCTGCGAACGCCAGCGTTTCCAGGTCGTTGCTGCGCCCGTAAGGCAGCGCCTGGAAAGTGATATCCATGCTGCACAGCAGCGTCTTGTCGCGGATCAGTGAGTATTCGTAGGTGGTGGCCATGGCTCGGAAGCAGTCGAACACCACCGGCAGCCCGTTGGCCCTGGCCCACGTTAGCTCCCACGTGTCGCCGTCTATGGCCTGCCACAGTGCCTCTCTGGCTGCGGCCAGCAGGCTGCGGTCGTCGTCCAGGTCGCCGCTGGGCGGCACTTGGATGATGACTGGCAGTGTCATGGTGCGGTTGGAGGCCCGCCTGCCCATGGGCCGCTCACCGTCCAGGGCCAGGCTGGCCACCAGGTCCTGCACGGGCTGCGGCATGCCCATGTCGTAGTCCGGGCCGCCTGCCTTGCCCAGGCGGAAAATGGCACCCGGGCACGCCGGGTGGTCGCTGACCACGCCGCCGGCCAGCAGTTCAAACTGGCCCGCCACCACCAGCGAGTCAGCGGGCAGCACGGCGGCTGCCGGGTCCTGGACAATCAGCACCAGGTTGACGGTGGCGGTGCCGCCGCCAGCATCGGTAACCAGGATGGAGAACGAGTACGCCCCGGCGGTGGTGGGCGTGCCCGCCAGGATGCCTGTCACGCTGTCCAGCAGGATGCCATCAGGCAGCGTGCCGCTTGGCTGGGCCCAGGCGTAGTCAGGCAGGCCGCCGCTGGCCCCCAGCGCGAAGGAGTAGGAGTTGCCGGTGATGGCCAGCGGCAGGCTGCTGGTGGTGATCTGCACGGCAGGCTGGATGGTGATTGACAGGGTGGTGCGGTTAAACGACCCGTTGGTGTCGGTGACCTGTATGTCAAACGTGTAGGTGCCTGCGGTGGTGGCGGTGCCGCTGATGATTCCCGTGGAACCGGCCAGCGACAGCCCCGGCGGCAGCGTGCCGCTGGGCTGGGTCCAGGTGAACGGTGACACACCACCGGCCAAGGCCAGCGTGGCCGAGTAGGGGGCAAGCTCTCCCACCGCGCCGTCAGGCAGGCTGGTGGTGGTGATCAGTACGCCCCCGGACACCAGGATGGTGTACAGCGGCGAATACCCCATGTTGCCCGCGCTGTCGGTGGCCAGCACTCGGAACGTGTAGGTGCCCGCAGCGGTGGGCGTGCCGGTGATGGTGCCCGCGCTCACCACCAGCCCCGGCGGCAGGGTGCCCGACCACAGCGACCAGGTGTAAGACGCAACGCCCCCGGTGGAGGAGAGCAGGTCCACCCACTCCTGGAAAGGCGGGATGCGCGGGTCGGTGGTGACCGTCCACTCCGGGTTAAACCCGATGGGGGAGGACAGTTGCCCGGTGCCGTCCGCGTTGCAGTTGGCGGTCCACCAGTTGATCGTGCGTGGCCCCACCCCGGCAGCCTGCCGCCCCTGCGTCCAGTCCCGTATGTAGTGCATGTAGGCGGTGGAGTTGGCAACGGTCTGGTGGTTGGCGGGCAGCGGTATCTGGGCGCTGGGGTTGGAGCCAACCTCGTTCAGCGCAAAGTTGATGCCTGCCGCGTCGGCCAGCGACTGCATGGAGTCGCCGGCGCTGTCCACCGTGTCCGGGCGGGTGCCGCCCAGGTACACAGAGCAGTAGAAGTCCAGCGCCATCAGGTCGATGCGGGGCAGCCCGGCCTTGGCCGCGCCCACGCCGTACGTCGGCCCCAGGCCCATGGCCGCCTTGCACCAGGTGGGGTTTGCCGTGCCGGTGTGCCCTTGGATGTTGATGCACAGCTTGAAGGTGACGCCGCCGTGGGCAACGTTGACTACGCCGCCGTAGGTGCGCAGCATGTTGTTCCACTGCTGAATCGACAGGTTATTGCCGGGCTCCTGCCACAGCACAATCTCACAGTTGGTGGCGGTGAACCCCATGCCCGCGATGGTGGTTAGGAAGCTGGCCAGGCTGGTCTTGTCCGACGCCGCCGCGCTGGCCACGGGGCCGCTGGCGCTGTAGTCGCTGCCGAGCGGGTAGTCGCTGTCCAAGCCCACGGTGGGCTGCATGCAGAAGATCACATACGTGCCGTTGGCCCGGTAGGTGCTTAGCTCGTTGAGCGTCGTATTCCAGGCGTTGGCCCCGGTAAACCAGAATTTCTTGGTGACCGGCGGATGGTTGCCCGGCCCGTACCGGGACACCTTGGCGATGCACGCCGCGTCGGCCACGGCCATCGTCGCCCAGCCGTTCAACTGAGCGAAGCACCCGGTATTGAACGCTGACGTGGGCACCGTCAGGCCCACCTTGGCCCCGTTGCCGGTGGTGTTGGGCGTGCCCCCGGCGGCGGCCAGCACGACATTGTAGGGGGTGCCCACGTTGCCGTTCGGCACGCTGCCCGCCGTGGTCGTCACGTGCACCGGGCTGGCCCAGAACGTGCCGAAACCGCCGGCCCAACTGGTCATGTTGGTGCTGGTGGAGATGCTGTCTGTCAGGGAGACCGTGCCAGTGGTGGGGTTCTGATTCTTGGCCGCGAAGTCCAGCACCACGTTGGCCAGCGTGCCGTCACTGGTCCACCCCGACACGCCCGGCCAGGTGTTGCTGGGCGCGACTGAGAACAGCGTGCCCACCATGGACTGAGCCAGGCCACCGTTGACGCGCAGCGCCCCCGCCGCCGTCATCGGCCCCAGGCTGGTGGCAGCCGCCAAGGCCCCCGCCGTGGCCGTCCGGTCGATGTACTGGAAGGTGGAGGCCGGGGTGGACCACTCGTGCAGCTTGCCCCGCGTGTTGGAGCCGGTGTTGGAGTAGGTGAAGTTGGCGGCCGTGCCGCTAGTGCCATACAGCGAGCCCGGGTTGTTCCGGTACACGTACTCCAGCACCCGGGCTTGGCCGGTGGTGGTGCCGCTGGGGGAGTCAAACACCAGTTCCCAGTTGGCCGGGGCGGTGAACGTCTGCGCGCTGTCGTCGGTGACGATCCGCACCACCAGCATGGTGTTGGCGGTGCTGGCCGTGCTAGTGGCGCTAAACCACGCGCCCAGCGTGCCCGCGCTGCCGACCAGGTTGTTTGACTGCTGCACGAGCGTGAACGCAGACCCGGTGCCCACCCCAGCGCCCAGCGTCTCCGCGATGTTGGACCCGGAGGCGTACAGCCGCCCCGACCCCCCCGCCTGGTCCCACCGCAAGTGCTCCGTGGTGTTGTCCAACTGGCCGAACTCGCTGCCGCCCAGCGCCGACCAGGTGGCCCCGTCATCGGCGCTCTGCCACGCCAACTGCCCGGTGCCGGTGTCGGTGGTGGTGGCCACCAGCAGCCCATCCGTGGGCCGGAACCGGATAGCGCCACAATTCGGCAGCGTGGACACCAGGCTGTTGCCCAGGGTGCCCACCCCATCCGCGTTGGTGAACTTGCGCAGGTTGCCGTTGTAGCTGATCCACACTTCACCCGGGTTGAGCGGGTGGGCGGCAAGCTCGCTGCTGTTGGCCGACCCGGAGTTGTAGGACGTGCTGACGGTAGACCAGGTAACCCCGTAGTCGCTGCTCGCGTACACGCCGGTCTTGGGGTCGAAGCAGTACACCACGATGGAGCCGGCGGTGCGCCCGGGGCCGATGTCAAACCGGTAGTTGTACCCCGGCGGCAGGGTAGTGGACGTGCCCACGTTGGTGGCCGCCCCCACTTGAGTCCAGCCCTGAAATGTGCCGCTGCTGGTGACGTTGCGCCACAGCCCGCCGCCTTGGGCGGCCAAGGCCAGCAGCACCTTGTTATTGGACCCGTCGCGGAACGTAGCCAGCCCCATAGGGCTCTTGCTGCCCGTGGCCGTGGCCCAGCTTGGCGTGCCCGCCACGTTGGCGAACGGCCCAGGCGGCCACGTGGCCCCGCCAGCGCCCACCATGACCTGCCCGGCCGTGGGTGCCTTGCCGTACTTGTTCCCCAGCCCCAGGTACACGCTAGAGTCCACCGGGTCCACCGCCACCGCGAAGGTCTGGGTGGAGCCAGGGATGCCGCTACCTCCCTGGGTGCTGGTGGAGGCGTTGGCGGCCACGCCGTCCTTCCAGAACAGCACCGACCAGTCACTGCTGCCGACCGCACCCCACCCGGCTGTGTTGGGGTCGATGGCCAGGCACCGGCCCAAGAACTGCCGCATGCCCCCCGAGGCCAGGAACCACGACGTGCCGCCGTTGGTGGACCGGTAGAACCCCGACACGCCCACCACGTACATCTTCTGGTGGGTGGCGTCGGCAGGGTCCCACATCACCTGCGGGTTCTGCCAGTTGGTCGCGCCCAGTTTGAAGTTGGTGCCGTCGTTCCACCATGTCTGCCCGCCTGGGCTGATGGTAGCCGTGGTCACGGTGCTGTTGGTGGCCAGGTTCGCGCGGGCCGTGACAGCCTTGGTTGACTTGTTCACCGTGATCTGCGCCACGCACGTCTTGCTGGCATCACCAGGCCGGGAACACGCCACCAGCACCAGGTGGTGCCCGGCCCCGTCGTCCACCACGTCCAGGCTCATCCAAATGCTGGCCGTGTTCAGCAGCGGCCCCACCCCCGTGCCGCCCTGGGTGCCGATGTTCACCCAGCTAGCTGACAGCGACAGGTCGGCGGTCTTGTCCGCCAGGTACACCCCGTCCGTGCCGCACGCCACGTAGATGATGCCGCCCAGCACCTTGATGTCCTCGACGGCCGCCACGGCCAGGCCGGTCTGCTTGGTGAAGTTGGGCGTGCCGGTGGTGGTGTGCGCGTTGCCGCACTTCCAGAAGCCACCAAACCCGGTGCTGCCGGTGTTGTGGTCGATGAACCCGGCGTACATGGTGGTGTGCTGGTCGGGGTCTTGTGCGATGGCCCGGCAGAAGTAGTTGCTGCCCGGGGCGGCCCCGCCCATGTTGGCCGTAACCGGCCACGTTACCCCCGCGTCCGGGCTGCGCTTCACCCCCTTGCTGTAGGTGCCCGCCCACAAGAAGTCACCCGTGGTGGTGCCCGCCACGTCGTCTTCCACCAACAGGCGGCCCACCGGCCGCGCGTAGTCCAGGCTGGGGATCGGGTCACTGCTGTTGGCCCCGTTGGCCGCCCAGATGACGCTGCTGTTAACCAGCGTCCAGTGCAGCCCGTCATCGGTGGATTTGAGCAGCCCGTCCCCGGTGCCCATCCACGTGGTGCCCGGAGCCAGGATCGTGCTGGACAGGATGCACGCTATCTGGTTGTAATTCGCGGACGCGCCCAGGCCCACGTTGCGGCTGCCCAGGTTGTTACCCAGCGTGGCGGCCCCGGAGTCGAAGAAAAACCCCTGGGTATCGGAGCCAATGTACAGCTTGCCCGTGCTGGGACTGACGGTGCCTATGTCCGCGCACTGGGCAAGGCCGCCGCCAAAGAACCCCATCGGAGCCCAAGCTGCCATGTGTCAACCTCCGTAGGCGGCTGAGTAGGCGCTGCGCCTGCCAGCCCGGTTGAGCGCTTCTGCCATGCCCCCGGCGGTGCGCTGCGGTGCCGCCTCCACCGCCTTAATCAGCCGGTCCAGTTTGCCCAGCAGCCGGCCCATGGCATCGCCGCCCATCGGGCCGCCGCCCACGTACTCAGGCTGGCCGCGCTCCGCGAACGCATACGGTGCACCGCTGCGCATGCCCACCCCGCGCACCGGCTCAGTCAGCCACCCGCCGTCACCGAACGCCCGGACCCGGCCGCCCCGGTTGTAGTACGCCCGGTAGGCCCCGCTGGTGTACGTCACCCACGCGCCCAAACCCTGGGTGCGCCACTTCAACACAGCCTCACGGGCGTTGACCATAGGGTTGAACAGGAACGGCTGATCTGCTGGGTTGACCGCGCCCAGTATCTGCCACAGCCCGCTAGCCCCCGAGGGGTTGAATGCGCGGGCGTTGCCCCCGGATTCGGCCATGGCTATGGCGGCCATCAGGTGCGCCAGCGAACGCGGCCCGCCCGCCGCCACCCAGAGGCTTTCCAGGTACGGGATAGCCGCGTGGGTAGCACCGCCAGGCGCACCGCCGCCGCCGGGCCCGCCCACCATGCCCAGCGCGGCCAGGATGCCCAGGGCGTTGCTCTGGGCCATGTTGTTTAGCCCGGCCAGCACACCCGCGTTGATGGCCCTGGCAGACGGCAGTGCGGTGCGCACAGACAGGCCGCGCCTGCCGCCGCCCGCGTAGGCGATGAACGCCCGGCCCTCGTTGACCGCCTGCATGGCCTCGTCGCCGTACAGCCTGCTGCTGCTGGCCCGCACCACCCACTCTTGATCCGACAGCCACGCCGGTATCTGATCGCCTGTAGGGCCGCCGGGGCCGCGCATCTTGCCGCCCTGGGCCACCCGGGGCTTGGCCAGCGCCGGCCCCTGACCGCGCCCGGACTGGGCGGCACGGAAGGCCACCCCCACCGTCACCGTGTGGTCCTTAATGCCCAAGATGCTGTTGGTCACGTTCCGGCGGAACGTGTCAAACTGGCCGGCCGCCTTGCGTAGCTGGCCTCCTATGCCCGGTATCCACCCGAACGCGCGGGCGGCCCCGTGCAGGATGGCGGCGAACGCGCCCAGGATGAACCCCAGCAGGTCCGCCAAGGCCACCCGCAGGATGCGCATAGCTATCCGCCAGGCCGTGCCCAGCCACGACGTGAGGTTGCGCCAACTGCCGCGCAGGTTGGCCACGATGTTGCCGCTCAGCTTGCCAAAAATCGTGAACGCCGGCCCCACCACGTGGGCCAGTACCCACGCGATCAGCCGCAGCCCCGCCGCCGCCGTCGCCAGGTTGACAGCCAGGAAGATCAAGAACGCTTTGAGCGCCGGGCCCAGGATCGGAGCCCACGCCTTCCACACCGCCACCGTGGCCGCCCACACCTGCCGCAAGAACGACCACACATCCCGCAGCGCCGGCGCTAGCTGGGCCCGGATGAACTGGCCCACCGGCCCGGCCCATATCTTGGACCACCACGGCCACAGCGTGTGTGCCACGTAGCCTCCGATGGCGACCAGCCAGCCGTGGATGGTTTGCAGCACCCGCTCCCACCCGGATGCCTGCGCGGTCACTGGGGGCAGTATCTGCGCGGCGGTGCGCCCAGGAGACTGCCGCAGCGCCCCGGTGATGGCCGGGGAAATCGCCGGTATTACTCGCCCGGGGGAGAACCGCATGGCCGCGCTGGACGGCTGCGCAGCACTGCGGGCCGTGGTGGGCAGGTGCCCGCTGGTAAGAATGGACACCGCCGTGCGCAGCACCGCTATGGCCCGGGTGGCCGCAGGCGACACGAACGCATCCCAGAACGTCATAACTGCGGGCACACCCGTGTTGACGAACCACCCCGCGATGCTGGTGAGCACCGGCAGGATGATGTTGCCCAGGCGGATCATGCCCACCTGGAGGATGGCCAGCAGCCGGTGGAACTGGGCCTCGGCGGTGGCGCGCTGCGCGGCCACGGCGGCCCCGTACTTGCCCATGCTGGAGTTCACCTGGTCTTGCTTCTTTTTGAGCACGTCCAGGTTGTTAATCAGCCCCAGGATGGTGGCCGAGGAACGGCCGCCGCCGAACGCCCTTGCCAGCAGCGCAGCCGCCTGGGTGGCCGACAGCCCGGACTTGTCCAGGTGATCCTTCAACAGTTGCACGGCCGCGATCAGCCCACCCGGGCTGCGCATCGCCTGGCCCAGTTGCAGGCCCGTGATGCCAATTTGGGCAAGCTGCTTGGCGGCCGTGGCCGAGGGTGCACCCAGCAGGGCAAATGTCATGCGCAGCCGGGTGGCCGCCTCAGCCGCGTTCTGCCCCTCGTCGGTCATCAGCGCCAGCGCGCTGCCCACCTGCGACAGGCCCAGCCCCCACGTCTTGGCCGCCGGCAGAATACCCGTGCCTATGGCGGACACGAAGTCGCTTAGGGTCATGTTGCCTGCGCCAATAATGGCGTTCACGGTGGCGGCGGCCTGGCCGAAGTTGGTAGCCCCGCGTATGCCCGTGCGCCACGCCCCCGCCAAGGCGTTGGTGGTGGATTCCAGGTCTGCCCCGCCCACGGCCGCCAGATCACTGGCGGTGCGCAGCGCCTTCATGGCGTTCACGTTGTCCAGGCCGACGCTCTTGAGGTGGTACAGCGCGGCGGCCAACTCCTGCGGCCCCTGCTGCGCCCGCGTGCTGGCCAGGTGCAGCACCTGCTCCGACAGCACCCCCACGTCCTTGGCCGTGGCCCCCGCCTGGGTCTGTATGCGCTTCATGGCCGCCTGGAATTTGGTGGCCTGGTCCGCCGCGATAACTCCGATGCCGATAGCCGCCCCGATACCAGCCAGGGCGGTAATGGCCGACGCCCGGAACAGCTTGCCGAACCTGGCCCCCGCCGGGGTGGCCCCCTGCTCCACGTCCCGGGCAACATCACGCCGCAGCGTCGCGCCGTCCACGTGCAGCCGCAGAAAGGCGTCAGCTACGGTCAGCCCGATAGCCACTAGGGCTCACCCCCAGCCACGGCCCCCCGGCCAGCCACGGTAAACCACCGGGTTACCGCCATCGCGGTCTCCCGGTGGTCCACGTGTGTGCCTAGGCCAGCGCCCATTCAGCCCTCTGCGGCGTCTATGAAGGCCGCCACGGCCGCCCGCCTTGCCTCGGCTGCTTCCCCAGGGGTCCAGCCCATCTGCTCCACCCTTTCGGCCCACGCCTCCGCTGGGATCACGTAATCATCCGCCAGGCGCTGCGCACCAGCCGCCTGCCCCGCCACGGCCAGCAGCCGCAGCATGTCCTCCCGCTCCCGCTGCGCCAGCATCA
>Ga0126379_10002667_pt1 | contig 11407 bp, 22 predicted proteins | sample PanSoiMetPlot_24_FD_92640 | JGI IMG/M metagenome (GOLD analysis project Ga0126379, IMG submission 92640) | Tropical forest soil microbial communities from Panama - MetaG Plot_24 | ecosystem: Environmental > Terrestrial > Soil > Tropical forest > Bulk soil | place: Panama | collected 2016-02-17
GACGTCCGGGGGACGTCGCGCGCCCGGCGCTTGCGTTCGGCGTTGGCTTCGCGGCGCTGGATGAGCCGCCCGGCATAATCCATCCAGTCGTGGATTTTCAGCATTTCCGGGCTGAGATCTTCCACGAAACCCGCGGCCACCAGCGCGCTCCACAAATCGTCTGGTTTGCGGTGCCACAAGCACGCGCGGGCGACCACCGGCTTATCCGCCGCCGCCACCAGGCCGTTGGGTGCGTAGTCCAGCGCCCACCACCAGAAAAAGTGCAGCAATCCCACCGCTTCCGGCACGTGCACTTTCAGCAGATCCGCCAAGCGGATTGTCTTGGGATGTTGTCCAAGCGATTGATGCGATTCAATCCACGCCATACCCGTCACTTGTGCGGAAGTGATCTCCTTTCTTTCTTTTTGAATTCATGCGTGTGGTCGACGCCCAGGAACAGTGCCAGCGTCTCAGTGCCGATCGCCGACAGGTCCACCACATCGTGCACGCCCGGACAGTGCTGGATGCTGAGCATGGCCACGTTATGCGTCGTGCCCTGCGCCGCCAGGTCTTCGGCGAGCGTCACCAACAGGAATCTACCCACCAGATTCCCGCGCGCGCTGGGCGTCTTCGGCTCGCTGCAATTCCACCTGCTCGAGCAGTTCGTCATCAGTCGGCTCATCATCCTTGAAGATTTCGTCGTAGCGCTTCGCATGCTGAGCTACGCGCTCAGGGTCGTTGCGCTCTTCGATGACGGTGCGCGCCGCTTCTTCCAGCTCGTCATCGTCGACCAGCGACTCGGTGCCAAACGCAAATCGCTCGGCCCGGGCGAGCGAACGTTTCATGGCCATCTCGACTGGCTGAAAACGCGCTACCGGGTTGTGGCGGACGCCCTGGACGGACTGACCCGCGGCTTCGGCGAGCGACACGCGGCCATAGGCTTTGATCTCGCCATATGTCACCGTACGAATGGTCGTCTCGATGACGATGTCCTTGGGTGACCAGCCCCACTCGACTTTCTCATCATTGGAAAGTGGCCGCTGGACGAAGCCGCGGTACTCGTCGCGGTGGTTGCGGCGCAGCAGTTTGACGCGCCCGTCGACCGTGATCCACGGCTTGCCCTCGTACAACGTGACGTCGTCCCCGGGCAGCAGGTGATGCTTCTGGCAGAACAATGCCAGCAAGTTGAGCTGCGCCGGCGTGCCTTTCTCCAGGCCCCAGCCGGATTCACGGTTGAGCCGGATACGGCGTTCGAGCGACGACATCGAGTAGTCGTTGCCATTGGCGCGTTCGATGGATTGGGTCATGGTCTTGGCCAGCCTTTCACTCCAGTTGGCGGACGTCGCGTGGGAAGCGTCGCGTAGCCCTTATGGAATCGACGCGGTGGCGCAGCATCCAATCCATCAAGCCCCATCTGTATGGCTTCGGGCAGAACTATGAAAGCATCGGTCGCTAGACCAAACTCTGCCGAGTCTGGTTTGCCATTCCACGTTGCCAAAACAGGCAGCGGCAGGTAGTCCACATATGCCATGTCCGCTCCGCCATCGTGCCCACGTTGCCAAAGAGAACTGTTGACCGAGACATAGCGCACTTCGTGCTGCGCCACGTGGATAAAGGCAACAAGACAGGGTCGAACTGTGCGAGCCACAATTTCGCGATAAGCCGCAAGGCTGTCCCAATCGATACCCGTCCTGGCCACGTTGTGTCGATTGCCATATGGCACGATGTCGGACTTGCCTTTGCCATCAATCCAAACCAACTCGCGCTCGTGTGCCAGTTCGGTCAGCAAATCGGGTTGGACACGGCGCCCGGCTGGCGTGTAAAGCAGTGGTGCTCGGTCGACGTCAGGTACTTCAGTCGCCCAGCGTGCAACCCGCGACGCCACGAGCCATTCAGCGAACGAGTGCTGAAGTTTGAACCACACGCTGTCCTTGTCTATCCGCGCCATGCTTCCCACCACAAGACCGCTGGCTCGAACGCACTACCCAATACGACGACTGCACTCGGGAACGGGGCTGCATCTTCGCCATCATCGAAGTGGAGTCGACCGCGTAGAAACCGGACTTGGCCGAATCGGCAGTAACTCCACCACCACTCAGTGTCAACGCGCGCTGGCACCAGACAAACGACAAACTCAGCATCCCCAGATCCGGCGCTTTCATCCGCCTTCTGAACCCACGCCCCGATGTCGCGGCCGTAGGGCGGATTCATAAAGCATCGCCCGGTCCAGACCTGTTTCAGTCCATCATCATCAGGACTGAAATAGCGTGCGCACTTCGCCGACCATGGCATGGCGCACACGTCCAGGTCAAAGCCAAATTCTTCATCCAGCAGGTCGAACAACTCTTGTGGCGTCGCCCAGTCACCACGCTCGCTGGAATACAGCCCATCCGTCCTCGCCCGCTTCAATACGTAATCGATGCTTAGCCGCTCACCCTCGACGGGCGTGACAATGGATGTGAACTTGTCCTCGGGAATCTCAGCGAGGTCGCCCATCACCTCGGCCGTCCATGCAGATAGACCAGCTTCACGGTCTGCCAGTTGTAAAGGTGAAGATTTCGGGACTCCCGAATTTTTCTTCCAATGGGGTACTTTCGCGCGAACCTGTCCGCCACGTCGCAAGCACTCAATCTGTGCGATTACTGCAAGGTTGACCTTTTCTTCGCCAAGGCGAGCTCGTTCAGCCCAGACTCGATACGTCGCGGCCATATCGGCACCGCGTTTGGCGTCTGTCACACTCTCAATGCGACTCGCCAACTCGCGAACGCGCGCGACCTTCGCCAGATAGTCATCGACGTCTCGGACTGCCAATTCCTGGGCCATCAGCAACCGCCAACAGTCCATTGCGCGCGCCGGCCCAACGCCAGATCGTGTGCCGCCACCGCGCGCGCCTGGGCCGGCACCCACGGCGACCATTCCGGGTGGCCCATCTCGCGCGCGTGCGCCGCGAATGTGGACGGCAGATACTGCGCAACGCCGACCGCCCCGGAGCCGCGGCTGTTGGCGACGTTGGCACCGCCGGATTCTTTGGCGATGATGCACTCGACGCGCGCGTTGGCCGCGGCCGGCGCCGTGGGGGACGACGCCGGCCTGGAGGGCAGCACGGCGAGCGGGGAGAGCTCACCGACCGCGCGGAGGTAGGTGAATGGATTGCCGATACCGGTCGAGTCCATGGCCGCCAGGAGATCGCTCGGCTGTACGTTGGCTTGCTCCGCCGCGGCCTGGACATCAGCCGACGCCGGATCGGCGTGACTCACCATGACCGCCGTACCGAGCACCATGCCTAAGACCAGTCCACCCACAAAAGCTGTCGCACGCGCCATCTACTCGAGCGTCCGTGTGATGAACACGAGCACCAGTACCACGAAGGCCACGGCCACCATCAACGTGTGCACCAGTTCACCCGTCATCAGTACGGCAAGTCTTCATCGACGTCATCGCGCGCGTTGTCGCGTTTGCCCGCGGCCAGCTCGTACTCCGCCGCTGCCTCGGCACGCCGCCAGCGTTCTTCGGAAACCTTGGGTGGCTCCAGCGCACGGCGCACGGTCGCGGAGGGTGAGCGGCCCAGTTCGGTGTGCACCAACTGGCGTGCGTTTTCCAGCGCCAGTGCCAGGACGACCTCGCGTGCTTCGGCGACATCATCCATGTCCACCTCGAGCATGACCTCGGCGACCTCGCTGCCGTAATTGCCGTCCGAAACCTGTTTGCGAAAGACGACGTGCTCAGCCATCGAATCCCTCCAGTCCGTAGGCGAAGATGCGCTCGATCTGCCACGCGTCACGCGGATACCAGACGAAGCACGCCAGACCGCCGCGCTGCATGGACATGATCTCGCGTTTCTGGTGCCGGCCGAGGGTGCCGCTGGCGCCCTTCAGCTCAGCCAGGAAATGCTGACCAAATTCCTCGTGCCAGAACAGCCAGTCGGGCACGCCGAGGCCGTCGCAGAAGCCGTCCAGGCGCAGCGTATGGATGCTTTCGATGACACCCTCCGAGTCGCGCAGATGCCAGCCCATCCAGCCGTACACGTGCGCGCGGCCCTTGACCCAGCGCGTGAACTCCTCTTCACCGGCGCCCTCGAGATAGCGCAACCGTGCCGCAGTGAGTGGCTCGCTGCGACGGACGCGCCGCGCCTGCAGTCGTGTCTGGGGATAGGACAAGCCGCGAGTGGCGATGGTCATCGCATGTACCTGAACCATCTACCGAGCGCCAGCGCCAGACACACGCCAGCTAGGAACCACGCCACCAGTCCGATCGCCGCGTACTCCAGCCACATCAGAACGACGGAAGCCTCCGCTGCTGCACAAGCTTTGTCTTCGGCTCCAGTCGGTCCCAACGTCGATGGCACGGTTGACAGAGCCACCGAAACACCTTCGGGTCGGAATAGTCAGCATGTGCTGCTTCGATGATCCCGCCGTGGCCACATTCGCCAACTGCTGGACGTGTGAGATCACCGCGTTTGATTGCGCGACGCACATAGTTCGCTGCCTGCCGTGTCAGTCGCACTCGTTCAGGATCGAGAGGTGCGCTATGCACTCCGCGCTGGCGGTCATACGCGCGTGCTTCTTCGAGATGCGCCGACCGATAGCGCTTGGCCCAGGCCTTTACACGCTCGCTGCGTTGCTCATACCAGCGCCGCATATACTCGCGTCTCTTCTTGTGAGCTTCGTCTTCATACTTAATGGTCGTCACCCGAACGGAAGCTCCTCCTGATCCTGGTCTTCGGATGACCACAAGGGTGAGCCGAGCTCGGCTTCGCGTTCGACTTCCGCCGTGCGGTACAGGTGAATGTTCTCGTCCAAGCGTTCGACGACGCGCGCGAGCATCAGGCCCAGGTCGGTGTTGCCACGGATGGCGTCCCAGGCACCGCGCTGCCAGGCGTCCGCCCACAGGCGGCTGACCACCTCAGGCGCGACGTCGCGCAGCGCCGCGGCTTCGCTTGGATGGCCCGCCAGCCAGACGAAGTAGCTCTTGCGCTGGGCGGCGTCGGCGACCGTGGTCACGCCGGCCGCCGCGAGAACTGCTGACGGCGATGCTCGCGCTCCTCATGCTCGGCGTGGTCGGCCCTGGCATCAGCGATTCGCTTGGCCTCGTATTCGGCGATGGCCGACAGTGGCACCAGGACGCGCCGCCCGTGCCGTATCGAGAGAATCTCGCCGCTGCGGATCAGGGCTTTGGTGTTGGTGATCCCGAGGCCCAGAATGCGGGCGCACTCTTTAACATCGACGTTGAGGGGTTCCATGTCATTGGGCCAGCGCCAGCGCTTCGGGCAGTCCGGCCAGATAGGCGCGGATGGCTTCGCGGACGATGGCGCTGACGCTGAGCTGGCGAGCGGCCGCCAGCGTATCCAGACGCTCGCGCTGCTGGTAGGTCACGTGAACATTGACCTGGCACGGGAACGGGTCCTGCCTGATCAGCGTCTGAATACGAGAGTCTGCCGCCATGCCCACCTCCAACATAGAACAGACATTCTAGTCCATGAGCCCCTTCGGTTTGCCCTGGAATGTCTGCCTTTATGGATTCCGTAGACAGACGCTATGCCCGAGTGGGCACCACGTCAACGGGGGGTTAACACCCCGTAAACGACCCCGCACGACCCTTCGCGTCCCCTGATGTCCGACCGCGTTCGCCGGCGACCTGGGCGTGGTACGCTCCGTGCGAGCGGAAATTGTGACATCGGTTGCCTCTGGTCAGCCGGCAGGGAGTTCTATGCCAGATGACGTCAACCACACCTCCGCCTTTTCCGAGCGCCCGCGCCGCCCTGGACGGCGTCCCAACGCCGCCCGCAACCTGACCTTCGCGGGCAACCTGAAGCGCTTGCGCGAGCGCGAGGGGCTGACCCAGGACCAGCTGAATAGCGCGCTCGACCTGGCCAACGGGACCATCGCCAAGTGGGAGCAGCGCACGCACGAGCCGAACCTGAATCAGCTCGTGCAGTTGGCCGCCCACTTCGGCGTCCTGCCGGGCGAGCTGCTGGATCCCAAGCCCGTTTTCGGCATGAACGCTGGCGAAGGCAAGAGCGAGGTCTGGCAGCGCTTCATCCTGGACCTGCTGACGCGCTACCCGACCTCGCGCATCGAGATCAATTTCTGGGCCGACAACCAGACCGCCTACATCCATCCACCGACCGAGCCGGCGGTGCCAAAAGAGCCGCCGCCGGTGTAGCAAAGTGTGTAGCAACGCCGCCGGCTCAGGGCGTCGTTGGATGGCCTCCGGCGACCCGATTTGAACTCGAAATAGAGGCCGACAAGGCGCTTTCAAAGAACTGGCACATCTCGGCCAAATCGCTATTTTCAATCTCAAATCGCCTCCGATTGTGCCGCCGGTGTAGCAATTTGTGTAGCAACGCCGCTGGCACCCAGGAACGCGCCCAGGCGTGCGCCGGCGTCGCCCAGCATGCTGTCGGTCACGTGCTGGTAGTGCCGCGTCATGGCCGCCGAGCCGTGACCCAGGATCTGCTGCACCACGCGATCGGGTACGTCTGCGGCCAGCAGGAACGTGCCCGTCGAGTGCCGCAGCGCGTGCGGCGTGGCGCCCACAATGCCGGCCCTGGCGCAGATGGCGTCGAAGTGCTCGCGCACCGTGCGCGCCGCGGGTGGCCGACCATCGGCAGCCGCGAAGACGAGCCCACTCAGCGCCCGCACAGGCCGCGCTTTTTGCTGCTCGAGGGCCCAGAGCGCCAACGGCACCAGTGGCACGTGACGGCGCCCGTGGCGCGATTTCGGGCTGGCCAGGCTGCGGTTCATGTCGATCGACTGCTGGCGTACCTCGAGCACCGCTCGGTCCAGGTGGACCGTGGCCCAGCCGAGGCCACGCGCCTCGCCCGGCCGCAGCCCGGTCGCCAGCATGGTGGCGAACAGATACTCGTACACGTCGCCACGCGCGGCAGCTAGAAACGCGCTCGCCTCCTCGGCGCTCAGACACCGCGGCTCTGGCGGTTCGCTTCTGGGCGCGGTCACCAATGGCACCGGATTACGCTGGATGAGTCCCCAGCGTTCGGCCTGGGTGAGCGCTGCGCTCAGGATGTTGCGCGCGCCGAGCACGGTCGCCTGGCCGAGGCCCTGGCCGATGATGTGCGCCTGCAGCCGCTGCACCTCGCGCGGTCCTAATTTCGACAGCGGCACCTTGCCGAGCGTCGGGATGAGATGGCGGCGCGTGACGTTTTCGTAGCGCACGTAGGTGAGCGGTTTGCGCGACGGTTTGACGGTGTCTTCGAGCCACTGCTCGAGATACGGGCCGACTTTCAGCCGCACGCCCGGTACGGCCAGCCCACCCTGGCGCGCGCCGAGGATGCGCACCAGCTCGGCGGCAACCTCTTCGCGCGTGTTGCCGTAGATGACCTTGCGCTCGCCGTAGTCCAGCGATACCGAGGCGCACCAGATCGTCTTTTCGACGACCGTGCCGTCCTTCAGTCTTCTCCGTTGGACGCGATCGTAGATGCTGCCTTCGCCATTGCCACGGCGGCTCATTTTTGTTTTCCACCATTACCACCAGGCTCGAGACTGGTGCGAATAGCCACCAGCAGGCGCGTGTGCTCATTGAGCGTTTCCAGCACGAGGCCAACCTCGAGACTCACGCGGTCAAGCCGGTTCTCGAGCGAGCCAAGGCGATCCTCGATACGGTCCATACGTCGTTCGAACCGGTCAAGCCGCTGCTCAAGGCGATCCATGCGTTGATCGACAGTCACAGCCGTGCCCACCTGCCGCTCGAGCCGGCTGACGCGTTCTTCAAGCGTCATCGGATTCACGCTCGCGCTCGGCAACGTAGCGCCGCAGGGCGTAGATGACCAGGGACGAAAAGGTGCGGTCTTCCGCCTGGGCAACGTCGATGGCACGTTTGCGTAACTCGGCGGGAAACCGAATGGTGACCGCGACGGTCTCTTCTTGCTGCGCGTCGGCTCGACGTCGAGGCATGCCGGTAGTGGTTGTCATGGTACGCGATTATATGCGGCGCCTGATCACTTCGCAATCTATTAGGTTGCACTAGACACTGAGATGGTATATACTTCGCGCATGAAGGCGGTGATCGTGCTCGAGGTGGTCAGCGCGGTTATGCTCAGCATCACGACGCTGTTCAGCTACGTGCACGCCCAGTACGCCACGGCCGTCATCGCCGCGGCGTGCGCCGGCTTCGTTTGCGGGTTGATGCTCACGCGCTTGATCGCCCGGCGCTGGCTCAGGTCAAACTAATGGGGCATATGTCGGGCAAATTGTTAAATGCCGGCACCCATCTAGGCGGCTTGTCTGACCAGTCATACACTGGCAGGATGCCCTCGTGTCTGGGTATCGATGGAACGTCCGCGATGTCGATCTCGCCCTGGTGCTGCGCCTGCGCATCCTCGCGCTTCGTCAGGGTCGGCCGCTCGGACAACTCGTGAACGAGGCATTGAGGGACTACCTCGAAAAGGAGGAGCCACGGAGCGAGCCGTTCTCGCAACCCGAAAACCCGGCGACATAGCCGTGCTGGCTGAAGTCGCTGGAAGAAGGAGATAACAAGCGTGCCTATCAACGAGGCAAGTCTTGAGGCCGCCGCGAAGAAGGGCCTCTACGACGGACAACATATCGATCGCACTGAGTCGAGCCGTCGTCTCATCGAGATTCTTAGAGGACATTCGGGCGATCCGCTCGTCGACGCTGACGTCTTGACGGTCGAGGAATTGACCTACCAGGTCTTCGAGTCCAATGAGCCAGATCTTCGCAGCCTGGTTTCGCAGCTCTGTTCATTGAGCCCACGTGCCCCGGTCCAGCGGATGCTGAACGGCGGTGGCCAGATGCTGTGCGGACGTCGTGTCGAGCGGTCCTCCACCACCGATGGTGTCGTCGACAAGCGATTCAAAACCGGGCGATTCGTCAGCGGCGATCCGGCAACGGTCAACGAGTTCTTGCTGGAACTCAGAGCGACGCGCCTGACCCATGGAGTTGAGACGCTCCGCGAGTTACATGATCTGGCGGAGAAACGGATTCCTGAACTGGGGCAAGCAATGGGCCAACGTCGGCGCCTGCTGCTGAGTCAGATGCAACCGTATCTGCTTCCACCGGCTGCACCACAGCCATGATCGACATCGAAGCCGAACTGCGGGAAATGGCAGCGGATCTCGACATCATCAGTCGAGGTGAGGAAGCAAACTGGCGAATGGCCGAACGAACAGCGCGTTGCACGTTGGATGCGGGTGATGTCACTGCCGGACGGAATAACGGCAAGATCACCATGGCCGAATGGTGTCGACGAGTCCGCGAAGTTACCGGGCGGCGATTCTCGGAAGATACGGGCCAACGCTATAAGCGGCTCTGGCTGAAGTACGGTGGAGGGCTAGCCCTCCACCGCATCCCCTGGTCCGACGCGTACGCTGAGGACACGGGCGGCAAAGTGCACGAACGTATGGCGGCACCAATGTTCAACGCCGCACTGAACAATGCCACGCGTGAGCAAAAGCAAGAGTTCTTCCAACGCATCGTCCGCGAAGAACCGGCGGTCGTCGAGCAGGCTTGGCAGGACACGCAGACAAACGTTGCTCTATCTGAAGCGCGCTGGAAGGCTCGCGAGCAATCGCTTGAGCCGCTACGCGCAGAACAGCGCGAAACCGCCCCCATCTTCGAGCCCAAAGACAGCACGCTCGATCGACGCAATCTACTCGCCAGCATAGCCCTGAAGGTCGATCAGTGGACGCGCGAGCTGAACGGCATCCGCGACATCTTGGAGTACACCGACGATGTCGATTGGGGTCGGCGCTGGGCTACCCGCCAAGCGTTAGACCGTCTGGTGCAGGCCGCAACCGTGTGTCGGGATACGCTACCGTCGTCTGCCGTGCCCGCAACTGAACAGTCAAGCCACAACACGAGGCGCGCCGTACGTCGCAGTTGACCGACATAAAGATGGGTAAGTCGACCAAGTGACCCCGCTCGTCCTGTCGCTGTTTCCTGGCATTGGCCTGCTCGATATGGCCTTCGAGCAAGAGGGATTCTGCGTCGTCCGCGGCCCCGATCCACTCTGGGGTGGCGATGTGCGCTGCTTTCACCCGCCACGCGGACGATTCGACGGCGTGATCGGCGGGCCACCTTGCCAGGCCTTCAGTCGACTGGCGATCATGGTGCGCCATAACGGCTACGAACCTCGATTCGGCAATCTGATACCCGAGTTCGAGCGGTGTGTGTTCGAGGCCAACCCTCGCTGGTTCCTGATGGAGAATGTGCCCGCTGCGCCTGAGCCAGTCGTCGATGGCTACGTCGTGCGACACCAGGTCGTCAACAACCGCTGGTTCGTTGACGGCGAGCTGGGCGCAGAGCAGCACCGCACACGCCGTATTTCGTTCGGGACCGTCGACGGCAAGGCGCTTCCGTGGGACGTCGCGTTGTTCGAGCATCAGGGCAGCGCTGCTGGTGTCACCAGCAGCGACGGCGGGGGCGTCATGCGCGGGCGACGTGGACGTCAAGACGGCGTGACGTCCACGTCGCCCGTCCCGATCAAGATTGGCGGCAATGGCAAAGTGAAGACCACCGCCGTGGTCTCTGGCCACGGCGGCGGTGGTTGTATCGACAAGCAGTACATCTATTCCCTCGAGGACGCCTGCGAGCTCCAAGGCTTGCCGCGGGACTTCACCGAAGACATGCCATTCCGCAAAGACGCCAAGCTGAAGGCCGTCGCGAATGGCGTGCCGATCCCTCTTGGTCGCGCAATCGCTCGGGCGGTCAAGCGAACCGCTTGGCCGACATAAGCGCCGTGATCGAGCAGGCAGCTTGATGGACATCAAGAAGATTCGGTGGCTAGCGAGGATCTTGTTCTATGGCCCGTGGTTCATCGTGCTGATGTGGTACTGGCTCTCGCAGCACGTTTGGCCGACATAAGTGCCGTTATGACTGACAAGCAGTGCCATTCTTGCGGCCAGGCGAGTCACGGTGAGCACGTCGGGCTCTGTGCCATGTGCAGCCGTGAAGATGTGCTCTGGTGTTGCGAATGTTGGGAAGCTGAGGACACATCCTGTCGCGCAGCCGAAGAGGAAGCCCCGTAGTAAATCGATCAGAGTCGCGACAGGACTTCGTAGACCACCAGCAGCACCAGCGCGATGCCGCCCACCAGCAGGAACAGGGACGTGACCGTTGGCTCCCACTTGCCGGTGACCAGGTGTCCCGCCCGCTCCCTGGAGTAGCCGACCGAGATTGTCAACTCCAACTTGAAGTTGGATGTCCTGGCCGGATTCGGATCGAGCACCTCGTCTGGATCGACCGGCAACACACTGGCCTCACAAGAGACGGCTCACGGCCAACGCACCAATCAAGCCGAAGATGATCAGCATCGAAAACGGCAGCACGTTCAGGATGCCCAGCAGGCACAGTAGCGCCACGGCCAGGGCGATGAGCCAGCCAATCGTCACCGCGGGTCGAGTGATCTGCATATCTATCAGACTAGCCATACCACGCTGAAGCCACCCAGGCGA
>Ga0126379_10002668_pt1 | contig 11407 bp, 11 predicted proteins | sample PanSoiMetPlot_24_FD_92640 | JGI IMG/M metagenome (GOLD analysis project Ga0126379, IMG submission 92640) | Tropical forest soil microbial communities from Panama - MetaG Plot_24 | ecosystem: Environmental > Terrestrial > Soil > Tropical forest > Bulk soil | place: Panama | collected 2016-02-17
CGGGCGCGACGGCGCCGGCAACCAGGTCTCGATCCGGCTCGGCGGCAAATGGAAGGAGGATTTTCCGAACGCCAAGGTGCTGGTCGCGCATCTCCAGGCCGGCGACGCGTACCGCATGCGCTCCGGCGGCGGCGGCGGCTATGGCGATCCGCACGCGCGGCCGGCCGCGACCGTCGCCGACGACGTGCGCCAGGGCTATGTGTCGGCCGAGGCCGCGCGCGAGCTTTATGGCGTGGCGGTCGACCCGGCAACGTTCCAGGTCGACGAGAAGACGACACAGCGGTTGCGGGAAAGCAGACGCATCGCTACGCTGAAAAAATCGAAAACGAAACGCTCGGGCCCCGCCCACTCCCGCACAAAGATCAAGACGGTCGGGAAGCGCAGGATGCGCGGGCGGTCACGATAGGCCATCGCGGGTGGGGTCGAGAGCAATGTCCCAAGTTGCCCGCTTGAAGATCGAACTCGATGACGTAGAGCCTCGCGTCATTGCGACGCGTCGAGGTCCCGCTCACGATACGTCTGGATGATCTGCACGCGGCGTGCAGCCGTGCGGCAAACCGGAATCTGTGCTATAAGTGACCCATGTCGAAGACCAGGACCCTTGAGGCTCTGATGGAACGCGCCGCCGCGTTGCCCGAAGCGGCGCAGGAGGAACTCGTCGCGGCCATGACCGAAGCCATGGCGGAGCTTGAGGCGAGGCACGTTTATCCTCTGAGTGACGGCGAGCGGCAGGCAATCGATCGCGGCCTTGCCGCAATGCGTCGAGGCAAGTTTGCGAGCGACGAGAGGATCGCCGCGATTTTTCGCAAGGCGCGCTCGCGGCGAGCATGAGGGTCCGCTATAGCGATCCTGCCGCCCTGGATCTGGACGCCAGCATCTCGTACTTGCTCGACCACGCGCCGGCGGTCGTGGCCGATTTTGCCGACAGCATCGACGAAGCGGTCGCTCAGCTTGTTCTCCACCCGTATTCGGCGCAGGAAACCGACAAGCCGGGGGTTAGGCGCAAATATATCCGACGATTCCACTATTCGATCTTTTATACGGTTGACCGCAATGAGATCGTGATCCTCCACGTCCGGCATGCTGCACGTCAGCGGCCGTGGGACGCAGTTCCGGACTGATCGCCTCGTCCTCGATCGGATGTGCGCGGGGCGAAGCGCAAACCGGCGGCCCAGGCCCGCAAAGGTCGTTCAACGATGAATCCGCGTCCATCCGCGTATCGCTAAGCCGACCGATGTCGACTATCCTCTTCGACCATGTCCGAACTGCATCGCCAAATCGATCCTCCTCCGCGCGCTGCGTCCACTTTGTGTGCCTGGCTCGTGGGCGAGATCGCGGCGCTCCGTCCCGGCTGTTTCGCCCTCGTGATGGCGACCGGCATCGTCTCCAACGCGTTCTTCCTCGAAGGCCGACGCGACGTGTCGGACGCACTGCTGGCCGTGAACCTCGTGGCCTATCCGTGGCTGATCGGCGCCACGATTCTGCGCGCGGTCCGGTTCGCCCGCGCGCTATGGGCCGACCTCCTCGATCCGCGCACGGTCTTCTCGTTCTTCACGATCGTAGCCGCGACCGACGTCCTCGGCATGGCGATCGACCTGCGCGGCTTCGCGGCCGCCGCGACGGCGCTGTGGTTTTGCGCGTTGGCCGTGTGGCTCGTGCTGACCTATCTGGGGTTCGGCGTGCTGACCTTCCGCAATGCTGCGCCGAGCGCGGACGTGGCGCACGGCGGCTGGCTGATCGCGATCGTCGGGACCGAATCGCTGGTGATTCTCGGCAGCGCCATCGCGCCGGGTCTCGGCGCGCTCGCGCCGTCGGTGTTCGTGCTGGCCCACATGCTGTGGGGCGTCGGGCTCGGCCTCTACGGCATCTTCATCGCGCTGTTCGCCCATCGCATCTTCTTCCTCGATGTCGACCCCGACGACATCACGCCGATTCTGTGGGTCGTGATGGGGGCGGCCGCGATCGCCACCAACGCGGGCGCGACGCTGATCGTGTCGGAGACCGGCCTGCCGTTCCTGCAGTCGATGCGGCCGTTCATCGGCAGCGTCACGCTCGTGCTGTGGGCGTGGGCGACGTGGTGGATCCCGCTGCTGGTGCTGTTCGGGATCTGGAAGCACGGCATTCGCGGCGTCCCGCTGAGCTACACGCCGATGCTGTGGAGCCTCGTGTTTCCGCTCGGAATGTACGCGCTCGCGAGCCTGCGTCTGTCGCTCGCGGCGGATTTTCCGCCGCTCCGGGCGATCTCGCTCGCGATGGTGTGGATCGCGCTTGCCGCCTGGATCGCGACCGCCGCCGGCCTCGCGCTGGCGTCATGGCGCAGCTTGCGCGGCACCGCGGGGCGCGGGGTCGCGGCGCAGTGACGGCTGCGCGATTGTTTCAAGACGATGACGGTGCCGGTCCGGGGTTGTGGCGCGGGCATCGCGGCGGCACAATGCCCGGTGGGCGGCTCCCCCCTTTCAGCCAGCAGGATCGTAGCATGAGCAAGTTGAGCAGGATCATCTTGGCGCTCACGACCTTCATCGCGGCGTCGCTGTACGCGATCGGCGCGGCCTCGGCGCAGTCGCCGTCGCCCGCGGGCGCGAGCGTCTACATCATCAATCCGAAGGACGGCGACGTCCTCACCGGCCCGTTCAAGGTCCAGTTCGGCCTCACCGGCATGGGCGTCGCGCCGGCCGGCGTCGACAAGCCGAACACCGGGCACCACCATCTCATCATCGACACCAAGCTCACCGACGAGGAGCTCAAGGCGCCGATCCCGAGCGACGCCCAGCACATGCATTTCGGCGGCGGCCAGACCGAGACCATGGTGACGCTGCCGCCCGGCACGCACACGCTCCAGCTCGTGCTCGGCGACGCGAACCACATTCCGCACAACCCGCCGGTGATGTCGACGCCGATCACCGTCACGGTGAAGTAAGGCTTCCTGACACCCGTCATGGGGGGCTTGTCTCGGCCATCCTGGAACTTCTGCATAGCCGCAAGACCTGGATGCGCGGGACGAGCCCGCGCATGACATGTTGCATGACCGAGAGATCGCCCGGTAAACTTCATCCGAAATCGATCAAAAGTCTCCGCAGGAGGAATTCGCGATGTTGACGCTCTACTACGCCCCCGGCGCATGCTCGATGGCGGCGCATATCGTGCTGGAGGAGAGCGGCGAGAAATACACGCCGCAGCGCGTCGACCTCGCCAAGGGCGAACAGAAGACCGAGGCCTATCTCAAGATCCATCCGCTCGGCCGGGTGCCGGCGCTGCGCCTCGACGATGGTGCGCCGCTTTCCGAGAACACCGCGATCCTGCCCTATCTCGGCAAGCGCTTCGGCCTGTGGCCGACCGATGCCGCCGCCGACGCCAAGGTGCTGTCGACGATCGGCTTCTTTGCCTCGAGCGTGCATCCGGCACACGCCCATGTGGGGCGGCCCGAGCGCTACACGGCGGACACGTCCGCATTCCCCGGCATCAAGGACATGGGGCTGAAGACCTTCCACGGCTATCTCAAGCAGATCGACGGCATGCTGGCGGACCGCGAATGGCTGTCCGACCGCTACTCGGTGCTCGATCCCTATGGCTTCGTCTTCTACACCTGGGGCGTTCGCCGCGAGCTGCCGATGGGCGAGCTCAAGAACTACACGGCGCACAAGGACCGCATGCTGGGGCGGCCCGCCGTGCAGCGCGTCGTCGAGGACGAGAAGATCAAGGTGTGACGCCTCGCGCCGGGGCGGGGCGATCTGGCCTCGCTCAGCCAAGCCTGGCCCGACGTGATCGGGCGTGATTCAACAGATCGCCAGGCCATGGCGACAGGGCCGATCGGCGGCGGACCGCCGCGCCGGACGGCCCGGCTTTACTATTCCGAATTGTTGTGACTAGGTCGTCCGTCAGGGCGACGCCAGGTCTCGGTGGGGAGATCGTCCGCCAGATCGCGCGCGAAAGCCTGTGACCTGAGGGTGGGGGGCGGCGTGCGCGGACGTGTCGGAAACATCTCGGCGGCCATTGCGCTGCTCGGCGCGGTCAGCTTCTTCGGCGGCCAGCAAGCCCGCGCCGAAAGCATGCGCCAGGTGCTCAAGACCGAGATCCGGCTGTCGTCGGACCTGACGGTCACCGAGACGGTTCACCAGGAGGTGACGCCGCTGGTCGAAAGCGCGGTCCGCAGCGCCGCGCAGACCAGCTGGACCGTCAATGGAAACCAGACCTTCGAGATCATCGAAGCCTTCACGCGCAAGGCGGACGGGCGCACGATTGCGGCCGATCCCAAGGACTTCGCGATGCAGGCCGGCGCCGTCGGCGCCGCCATGTCGTACATCGACATCAAGGTCCAGCAGATTCCATTCCGCGACGTGTCGGTCGGCGACACTGCGGTGCTGACGCTGCGGATCACCGAAAAGGAGCATTACATCCCGTCCAACTATTCGCGTGCGGTCGTCATCGCGTCGGGGCCGGTGCGCAAGAGCGTTGACGTCACGCTGCGGGCGCCGGCCGCGCTCGACGTCCGTCATGACGAGCAGTCGCTGACCTACGACGAGTCGCGTCAGGGCGATGAGATCGTGCGCCACTGGTCGGGCAACTCGGCTCCGGCGGAGGTCGACGAGAAGAATATCGCGGATCTGGCGTTCTCGGTGCCAGCGTTGCGGATCTCGACCTTTCCGGACTTCGAGTCGATCGCGACGGCCTACTACGAACGGGCTCGGCAGAAGGCGATCGTGACGCCGGAGGTGCAGAGCCTCGCCGACGACATCACCAAGGACAAGCACGAGGTTCGCGAGCAGGCGCAAGCGATCTACGAATGGGTGACGCGCAATATCCGCTACGTGGCGGTCTATTTCGGCAGCGGCCGATTTGTCCCCAACGACACCGCGACGATCCTGTCGCGCCGCTTCGGCGACTGCAAGGATGACGCGACGCTGCTCACCGCCTTGCTGGCCGCGAAGGGCATCGCGAGCGAGCAGGTGCTGCTCGGCACCCTCCCGGTCTATCGCCTGGCCAAGACCCCCACGGTCTCGGCGTTCAATCACGTCATCGTCTATATCCCGGCGCTCGACCGCTACGTCGACCCGACGGTGGCGTTCGGCAATTTCAATCGGCTGCCGTCCTCCGACAGCGGCAAGCCGGTGGTGCGTGTATCGAGCAACGGCGCGGTCCTGGCGCACACGCCGGCATCGTCGACCGATGACAACGTCATCGAGCTCGACTCGCGCATGACGACGGCGCGGGATGGTCAGCGCGTCAGCCAGACCACGATCGCGGCGCGCGGCGACTTCGCCGACTCCGTGCGCGCCTTGGTGGCGCAGGCCGAGGCGCGTGGGAAGGACATCGCCCTGCAGGCGCTGGCGCAGCAGCGCGGCATGCTCGCCGGCACCTACGACCTGGACGCACCGCCATGGACCGATCCGCGCGAGCCCTATCGGATCACGACCAAATGGCACATGCCCAAGCCCGCTGCGTCCGAGCCGCGGGTTCGGGTCCCTCCGGGCTTCAGCCCCATCTTGCCGCATCCCGTGTTCTTCTTCGGCGCGCTCAACGCGACCAAGCGACTTTACCCGGCGGTCTGTCGGCCAGGGCGCATGGTCCACACGGTGCACGTCACGCTTCCGGATGACGTCGCGGCGGTCAAGCTGCCGCCGCCGATCAGGAAGAGCACGCCGCACTTCTCGATGCGGGACGAATGGACGCGGGAGGGCCAGCAGCTCCGCCGGCGCACCGAGGTGATCTCGACGGTCAGCGAGCGGGTGTGCAGTCCTGCGGAGGTCGATGCCGTCAGCGCCGCGGTTCGCAGCATCGGGACCACGGCCTCCCCGGTGGTGTCGTTCAATCGCGGAGGACCGGCCACGGCCACGAGTCCCAGCCTGATGCAGCAGCTTTTCGGGCAGCCGGCGGCCGACCGGCCGCACGAGAATGGCGCCGCCCGGCCGCGAGGCGCGCCCGCGCCGGCCGCCACCCGGTCGCCACCGCCGCAGCGGGACCGATAGAAATTCGCGCCGCGTTGACCTCCGTAGGGTGGGCAAAGGCGCGGAACGCGCCGTGCCCACGCGTCGCTCATCCATTGACAACGGTCGGCACGCTTCCGCCTACGCGCTTTGCGCTTCCGCCTACGCGCTCCGCGCTCCGGCGGACTCAAGCCCGTCCGTAGCTCGCGCAGCGAGCGAAGGCGGGTCGGCGGACTCAAACCCGTCCGTAGCTTGCGCAGCAAGCGAAGGCGGGTCGCTTTGCCCACCCTACGACCCGCCGCTAACCCACCCTACGACTCCTCCGCGACGAACTTTCCCTTCGGCTTGATCTTCACGCTGAATGACATCGTGCCGGCGCCACAGCACGGGCAGGTCATCGCCAGGAGGATGCTCTGCTTCTCCTCCTCGGCAATGTCCGCATCGTCGAGGATCGCGGCGGCCTGCTCCTGAAACAGCTGGTGCAGCGCCTGGTCGCCGGTGAAGATCTGGCCGATCTTGGCGCGCGTCTTCGCCCGTCGCGCGGACTTGCGCGGCGCCGGCTTGCGGCGGGCGGGACGTCGGCTCATGACCTGCCCGTTCTATCATCGAAGCCGCCGGATGCGACAGCTCCCGCTGGGGATGTGCCGCGGTCGCCCGCCGGATCGAACCATGGTATGATTCGGGGCGCAAAACGGGGGCGGAACGTGCGCTTTTCGGGGCTGCCTGTTGCGGTCATCGCGGCTTGCGCGCTTGCGGCGTCGATGGGGCTGTCGCCCGCGATTGCCGACGATGCGGATAGCTGCCGGAACGGCACCGGTGACGTGAAAATCACCGCCTGCACACGCGTGATCGATTCTGGGCGCCTGCAGGACCACGACCTCGCGGCCGCATATATGAACCGCGGCGCCGCATATCGAGACGGGCACGACCTCGATCGAGCGCTTTCCGATCTCGACCAAGCGGTCCGGCTCGATCCGAATTTCGCCGATGCCTACCGCAATCGCGGCATCGCCTATCGCGGCAAGGGCGAACCTGACCGCGCCATCGCGGATTACAACGCGGCGATCCGGCTCGATCCGAATTTTGCGCAGGCCTTCAACGCCCGCGGTGTCGCGTATGGCAGCAAGGGCGATGTCGACCGCGCGATCGCCGACTACACCGAAGCGATCCGGCTCGATCCAGGTTATGTCAGACCCTACGCAAACCGCTGCGCGGCGTATCGCGACATGGGGCAGACCGAGCGCGGCCTTGCGGATTGCAACGAGGCAATTCGGATCGATCCCAGATACGCCAACAGCTACCTCCATCGCGGCATTGCGTATTCCGACAAAGGCGACGGAGACCGCGCCATCGCCGATTTCGACGAGGCGATTCGGATCGATCCCAGGCTCGCAGAAGCCTACGCCTATCGCGGACTCGCGCTTCACGACAAAGGCGATGACGTCCGCGCCATCGCCGACCTCGATGAAGCCGTCCGCATCGATCCGGACTCTGCAGAAGTTCACAGCAGCCGGGGCCTCGTCTACTCCGACGAAGGCGATTTTGGCCGCGCCATCGCCGATTTCGATGAAGCGATTCGGATCGTTCCTAAATTTGCCGGCACCTACCTGGCCCGGGGGATTGCTTACGGCTCCAAGGAGGACCACGACCACGCCATCGCCGACTTCAATGAGGCGATCGGGCTCGATCCCGAGAATGCCATGGCCTACTTTCTTCGCGGACTCGAAAAGGTGATCACCGGCGACGTCGACGGTGGCAACGCCGATATCGCCAAGGCGAAGGCGCTCGATCCGACCGTGGAAAAGTGGTTCAAACGATCTGGGCGCACCATGCGTGGATGAGCGGATTGGCCGCAAATCGACATCAGAGAACGATCCGATCAGCCCTCACGGCGCCTCCGCATACGCCACGCGAATCGCCTGGCCGAGACGCGTGCGGTCGGGGAAGCGATCGGCCATCGCGGCCGTGACCGTGTCGACCGCCTGGTCGGCGGTCTTGCCCGCTTTCTTCTCGGCGGCCGTGCGGTCGCGCACCTCCGTCAGGTAGGCGCGATAGCCGGCGATGAAGCCGGCGCCGCCGGTCGGTCCGTGGCTCGGCACGATTATGTCGGGCTTCAACGCCTCCAGCCGATCGAGGCTTGCGAACCAGTGCTTCAGGGAAGAATGCGGGCTTGCGAAGGCTGGCTGGTTCTTCATCGCGACGTCGCCGGAAAACAGCACGCGGTCCGCGGCGATCCAGATCGCGGTATCGCCCGCCGTGTGGTTCGCGCCGAGCGCCGTAAGGTGCGCCGTCACGCCGCCGAGGTCGAGGTCGTAGTCCTGATCGAACGTGATGTCCGCCTTGCGGAAGTCCGCGTCCTTGAGCAGGTCGGCGTTGAGCGCGCTTCGGCTGGCAAACACCTTGGCGAGCTGCAGCCCGAACTCGGCGATGTCCTTGATCTGGTCCTGCGAGCGGATCAGCTTGGTCGTGGCCGGGAACGCCTGGGCGCCAAGATCGTGCTCGGGATGCACGTGGGTGGTGACGAGATAGAGCGCGCGCCTGCCGCCGAGCGTCTCGGCGATGGCCGCGACCGCGGAGCCGTTGCGCGGCCCGAGCCCGGTGTCGACCACGAGCATGGCGCGCGCGCCGATGATGAAGCCGATGTTCGGCACCAGCGGCACGCTGTTGTCCGGAATGATCTGGATGTGCGGCGAGATCCGCCGCAGCCCCTCGGTCTGCACGATCGGCGGCGGCGGAGACTGCGCGGCGAGCTGATGCGGGCAGAGCCCGAGGAAACCGAGCGCCGCGACGATCGCTTGCAGGGACGTCCGCATGGTGTGCTCCTCCGGCTTGGCGGTGTGGCCGTCTGAATCCGACAGGTTGCGCGGCCACGCGCCCATTTAATCACGCTCGCGGTGTCGTGGTCATCCGGCAAACCTCGAGACAGAATGTTCTTGCGTCGCCGCGTCATTGCGCCTACCGGCGAAATGGGAAAACGCGAGTTGCGTCCGACGTGGGAGCGGGGGGTCGGCGATGTTGCGACCCACGCCGGGCGGCGCGGAGCGTAGTCTTGCCGGCGTGCACGAAACGTCTGAGGCCGTTCGACCAGACGAGCCCGAGCGATCGACGCGGGCCATTTTGGCAGAACGAAGCTAGACGGAAAAATCGAACAAAATCAATATTCTGTCGTTCCGCTATGCGGAACGCGTCACCCCATCGTGTTCGTCAGCGTTCCGACGCCCTCGACCCAGACCTTCACGACGTCGCCCGCCTTGAGAAATTCCTTGCGGGCGAGGCCGACGCCGGCCGGCGTGCCGGTGAGGATCAGGTCGCCCGGATGGAGCGTCAGGCGCGACGAGATGTGGGCGATCTGCTCGGCCAGCGAGAAGATCATCTTGCTGGTGTGCGAGTCCTGCTTGATCACGTCGTTGACCCACAGCTTGATCGCCAGATTCTGCGGATCGGGGATGTCCTCGGCCGGCACGATCCAGGGGCCGAGCGGGCAGGCGTCGTCGAAGTTCTTCTGTCCCAGCCAGTCGAACTTGAACGGCGAGGAGTCCGGCACCGGCGTGCGCTTGGTGAGGTCGCGCGCCGACAGGTCGTTGCCGACCGTGTAGCCCGCGACGTGGTTGAGTGCCTCGGCGACCGAGACGTTACGCGCCGGCCGTCCGATCACGGCCGCGAGCTCCGCCTCCCAGTCGACCATCTTGGAATAGGTCGGCAGCGCGACCGTCTTGTCGGGGTCGGCGAGCGTGCGCGACGCCTTGATGAAGTGCCAGGGCTTCAGGCCCACGCTCTTGGGATCGGGCTCGGGCGCGATGTTCTGCACCTTCGCCATCTCGAGCATGTGGTCGGTGAAATTGGCGCCCGCGCAGTAGATCGCCGGCGGCCAGCGCACCGGCGCGAGCAGCTTTGCCTCCGCGAGCGCGATGCCGTCGGTCTTGCCCGCCTTGATGGCCGCGGCCTTGAGGCGCGTCGACGCCGCATTCCAGTCCTCGAGGAGGCCGACCACGCTTGCGTCCACGGCGTTGCCGGTGAGCTCGGCCGCGTCAAAGACTTTTTCTCCGACGACGAGAGCGGCGCGGGGCCCCTTGGCCGACGCGTAGGTGGCGAGCTTGTATCCGGCGGGCATGTGTTTCCTCTGGCTTCTTTGATGCCTTATGGTCGTCTACCGCACCACCGCGGCCGTCTGCCCGAACAAAATCTTGCGCGACTCGTCGGTGATGCTCGGCGCCGTGTTGATGCTTTTCGCCAGCTCGTAGGCCTTCATGGTCGCGGGCCGCGCCTTGATCGCCTCGAACCAGCGCTTCAGATCGGGAAAGTCCTCAAGCTTCTGGCCCTGCCGCTCGTACGGCACGATCCACGGATAGCACGCCATGTCGGCGATCGAATATTCGCCCGCAATGAAATCGCGGCCCGCGAGCTTCTTGTTGAGCACGCCGTAGAGCCGGTTGACCTCGTTGCGGTAGCGATCGATCGCGTAGGGAATTTTCTCCAGCGCATATTGCGAGAAATGGTTGTTCTGCCCGCTCATCGGTCCGAGGCCGCCCATCTGCCAAAAGAGCCACTGGATGGCGTCGTAGCGCTTGCGCGTGTCGGTGGGGATGAATTTTCCCGTCTTCTCGGCGAGGTACAGCAGCATCGCGCCGGACTCGAACACCGAAATCGGCGCGCCGCCGTCCTTCGGGTTGTGATCGATGAGCGCCGGAATGCGGTTGTTGGGTGAGATCGCCAGGAATTCCGGCTTGAACTGCTCGCCCTTGCCGATGTGGACCGGAACGATCTTGTATTCGAGCCCGGCCTCCTCGAGGTACATCGTGATCTTGTGGCCGTTCGGCGTCGTCCAATAATGCAGCTCGATCATCGTGAAGTCGCTCCTGGTGATTTTTTCGTTTTCCAGTCATGGCCGGGCTTATTCGGCCATCCACGCCTTTTGGTAATCAAAGCAACGCGTGGATGCGCGGGACAAGCCCGCGCATGACGGATCCGGCGGGTGGCGCGGATGCTGCCACAGGTATGGGGACGCCTGAAATGCAAAAAGCGGGAATGACGCATTCTTGAAGGCACCGGAGCGGGGGTCTAGGCTGGCACAGGCTTCATCGATCAACGAATTCGAAGCAATCCATTCAGGGAGGTCATGATGCGCATCCGGAGCCTCGTGCTTGCGATCGCGGGCAGTCTCGCCCTGGCGTGCGGTTCGCTCGGCGCCGCGCGCGCCGCTGACGCGCTCACCGGGCAGGTGAGCTCGGAGCGGGAAGGCGCCATGGAAGGCGTCGTGGTCAGCGCCAGGAAGGCGGGCGCAACCGTCACGGTCTCGGTCGTCACCGACCAGGACGGCCGCTATCGCTTCCCGGCCGACCGGCTCGAGCCCGGCAGCTACGCGCTCACGATCCGCGCCGCCGGCTATGACCTCGACGGCAAGCCGATCGCCGACGTCACGGCCGGCCAGGCGGCCACTGCCGACCTCAAGCTCAAGCCGACGCGCAATCTCCCAGCGCAGCTCAGCA